>ERZ1027035.125-NODE-125-length-23699-cov-6.850956_pt1 | contig 23699 bp, 20 predicted proteins | sample MGYA00519442_ERZ1027035 | MGnify/ENA primary metagenome ERZ1027035 (study PRJEB26926, sample SAMN06164790) | human gut metagenome | biome: ENVO:00009003; feature: ENVO:2100002; material: ENVO:00002003 | host: Homo sapiens | place: USA | collected 2012 ...
GAGTACTACGAGGCGGGCATTGGCGTCATCGGGTTCTTCATGAACCTGTTCATCGCCTCCATGAACCTCGTCATCCTGGCCGACAACGCTTTTTGGTTCCTCGTGTTCTTCGAGCTGATGTCGCTCACGTCCTACGTGCTCGTCATCATCGACCGGACGGAAGCGTCGCTCAAGGGCGGTTTTCTGTACCTCATCATGGCCCACATCGGCTTTCTGATGATCGCGTGCTCGTTCTTCGCCATGGCCTCGGCCACCGGCTCGCTCGAGTTCGAGGCGTTCCGCACCCATGCGTTCGCCCCCGGCATCGCCACGCTGGCCTTCGCGCTGGCCTTCTTCGGTTTCGGGGCGAAGGCGGGCATGGTGCCCTTCCATTCGTGGCTGCCCCAGGCCCATCCGGCGGCGCCCTCCAACGTGAGTGCGCTCATGTCCGGCGGCATGATCAAGATCGGCATCTTCGGTATTTGCAAGGTGTGCTTCGATCTGCTCGGCGCTGCGGGCGGCGAAGTTGGTTGGGGCGTGCTCGTCATCGTCATCGGCGCCGTCTCCTCGGTGCTCGGCGTGGTCTATGCTCTGGGAGAGCACGACCTCAAGAGTCTTCTGGCCTACCACTCCGTCGAGAACATCGGTATCATCCTGCTTGGTGTCGGCGTGGGCATCTACGGCTGGGCCGCAGATCTGCCTTGGCTCGCCGCCATCGGGCTTCTGGCCGGTCTCTATCACTTGGTGAACCATGCCATGTTCAAGGGCCTGCTCTTCCTCGGCGCCGGCAGCGTGCTGCATGCCACGGGCACCCGCAACATGGAGGTGCTCGGCGGCCTGGCGAAGGTGATGCCCATCACGGCGGTGTGCTTCCTCATCGGCTCCCTCGCCATTTCGGCCATCCCGCCGCTCAACGGCTTCGTGTCCGAGTGGTTCACCTACCAGGGACTCATTGGGGCGGCCATGGACGGCGGCATCTTCATGCGCATCGTCTTCGCCTTTGCCGTGGTGGCCCTCGCCATCACCGGCGCTCTGGCGGTCACCTGCTTCGTGAAAGCCTTCGGCGTGACGTTCCTCGCCCGTCCCCGTTCGGAGGCGGCCGAGCATGCCCACGAGGTGCCGGCTCCCATGACCATCGCCATGGTCATCCTCACGGTGGCCTGCATCGCTCTGGGACTCGGCGCGGCCTGGGTGGCGCCCGTTATCAGCTCCATCGCGAGCTCGATGCTCGCGGCGCCGTCTCTGCCGGTGGTCGAGGGCGCGACACTGGTGTCCTTGGACACGGTCTCGGTAGTCTCGCCGCTCATCATGGCCGCTCTTATGGCCGTTGTCATCGCCCTGTGCGCCTTGGTGCGCAATGCCGCCAATCGGAAGGGCGGCATGAAGAGCGACCCGAGCACGTGGGCGTGCGGCTATGAGGCGGATCTGTCCATGGAGACGCTCGCCTCTACGGTGGGCGCGAACGTCAAGACCTTCATGGGGCCGCTCTACGCCCTTCGCTACGGCGTGAACCGCGCCGGCCAGGCGGTTGCCCGCTTGATCGCCCGCGCGCTTGAGTCCGATGCCGAAGAGGCTCCCGCCGCCCCTGTGGCGACCGGCGCTGTGGCCTCGCGCTACGATCGCGACCGGACGGTCGGCATCGCTCCAGCCGAGCGGCACGCTCCGGCGCTTTCCAACTCGGTGCTCTCCATCGTGAGCGATGTGGGCGCCTGGTTCGGCCGCATGGAGAGCGGGGATTTCCGCACCTACATCGTTTACATCGTCGGCGCGCTGGTGTTCTTCCTCGCGCTCATCATCCTGGTACGTTAGGGGGATGCCATGACTATCATTATCGCGATACTTCAGGCCATCCTTCTGGTCGCCATCGCCCCGCTTCTTTCCGGCATCACCCGCAAGATTCGTGCGAAGATGCACTCCCGTACGGGCACGAGCGTGCTGCAGGACTACTACGACCTGGCGAAGCTGTGGCGCCGCTGCGAGGTGAAGGAGGGCGGAAGCAGCATTGTCTCCCGCCTTGCGCCGCCGATATTCTTGGGCTCGTTCATCCTGCTCGCTGCGGGTCTTCCGCTTGTGACTCAGGCGTGCCCGGTGCCTATTCTCGGCGACATCATCACCATTCTGTACCTCATGGCCCTTCCGCGCTTCATGTTCGCCCTGGCCTCCATCGACTCGGCCGGTTCCTACACGGCCATCGGCGGTGTGCGCGAGCTGCTCGTGGGCGTGCTGGTTGAGCCCTCGCTCATACTGGTGCTCTTTGTCATGGCCGTGGCCGCGGGCTCGACCAACGTGGGGCTTATGGCCTCATCGGTGGCCAATCTGACGGCATGCCCCTTCGTGGCCGTCGTCGTGGCCGGCGTGGCCTGCGCCATGGCCTGCTACATCGAGACGGGAAAGCTCCCGTTCGATCTGGCCGAGGCGGAGCAGGAGATTCAGGAAGGCCCTCTGGCCGCCTACTCGGGTCCGTCGCTGGCCATGATGAAGCTGGGCGTCTCGCTCAAGCAGCTCGTGGTGGCGAGCTTGTTCGTGGCGATCTTTCTGCCCTTCGGCGCGGCGGCCACGGCGTCTCCTCTCGATCTGCTCGGCGGCCTGGTGGCCTACGCGTGCAAGGTGCTCGCGGTGTTCCTTGTCGCCTCGGTGATCGAGAACGCGGTCATGCGCGTGCGCTACAAGTATCTCGGCCGTTACACCTGGTTCGTCGTGGGGATTGCCTCGCTGTCCCTCGTGTTCCTCGTCATTGGAATTTAGGTGGTGAATATGTTCGGTTACCCATTAGTCAATGTGCTCGGCGCCTGCCTCATCATCACCTCGATGATGGTGGTGCTCGCCCGCACCGGACGGGCGGCGGCCTTCTTGTACTCGCTGCAGTCCCTGGTGCTCGTTGGCGTGCTCGCTTCGCTCGGCGCCGTCACGGGCTCGACAGAGCTGTTCACCTGGTCGGCCACGGCCTTCGCCACGAAGGTGGTGCTCGTGCCCGCCATCCTGCTGTTCACGCTGAAGAAGATTGGCGACGACGCCGAGGCGGACCTTCCGCCGAAGCTAAACCCCATGAAGTCGGTGGCGCTGGTGGCCGTGGAGGTGTTCGTCTGCTTCGTGGCCGTCTCCGGCATCGATTTGCCCACGGCTGCGGCGGTCAAGCCCACGCTGGCCGTGTCGCTCGCGCACTTCTTCATCGGGCTCACCTGCATCGTTATCCAGCGCTCCATCTTCAAGCAGATCTTCGGATACTGCCTGATGGAGAACGGCTCCCATGTGACGCTCGCGCTTCTGGCGCCTCAGGCGCCGGAGCTGGTGGAGATCGGCGTCGCCACCGACGCCATCTTCGCGGTGATTATCTTGGCGGTGCTCGTGTGGCGCATGGCGCGCTACGCGCACACCCTTGATGCCGACGACCTCTGCGAGCTGAAGGGATAAGCCATGGATTACTCAATGTTACTTCTGGTGCTTTTGGGCTGCCCTTTGGCGGCGGCGCTGATCATCGCCGTGCTGCCGACGAAATCGACCCCGCGCGGTATCTACGAAGCCGTTCACGTGCTCTCCCTGGCGGGCGTCGCGGTAGCGGGCCTCTTGCTGGTGGTGGCCGCCTTTGCGGGCAGCGACATCTTCGCTTTGGGGGAGTGGTTCCATCTCGACGGCCTCAGTGCGCTGTTCTTGGGGCTCATCGCCGTTATCGCGCCCTGCACGGGCGTGTACTCGCTGCCCTATGTGGCCCACGACGTGGCCGACGGCAAGCTCGGGCCCTCCCAGGTGAAGCAGTACTATGCCTTCTTCAGTCTGTTCGTGTTCTCGATGATCCTCGCCGTCACCTCCAACAACATCATCATGATGTGGGTGTCGGTGGAGGCCACGACGCTCTCCACGGTGTTCCTCGTCGGCGTCTACCGCACGAAGCTCGCCTTGGAGGCGGCGTGGAAGTACGTCATCGTCTGCACGGCCGGCGTGGCCTTCGGCCTGTTCGGGACACTGCTCGTCTACGCGAACGCCGCTGACATCATGGCCGATCCGCACCAGGCGGTGTTCTGGACGGCCATCCTGCCCAACGCGCCTTTCATGGACCGATCCCTCATGATGATCGCGTTCGTGTTCGCGGCCATCGGTTTCGGGACCAAAGCGGGCCTGTTCCCCATGCACACCTGGCTGCCCGATGCCCACTCCGAGGCGCCGAGCCCTGTGTCGGCCCTGCTCTCCGGCGTGCTTTTGAAATGCGCCATCCTCATCGTGCTGCGCTTCTATATTCTGACGGCGGCCAATGTAGGCGCGACGTTCCCCCAGACGGTCATGATGATCCTTGGCGTGCTGTCGGTGTGCTACGCGGCCTTCGAGGTGTACAAGCAGAACGACCTCAAGCGCAAGCTGGCCTACAGCTCGTGCGAGAACGTGGGGCTCATCGCCGTGTGCTTCGGCATCGGCGGCCCCCTCGGCATCATCGCCGGGCTCGTGCATTGCGTGGCCCACGGCCTCACCAAGGCCCTCATGTTCTGCCTGTCCGGCAATGTGATGATGAAGTACCACACGCGCGACCTCGCGAAGATCTCGGGCATCATCTCGGTGGCGCCGGTGACCGGCGTGCTGTTCGCGGCCGGCTGCCTGGCCTTGGCGGGCTTTCCTCCCTTTGCCATGTTCGTCAGCGAGATGTTCATGATCCTTGCCGGCGTGGCCGCAGAGGTCTGGTGGGCCGTGGTGCTTGTGCTCGTGGCGCTCGTGGTGGTGATCATGGCGCTTGTGCGCATGATCACCGGATCGGCGCTGGGGCGCGCGCCCGAGGACGTGAAGCGCGGCGACGTGCCCGCTTTGGCTCTTGTGCCCGAGGTGGTGCTCCTCGCTTTGGTGGTGCTGCTTGGCGTGGCGCTGCCGGGGCCTTTGGCCGGCTCCATTGAGGAAGCCAGCGCCATTGTCATGTCCTATGAAGAAGAGGGCCTCTCTTCCGGCAGCTTGTTCGAAGATGCCCTGGCGGCTTTGGCTTTCGATGATACCCCCGAGGAGGTGTTCGAGTAATGACGACGAAGAAGCAGTCGCCTTTGCGCGTGGGCGAGACCCATGTTCAGGCCGTGAGGGACACCTTTCCCGGCGCGGTGCTCGATGCGACCTGGCAGGCCGCCGATCAGGTGACCATCACGGTACCCACCGATATGCTGCCCGACGTGGTGGAGTTTCTGTACTACGGCCGTGGCGGCTGGCTGCCCAACATGGTGGCCAACGACGAGCGCCCGCTGCACGGCTGCTACGCTCTGTACTACCTGCTCTCCATGGAGGAGAGCGATCCGGGGTTCGTGGTGGTGCGCGCCGAGGTGGATCCGCATTCCATGGAGTACCCGTCGGTGACCCCGCGCGTTCCCGCCTGCGTGTGGAGCGAGCGCGAGGCCTTCGACATGTTCGGCCTGCGCGCCATGGGGCTTCCCGACGAGCGCCGGCTCGTGCTGCCGGACGACTGGCCCGATGATCTGTACCCGCTGCGCAAGGACTCCATGGACTACCGCAAGCGCCCGGCCCCCGTGACCGATGTGGAGAACTACTCGTTTCTCTACGAGGGCCATGCTGAGGAGACGACCGAGGTGCCCATGGGCCCTCTGCACATCACCTCCGACGAGCCGGGCCACTTCCGCCTGTTCGTGGAAGGGGAGGATATCATCGATGCGGACTACCGGCTGTTCTACGTGCACCGCGGCATGGAGAAAGTGGCCGAGAGCCGCCTGAACTACGACGCCGTGACGTTTCTGGCGGATCGCATCTGCGGTATCTGCGGCAACGCCCACTCGGTGGCCTACGCCGAGGCGGTGGAGCATGCCCAGGGCATCGAGGTGCCCGTGCGCGCCCAGTACATCCGCTCCATCCTGCTTGAGGTCGAGCGGCTGCACTCTCATTTGCTGAACTTGGGCTTGGTGTGCCACTACTGCGGGTTCGATACGGGATTCCAGCACTTCTTCCGCGTTCGCGAGAAGACTATGGATCTGGCCGTGCTGCTCACCGGCGCCCGCAAAACCTATGGCTTGAACCTGATCGGCGGCGTGCGGCGCGACATCTTGGACGAGCAGAAGCTCGCCACGATCAAATACGTGCGGGAGCTGCGGAGCGAGGTGGAGGCGCTGGTGGACATGCTCGTGTCCACCGCCAACTTCGAGTCGCGCACGGCCGGCATCGGCAGGCTCGACCCGGCGGTGGCCCGCGACTTCAGCCCCGTGGGCCCCTGCGTGCGCGGCAGCGGCATCGCTCGCGACGTCCGCTTCGACCATCCCTTCGACGGCTACAAGTTCCTCGTGGGAATGTCGGCGCGCAGCCACGACGGCTGCGATGTGCAGAGCCGCACGCTGGTGCGCGTGGAGGAGTTCATGGATTCCCTGGATATGATCGAGCAGCTGCTCGAGGGCGCGCCGTCCGGGCCTATTCAAACGGAAGGCTGGCAGTACACGCCGCACAAGTTCGCTTTGGGCTACACCGAGGCGCCGCGGGGCGAAGACATGCACTGGGCCCAGGTGGGGGACAACCAGAAGTGCTATCGCTGGCGCGCCAAGGCGGCCACGTACTCGAACTGGCCGATTCTGCGCTACATGTTCCGCGGCAACACCGTGGCCGATGCCGCCATCATCGTGGGCTCCATGGATCCGTGCTATTCCTGCACCGATCGCGTGACGGTGGTCGATGTCAAGAAGAAGACGTCCACCGTGCTCACCAAAGATCAGCTCGAGGGCTACTGCCGCCGCCGCACGCACTCGCCTCTTTCTGGGAAGGGGTGGTAGGTTATGCTGAAGCTGTTCAAGGAGATTCACAAAGCCGGCGACGCCACGGTGGGCTATCCCTTCGCGCCCCTGGAGATGCCCGCGGGATTTCGCGGCAAGCCGGAACACAACGAGAAGCTCTGCATCGCGTGTGCGGCCTGCGCCATCGCCTGTCCCGCCAATGCCATCACTATGGAACTTGATGCCGAGCAGAACTACCTCACGTGGGATATCAGCTACGGTCGCTGCATCTTCTGCGGGCGCTGCCAGGAGGTCTGCCCTCTGTTCGCCATCGAGCTGACAACCGACTTCGAGCTGGCCGTGACGAACAAGGAGGATCTGCGCGAGTCCTGCTCCTACGGCGTGGCCCGCTGCGCTCGTTGCGGCAAGCCCTATGCCCCGGCCAAGGAGGTCGATTACGCTCGCCGCGTGCTCGCGGGCGTGGGCGGTTCTGCCGCGGCCGATATCGAAAAGGTCGACCTGTGCCTGGATTGCCGCCGCATCGACGATGCCGAGGCCTTTGCGCACCAGGCGCCCGAGAGGGGGGAGGAGTAAATGCTGGAGAACGATTTTCCGCTCGATCTCCAATGGCGGCCCGATCCGGTCGTGCTGGACGCGAAGGTGGCCGAGGCGAAGCAGAAGCTCCTTGAGTCCATCAAGCGCTCCGTGTACGTCTATCGCGTCGATTGCGGCGGTTGCAACGGCTGCGAGATCGAGATTTTCGCCACCATCACCGCGGTCTTCGACGCGGAGCGCTTCGGCATAAAGGTCGTGCCCTCGCCGCGCCATGCGGATATGCTCATCTATACCGGGGCCATGACGCGCTCCATGCGGGAGCCGGCGCTTCGGGCCTACCATGCGGCCCCCGATCCGAAGATTGTGATGTCGTACGGGGCTTGCGGGTGCACGGGCGGCATCTTCCACGACAACTACTGCGTGTGGGGCGGCACCGATCCGATTCTGCCAGTTGACGTGTACGTGCCGGGATGCCCGCCCTCGCCGCCGGCCACGATCTTCGGGTTCGCCACGGCTTTGGGCCTTTTGGATCAGAAGTTGCACGCGAGCCACCATGTGGCCCCGGCCGGCGAGCAGGCGCCCGTGGCCTTCCCGGCCATTCCCTACAAGGTGCGCACGGCGTTCGAGCGCGAGGCGCGCCGCATGAGCGGGTACTACTACGGAAAGCAGATCGTGGACGAGTTCATGCTGGCGTTGTCCAAGGACACGGTGGATGCCCTGGGAGCGGCCGATGCGCTCATCGCCGCCGAGACCGATACGCGCAAGCGCGCCGTGTTCATGGATCTGAAGGCGCTGCTTTTGAGCAAGGTCGTCGACGAATGAGCGTGACCGTGCGACAGCGATGCAGGCGCGAGGCCGCCGGCTTCGAGGAGCCGGCGGCCTTGGGGGACGTCCTTTCGCCCACAAGGCCGCTCGCGGCCCATACCACCGATGGGCGCACGGCTCGCGAGGTGGTGTTCTACCGGCTGGGCGAGAAGTTCGTCGATCACGAGCGCTCTATCCCTGAGGATGTGCGGTCGGTGCTGTACTACACGCTGGCCATTGGGCACCATACCGGGGTCATCGATTGCCTTGCCCCTCGCTTGACGACTTCGCGCGAGGTGTTCGCCGACGTGCTGGCGCTTCTCGGCCCGGGTCGGGCCCACGACAAGCTGGCGGGTATTGAGAAGTTCGGCGAGATCGAGGTGAAAAAGGAGCACGTGCCCGTGCTGAAGCCCGCGGTTCTCGCGGCGCTCGATCGCGTGGGCGCTGCCCTGGAAGTGAGCGACGAGCCGCCCTTGTGCGCCGTGTCGGAGGCGGTTGTCGCCATCGATGCCCCGGCGTGGCTAGAGGAGTTCCTGCGTCTTTTGGAGGAGATCCAGTGCGAGCCGTGCGTGTACGCCATGGGGAGGAGGGTCACATGCTGAATGCCGAGGAGATTCTCGCGGCCAGCGAGGCGTCCAAACGCGGTGGCAACATCGTTTTCTGCGTGGGCAGCGTCCTGCGCGGCGACGATGCGGCCGGGCCTCTTCTGGCCAAGAAGCTGGAGGATTTTCCCGTGGAGGGCTGGACGGCCGTGGACGGCGGCCAGACCCCCGAGAACGATCTGGGCTATCTGCGGCGCCTTGCGCCGAGGCGGCTTCTGCTGGTGGATGCGGCGGCCATGGGCCTTGAGCCCGGCGCTATCCGCCGCCTTCAGGCCGCGGACGTGGCCACCCAGTCGCTTATAACGACCCACACGCTGCCCATCACGTACCTGCTCGGCGAGCTGGAGGCCGTGTGCGAAGAGGTCGTGTTTCTGGGCGTGCAGCCCGCGGGGACCGAGTTCTTCGATCCGGTGAGCCCCCGGGTGCTCGCGGCCGTGGAGCACGTGTACCAGTGCCTCGCCGATGGTGCCGATTTCGAGCAGTATCCCTTTGTGAATTGAGATGACGCACGTAGGTGCGCCTTTGGTAACTTGGAAAGGATTGAAACAACTATGGCTATTGTGAAAGAAGATCTGGCCGCTGTGAGCCCCGATGCGCTCGCGCCGGCGGCCACCGAGGCCAAGGCCGAGAACATCGGCGTGACGAAGGCGGCCATGCCCGGTGCCAAGTGCTTCGTCTCCGCCATGCTCGCCGGCGCCTTCATCGGCTTCGGCGGCATGTACTTCTGCACCTTCCTCGGCGACACCACCATGGCCTTCGGCGTGCAGCGCCTCGTCGGCGGCTTGTGCTTCTGCCTGGGCCTGTGCCTGGTGCTGTGCTGCGGCGCGGAGCTGTTCACGGGCAACGTGCTCATGGTGTGCGCGAAGGCGTCGAAAAAGATCACCTTCGGCGGCCTGTTCCGCAACTGGGGCATTGTATGGGTCGGCAACCTCGCCGGATCGCTTCTGGCTATGTTCATCATCTTCATGTCGAATTTGCAGGGTATGAACGGGGGCGCCGTGGGCGAGGCGTTCGTCTCGGTGGCCGCCGGCAAGGTGTCGCTCGCGCCCGAGGTGCTCTTCTTCAAGGCGATCCTCTGCAACATCCTCGTGTGCCTGGCCGTGTGGATCGGCTTTTCCTCGAAGACGACGGCCGACAAGGTTCTGGGCATTCTGCTTCCCATTTCGGCTTTCGTGGCCTGCGGATTTGAGCACTGCGTGGCGAACATGTTCTTCCTTCCCATGGGGCTGGCGCTCAACGGCCTCGGCTTCGGCGCGGCCGGTGCGGTGACGCTGGGAGGTGTGGCCTACAACCTCGTGCTCGCCACGCTCGGGAACATCGTCGGCGGTCTTTTGGTGGGCCTGGCCTACTGGTTCATCTATCACAAGAAGCAGGAGAAGTAGGGTATGAACGTGGTCGATCGATATCGGGAGGGCGAGCCGGTAGAGCTCTGCGAGGGCGAGCTTTTGACGCCGGCGGGGCTTTCCGGCGGCGCTGCGAGGAAGGTGCTCGTCGAGCATGCGATGGAGGTGACCGTCAACACGGTGCCCACCATGCGCGTCGTCTGCACTCCCGATCACCTGGTCGATTTGGTGGTGGGCCGTCTCTACACCGAGGGCATCGTGGGAGGGCTCGACGATATCGAGGACATCTACGTATGCGATCAGGGGACGCGTGCCTCGGTGCTGCTCTCCTGCCATCATGCTGATTTTTCGCGGCAGGGTGTCGAGACGGTTCCCTCGTGCTGCACGGGCAACCGCGTCTATAACCGCTACTTCACCAGCGACGAGCGCCCGGCCAAGGTGAAGCCCATTCCGTGGGAGGCGGCATGGGTCTTCGCCGCGGCGCGAGCGTTTGCGGAGGATTCGCCTTTGCACAAGGCGACGACGGGCACTCACAGCTGCTATCTCGTGCTCGGGGGCACCGTGACCATCTGCCGCGAGGATCTGGGTCGCCACAACGCCTTCGACAAGGTGGTGGGGGCCGCTTTGCGCGAGGGCATCGATTTGCGGGACGCGCTGATCTTCTCAAGCGGTCGTTTGCCGGTGGACATGGTCATGAAGGCCATCCATGCCGGCGTTCCGATTTTGGCCACCAAGGCGGTGCCCACCGACGAGACCATTCGCCTCGCCCGTGAATTCGATCTGACGCTTATCTGCCAGGCGCGTCCCGATTCGGCCGTGGTCTACAACGACCCTTTGGGGGAGAAGCGCTAGGGGGTTGAGAAGGGGAGGCCGATGAGCGCCGCGAAGCGACAATCTGCGAGGGCGGGCGTGATTTTCGCGCTCGCCTTGGTGGTGCTCGGGGCGCTGGTCGGCCTGCTCACCGTTGCGCTCAGCGTTGCCGTAGACGGGGGCGCCTCCCTGTTTGCGGAGCGACCGCAGCTCGTTTGGCTGCTGCCGGTGGCGGGGCTTTGCTCCTATGGGGCGTATCGGGCGGTCGGCCTTGATTTTTCCTGGAGCACCGCTCGGGTCATGGAGGCAGTTCGCGATGGGCGTTCGGTGCCTCCGCTGCTTGCGCCGGCGATCATCGTGGGCACGGCGCTCACGGTGCTGTGCGGAGGGTCGGTGGGCAAGGAGGCGGCGGCGCTCCAGATGGGCGCGGCGGCAAGCGGCCTTTTGCGCGATCGTGTTTCCGCGCGTTTCCGCACGGTGCTGGCGCCAGCGGCTATGGGCGCCGCTCTCGGCGCTATGCTGGATGCCCCGTTGGCGGGCGTCGTGTTCTCCTTCGAGGCGCTTCGCCGAAGGCCCGGCTCGCTTGCTTCGCTCGCTGCGCCGGCGGTGACGTCTTTAGTGTCCTGGAGCGTGGTACGGGCGATGGGCGTACGCTTTCTTCCGGGTTCCGTTGCGGCGCCGGCCGTATTGGACGTTGTCCTCGCAGGCGATTCCTTCATGGGGGATCGGGTTGTCGGGGCTCTGCTTTTGCTCGCTGCGGTGGGTGCGGCGGCGGGACTGCTGGCCCTTGCTTTCTGCGGAGCGCTCGGGAAGCTTCGGGGCGGTCTCGCCCGGCTCGGGGCGCCCGTCTTTGCGCTGGCGGTCGGGGGAGTGGCCACGGCGCTCGTCGTCGGCTATGCGGATCTTTTCCACTATGAGGACGTGCGCTCGTACTGCGGTACGGGCCTTTTGCAGATTGAGGCGGCTCTGGCGGGGGAGGCTCTGCCTTGGTGGGCCTTCATCGTAAAGGCGGCACTTACGCTGCTCACTCTTGCCGGTGGTTTCAAGGGCGGCGAGATCATGCCCGTTCTCGCCATCGGCACCTGCCTCGGCGCGGCAGTCTTCTCCGCTGCGTCGTCGCTTCTCCCCGCATCTATCTTGGGCGCTGTGGGAGCGAGTAGGTCTCTCGGAGCCCTCGTCGGCATGGTCGCCTTTTTCGCCGCCTGCACTAACTGTCCTCTGACGGCTCTCGTGTTTGCTGGCGAGCTACTCGGCTTCGCTTCCTTGCCCGCCACGATTGTCGCGATAGTTCCCGCCTATCTGATCGCCCGCCGGGTCAGTCTTTATCCGACCTCCTTGCAGCGTGCGCGAGGCAAATGCCAGTTCGACCCCGTTATGGCCCGGCGCGATGCCAGTTAAGGGGTGAAATGGTAAGGAAATGCCAGTTCGACCCCGTTATGGCAAGACGCAAACGACCATTTCTGGGTCGAACTGGCATTTGCACGGGCAAAAGCGAAAATGCGCGCCCGAGCTTTGGGCTGTCGGCTTCCAGGGCGCAGGCGTTTTCTGGAGCGCGTTCTAGGCCACCAGGGCGCGGAGGCTCTCGATCGCCTCGTTGGTGAGATGCAGGCCCTCGCGCAGGTAGGCGGCGAAGCTGCCGTAGAGGCGGTCGATCTCGTCGAAGTAGGCGCGCAGGTAGGCCGGGCGCGCTTCCAGAAACGACATCAGGATGGCGCGCTCGTGGTCGGTCATGCCGCCGTCGAGGTGCGCGGCCTCCTCCGCGATGAGGTCGGCGTGGTCGGTGTTCACTCGCAGGTAGTCCTCCATGATGGTGTCCTCGTCGGCGCCGGTGGCGCGCAGCAAGGTGGCGCATAGCACTCCGGTGCGGTCCTTGCCGTTCACGCAGTGGATGAGCGCGGGGCGTCCCTCGGCGGCCATGGAGCGCAGGGCCTGCCCCACCAGCGGATACTCGCGCACGTAGCGGCGGTAGTTCGCGCCCATGCGCTCCTCGGGCTCGCCGTAGCGCTCGATGACGCCGGCGATGAGGCGCTTGTTGGAATCCTTGCGGCGGTGCTCGGTGGAAGGCTCCAGCGCCACGGTGCGCATGCCCACGATGTAGGGCTCTGGGTGCGCTGCCACCTCAGCGGCCGTGCGCAGGTCGTAAATGGTGGCGATGCCGAGGGCGCCCGAGAGGAAGGCCGCCTCCTCGCCGGTGAGGTTCGCGAGCTCCCGCGAGCGGAAGATGCGCGCGTCTTTGAACGAGCCGCCCACGGCGCGGATGCGCGCATCTCCAAAGGTGCCCCCGGCGGGCAGCGCCTCGAAGGCGAACCCGGCCACCAGCGCGGAGGGCTCGCCATCCTCGGTCACGGGCCGCACCTTCAGCAGGTAGCGCCCAGGGGTTTCCGGGGTATAGACGAACCGCCAGTTCACCCCGCGGCTCTTGTCCACGGCGGCAGTGGGATAGGCCGTCCAGGAGGCGCCGTCATCCAGCGAGAACTCCATGGCGCAGATCGTGCGGTCGAAGTCGTCCACATAGCCGGCGAACTCGATGGGGGCCCCGGCATAATAGGGCGGCCGCGTGCGTGGGGCGAGAGGGTTGTCGGAAGTATCGGCCACGGAGATCACACCAAGTCGCCGCGGATTTCCAGCAGGGTGCGGGCGAGGTGGGCGAAGGCCTGCTCGCCAGCGGCTGAGTCGGGCGCATTGGTCATGATGGTTATGAGGTAGTCGCGACCGTTGATGGTGACGATGCCCGAATCGCACACGGCGTCGTCGTCTTGGCCGTCGATCCAGCCGGCTTTGTTGCGCACGGTGATGTTTGTGCCGATAGAGGCGACGGTCTTGTCCTCTTCAATGAGCGTCTGGCCGCCCTCCGCGTCTTCGGCGAGCACAGAGCCGTCCCCTTCGGAGCCGTCGGCGGGCGTGATCTCCTCGGAACCCTCCTCGTCGCTTCCGTCGTCTTCCACGCCCTCCTCGCCGCCGGAGCCCTCTTCCGGCAGGTAGTCGGTGTGCCCTGCGCTCGTGGTGCCCAGGGCGCCGTTGCGCAGGAATGAGACTTCGGTTTTGCTGAAGGTGTCGGAGAGCCACTGGGCTGCCGAGGTGTCGGCAGTCGTCAGGTACTCGTAGATCTTCAACCACATGAGGGCCGACTGGCGTGCTGTGTAGGTGGGGAAGTACGTGTCGTTGACCAGCGCGGTGTCGACGCCGGCCTCGGCCAGCCATGCTTCCATGCCGTCGTTTCCGTAGGTGCGGCGCAACTTGCCATAGGAGGAATTGTCCGACCAGACGATGGTGTTCTCCACCTGAGTGAGGCGCGAGGACGAAGCGCGGTCGATGTCGTTGGGGAACTCCTTGTTCACCACATAGGCGCAATAGGGACCCTTGAACGAGCTGGCGCCGTAGATGGGCACGTCCACGTTGCCGGCAATGCCGCGTCCCGTGCCCAGATCCATGATGAGGTAGCTGGCCTCATAGCCATTGTTGTCGTAGTAGGAGAGCGCGTTGTTCAAGCTCACGAGGGAACGGTCGGAGAGCACGGGCGCGGCGGCCTGTTCGCCGGCGTCGTTGGTCGCGTTGCCGAGGGCGAAGGCGAAGGGGGCCTTCTGCCCGGCGAGGTTGGTAAGGTCGTCGCGGGTTGGCGTGTAGGCGGGCAGCTGGGCCAGCTCCGGCTCGACGGGGCGGGCGAGGCTCACCTGGGTGGCGACGTTCTGCGCGAAGTAGGAGGCGTTGCCGCCCACGGCGTTGGCGCTGGCGACGCCGACATGCTTGCTGCCGTCTTTGGCGGCGGCCGATGCGAAAGGACCGATGTGGAAAAGCGCCATGGCGAAGATGACGGCCAGCGCGATGGCGATGAGCGCCATGGCCGCCCGTGCGAGATTGAAGCCGCCGGCCGGGGCGAGCGTGTGCATTTGGGGGGCGAACGCGGCGCCTGCGCGGGGGGCGTGGCTGCCGCGGCCGGAGGGGGCGCCGTTGCGCGGACGTCCCTGGGCGCCGCGATTGCCGGCGGGCGTTTGTTTGCCGCGGGGCTGCTCGCCGCGTGTGGAGCGCTCGCCGCCCGAGTGCCGGCGTCCCGGCTCGGGCTCGCGACGGCGGTCGCGGCTTGAGGGATACTCGTCGCGCAGGGGGTTGTGCCGGGTGCCGCGCGGGCGGTTGCCGGAGGAGGAAGACGAACGGGTGGTACCCGTGGAGCGGCCATCGAAGCGGCCCGTGGAAAGAGAGAGGCCGCCTTGGGAGCGTCTGGGTTCGTCGTCGTAGCGGCTGTAATCGGATCGGGCCATGACATCCTCGGGACTGATGTGTTTGAGTTACGTTTAAGGGGCGAAAGAATAGTAGCAATTCCCCGGGTTTTTGCGAAGACCTTACGAAGATCTTAACAAGGATCGCGTAGTGAAAACGCCCGCAGACGGTCTTTAGCGGGCGCCCTATGGACTTTTAGTTACCGGAGGGGAGCGCCGTCGCCAGTTGTGCGCGCTTCCCCTATACTTAAGCCTTACGAGTTCGAGTGCCTCGAATGGGTATGGGCGGCGACATGTTCCGAACCTGGTCAGGTCCGGGAGGAAGCAGCCATAAGGGACCGCTGACGAGCGCCCATACCTATTCGGGGCACTTTTGCGCGAAGGGCGCACCGCGGTGCCAACGTAAAATTACCGTGGCGCTTTTGCGCAGGGCCTCGTTGCCGTGACCTCTGAAAATACAATGGGGCCGGCGGCGCGCCGCCTTCTACGTTATTCTGCAGATTGGAGACTCGGTGGGCATCATCGACTTTTTCATCAACCTTTTGAAAGACCCGCGCGGCTTCATCGCCGGCTGGATCATCGCTTTGGGCCCGGTGTGGGTGTACACGCCGCTGTTCCTTATCGTGTTCGTGGAGACGGGGCTCGTGTTCTTCCCGTTTCTGCCGGGCGACTCGCTCCTGTTCGCGGCCGGCGTGTTCTCCGCCGACGGCGGCGGCCTGAACGTGTGGGCCACGCTCATCGTGTTCTGGGCGGCGGCCATTCTGGGCAACACCTCGAACTATTGGATCGCGCGCCTGTTCGGTAGCCGCATCATCGATTCGGGGAAGGTGAAGGCGCTCACGCCCGAGCGCATGGCCAAGCTCGACCACTTCTTCGAGCGCTATGGCGGACTCACGATCATCATCACGCGGTTCATGCCGTTTTTCCGCACCTTCGCGCCGTTCATCGCCGGTACCGGACATATGAACTTCGGGAAGTTCACGTTCTTCAACGCCGTCGGCGGCATCTCCTGGGTGAGCCTGTTCGTGCTGGTGGGATACTTCTTCGGCGGTATTCCGTTTGTGCAGGAGCACTTCGAGATGATCGTGCTGGGCATTGTGGCCGTGTCGGTGGCGCCGGCGTTCATCGGTGTCATCAAGGCCGCGCTGAACAGTCGTCGCGCCAAGGAGGGCGATCCGGTTGCCCAGGCGGCCGAGCGCGTGAACGAGGCCGAGTACGAGCGCGAGCTGACCGAGGAGCGCGTGATGCGCGCCGAGGCCGAGGCGAAGGCGGAGGCGCGGCGCCGGGTGGCGGCCGAGGACGCGCAGGCGGCCGAGGGCGCGCAGGCACTGGTTTCCGAGACCGAGGAGAAAGACGGGGAATAGGCCATGGCCGAGGCACTCTATCGCAAGTACCGACCGCAGATCTTCGAGGACGTGGTCGGCCAGGAGCACATCGAGCGCACCATTAAAAACGCCATCGCCCAGGACAAGGTGAGCCACGCCTACCTGTTCACGGGCCCGCGCGGCACCGGCAAGACCACCACGGCGCGCCTTCTGGCCAAGGCGCTTTTGTGCGAGAAGGGGCCCACGGACACACCCGACGGCACCTGTGACGATTGCGAGATGATCGCCGCCGGCGAGCACCCGGACGTCTACGAGCTGGACGCCGCGAGCCGCACCGGCGTGGAGAACGTCCGCGAGGAGATCATCGGCCGCGTGCAGTTCGCGCCGACCCGCGGGCGCTACAAGGTGTACATCATCGACGAGGTGCACATGCTCTCGACGGCCGCCTTCAACGCGCTTCTGAAGACGTTGGAGGAGCCGCCGAGCCACGTGGTGTTCATCCTGGCCACCACCGACCCCCAGAAGGTGCCCGAGACCATTCACTCGCGCTGCCAGCGCTTCGATTTCCGCCGCATCTCCACCGAGGCCATGGTGTCGCGATTGGGCGCCATTTGCGCCGCCGAGAACGTGGAGTTCGAGGGGGAGGCGCTCGAGCTCATCGCGCACCGGGCCGAGGGCGGCATGCGCAACGCGCTCACCTCGCTGGAGCAGCTCATCGCCTTCGGCGACGGCGCGGTGACCATGGAAGTGGCCGAGCGGATGCTGGGAGCTGTGGACTCCACGGATTTGGCCGACATTGTGCGGACGATAGGCGCCCGCGATGCGGCGGCGTGCTTCCGCTGGGTGGCCGAGTACGTGGAAACCGGCGCCGACATGGCCCAGTTCGTGGCGAATCTGGCCGAGCACATGCGCAACATGTACGTCATGGCCGTGGCGGGACCTGAGGTGGTGCTTGACGTGTCCGAGGCGACGCGCCGCGAGCTTTCCGAGGAGCTGCCGCTGTTCGGCGTCGACCGCCTGGCGCGACTTCTGGGCGTTTTGGGGGATGTAGCCGGCGAGCTGAAGACGTCCACGAACCCGCGGCTTACCTTCGAGATCGCGCTGACGCGCATGGTGCGCCCCGATGCCGATGTGACGCTGGAGGCTCTGGCCGAGCGTGTGGAAACCCTGGAGCGCCAGCTGGCCGGCGCCTCTGTCGTGGCTGCCGCGCCCGTTGTGCCTGCGGGAGCGGCCCTCGTAGGGGGCGACCTTGGTCGCCCCTCGGCTCCGTCCGGATCAGCGTCAAGCGGCAGTCATTCTGCCATGCTCGCGGAGGGCGGCCCAAGGCCCGCCCCTACGGAGGGGATTGCCTCGACAGCGACTCCCGTTGCGACCGCCCCGGCAGCGGTTGCCCCTGCGTCTGCGGCAACCGCCCCGGCTGCCGTTGCCCCTGCAGGAGCGAACCCGGCTGCGGCCGCCCCTGCGTCGGAGATCTCGGCTGCCATTGCCCCCACGGGGGCGACTCCGGCCGCAGTTGCCCCCGCCCCGTCTACGGCATGCACCCCGGTCCCCGCACCATCCGTTCCGGCGGTCGCGGGCTCCCTGTCGCCCGAGATTGTCGCCACGCTTTCGAACATGGCATCGCTGCAGCGTCTCTGGGCCGGCGTTCTCGCCTCGTTGAAGAAGTCCAAGGCGGCCTATGGCGTGCTGTTCATGAACACCAAAGCGGTCTTCGATGCGGCGGCGGGTGCGCTTCTCATCGAGTTCCCTGCCGAGAACGACTTCGCCTTCCGCGCCGTGCAGAAACCCGACGTGCAGGCCGAGCTCGCCCAGGCTCTGCGCCGTGAAGCCCACGGGGACATTCCCTTCGAGCTGCGCAAGGGCGGCGCCTCGGCTCCGATGGCCTCTGCTCCCGCCGCGGCTTCCGCATTTAACGTACCCGCACCGGCCTCTCAATCGGTACCTGCCCCGTCCGCTGCCTCTTCCGCTGCTTCGGCGAGCCCGATGTCCGGCGCGCCTTCTAGCGTGAGCGCGCCCGCGGTTCCCGCTTCCGCCGCTGTGCCGGCCCTCTCGCCGGCCCCCGCGCCCGATGACGATCGGCCGCCCTACGACGACTACGTCCCCTACGACGATGCGGATATCCCTTTCGAGGACCCCTTCGCCTCCCGGGGCGCCTCGCCCCAGGGCGCAGCGACCTCCCCGGCGCCGAGCGTCTCCGCAAATGCCTCTCCCGCAGCCTCTTCCGAAGTACCCCCGTGGGAGGAGGCGCCCCAGGTGCCGGCGCCGTCTGGTGCGACACCTCAAGCGCCTGCGTCCGCTCCTGCCCCCTCGCCGGCCCCTTCGATGGCAGCACCGTCCGCCTCCGCGCTTCCCCCCGAGCCCGATGCCGTGTCCGGGCCTTCCCCGAATCCCGTAGAGGAGCCCGACCTCGCCGCCTCGCTTGCCTTCGGCTTCGGCGACGGCGTCAACTTCGAGGAAGTCGTCTAGGCGAGATTGGGCGAGATGTCCTAGAATACGTTAGCAGTCGGGCGCGACCCGCGAACCAGCAAAGGAGACCCTTTCATGGACATGAAGAAAATGATGAAGCAGGCTCAGAAGATGCAGCGCGATGCTGCCGCGGCCCAGCAGGAGATCGCCGCCATGACCTTCGAGGCCTCGGCCGGCGGCGGCATGGTGAAGGCCACGGCCACCGGCGAGATGGCCATCACCGACATCACCATCGACCCCGCTGCCGTGGATCCCGAGGACGTGGAGATGCTGCAGGACATGGTCGTCGCCGCCGTGAACGAGGCGCTGCGCGCCGCCAGCGAGGCGGCCAACGCCCGCATGAACGCCGTCATGGGCGGCATGAAGATCCCCGGCCTGATGTAGCCAGGCCGTCTCCATCTCAAGGCGACATTCGTGCAAGCGGCACCTTCCATTCAAAAGCTCCTCGACGAGCTGGAGCGTCTGCCCGGCGTGGGACCGAAGTCGGCCCAGCGCATGGCCTACTGGATCCTGAACACCGATGCCGCCGAGGCGCTGCGTCTGGCCGATGCCATCCGCGAGGTGAAGGCGGGCGTGCACTTCTGCGCTCGCTGCTTCAACTACGCCGAGGGCGATTTGTGCGAGATCTGCGCCAGCTCCAAGCGCGACGGCGCGGTCATCTGCGTGGTGAGCGAGCCTCGCGACATTCCGCCCATCGAGCGCACGGCCGTGTTCAACGGCGTCTACCATGTGCTTGGCGGCGTGCTGGCACCCATGGAGGGCGTCGGCCCCGGCGACTTGCGCATCGCCGAGCTGATGGCGCGCCTCGGTCGCGAGGACGTGACCGAGGTGGTGCTCGCCATGAACCCCAACATTGAAGGGGAGACCACGGCCGCCTACCTCGCGCGGCTCATCAAGCCCTTGGGCGTGAAGGTGACGCGCCCCGCCAGCGGGCTTCCTGTCGGCGGCGACTTGGAATTCGCCGACGAGGTCACCTTGGGCCGCGCCCTGGAAGGGCGATTGCCGCTGTAGGCTTTCAGGCTGCGAAAAAAGAAGGGCCGTTGCGAAAAGCATCTCGCAACGGCCCTTCTTTATGGGTTGAAAAAGCCAGGTTACTTGCAGCAGGCGGGAACCTCGTGTTTGACGCGGTCGTGCTCCTCGGCGCGCTTGGCGTCGTTGAAGCGGTCGAGCGTGCCCACCAGGTAGCCGGTGATGCGGCGGATGCGGTCGAACTTCACCGGCGCGAGCCCGTAGTGGATGCCCACGTCCTCGCCATCGACATCCAGCGTCAGCGACTCCAGCTGACCATGGGGGTACTTGTCGTAGGCGCGCTTGATGTAGGCCTTGATCTCGTCGTCGGATACGGGGGCATCGCTGGCCTGTGCGTAGTTCACGGCCACCTTCACGCCGTCGATCATCTTGTTCTCCATGATAGGCTCCTTGTCGTTTGCGGTTCGGTTAATGCCTCGCTGGTTCACTATATCTAGTTAGCGAAACGGAATTCTAGCACAATATGTGGCCCTTCGGGGTCATGTTCTCGAGATGTAGCAAAAACCTCGCGAAAGACCTTTACTCAGCGCTCCCAGAAGTCGGCGGCCAGCTCGGCGCGGTTGGCGTGGCCGGTCTTCTTCAGGATGTTGTGCATATGCACCTTCACGGTGCCGGCGGAAAGCGTCAGTGCGCTTGCAATGTTCTGGTTGTCCTTCCCCATGAGCGCGTGCCGCAGCACCTCCTCCTCGCGCTTGGAGAGATCGTAGGTGCGGCTATACAAAGGCAGCAGGCGGTCGATGGACTCCGCGAGCAGCGGATCGTCGCCTTCGGGCAGTTCGCGGGCTCGCAGCTGCAGGGACACCGACGCGCCCCGCAGAACCGCCAGGCCGTAGCAGATGAACAGGAGGTTCTCCATGGGGCTGCGCTCGGCGAGGACCCACATGCCGCGGGGAATGGAGCCGGGGTCGAAGATCAGCTGGAAGTACACGTTCTCCAAGATGATGCCGCACGTGAGTCCGATGGCCCAGAAGTAGGCCACGCGGTGGCCCTTCATGATGGAGCGCCGCTCGGGGTCGGGGGAGTGCGTGTACCACCAGGCGAGCAGGCCGTAGCAGGCCAGCTGCAGCACAGCGCGCAGGTTGTAGTAGATGAACTCCCTCCACTGCGGGTTCTCGATGAACTGATAGGCGGCCAGCGACAGCGCGGCCCACAGTGCCACGGGCGCAAAGCGAACGACGGGGCGTTCTTCCCGGCAGTAGCGGCAGGCGGCCAGCCACAGAAAGAGGAACGCGCCGCCGCCGGTGATGATGGAGGTATAAGGGTGTCCCACATCGTAAAACGAGGCGGCTTCGAACACGGCATCGGGGGTGATGAAATTGTCCTTAAAGACGAGGGAGACGTCGAAGAAGTAGAACGCGAAGCCCACGGTGGCGTAGAGGAAGGTGCGCCGCCGTGACACGTAGAAGGCCGACAGGCTCGTGGCCGCCACGATGGTGTAGAAGAACATGATGAGAAGCGTGTAGTAGAACAGCAGGGTCATGGCGTTCCTCGAAGATGGGGGGCGTCGGAGGGCGCGCGGGGCGCGGGCAAGCCAGCGAGCACAGTGTAGCGAATCGCGGATGGCGCCGTCGCGGACGAACGGTCCCTCGTTGGCAACGGGCCGCCAACGGCCTTCTCACCTGCGGTTTAGCTACCGTTTAGAAAGGCGTCTCCACAATATCACCAAATTATACCCGACGCGGGCAGCGGCCATCCCCGCCTTATGCCTAGGCAGGCGAGCCCCGGCGACCCTACACTCGCTCCAGTACTTCCTCCCGCGGGCCCTCGGGCCGCGCTTCGACGGGCCGCCCGGCCGGCTGCCCGTCTGCCGGACCGGGCGACGAGGGTCCGCGGGGAGGCGTTCGGCACTCCGCCCCGATTCAGATAGGAGATCATCATGGCTGAGACAACCATGGAGGCCCGCCCCATCCCAACCGAGGAACCGGGAAAGGAGAAGAAGAAACGCAAGTTCTCCTTCCCCTCGGCGTTCACCATCCTGTTCATCGTGACCATTATCGCCGTCATCTGCACGTGGTTCGTGCCGGCGGGCCAGTACTCCAAGCTGCTCTACGACGCCGACAGCGGCAAGCTTGAGATGACCACCCCCACCGGCGAGACCTCGCAGCTGGACGCCACGCAGCAGACGCTGGACGACCTCGGCGTGAAGATCGACATCGACCAGTTCACGAGCGGCGCCATCACCAAGGCCGTGTCCATTCCCGGCACCTACGAGGGGCTCGACCCGCACCCGGTGTCCATCGCCGACATTCCGTACTCCATGGTATGGGGCGTCATCGACGGCATCGACGTCATGGTGTTCATCCTGTGCTTGGGCGGCCTTATCGGTGTGGTGAAGGTGACCGGCGCCTTCGAATCGGGGCTTGCGGCCCTCACGAAGAAGACCAAGGGCCGCGAGTTTTTGCTGGTGTTCGGCGTGTCGGTGTTCATGATCTTCGGCGGCACCATGTGCGGCCTGGAGGAGGAGGCCGTGGCCTTCTACCCGATTCTCGCGCCCATATTCATCGCGCTCGGCTACGACTCCATTGTGGTCGTGGGCGCCATCTTCATGGCCGGCTCCATCGGCACCACCTTCTCCACGGTGAACCCCTTCTCGGCCGTCATCGCCTCGAACGCCGCGGGCACCGTGTTCACCGAGGGCATCGCCGTGCGCGCCTTCGCGCTGGTGGTGGGCGCCATCGTGTTTCTACTGTACCTGCACTGGTACGCCAAGAAGGTGCAGGCCGATCCGAAGTTCAGCTACTCCTACGAGGACCGCGACAAGTTCAACGCCCAGTGGGAGCTTAACGACAACACCGCCGCGGCCCACGAGTTCACCCTGCGCAAGAAGATCGTGCTCGTCATCTTCGTGGCCGCCTTCGTGCTCATGATCATCGGCGTCATGAACCTCGGCTGGTGGTTCCCGCAGATGGCCGCCGAGTTCGTGACCCTGGCCATTCTCGTGATGTTCATCGGCGGTACGGGCAAGGACGGCGTGGGCGAGTCGAAGATGGTGGATGCCTTCGGATCCGGCGCCTCCAGCCTGGTGCCCGTGGCCCTCATCATCGGCCTGGCCCGCGGCGTGAACCACGTGCTCACCGAGGGCATGATCAGCGACACCATGCTGAACGCCGCCTCGAACCTCGTGGCCGGCATGAGCGGCCCTTTGTTCGTGATCTGCCTGCTGCTCATCTTCTTCGTGCTCGGCTTCGTGGTGCCCTCCTCCAGCGGCCTGGCCGTGCTGGCCATGCCCATCTTCGCGCCTCTGGCCGACACCGTGGGCATCCCGCGCTGGATCATCGTGGCCGCCTACCAGTTCGGCCAGTACGCCATGCTCTACATCGCGCCCACGGGCCTCGTGATGGCCACGCTGCAGATGCTGGACATGAAGATGTCCCACTGGTTCAAGTTCGTGTGGCCCATGATGGTGTTCACGCTCGTGTTCGGCGCCATCCTGCTGAGCATCTGCTCGGTGGTGTTCGCGGTGTAGTGACTTCGGCGAGCCTTCTCTACCGGAGCCCCTCTCTACCGGAGCCCCTCTCTGCTGGAGGGGCTTTTTTCTGCAGGCGGGGCGCGACGGATGACAACGAGAAGCGATTTGGGAATTAGATGAGAGTTTCGCGCGCCCTTCGGAATTAGATGAGAGTTTCGCGCGCGTTCCGGAAATAGTTGGGAATTTCGCGCGCCAGGACGACTCCATTTTGAGCCAAATTGCCAAAAACTGCGCTCGAAACTCGCATCTATTTCCTGATTCCTAATCTCAGTTGCGCGAAACTCGCGCCTATTTCCGAAATATAGGCAGTGAGCAGTGGGAGCGGGCACGCTTTTTGTCCTATAACCCGAAATCTGTCTTAGAGTCCCTAGATATGACAAAGGGCTCTGTCCCCTCCAAAAACAGAGCCCTCATCGTTCGAAGCTTGTGGGC
>ERZ1027035.128-NODE-128-length-23307-cov-5.876656_pt1 | contig 23307 bp, 22 predicted proteins | sample MGYA00519442_ERZ1027035 | MGnify/ENA primary metagenome ERZ1027035 (study PRJEB26926, sample SAMN06164790) | human gut metagenome | biome: ENVO:00009003; feature: ENVO:2100002; material: ENVO:00002003 | host: Homo sapiens | place: USA | collected 2012 ...
CCCCTTTCCGCGTGTACCGAAAGTGGGTCTATGTCAATGGTGGTTTAACAGCGGGTCAGGATCTTTGACGCTGCAATACGTCGGTTTGCCTACGGGGTCGGGCGGTGCCGACCATTCGAGAAGACGTTGGTCGATAAACACGAAAAGATCCGCACTAACCAATCGCCTCCTTCTTTTCCATCGCTTTCTTGGCTTGGCAACGTCTCGAAATGCTCCAGCATCGGTCTTCCTCAGGGGATGGCGGAGAATGGTATGCGAGCATCGTTCTATTTGCTATATCGGTAGACGGATTGATAAATAGGCTCATTGCTCATCAATGATGATCCCGTAGAGTTCTCGATTGTTCGACCGTCGCGCGGCTCTGCCTGATATCTTACGCGGCATGGATTTGACTTTCAGTCACATAACTGCCCTTGTGCTTTTGAGGATATGGTCGTGCAACCATCCTTTGACATTGCGCGCCTTCCACGATCTCCGTCCTCGCGATGCCGGGCACCTTCCTTTCCGCCATCTGCGTGAACCCAGGCCTATTGTCGGGTCGGCCGATACCGAAGCAGCCGTCAGGATGGCCATCGAAAACGTGAAGAAGCCGAGCATGCGCCACACGCTCGATAAGCTTTGGGACGAGGCCTCGGAAAAGAATCCGCTCCATGTTCTTGTGGGGCCTAAGCGCGGACGGCATTCAACTCAGCGCATACTGTTTCACCAAATATCCGCGCCCCTGCCGAGCCACGCGCTCCTGGAAATCGCTCCTGGCATAGCCGTTTGCTCTCCAGAAATGGTGTTCGTCCAGATGGCTGAGGCCCTTTCTGTCGCTGAACTCATCGCGCTCGGGTACGAGCTTTGCGGCTGCTACCCGTTGGATACTGAAAGATCCGAGGCTCTCGTGCGGGCGCCCCTCACAACACCCGCCCGCCTCAGCGCCTTCGTCGATCGCGCCGATCGCGTAAGAGGCGTTCGCAAGGCGCGGATCGCCGTCCGATATGTTCGCGCGAAATCGGCCTCACCTAAGGAAACGGAGATGGATGCGCTGCTCCTCACGCCGCAGAAGTGGGGAGGAATGGGCTTTCCGGAGGCTCTCGTCAACGAGCCGGTCTCCCTCTCTTCGCAAGCGGCTCGAATCCTCCGTGGCAATCGGGTGGTTTGCGATCTGCTCTGGCCGCAGTACTCTTTGGCAGCCGAGTACGATGGGCGTGAGGCTCACCTTTCGAGACACCAGCAAACAAGGGATTCCCGGAGGCGAGATGCATTGCTGGCCAATGGCACCGATGTTGTAACCATTACTTCGCCGCAAATAGACGGCGTCTCCGATTTCCTGGAAGTTGCTGATGCGATCTCGCGAAAAATGAAGCGACGGCCTCTCAAGCGTACGGAGACCTTTTGGGAGCGGCATCTGCAACTACGTCATGGCATAAGATCTTACCATTGCAATTACTTGTCGCGGCCATCCCGAAGAGACGATGCAATGCCTGATGGCCCCGCTCCTCGATAGGCTTTTGGCTCAGGGGCTAATTGACCACGACCACCCAAGCAGTTGTCGGTTGGTCCTGGAAGAGTCGAACAATGCTTGGCGACAGGTGGGTGGCCGGAGATTATTGAGCCGTCTCGACGGGTGTTCAAGCGTAGGTTTGGCTGAACTTACTTTTCGGGGGGTCGGATTTGCCTACAGGATTGGCTGGTTGAACCGTTCTGCGAGCTTGCGTGCCTGTAGCTACGGATTTCAGTGCGCAATCGATCGCTTCCTGCACGAACGGTCTGCATTTCTGCTACGATAGAAGCATCGTAATTTTGCGCGTGCGCACAAGAAAAGGGGAGCGCTATGGAGACTGCAGAGAAGTTGGCGCCGCTCGGGTTCGGATTCATGAGGCTGCCGTTGACCAATCCGGATGATCCGACGTCCATCGACATCGACAAGTGCTGCGAGCTGGTTGACATCTTCATGGAAGGTGGCTTCACCTACTTTGACTCCGCCCGTGGCTACCATGGCTGCAAGTCTGAGTGGGCGCTCAAGAAGGCGCTGGTGGAGCGCTATCCGCGTGAGTCGTTTACCATCGCCACGAAGCTGCCGGCTTGGCTTGCCAAGAACGCCGAGGAGGCTCGGGCCATGTTCGACATCTCCCTTCAGGAGTGCGGCGTCGATTACTTCGACTACTATCTGCTGCACAACCTGGGGGAGAGCCTCACGCCCGGTTTCGAGGAGTACGGTCTGTGGGAGTTCTGCGCCCAGAAGAAGGCCGAGGGCAAAATTAAGAAGTTCGGCTTCTCCATTCACGACAACGCCGAGGAACTGGAGAAGGTGCTCGATGCGCACCCCGAGGTTGATTTCGTGCAGCTGCAGATCAACTACGTCGACTGGGAGAGCGACATCATCCAGTCGCGTAAGTGCTACGAGGTGTGCCAGGAGCGCGGGCTTCCCGTGGTCATCATGGAGCCGGTGAAGGGCGGCACGCTGGTGAAGCTGCCCGAGGCCGTGGCTGATGTGCTGCGTGAGACCGAGCCCGGCGCGTCCATTGCCTCGTGGGCTTTGCGCTTTGCCGGGTCGCTGCCGAACGTGATCGCGGTGCTCTCGGGCATGAACACGCCGGAGATGGTGGCCGAAAACGTCGCCATTATGCGCGATGGCGTGCCGTTGACGGAAGGGGAGCACGCGGTCATCGAGCGCGCTCGCGAAACGCTGGCCGCCCTGCCCGGCGTGCCCTGCACCGACTGCCGCTACTGCATGAAGGGCTGCCCCGAGGGCGTGCACATCAACACCATTATGCAGTCGCTCAACATCTACGACCAGATGGGCGACGCCTACCGCGCCCAGGAGAACTACAACTGGAACACCGGCGCCGGCAAGGCGAGCGTCTGCATCCAGTGCGGCGCCTGTGAGAGCGTCTGCCCCCAGCATATTGAGATCGTGAGCCAGCTTGAGCGCGCAGTGAAGCTGTTCGAGTAGTTCTAGTTGAGGAGAGCGACTGAGCGCGCCCCGCATCCTCGCCCCCAGCGCCTAGCGCTCTCCGTTTCTCGGAAACATGGGGCGTTCAGGTTAATTTCACGTTATAATCACACAGTTTCAACGGGCGGCTGCACCGTGCGCGACGCAGCCGCCCGTTCCTTAAAGCTAGGCGAGGGCGCGCGGGCGCCTTGGAAATGGGAAAGGAAGACTATGGCAGGAGAGATTAAGAAGCAGCGCGCTTCCTGGTCGGGGAAGTGGGCGTTTATTTTGGCCGCGGCCGCCTCGGCGGTGGGCCTGGGGAACATGTGGCGCTTCCCCTATCTGGCGGCGAAGTACGGCGGGGGCACCTTCCTGCTCACCTACGTGGTGCTGGTGTTCACCTTCGGTGTGTCGCTCCTGTTGCTGGAGACGGCGCTTGGCCGCAAGACGGGCCAGTCCGCCATCGGCGCCTTCAAGGCCTTCGGCAAGAAGTACGCCTTCATCGGCATTCTGGCCTCGGCGGTGCCCTTCATCATCACGCCCTACTACTGCATCATCGGCGGCTGGGTGACGAAGTACACGGCGGCCTACCTGGTGAACGGACCGGAGGCCTTAGCCGACGGCGGCGACTTCTTCACCGGCTTCATCACCTCCAACGCCGAGAGCTACATCTGGATGCTCGTGTTCATGGCCATCGTGTTCGTCATCGTGGGCCTGGGCGTGAAGGGCGGCATCGAGAAGGCGAACCTGTTCATGATGCCCGCGCTCATCATTATGGCCGTCGCCATCGCCATTTACACGCTCACCATGCCGGGTGCCGTGGAGGGCGCGCTGTACTACCTCACGCCGGACTTCAGCAAGTTCTCGCCGGAGCTCGTGATCGGCGCGTTGGGGCAGATGTTCTACAGCCTGTCGCTGGCCATGGGCATCATGATCACCTACGGCTCCTACATGCGCAAGCAGGATAGCCTCACCTCATCGGTCGTGCGTATCGGCGGCTTCGATTTGGGCGTCTCCTTCATCGCCGGCCTGCTCATCGTGTCTGCGGCCTTCGTGGCCATGGGCTCCGGCGACGCGGTGGCCGCCAAGGCGGGTCCCTCGCTCATGTTCGTGACGCTGCCGACAGTGTTCGTCGACATGGGCGGCATGGCCACCATCATCGGCTTTTTGTTCTTCCTGCTGGTGCTGTTCGCCGCGCTGACGAGCGCCATCTCGCTGGTGGAGACGCTCGTCTCCATTGTGCACGACGGCCTTCAGTGCACGCGCGCCAAGGCCCTCGGCATCGTCATCGCGTTCGTGGTCATCGCCGGCGCTATCATCAACGCGGGCTACAACGGGCTGTCGTTCATCGAGCCGCTCGGGGCCGGTTCCTCGATCCTCGATTTCGCCGACTTCATCTCCAACTCGGTGCTCATGCCCATCGTGGCCCTGCTCACCTGCGTGTTCGTCGGCTGGATCGTGAAGCCCAAGACCATCATCGACGAGGTGCGTGTCTCCGCCCCGTTCAAGGCCGCGCCGGCTTGGACGATCATGATCAAGTACATCGCCCCGGTGCTCGTGATCATCATCCTGGTGGCCTACGTGGCCGCCCAGTTCGGCTTCTTTTCCATGTAAACCGCGCTGGTCAACGAGATTTCCATGGCGAAGGGCGTCCTTGTGGGCGCTCTTCGTTGTTTTGCGGTAGGATAGTCAACTACTGAAACATTAGTTAGATCGAAGGATTTTCATGGCTCTCTCAATCGGTATCGTGGGGCTGCCGAATGTCGGCAAGTCCACGCTGTTCACGGCGATGACCAACAAGGGCGGTCTGGCCGCCAATTACCCGTTCGCCACCATCGAGCCCAACGTGGGCATCGTGCCGGTGCCCGACGACCGCCTGCAGGCGCTGGCCGAGATCGACCATCCGGCGAAGATCGTGCCCGCCACGGTGGAGTTCGTCGACATCGCGGGTTTGGTGGCCGGAGCGAGCCAGGGGGAGGGCCTGGGCAACCAGTTCCTCGCGAACATCCGCGAGACCGATGCCATCGCCGAGGTAGTGCGCTTCTTCGGCGATCCGGATGTGACCCATGTGGCCGGCAAGGTGGACCCGCTCTCCGATGTGGACACCATCAAGACCGAGCTCATCTTGGCCGACATCGCCACGGTGGAGAAGGCCATTCCGCGGCTTGAGAAAGAGGCCAAGCGCGACAAGGCCGGTATCGCGAAGCTGGAGACGGCGAAGAAGGTACTCGCGGGGCTGAACGAGGGCCACCGCGCCCGCACCCTGGGGCTGACCGAGGACGAGGTCGCGGCCATCTACGAGCTGCACCTGCTCACTATGAAGCCGATGCTCTACATCGCGAATGTGGACGAGGACGCCGTGGACGCCGAGTTGCCCGAGATCGACGGCTGCACTCCGGTGCCGATTTCCGCGAAGGTGGAGGCCGACATCGCCGAGCTGGCCGAGATGGATCCGGACGAGGCCAAGGAGTACATGGAAGCGCTGGGGCTCACCGACAGCGGTCTGGCGCGGCTCATCCGCGAAGCCTACCACCTGCTCGGCCTGCAGAGCTACTTCACGAGCGGCGAGACCGAGACCCGCGCCTGGACCATCCCCGTGGGCGCGAAGGCCCCCCAGGCCGCCGGCGTCATCCACACCGACTTCGAGCGCGGCTTCATCAAGGCCGAGACCGCCAGCTTCGAGGACTACGTGGCCCTCGGCGGCGAGAAGGGCTGCCGCGACGCGGGCAAGCTGCGCCAAGAGGGCAAGGACTACGTCGTCCAAGACGGCGACGTCATGCACTTCAAGTTCAACGTGTAATACGTCGCATTCTTGAAAAGATGCAGGCTGATACCGAACAACGGAAAGGGCGCGACTCCGTTTGGAGTGCGCCCTTTGTCATTCTGATGGCGGTGAACTTCTTCCAGTCCATGGCGGCGTTCATGGCCAATGCCACGTTGCCGGTGTTCGCCGACTCGCTGGGGGCGACGGCCTCGATGGTGGGCGTCGTCGTGAGCTCGTTCACGTTGTCGGCGCTGCTCGTGCGGCCCTTCGCCGGCCCCGCCTTCGACAGCTTCTCGCGCAAGCGGCTCCTGCTTATCGCTCAGGGTATCATCTGCCTGTCTTTTTTCGCCTACGGGTTCGTCGATTCGCTGGGCGTGCTCATCGCCATTCGGCTCATCCACGGCGTGGGCATCGGGTGCAGCGGGCCTCTGGCGATGTCGCTTGTGTCCGAGTACCTGCCGGCCGCGAAGTTTGCCAGCGGCATCAGCATCTACGCGCTGGCGCAGTCCTTCGCCCAGGTCATCGGGCCGGCGACGGGCCTGTACCTGGTGGGTGCCGTCGGCTTCTCGGCGGCGTACTTTTTGGCGGCAGCGCTTCTGGTGGTGGCCATGGGCGGCATCCTCGCCATCCGCGAGCCCTATCGCGAGCGCCTGCCCTATCAGCTGAAACTCTCCCGCATGTTCGCCCGCGAGGCCGTGGGCAAGGCGGCCGCCCTCATGCTCATCGCCGTTTCGTTCTCGTGCATGGGCTCCTACGTGGTGCTCTACGGCTATGGGCGCGGCGTGGCGGACATGGGGCTGTTCTTCGTGGTGTACGCGCTGTGCCTGGTGGTGACGCGGCCGGCTTTGGGCGGCCTTGCCGATCGGGTGGGAACGCCCCGGGTGCTCGTCTTCGGGACGATCTGCTTCGCTGCCTCCTATGTAGCTCTCTTCTACGCGCAGGGCTTGTCCGGTTTTCTGCTCGCCGCCGTCGTCGGCTCGGCGGGGTTCGGCTGCTGTGCGCCGCTTCTGCAGTCTATGGGGCTCGCCTCAGTGGGCATCGACCGGCGAGGCGCGGCCAGCAACACCATGTTCACGGGCCTCGATTTGGGAATGCTTGTGGGGCCGGTGGCCGGGGGCGCGGTGGCCGAGGCCTTGGCCCCTATGGCTGGCGGCATCACGGGCGGCTACGGGCTCATGTGGCTCGTCATGATCGTGCCGGCCTTGGGCACGCTGGCCATCGCTCTGGGATGGAGCCTGCGGGGGAGAGTCCGAAGGGGCTGAAGGGTGCGGGCGGCGCGGAATTGCATTATCATGGCGAGCGGATCATTTGAATGGAAGGAGAGCGGTATGGCGGAGTTCAACGAGCACGATGGGCGTGGCGGTCGCGAACGAGGGCGCGGCGGTCGCGATATGCGTCGTCCGAATCGGGACGAGCAGCGGGAGGAGCGGCGGCGCGAGGCGGCGCGGCATACGGGCCTCATGAAGGCCGCCTTCGGGCGCGAGACGGACGAGGCCATCGAGAACGCGCGCATCTACGAGGAAGGGGAGGGCCGCGCGCTACTGTGGGGCGCCGAGGCGGCCGCTGCGGCCGCCGAGGCGGCGAGGCGCGCGGCGGAAATGGCCGAGGCGGATGCCGATGGCGCCCAAGCGGGCAATGAGGAAGCCCGCGAGGCCGCCGAGATTGCCGAGGAAGCCGCCGAGGCTGCGGAAGCCGAGGAGGCGGCGGATCCCGATGGAGCTGCGGGCGCTGCACCGACCGCCACGGAGACGACCGTCAAGGTCGTGACCTTCTTCGCTCCCGAGGCGCTCTACCGCGACGCCACGGGCAAGACGATGATCGTGGATCCCGGCGCCTTCACCCGCCCCGGCGGCGCCTACGAGGACGGCGCCTTCGGCCCGGAGCAGATCCTGTGCTCCGAGAGCAACCTGTACCCGATCCTTGTAGCCCACAAGCGCGACTTCTACGACAAGAACCGTGACTACCGCCGAGGCTCGCTGTTCACCGACCGGGCTCTGTACGTGCCCGAGGTGCTGTTCTCCCGCGGGGGCGATGTGCGCCGCGCCGACGTGCTGGTCATCGCCGAACCCGTCCGTGCCTTCGCCCTGGAGAATCACCGTTCCGAACGCGAGTGCGACAAGGCGCTCGCCGACCGCATCGAGGCCATCTTCCGCATCGCCGCCGCCAACGGCACCGAGACGCTCATCGTGGGCGCCTTCGGCTGCGGTCGCAACGGCTATCCCGTCGAGCAGGTGATCGAGCTCATCCAGAACTGGATCGCGGAACACCCCGGCGCCGTGCCGAACGTGGTGTTCGCCGTGCCGCGCATGCACGCCGATGCCTTCCGCGAGGCCTTCGGCGCCCCGGAGCCCGAGCGCCCCGCGCCGGTGGTCGTCGCCGAGGACGAGGGCGACCGCGAAGGCGATGACGAGGACTGGCGCAACGTGGAACTGCCCGAGGGCATCACGCTGCGCTAAGGATGGCTGCTCCTTGAGGGGCAGGGCATAGAGGAAAGAGAATCGGGCGGTGCGCGGCGTCGGCGCGTCGCCCGATGTAGTACAGAAGGCGAGTATGGAAGTAACGAAAATCGCAGAGATCGAGGAAAAGAGCACGGAAGCGGCGGTGGATTTCGAAAGCGTTGTCGCCGAGGACACTGAGGATGTGGGGCCCGGTCAGCACCTGTTCGGCGAGCCTTTGGAGATGTACCTTCTGCGCGAGCCCAAGTTGGCCGTGGCCTTCTCGGGCGGCTGCGACTCAGCGCTGCTTCTGGCCGCGGCAAAGCTGGCGGGGTGCGAGGTGCATGCCTACCTGGTGAAGACCGCCTTCCAACCCGACTTCGAGCTTGATGACGCCCGAACTGTGGCGGCGGCGCTGGAAGTGCCCCTCACGGTGGTGGAAGCGGACGTGCTCGCCCAGGCCGACATCTGCGCGAACCCCGCCGATCGCTGCTACCTCTGCAAGCGCTTCCTCTTCGACGAGGTGCGTCGGACGGCGGCGGCCGACGGGTTCACGGTCATTGTGGACGGCACCAACGCCTCCGACGACCCGGAGCGCCGCCCCGGTTTCAAGGCGCTGGCCGAGGCGGGGGTGGTGTCGCCTTTGCGCCGTGCCGGCATGACCAAGGCCAACGTGCGCCACGTGCTCGCCAGCTTGGAAGAGCGTTTCGGCCTGCCGTCCGGCGCGCTCATGTCCGCCAAGCCGAGCTTCCCCTGCCTGGCCGTCTACGTGCCCCAAGGCGAGTCGATCACTGAAGCGTCTTTGCGGGAGGCCGCCCGATCGCGCGGACTGTGAGTCGCCCGCTCTGTTAAATCTTCGCGCTCGGTGGGCGCGGGGCGCGCTGGTGGCGCGCCTTTTGCTATCATGGAGCGGTTGACTTAACGAACCGGGGAGTGCCGATCGCCACGGCGCGGCCGCTCCCAGAGAAGGAGCGCGATTCATGACGCAGCATCTTTCCGAGGCCGATGTGCGGGGCATCGCGGAATACACCCGCATTGGCCTTGACGCGGAGGAGGTCGTCGCCATGACGGCCGACCTGAACGCCATCATCGACAGCCTGGCGCCCATCACCGAGTTCGATCTCGATGGCGTGGAGCCGACGTTTCATCCCATCGGCGACTTGTCCAACGTCATGCGCGACGATCACGTGCGCGGCAGTTTCACCCAGGAGGTGGCGCTGGAGAACGCGCCCAAACAGGCCGACGGCAGCTTCCTCATCCCGTCTATTCTGGGAGAGGGGGGTGACCGCTAATGACGCGCGCTTTTGGAGAAATGGGCATTCGCGAGATCCAAGCCGGCCTGGCCGCCAAGGAGTTCTCGGCCGACGAGGTGGCTCGCGGAACCCTCGAGCGCATTGGCGCGGCCGACGGTGCGGTGCACGCCTTCTTGGAAACTACCGAGGCGCTCGCGCTCGATGCGGCGGCTCGGATCGATGCGGCCATCGCCGAAGGGCGTCTCGCCGAGATGGGCCCGCTCGCGGGCGTTCCTCTGGGCTACAAGGACAATCTGAACCTCACGGGCACGCACACGACGTGCGCCTCGAACATGCTGCGCAACTACGTGTCGCCCTACACCGCCACCTGCGTGGAGAACACGCTGCGCGCCGGCGCGCTTCCCATCGGCAAGCTGAATATGGACGAGTTCGCCTTCGGCGGCTCCACCGAGACTTCCGCCTTCGGCCCCACGTTCAATCCATGGGACACCGAGCGCGTGCCCGGCGGCAGCTCGGGCGGCAGCGCCGCGGCGGTGGCGGCGGGGCTTGTGCCGGTGGCGCTCGGGTCGGACACGGGCGGCTCCATCCGCCAGCCGGGCTCGTTCTGCGGCCTGGTGGCCGTGAAGCCCACCTACGGCGTGGTATCGCGCTACGGTGTGGTGGCCTTCGGCAGCTCGCTCGACCAGGTGGGCCCCTTTGCGCGATCGGTGGAGGACGCGGCGCTCGCGCTGAACGCGCTTGCGGGCCGCGACGAGCTGGATTGCACGAGCCAACCGTGCGATGTAGACTTCACGGCCAACCTCGCTGAGGGCGCGCGCGGCATGAAGGTCGGCATCGTTCCCGCGTTCATGGAGGCGGCCGGTCTTGCGCCCGAGGTGCGGGCGAAGGTGGAAGAGGCCGCGGCTGTTCTTCAAGATATGGGCGCGGAACTGGTGGAAGTGGAGCTTCCACACGCCCAGGCCGCCATGAGCGCCTACTACGTGCTCGGCCCCTGCGAGGCCTTCAGCAACCTCGCCCGCTTCGACTCGGTGCGCTACGGCTACTGCGACCCGGACCACAAGGATCTGGCCAGCCAGTACGAGGCCAGCCGCGCGAAGGGCTTCGGCCCCGAGGCGCGCCGCCGCATCATGCTCGGCAGCTACCTTCTGTCGGCCGGCGTCTACGACAAGTACTACTATCCGGCCCAGCAGGTGCGCACCCTCATCACGCGCGACTACGCGGCGGCCTTCGAGAAGGTGGATGTCATCCTGTCGCCGGTGGCGCCGACCACGGCGTTCAAGATCGGCGAGATCTGCGACCCCACCGAGATGTACCTCGCGGACATGTTCACCATCTCCATCAACATCGCCGGCAACGGCGGCCTGTCGTTCCCCGTCGGCCTCGGCGCCGACACGGGCCTTCCGGTGGGCGTGCAGATCATCGCGCCTCCCTTCAAGGACAAGAACATGTTCCGGGCGGCGGCGGCCTTGGAGCAGCACTACGGCCCGGCGCCCGTTGCCCCCGATTTCGCCGACGGAAAGGTGGGTGCGTAAATGAAGACGCTCGAAGAGGTGTTCGAGACCTGGGAGGCCGTCATCGGCCTGGAGATTCACGCGGAGCTGACCACGCTGGAGACGAAGATGTTCTGCGGCTGCAAGCTGGAGTTCGGCGCGGCGCCCAATACGCACACCTGCCCGGTGTGCCTGGGACTCCCCGGCGCGCTTCCCGTGCCCAACCGCGCGGCCATCGAGTCCATCGTGCTGGCGGGCCTGGCCACCAACTGCGACATCGAGAAGCACTCGATGTTCTACCGCAAGAACTACATGTACCCCGACATGGCCAAGAACTTCCAGACCACCCAGGGACCCATCGCGTTCTGCATGCGGGGCCACCTCGACCTGGACGTGGACGGTCGGGGCGCGACCGAGCGCTACCGTCTGGACGCGCTCGCCCCCGGCGAGACGGAGGGCAACATCACGCGCACCGAGGACGGCTACGTGGCACATGTGGGCATCACGCGCATCCACATGGAAGAGGACGCCGGCAAGATGGTGCACCTCGGAGGCGGCGAGGGCCGCATCGCCGGGGCCACGCAATCGCTCGTGGACTACAACCGCGCCGGCACGCCCTTGATCGAGCTGGTGACCGAGCCCGATCTGCGCACGCCCGAGGAGGCGCGCCTGTTCATGCAGAAGCTGCGCCAGATCTACCTGGCCTTAGGCATCTCCGACTGCTCCATGGAGGAAGGCTCCTTGCGCTGCGACGGCAACGTGTCGCTGCGCCGCCGCGGCACCACCGCGTTCGGCACCAAGACCGAGCTGAAGAACATGAACTCGTTCAAGAACCTGCACGACGGGCTGGCCTACGAGATCTGCCGTCAGGCCGAGGTGCTCGAGGAGGGCGGCGTCATCTACCAGGAGACGCGCCACTGGGATCCGTCCGCCAAGCGCACCATCGTCATGCGCGTGAAGGAGACGGCCGACGACTACCGGCTGTTCCCCGAGCCGGATTTGGCGCCCTACGACTTGTCCGACGAGTTCATCGAAGGCGTGCGGGCGAAGCTGCCCGAGCTGCCCGACCAGAAGGCCGCGCGATTCGCCGCCGACTTCGGGCTCACCTCCTACGATGCGCGCCATCTGGTGGACCACCGCGCCACGGCCGACTTCTTCGACGAGTGCATGGCGCTCGCGAAAGCCGAGGCAGACGGCAGCAAGTTCGCCAAACCGCTCGCGAACCTCATCATCAACGACGTGGCCGCGTGGCTGAACGCCCACGAGGGCACGCTGCTCGCCGACACGCCGCTGACGGCGGCCCGGGCGCTTTCGCTTGTGAAGATGCTTGCGGATGACACTATCTCCTCGAAGCAGGCCAAGGAGGTGTTCGCGGCCATCATGGACGAGGACAAAGACCCCGAGGCCATCGTGGAGGCCCGCGGCATGAAGCAGGTGTCGGACACCGGCGCCATCGAGGCCGTGGTGGACGAGGTCATCGCCGCCAACCCCGACGAGGTGGCCCGCTACCGCGACGGCAACACCAAGGTCATCGGCTTTTTCGTCGGCCAGTGCATGAAGGCCATGCGCGGCCAGGGCAATCCCAAGATCATCAACGAGCTTTTGGCGAAGAAGCTCGCAGAGTAATGGCGTTTGGCGCGACGCCTGCTTTCGGCGGGCGTCGCCGGATGGCCCCTGTGACGCGTTCGTTACAGGGGCCGCTTTGCGCCTTGCGGCATCTGGCGCGATGCTAGAATTCCAAATCAAAGTAGAAAGATCATCGTTAGGAGCGGTCATGGGCATCTTCAAGGACGAGAACGGCAACAGCTACGGCGACTGGACGCACCGCGGCCAGGGCCGCACGCGCGAGAACGCCAACGACATCGTGACGACGGGAGACGAGAAGAAGTGGTACGACCAGACCTTCTGGATCATCTTCTTCCTCGTGGTGCTGTGGCCCGTGGGGCTCGTGCTCATGTGGCGCGGCGCCTGCACGTGGCACGTGGCGGTGAAGATCGTCGTGACCATCGTGCTGGTGGGCGTGGTGGCGCTGTCCTACCAGATGTCCCAGGCCGTGATGGCTGCTCAAGGGACGATGGGGATATAGCAGGTCGTCCGGGCGTGGGTACGGGATTATCCCCCGTGCTCAAGCAATGGCTCGCTCGGCTCCACCGTCCACTGGGCTGTTCCGTTCGCTGCGTAACCTGCGCGCGGGGGACAATCCCGCACCCACGCCCTACCCAATTATTTTCCCAGATGAAAGCCTGCTATCGGGGTCGCCGATGGCGGGCTTTTCCTATTCCGTATGCCGTTTCCCCTTGTGCACGCGGGCGGCTTCGGGCATCATAATGCCCCACGAAACCCTGCCGAGTGAACCGTGCTCGGCGCTACCCAGTCGGGCCTCATGCGCCCGGCATTCAGAAGACCGAACCCGAACGAGGAGCAGTGATGGCGAAGAAGAACATTCCCTACGACCAGAAGTACTACGATCCCGAGATCGAGTGCATGCCGCGCGCCGAACTGGAGGCCATGCAGCTTGAGCGCCTTCAGGAGATGGTTCGCTACGCCTACGACAACACGGTGTACTACAAGCGCTCCTTCGACGAGGCCGGCGTGAAACCCGAGGACATCAAGACCCTGAAGGATCTGGAGAAGTTCCCCTTCATCGACAAGAAGACCGAGCGCGAGACCCAGCACGTGGGCAGCTTCTTCGGCGAGATGTGCTCGGTGCCCGAGGAGGACGTCATCTTCATGGCCACCTCGTCCGGCTCCACGGGCGTGCCCACGGTGAGCCCCTTTACCCAGGAGGACTTCGATCTGTGGCAAGACACCGAGGCGCGGCTGTTCTGGCAGGCCGGCATGCGCCCGACCGACCGCTATGTGCACGGCCTGAACTTCGCCCTGTACGTGGGTGGCCCGGACGTCATCGGCGCCCAGCGCTTGGGCGCGCTCGCCATCTGGGTGGGCGCGGTGCCGAGCGACCGCCTCATCTTCGTGCTGCAGCAGTACCAGCCCACCATCATCTGGACGAGCCCGTCCTACGCCTGGACGCTCGGCGAGAAGATCAAGGAGAAGGGCCTCGACCCGCGCACCGACTTCTCCATCCACACCATCATCGTGGCCGGCGAGCCGGGCGGCTCCATTCAGAGCACCCGCGAGGCCATCGAGGACCTGTGGGACGCGAAGGTGGTCGACTTCTTCGGGCTCTCCGACATCTATGGCGCCTGCGCGGCCATGTGCGAGGCGAAGGACGGCCTGCACATCGTGGAGGACCAGATCCTCGTGGAAACGGTGGATCCGGCCACGGGCGAGGTGCTGGCCCCCGGCGAGGTGGGCGAGCTGGTGTACACCACGCTCATGAAGAAGGCTCGTCCCATGATCCGCTTCCGCACCGGAGATATCGGCTACTTCTCCACCGAGAAGTGCGAGTGCGGGCGCACCTTGGGCCGCATCCACATCACCGGCCGCAAGGACGAGATGTTCATCGTGGGCGCCGTGAACGTGTTCCCCTCCGATGTGGAGTACGTGGTGCGCGCCGAGAAGGGCCTCACCGGCGAGTACCTCATCCGCGTGTACGACGAGAACTTCTCCACCCGTTACGAGGTGTCCGTGGAGCGCGCCCAGGGCTCCGATGAGCCCTTCGACGCCGTGGCTGCCCGCGTGACGGCGGCGTTGAAGGCCCACACCGGCGTGAAGCCGGCCCGCGTCATCGTCTACGACGCCGGCAAGCTCGGCACGTCTTCCGAGCACAAGGCGAGCCGCTTCATCGACGAGCGCGGCAGCGCGAAGTAGGCAACGAACGCGCAAACCGATGGCCGGGCGGGACGCTTTGTTCGGCCATCGGGTATCATTTCATTTGAAGAGATCCCACCGAAGAAGGGAACCTACATGACCTCTTACGACTTCGCCATTTCCGGGCAGCACTACCTGTTCGACGTGCAGTCCTTCGCCCACACCATCCTGGCGGCCGGCGGCGACGCCTTCTCCTACGCGCTTTTAGACCGCACGACCCAGGGCGTCATCGACGACGTGGCCTCCGGGGCCGCCGAGCTGGGCGTCATCATGCAGACCTCCGAGACGGCAAGCGCCCTGAACGAGGCGCTGGCCGAGGCGGGGCTCGCCTTCCACGAGCTGGCCGTCTCCGCGCCGCTCGTGGCCCTGCCGTCAAGCCATCCTTTCGTGAACGCGAAGAGCCTCACCCTCGAGCAGCTGGCCGACTTTCCCTACGTGTACTTCGACCAGGGCGAGGACGCGCCCATTGCCTTCTACGAGGAGGCCCTGTCACAGGTGCCGCGCGCCAAGAAGGTGGCCTGCACCGACCGCGCGTCGCTCACCGAGCTCATCATGGCCATCAACGGCTACACGGTGACGAGCGGTATCCTCGTGGGCATCACCGACGGCAGCGCGCTCACCACCATCCCGCTTGAGACCGACCTCAAGCTGCATCTGGGTTACGTGACCGCCGACAACCGCGAGCTCTCCGTCATGGGCGAGCGCTTCGTAAGCCATCTCGCACGCAGCTTGGACTTGTACGCGAACCGATAGGGAAGAGCGATGCTGCCAGTGAGGCAACGACAGGTATAATGAAGGGACGGGCGAGAGACCCGTCCCTTTCTTTTCACGTAAGGAACCACTATGTTGGAATTCATTTGGCATGCCCGGGGTGGGCAGGGGGCCTTTACGGCGGCCCGGTGCCTGGGGGCGGCCGCAGCGCTGTCGGCAGGCGCCTATGCGCTGGCGTTCCCCACCTTCGGCCCCGAGCGGCGTGGCGCCCCCATGCGGGCGTTCACGAAGATCGACACCGCTCCCATTGGCGACCGCAGCGCCGTGCATCGGGCCGCGTTCGTCATCTATTTGGACGAGACGCTCGTGGAGGACGGCTGGGAGGACGAGCTCGCCCCCGGCGGCCTCATGCTGCTGAACACGAAGCGGGCCCTTGACGACCCGCGCATTCTGGGAATCGACGCCGATGGCATTTCCGCTGCCGTGCTCGGCCGCCCCATTCCCAACACGGTGTTTCTCGGGGCCATTCCCGCGCTCACGGCGGCCGTAACCATCGAGGACATCCATGCCGGCATCTGCGCCACCATGCCCGAGAAGCTGCACGCGAAGAACTTACGCATCGTGGATGCCGCCTTCGCCGAGGTGGCCTCCCGCGAGATCGCCGCCACGCGCGACCTGGTGGCCGCCGAGCAGGCGGCGACGGATGTGACCGCCGTGCTTTCCGAGAAGGACGCCATGTTCTCGCTGGCCGCCGAGATGCTCGTCGAGGGAGAGGGGAGGGATTTCGATGTCCGCGATTGCTAGTCAGAGCCGCCGCCCCTTCACGCCCACGTTGCGCGAGGGACTCGCCGCGCGTCCGAGCCGGTTCGCCCGCTCCACCTGCTTTGAGGCGGGACACCTCACCTCGGTGAACGCCGGGTGGCGCAGCGTGCGCCCCGCCATCGACGCTGAGCAGTGCACGCTCTGCCTCAACTGTTATATGTACTGTCCCGACGGCACCATCGCAAAGGTGCGCGACGACGAGGGCGCCTGCGTGGCCGTCGTCGTCGACTACGATTTCTGCAAGGGCTGCGGCGTGTGCGCGAAGGTGTGTCCCGTGCCCTGCATCGCCATGGTGGACGAACATGCGGGCGAGAACGAGGGCGCTTCCGAGACGGCCGAGACCCTGGACGAGACCTCGCCTTCGGCCGAGATGGGCCCGGCGACGGAAGGAGGCGCGGCATGAGGAAGTTCCTTTCCGGCAACGAGGCCTTCGCCGAGGGGGTGCGGCTCGCCCGGCCCCAGGTGATCTCCGCCTATCCCATCACGCCCCAGACCACGGTCGTGGAGGCGCTCGCCTCCATGGTCGAGGACGGCAGCCTCGCCTGCGAGTACCTGCACGTGGAAAGCGAGCACACGGCGCTCTCCGCCGCCATCGGCGCGTCCGCTACGGGTGCGCGCACGTTCACGGCCACCTCGTCCCAGGGGCTGCTGTATATGGCCGAGTGCCTCACCTACGCCTCGGGCGGCCGGTTCCCCATCGTGATGATGAACGCGAACCGCGCGCTCGCGCTGCCCTGGAACATCTACGGCGACCAGCGCGACTCGCTGTCGCTGCTCGATCATGGCTGGATCCAGGTGTATGCCGAGAACAACCAGGAGGCGCTCGATCTGGCGCTCATGGCCTATGCCGTGGCGGAGGATCCGCGCGTGAGCCTGCCGGTGATGGTGAACGTGGACGGCTTCGCGCTCACCCACACTTACGAGTCAGTGGAAGTTCCCACCGCCGATGAGGCCGACGCCTTCCTGCCGCCTTACCGCACGGCCAACAAGTTCGATTTCGAGAACCCCGTGAACATCGGCTACTCAGCCGGCCCGGACTTCAATCGCTACTACCAGTACTGGCACCACCGCGACATGCTGGCCGCCGAGGCGGTGGTGGAAGAGGTGGAGGCGCGCTTTGCCGAGGTGTTCGGTCGCACCTACCCCGGCATGGTGGACGCCTACCTTTGCGAGGACGCCGATTTCGTGCTCGTCACCTTGGGCTCGGCGGCTGGCCTTGCTCGCGACGTGGCCGACGAGCTGCGGGCGCAGGGCAAGCGAGCCGGCGTGCTGCGCATCCGCTACCTGCGGCCGATGCCCGATGCCGCTCTTGCCCGGGCGCTTGCCGACGCAGCGGCCGTGGGCGTGCTGGAGCAGGACATCTCCTTCGGCGGCACCGGCACCGTGTACGCGAATGTGCTGGCGTCGCTCGCCCGTGCGGGCATCGCGCGACCGAGCGCGAACTTCATCGGCGGCCTCGGCGGTGACGATATCAGCCGCGAGGCCGTGCGCGGCGCCTTCGCGCGCCTGGAAGCGCTGGCAGCGGGGGAGGGCGCCTCGGGTGAGGTCGTCTTCCTCGGCATCGAAGAGGGAGAGGAGGACCAGCGATGACGGTGAACGCGCGCACCATTACCGACGAGGAGTTCTTCTACGGGCACAAGGCGTGCCCCGGCTGCGGAGGCGCTCTGGCCGTGCGCCAGGCGCTCAAGGTGCTTGGCTCCCATGCGGTGGCGGCGCTGCCCGCCGGCTGCATGAGCGCCACCGGCTTCAACTTCCCTCAGTTGGCCTTCGGCAACAACGCGATGATCACGCCCTTTGCGGCCACGGCGGCGGTGCTCTCGGGCATCGAGGCGGGCTTGCGCGCCCAGGGGGCGGCGCCCGAGGACGTCATCGTGGTGGGTTTCGCCGGCGACGGCGGCACGGCGGACATCGGCTTGCAGGCGCTCTCCGGCGCCATCGACCGCAACGACGACGTGCTCTACATCTGCTACGACAACGAGGCCTACATGAACACGGGCATCCAGAAGTCGAGTCTCACCCCCTTCGGCGCCTCCACCACGACCACACCGGCCGGAAAGCGCGAGCACGGCTGTCTCACGCAGAAGAAGAGCCTGTTCGACATCGTGGCGGCCCACCGCATCCCCTACGCGGCCACGGCCTCGGTGGGGTATCTGAACGACTTCATCAAGAAAGTGGAACGAGCGCGCGATATCAAGGGCACCCGTTTCATCCACGTGATGGCGCCCTGTCCCGTGGGCTGGGGCTTCCCCTCGGCTGACATGGTAGACGTGGCGAAGGAGATCGTGGATACGGGCCTGTGGTACCTCGCCGAGTACGAGGGCCCGGCGCTCACGGGCACGCCCGGCGGCAGGTTCCGCCTGAACCGCGACCCCAAGCAGTTCAAACCCATCGAGCCCTACCTGCGCCGCCAAGGTCGCTTCTCCGCCGACGACGGAGCCGATCTGGCCCTCATCGAGCGCGCCCGCGACGAGCGCTGGTCCTACATGCGCGAAGTGTGGGGGTAGGGAAAGGCGAAGATGCGCTATAATGGCTAGCTGCTGGGTGACCCCGGCGAACACCATGCGCCATTGGCTCAACGGATAGAGCAACGGACTTCTAATCCGTAGGTTGCAGGTTCGATTCCTGCATGGCGCACCAGAAAAGAAAACGGCCCCGTCGCGATGACGGGGCCGTGGTGTTTCCTGGAGCGGGCGACGGGAATCGAACCCGCCTCATCAGCTTGGAAGGCTGAGGTTCTACCAATGAACTACGCCCGCAAAAGCAGAGGGGATTATACCCCAGCCCCATCGCCTCGCGCCGCAAACTTGATGAATAATCCACTAAGCGGTTTTCTCCGCCGCACTGAGTGGGACGAGCTCGTTAGCGCGCTTCCGTCAGATAGGCGTTGGCGCTGCGGGGGAACTCGCGTTTGAAGGCATCCTTTAGCAGGCGCTTGCCGGCGGCGCCCGGTGGCAAGGGAGAGCGGTCCTTCTCGAAGCCGTCCTCGATGAGCATCCATCCCTCTCCGTCGCGCTCGAGGGTGAGGGAGCGGTCCTTCTTGAACGTCGCCAGAGTGAGCGACTTCAGTCCTTTGTCGGCCGGAGCGTTGAAGAGCTTGGCCTGGGCCTGCTTCACGGGAACGAGCTTCACAATGACCTCCTGTTGGATGCGCTTCAGCCGACGGTCGAGTGTCGGGCCAGGTCGCAGATATGTTTTCCACGATGATTGTACGCGTCGCCGACATTCTCTCGAACGGCCGGGCTTTTCCTTCCCCAAACCGTTACGCAGGTCGAAGGAAGGGCGGCCTGTTCCGCCGATCGGGCACGGCCGGCATCGGTCTGCTATAGTGGCGTCGGGAAATGGGCGCCGGGCATGTCGGCGCAGTTGATAGGAGGTTTTCATGGAAATCGTCGTCGCGGAACCTGAGCAGGTGGATGCCATGGTCGCTATCACCGAGCAGGCCCGGGCCAACATGGCCGCTATGGGCATCGATCAGTGGCAGTGCGGTTATCCCGACCGGAGCACCTGGGAGGCCGATGTGGCGGCAGGTGCCGCCTATGTTGCCCTGGACGAGGGACGGGTGGTGGCTGTGTTCCGCTACGCCGATGAGTCCGAGGCCGCTTATGAGACTCTGGAAGGGGAGTGGCTGACCGACGGCCCCTACGCCACGGTGCACCGCTGCGCCGTGGATCCGGCCTGTCGGGGGCGCGGCATCATCGGCGAGCTGTTCGCCTTCGCCTGCGAAAAGGCGGCTGTCGACGGCATGGTTTCCGTTCGCATCGACACCCATGCCGACAACGCCCCCATGCGCCGGGCGGTGGAGAAGTTCGGCTTCGTCCCCTGCGGCGACATCACGCTGACGGAAGGCCCCGAGGCCGGCGCCCCGCGCATCGCCTTCGAGAAGGTTCTAGGTTAGGCAGTCGAAAGCGGGGGCTTCAACTGCATCGGGAAGGCGAAAGCGTGCGGATGACTTTGCGGGCGCTATAATGGCACCCGACCAGAGATTCGGGGAGGCATCTATGACCGCGACGCGCATCTACACCTACGACTCCACCTTGCGCGATGGGGAGCAATGCGAGGGCATCACGCTCTCGCTGGCCGACAAGCTCGCCATCGTGCGGCGTCTCGACGAGTTCGGCATCGACTACATCGAGGGCGGCTTCCCTGCGTCGAACCCCAAGGACGTGGCCTTCTTCCGCGAAGTGGCGGCTATGGATTTGAAGCACGCCCAAATCGCGGCCTTCGGTTCCACCTGCAAGAAGGGCGTCGCCGCTGCCGAGGACCCCGGGTTGGCCGACCTCATCGCGTGCGGGGCGCCGGTCGCCACTATCGTCGGGAAGATGTGGGACGCCCAGGTGGAGCGCGCGCTGCAAACGACGCTCGAAGAGAACCTGCGCATGATCGGCGAGTCGGTGGCCCACTTGAAGGCGGCTGGCCGGCATGTGGTGTTCGATGCCGAGCACTACTTCGACGGCTTCAAAGCGAACCGCGACTATGCCCTGGCCTGCGTGGGGGCGGCCGTGGAGGCGGGCGCCGACTCGGTAGATCTTTGCGAGACCAACGGCGGCGCGCTACCCTTCGAGGTGGAACAGATCGTCGCAGCCACAGTCGCTGCCTTCCCGAGCCAGGCTTTCGGCATCCACTGCCACAACGACTCCGGTTGCGCGGTGGCCAACACGCTCGCGGCCGTGCGCGCCGGCGCCACGCAGGTGCAGGGTACCGTGAACGGCATCGGCGAGCGCGTGGGCAACACCGACCTGCTCACGGTCATCGCCGACTTGGAGCTGAAGATGGGTGCGGAATGCGTGGGGCACCGCAGCCTCGTCCAGCTTACAGGCGTGGCCCAGTACGTGGCCGAGCTCTGCAACGTGTCCATGCCCGCGCATCATCCCTACACGGGCTCTTCGGCCTTCGCCCACAAGGGCGGCTTGCACGCCAGCGCCATCGCGCGGTTCCCCGCCGCCTACGAGCACGTGAGCCCCGCCGCCGTGGGCAACACGAGCCGCACAGTGGTGAGTGAGCTGGCCGGCAAGGCATCGCTTCTGGCGAAGGCGAGAAGCCTCGGCTTCGATCTGGAAGCGGCCGGCGTGGACGTGCAGGCGGTGCTCGACGACATCAAGGCGCGCGAGGCGGCCGGCTTCACCTACGAGGTGGCCGACGGCTCGCTGGGCCTTCTGCTCATGCGCCACCTGAGGCTGTACGCGCCGGCGTTCACGTTGGAGAGCTTCCGCGTCATCGTGGACGATCGCGAGGACACGGGAGCCCTGGCTAAAGACGCCCTGTCCGAGGCCACGGTGAAGATCCACGTGGGGGAGGGGCGTTTTGTCGCCACGGGCGAGAGCGCGGGCCCCGTGGGCGCCCTGGACGCTGCCCTGCGCATGGCCATCGTGGCGTCGTATCCGCAGGTGGAGGCCATGGAGCTCATCGACTACAAGGTGCGTCTGCTCGACGAGTCCCAGGGCACCGACGCCATCACCCGCGTGACCATCACCGCCACCGACGGCGTAGACACCTGGGGTACCGTGGGCGTCTCGGAAAACGTCATCGAGGCCTCCTGGAACGCGCTCGTCGATTCCCTGGAATACGGCCTTTTCCGCGCCCGTGTACGGGCGGGGAAGTAGGTTTTCGTATCCCTCGGCGAAGATGCTCGGTTGCCTTGGATATTAGTCGGTTGGCGTTTCCTCGGGCTTCTCTTCTCGGGCCTCGGCGAGGAGGAGGTCTACCATGCGGCCGTAGCTGCGGGTGCCGTCTTGCTGCTGATTGGCCTTCAAATAGGCGTTGTTGGCGGCGTTGGAGGCCTCGGCCACGGGGCCTTCGAACTGTTTCAGGTACTCAGCGCGCGCACGGCGGTCGGCCTTCACCTCTTCCGACAGCCCGTCGTTCACGGCAACGGCCGTATCGCGATCCGCCTTGACGAGCGCCGAGAGGGCGTAGTCGTAGGCCAGCGAGTAGCCGCTGTAGCGCGTGAGCGGGTCGGTTGCGTCCTTGCAGGCGAGGTATCCGATGAAGTTCGCCTCGTCCTCGCGCATGAATCCGCACTGGTGGGCCATCTCGTGCCCCATGGTGGCGGGGATGGTGAAGAACGGCCCGTCGGTGTTGATGTTCGACTCCACGGTGAAGGGGAAGTACATGCCGGCGATGTCGGCGTAGCTCATCAGCTCCGAGAAGAGCACGGGCTTGGGAGGGGAGTACAACGGACGGGCGAGCGCCGGATAGCGCTCGGCCAGGGCCTCCATGTTCGCGACGGTCTCGTGGGAGTAGGTCCAGAAGCCGCCGCGGGATTCGGCGTACTCGTCGGGAATCGCGGCCATCTCGGTATCGGTTCGGGCGGTGCCTTCGGCGCCCGTCGTCGCGTCGCCGCCATTCGCCCCCGATTCCTTGGTTGCGCTGACTGCCGCAGTTACCTCGGCGCGCGTCTTGTTCGTGTTAGCGGCCAGGTTCTCGCAGAGCGCTGTCAGCTCTGCGGTGGAAGATTCCCTCAGCTCGAATCCGGCGTCCTCGGCGAAGGTGTGGCGGTAGTAGTTCAGCCCGCACATGAGGGCGAAGATGCAGTAGGCCACCGAGAGCACGGCGAGCATTGTGGTCAGCGCGCGCCACAGCACGAACCGTCGCCGACCGTGCCCACGCGCGAAGGCCACGAGGTAGAAGCCGAGCCACCCGATGCAGAACGCGAGTGCCGCCACCACGACCCACTGCGCCACCGAGAACGGCGCCAGCGACGGCAGAAACCCCCATGCCGACGACAGCCACGGGTAGACGCCCCGCGAGAACCACGCCTCGGTCAGCGACGGGTTCGCGCTCGCCACCCAGGTCAGCACAAGCGCGGCCGCGCCGGGCAGCAAAAGCCAAAGCCGCTTCAGCCGGTATGTCTCGGATTTTTCCATAGACGCTATTATGCAGGTGTGCGGGGGCACAAGCAAAAGAAGACTTACATGGTAATGGTTTTGTTTCCGTGTTTGAGAACCCAAAGATTTTGTGCAGGATTTTGCGTTTGGGAGAGTCGCACGCTCCCTGCGAGCTCTCCCAAACGCAAAATCTTGCACCGAAAAGGCCCATAAGGAGTTCCGAGGCTCTCCCAAACGCAAAATCCTGCGCTTTTGCTCGTTAGGGGGGTGCGGACAAAAAGTTGGACACTCCGGTGTCCGGATTGGAGTCCGCATGT
>ERZ1027035.136-NODE-136-length-22809-cov-6.556474_pt1 | contig 22809 bp, 20 predicted proteins | sample MGYA00519442_ERZ1027035 | MGnify/ENA primary metagenome ERZ1027035 (study PRJEB26926, sample SAMN06164790) | human gut metagenome | biome: ENVO:00009003; feature: ENVO:2100002; material: ENVO:00002003 | host: Homo sapiens | place: USA | collected 2012 ...
GTCAGGCCCGCCTCGCGCAACCAGGCAAAGGCCCGCGCGTCGGCGCCCGTCGCTCGCGCGGCCACGCCGTCGGACAGCACGAAGGCCTCCTCCAGCCCGCGCACCACGAGCACCCGTTCGGAAAGCGCCAGCTCAAAGCCGCCCTCGGCAGGGACGAACCGCAGTGTCAGCGCCGGAACATCCCTGGTGACAACCCAAAGGCCGTCTCCGTTGCCCTGCTTCTCATCGCCCTCCCTCGCACCAGGCCCCACCGTGCCCCGGTTCGCAACCGCTAGCGGCGCCTCCCATCCCCCAAACGTAAATTCAGCGCCCTCCCCCATGGCGCCGAGCATGCCGGCCAACTCCGCCTCGCGCAGGCGCACCTCGCGCTTGCTCCCCGCCGTGCGGAACATCGAGCCGCCGAACAGGCGCTCATCGGGAAACAGCTCCGCCACCTTGCGAGCCACGGCCCGGGAAGGCCCGTCGAAGGCTTCGAGCCGATGGGCGAAGGCGAGCTTCTTTCCGTAAGAGAAATGCTCCCCGCGCTGCACGCGATGGGCAAAGGCCTCGAGGTCGCGCACCACATAGGTTCCGCGAGGGCCTTCCACGGTCAGATCCATCGACCAGAAGCGCCCGTCGTAGGCAAGATGCACGGCGAGATGCACGGTGCCCGCAGCTGCGTCCACGGCGAGTGCGCCGACGCGCACGGGCGTCGCGTCGGATCGAGCCGCCAGGCACTGCGCCAGCGCCTCGCTCGTCGTCCGACCCGGCGAAACGGCGGCACGGACATCACCTATCTCTTCGAAAGACTTGGGTTGTGCAAAATAGGCGACCGTCAGCGCCACACAGTGCTTGCACATGCCGTCGAAGCGCGCGGCGGCAGGACAATCGCAATCGTAGTCGATAATGCGGGACTCGAAATCGGCGAACACGACATCAACGTTGAAGTAATCGGCAATGCCCGAGGCCGACGCCACCCGACCGGTGACCACCGACACGTCATCGCTGCGCCGAACGCGCCGATCCACGATAGATGCGGCATTGGCGGCAATGCCCACACCCCGCGACACGGCGCGTGGGTCAGCGTATTCAGCCAGCTTGATACCGCCCAGACCCACCGCACCTCCTTTTCCCAATTACCGAATGCAAAGTCTTGAGGGTACCACAACTCGCCCCCTCACACAGCGGACGCGAGGCCTTTGCTCTCGCGCATTCAAAAGCCACCCAGCAAAAAGAAAGCACGGATTCGCTCCCGCGTTCGCGTCATATCTTTTATCATGCGCGACTTCGAAATCCAGCAATCCTGGCTAGTTTTTCGAGGTTTTCGACAAGCGCTTCCCTCAGAGAGCCAGAAATGGCCCCATCTTCCTTGTTTGCTGACCATTTCCCAGCGAGAATTAGCACAATACGTTACTTTCGCAGAGGAGCCTTCAGGAGACACGTCGAAACCCTCGAAAAACTTGCCAGATTTACGCTTCGAAGCTTGCTCGCGGGAAATACGGCTCTGGGTATGAGGGGGATGACGCAACGAATGGTAGACTGCCTTTGTCACTCAATTCCCAACACCACCCCGAGGAGAGTCATGGGCCTTTTCATCCTGCCTCGCACCAACGCCGCCGCGCATCGGCATCCCCAACGCACGTGCCTTGCCGCGCTCGCCCTCGCCTGTCTCCTGACAGCGAACGCCGGCACTCTGGCCGGCTGCGCATCGAGCCACCCCATCACGAAGTCCGGCGAGCAGTGCGCTTCCTGCCACAGCGATGGCCGCGCCGCCGTGGAGGGCACCGGCTCGGCCAGTGCGACGGAGACGGGCCTCACCTTCGCCGTGGAAAGCGGAGCCGGGGAAGTCTACCTCTGCACCGCCGCCTTGACCGAGGACGGCACCGTCATCCCCTCCCGCGACCGCACGCTGTCTGCCGACGAGCTCGGCGCCGTCACGGTGAGCCGCCCGGGGCTCTATGCCCTGTGCACCGGGGATATCGCCTCCCCTTCCGCCACCGTCCTCATAAACGCCACCGGATCCGGCCCCGCCGACGCCGTCGTAAAGCTGTAGGCCCAGACTTCGGTGACAAAACAAGCCCCTTCCGCGCACGTTTTGTGTCACCAGCGCTCGGCAGGTCGAACCACTGGATGAAACCCGGCGCCTACTCCCCCGCGAAGGCGCCGGTTTGGCGGTTCCAGAGGCGGGCGTAGTCGCCGCCCTTGGCCACGAGCTCGGCGTGGGGGCCGTCCTCCACGATGCGCCCCTGGGACAGCACGACGATGCGGTCGAGGCTCGCCACCGTGGACAGGCGATGGGCGACCACGATGGCAGTGCGGCCTTCCATGAGGCGAGCGAGCGCCTCCTGCACGGCCGCCTCGCTTTCGGAATCAAGTGCGCTCGTGGCCTCGTCCAGCACGAGGATGGGGCAATTGGCGAGCATCGCCCGGGCGATGGCGATACGCTGGCGCTGACCGCCCGACAGCTTGATGCCGCGCTCGCCGGTGATGGTGTCGAACCCCTGGGGCAAATCCTCGATGAACTCGAGCGCGTTGGCCGCCCGGGCCGCCTCGCGAATCTCCTCTATCGTGGCGTCGGGCCGCCCGTAGGCGATGTTCTCGGCAATGGAGCGGTGGAACAGCAGCGCCTCCTGAGGCACATAGGCGATCTGCCGGCGCAACGACTGCTGGGTCACGTCGGCCACGTTCTGGCCGTCCACCAGAATCTCACCCTCCTGGATGTCGGCCAAGCGCAGCAGCAGCTTCGTGAGCGTGGTCTTCCCCGCCCCGCTCATGCCCACGAGCCCCACGCGCTGCCCGGCGGGAATCTGCAGGTTGAAATCGCGGAACACCTGGGTCTTCACATCGCCGTCGGTGTACCAGAAGTTGATGTCCTTGAAGTTGATGTCGCCCAGTTCCACATCGAGCGGTTGCGCGCCGGGCTTGTCGGCCACCAGGCGCGGCTCATCGAGCACCGCCGTCATGCCGCTCGCGTCGCCGAAGGCCTGGTTGATACGCTGCAGGCCCGTGTTGATGAAGTTGAACTGGTTCGTTACCGTGTTCGTGTAGGTGAACATAAGGATGACCGTGCCCGGCGTGATGCCGAACCAGGCGTTGCCACCGGAGATGAACACCGTCACCACGGACATGATGACCACGGTGATGGCCGCCGTGGTGATGCCACGGGCGAGCGAGGCCCGCATGCGCTTCGAATCGCGCGCCACCACCTCGCGATTCGCCGTGTCGAACAGCCCCCGCTCGTAGTCCTCGCGCCCGTAGGTCTTCACGGCCAGGATGTTCGTGACCGCATCCGATAGTTCGCCGGACAGCTGGTTCTGGGCGCTGGCGGCCTTCTCGTTCAGATGCAGGATGCGCTTGTACATGAGGTAGCTGATGACCGCGTACACCGTGAGCATCGCCATGAGCACCGCCGCATAGGCCGGCACCACCGGGAACAGGATGAGGCACGTGAAGGTGATAGAGCAGAGAATCGGCAAAAACGGGAAGTTCATCACCTGAAGCAGCTGGGTGTAGCCGGCCATGAATTTCGAGGTCTGGCTGACGAGCGTGCCACCAAAGCGGTTGGAATGGAACGACAGCGACTGGTTGCACAAACAATCGAAGGCCATGGTGGCCAAATCGTAGTTCACGGCGATCTGCAGCTTCCACAACGTGTAGTCCTGAAGCTTGCTGCAGGTCTGTCCCGCCAGATTGATGCCGATGAGCGCCGCGATGTAGGGGCCGAACACGTCGAACACGGCCTCGGGAGCCACCGGGTCGGCGCTGATGCGATCGACGATGAGGCTCATCACGTAGGGGTTGCCGTAGGTGAGAAAGCCGCAGAACCCGATCGTCGAGGCGACGAGCGCCACGAACAGTCCCAGATGATTGCGGGTTGCCAGCCAGTAGTAGTGCAAGCTGCGCATCGTAAGCGATTGCTTCTTCGACATAGCTATCCTAAAAGTTCCGTCAGGTCGCCGTTGGATAGTAGGGCGAGGTGGCGGGTGGCGCGACTGATGGTGGTGTAGAGGCGGCGGCGGGCGATGTCGCTGTTCGGGAAGGTGCGGGCCGAGGCGTCGGGGATGATGACGCGGTCGAACTCGAGCCCCTTCGCCAGCTTCAGCGGCACCACGACGATCCCCGTTTCCGGCAGGCTGTCGCCCTCGCCGAGCACGGTGACGCCGTCCAGCGTCTTTGCGAGGCGTTTGGCGTCGTTCTTCCAGGGGACGATCACCGCCGTTAAGCCGCCGGCGTCGCACGCGACGCGCACTGCTTCCACCAACGCGGCCTTCCACTCGTCGGCGTTCTCGCACACCACGATCTCCGGAGCCGGCGCCTCGCGCTGCACCGAGGCCACCTCCATGGCCTCGCCCGCGGGCAGAAGCCGCGCGAACAGGTCGGTGATGGCCGGGGTGGACCGGTAGCTCGTCATGAGGCGGCACTGCGACACCTCGCCGCGCATCTCCTCGAACACCGCCCGCATCTCGTCCCACGTGGCCGTGCCCTCGAAGATGGCCTGGTTCGGGTCGCCCAGAAGCAGGAAGTGCGCCCGACGGAAGTAGCGGGCGAGCACCGCCAACTGGCCTTGGGAGTAGTCCTGGGCCTCGTCGATCATGACGTAGCGCGCCTCGGGGTTGCCAAGACCGGTCAGCGCCATCTTCAGGTAGACCCACTCCACCGAGGTCAGCCCCTCGCGGCCGAGCAGGCGCGCGGCCACGCGATCGACATCCAGCCACTCCATGGCGTCCATGGCGCGCAGGGCATCGGCGTGCTTCTCTTCCAAATACACGAGGGCCAGCGTGCGGGCCTCCTCGTCGCTCTGGGGGTCGAAGACCTCTCCGAACAGGCGCAGCTGCTCGTCCACGGGAAGCGAGGCGATCTCATCATGCGTATCCTCCAGCGCCGCCAGCGACTTCAGCCGCGCCGTCAAGCGAGCGGACAGCTCCTCGGCCATGAGCGTCGCGCGGTGCGGGCCGGCCGGCAGGTTCGCGAACTTCGCCGACACCTTCTCCACCGCATCCACGCCGAGCAGGCGCACGCCGGCGCTCGTGATGTCGCGGAAGTCGCTGCGTGCGAACTCGAAGGAGGCCACCGCCGCATCAATGGCCCGCAGGCGCTCAAGCGATACGTCGCTCTCACCCACGCCGCGCCCGGCGGGAAGAAGCGGCGCCAGGAACTCCTCCCAGGTGAGGATCTCCGGATTGCGCTCGCCGAGGTCGGGCAGCACGCGGTCGATGTAGCGGCCGAAGACCGGATTCGGCGAGATGAGGAAGACCTGAGTCGGGTCCAGGGCGCCGCGATGCTGGTAGAACAGATACGCGATGCGCTGCATGAGCACCGAGGTCTTGCCCGAGCCGGCGATACCCGCCACTTGAAGCACCGGCACGTCCTCGTGGCGCACGACGGCGTTCTGTTCACGCTGGATAGTGGCGGTGATGGCCTGCATATGGGCCGAGCGCCCGCGGGAAAGCGACGCGAGCAGCAGCTTGTCCTCGATGGCCACGTCCGAGTCGAAGTAGGTGATGAGGCGGTCTTCCTCGATTTCGAACTGGCGGCGCAGCTTGAGGTCCACATGGATGGTGCGCCCGTCGGCCACATAGGAGGTAGGGCCCATGGTCTGGTTGTAGTACACCTCGGCCACGGGGCTGCGCCAATCCACGACCAGGCGCCGGTAGTTCTCGTCCGAAATGCCCGCCGAGCCGATATAGAGCTCCTTGGCCGGAGCGCCCTCCTTGAACTGCAGGGCGATCTTCGCGAAGTAGGGCTCGCGAAGCAGCACCTCCACCGCGCGCAGACGCTCGGCCTGCACGGAGTTGGCCATGTCGTGGGCCTCGATGATGTTGTTCATGGCCACGATGTCGGCGTGGGTCTCCAGGATGTCGTCCCAGGTGGCGAAGTTCACGGCCAGCTCCTCGGCCATGGACTTCTTGTCCTCGGCGGCATCACGCGCCACGGCCTCCATGGCGGCTATCGCATCGCGGCCGATCTTCTCCAGCTTGCCGTAGGTCTCGCTCAGGTGCGCCTGTTCGGCGGCGAAGACGGGATCCGCGGCCTCCTGCCCGGTCGCGGCCGAGGGGCGACCAAGGTCGCCCCCTACGGAAGGGGCGCCGGCGCTCTGTTGCCCTTCCCTAGACAAGGATGCCCTCGCAGTGGTCGATCATGTGCTGCACAGCCTGGGCGGCGTTGCCCTCGAGCTTCTTCTTGCGCTCCACAAGCTCGCCGTCGACCAGCACCTCGTAGCTCACGCGCACCCAGTCGTAGCGCGTGACGGCCGTCGGCTCCTCGCGCGAGAGGCATGCCTCCACAGCGGTGTAGGGTTTCAGCTTCTGGGTGACGCGCGGGTTGTACATGACCTGCGGGCGGCCGGCCTCGTTCAGATAGGCGACAATGCGCTTTGCCTCGCCGATCTGGTTGGCGGCCAGGCACACGGCCTCGTCGCTGGCAAGCAGCGTCTCCACCAAATCGTCAGCAATGGCGGCGTCGGCGGCCGTGGCGGCATCGCAGGGCTTCGACAGGATTTCCTCGTCGGCGATAATCTCTCTGATCACAGGGGCTCCTTTGCGTTTGCGACGGCGCAGGCCTTGCGCCCGCATCGCCGCGCTCGTGAAAAATGCGACTAAAGAGTATACACCACCGACGGCGCTTCAAGGCAACCATCGGCCAGACGAAGCAATCTGAAACAAACTCATGACGTAGCGCCCACGAGCCGGCGCGCGAAGCGCGGGCATAAGGTATGCTGAAGCCGAGCCATCGTCGCTCGCCGAACCGCCAACGCTTAAGGAGGTCGCCATGGCCGCGAAAAGCCATCGGGCGCTGAAAATCACCAGCATCGTCATCGGCGCCATCGTCGCCGTCGCGCTTATCGCGGTGGTCGCCCTGAACATTTATATGCGCGTCGCCTTCGCCCCCTTCTTCGACCGCGCGGAATCCCCCTTCGACATCCCGGGCATCAACACCGGTTTCGTCCCTCAGGACCTCGACCACGTGGAAGCCGACGACTCGTGGCTGTTCAGCGGGTATATGGCCGACCACTCGCCCTCGCCGATTTACCGCCGCGCCGCCGACGGCACCATCGCGAAGTTCTACGTCGCCCTGCCCGACGGCTCGGCCTACGACGGCCACGGCTCGGCCATTACCACCAACGAGCAGTACGCCTATCTGGCCTGCGAGGAGGGCTACCTCGTCATCCCCATGGATAGCCTGCTGTTCGCCGAAGACGGCGCCTGCGTGCAAGCCGCCGAGAAAGTGGGCGTCGATTTCTCCCCCGCCTTCATGAACATCGAGCAGGGCCAGCTCTTGCTCGGGAACTTCTACTACCCGAACGACTACGAGACGCCGGAGAACCACCACATCACCACGCCGGACGGCACCGAGAACCCCGCCGTCATGTACGCCTTCGCCGCCGATCCCACCCGTCCAGGCCGCTTCGCCACGGTGCCCGACAACGTGTTCTCCATCCCCGGCATGGTCCAGGGCACCTGCACGACCGACGACGGGCGCATCGTGCTGTCGGTCTCCTACGGCATCGCGCCCTCGCACCTGCTCGCCTACAACGTGAACCTCGCCGCACCGGACGGCACCTTCACGACGAACGCCGGCGACGAGGTGGAGCTGTTCTGTCTGGATTCTCGCAACCTGACAGACGACCTCGTCGGACCGCCCATGCAGGAGGGCATCGAATCCCATGACGGGCGCATCTGCACCACCGACGAGTCGGCCTCCAACAAGTATATCTTCGGCAAACTCTGCGGCGCCGGCCGCGTGTACGCCGTGCAGCTGTAGAAACGCTACCCGATGGTCACGAGGCGGTTTTGGAAGGCGACGGAGACGGTCGTGGAAAGGCCGTGCTCGGCGATGACGGCCTCGAAGGTCTCGCGCGGGAGCCGGTAGGTGTTGTTCTCCTGGGAGACGTGCATGGCCGCCACCGCGCGCAGGTTCTCGTGGGCCAGGTTGTCCAGAGCCTCGCGGGCCTGATCGTTGGAGAGGTGTCCGCGCGCCGACGCGATGCGCTGCTTGATGACGTAAGGGTAGGGGCCCGCCTCTAGCATGCGGGCGTCGTGGTTGCTCTCCAGCGCCAGAAGGCGCACGCCGGAAAGCGCCTCCCAGGCCTTATCGGTCACGATGCCGGTATCGGTCATGTAGCCGAGGGAGTCGCGGTCTCCCCCTGCCTCGTCGAACCGGAACCCGTAGGAGTCGACCGCATCGTGGGATGTGTGGAAGGGGCGCACGGCAAGCCCGGCCGCCTCCAGCACATCGCCCCCGCCGAAGGGCTCGAACGCGGCGCCCACGCTAGCCACAGCATCGCGCAGCGGCGCCGAGGCCGCGAACACCGCCTCGCTGGCATGCACCGCAGGACGCGCCCCCGCCTTCGCCAGCCCCCGTAGAACCACGCCAAGTCCCTTGGTATGATCGCCGTGATCGTGGGTGACCACCACCGCGCGCAGCCGGCCCAAATCGAACCCAGCCTCCTCAGCCCGGGCGAAGAAATCGCGCTTACAAATGCCGCAGTCGATAAGCACCCCCTCGCCCGTCGCCGCGTTCTCCACAATAGCAGCGTTCCCACCGCTGCCGCTGGCCAGTATGTGCAGTCGAAGCATTAAGGATTTCTTTCATTTGAATTGCCATTGAAATGGAAAGTAATTCTAAACATCCTCCCTTTTCAATTCAAGGATTCGGCCCCAGGGAGCCTCTTATCCCAAACACCGTCCTTCAATGCTTCGTCGCACCTCCATCGCTAAAAACCCACAACTGGCATATTTTTGTTCACATGCTCAAATTTTACATACATGACCAGAGCTTTCGAAAAAGTTCTATTTGTCAAGATCATCGCAATTTCCCATCGACACCGTAGCAATAAGCCTTTTCTGTTGACAACGACTCTTTTCGTCATGTTTAATGCACTTGCACAATTTGTGCATCGCTGCTGATTCTTGCCTTTGAAAGGGGTACCAATGAGCGATCCGAACGTGGTAGTGGCCCGCAACACCGACAAGGCGCCCGTGAGCGACCTGTATTCCCAGACGGTGGCGTTCTCCCACTACAACAACCTCTCCGCCCAGCTGCCCATCGACCCGGCGACGGGCGCCATCGTGGCGGGAGGGGCCGCCGAGCAGGCCGAGCAGTGCTTCAAGAACATCCAGGCCGTCGTAGAGAGCATCGGCCACGACATGAACGACATCATCCGTGTGTCCATCTTCCTGGCCGACATCATGGATCTGAACGCGGTGGAGAAGGTGCAGGCCTCCTTCTTCCCCACCTATCAGCCCGCCCGCACCGTGGTGGCCGTCGACACCCTGCCCCAGGGCGCGCTCGTGTTCATCGAGGCGCTCGTCGATAACGGCGAGGGCACCCAGTCGGTGCCGCAGGCCGGCGACTTGGTGAAGCTCACCAACAACACCCACGCTGCCCCCTACGACGCCGGCTCCACCCAGACCGTGGCGTTCTCCCACTACAACAACATCACCATGCAGCTGCCGCTCGATCCCGGCACGGGCCGCCCCATCCTGGGCGACGTGGCCGCCCAGACCGCGCAGTGCTTGCGCAACGTGAAGGCCATCCTCACTTCCGTGGACGTGCCCTTCGACGACATCGTGAAGGTGACCATCTTCGTGAAGGACCTGGCCGATGCGAGTGTGGTGGACGACGTGTACAAGACCTTCTTCCCCGATTCCGGCATCGCCCGCGCCGTGAACTACCTGCCGGCCCGCACCGTGGTACCGGTGAAGGACCTGCCCTTCCACTGCGACGTGGCGGTAGAGGCCGTAGTCTCCCATGGCGATGGCACCCCGCCCCAGGCCATCGAGGACCGTCACGGCCTCATCATCGAGGCGTGCAACACCGACGCCGCCCCGAAGTGCCCGTACGCCACCCAGTCTGTGGCCTTCTCGCACTACAACAACATCTCCGGTCAGCTGCCCCTCGACCTTGACGGCAAGCTCATCGCCGGCGGCGTGGCCGAGCAGACCGCCCAGTGCCTGGCCTACGTGAAGGCCATCGTGGAGTCGGTTGACCACGCGGTGGAAGACATCGTGAAGGTGAACGTGTATCTGGCCGACATCGCCGACCTCGCCGCCATGAACGAGGCCTACGCCGCCTTCTTCGGCGACCACAAGCCGGCCCGCAAGGTCGTGGGATGCGGCGAGCTGCCCTTCGGCGCCCGCGTCATGATCGACGCCATCGCCGGCAACTGGGAGGGCACCCCGCCGGTGGCCTAAGCCCCCGGCGAGCTCGCAAAAAGATCGCACGCAAAAACGGCCCGGGGAATTCTCCGGGCCGTTTTTGCTATTTCTCCGGGATGTGCTCGGCCAGAAGCGCCATCAGCTCGTGGATGTTCAGCGGCTTGGTGGTCAGCGCTGTCATGCCGGCGTCGCGGGCGCGGCGCTGGCCCTCCTCGAAGGCGTCGGCCGTCTCGGCGATGATGGGCAGCGTGGCCGCATCTGGCCGGTCCAGAGCGCGAATCTCGCGGGTGGCCTCGTCGCCGTCCATGCGGGGCATGCGCATGTCCATGAGCACGGCGTCGTAGTAGAACGGCTCCACCGAGGCCACCTTGCGCACGGCCGCATCGCCGTCGCGGGCCTCTTCGGGCTTAAAGCCGTAATCTTTAAGGATCTCCACCAGAATCTCGCGGGACAGATCGTCGTCGTCCACCACGAGCACCTTGCACCCGGTAAAGTCGCGCTGGCACCGCTCGGCCGCCTCGGCCTTCTCGCGGGCCTCGGCCAGCTCGTCGGCGTCGGCCACGCGCAAAGGTAGCGTGATCGCGAACGTCGAGCCGCGGCCCACGACGCTTTCCACCGCTATCTCGCCGCCCATAAGGTCGACGAGACTCTTGGTGATGGTCATGCCCAGGCCCGTGCCCTCGGTCTTGTTGGCATAGCCGAGGCCATCGCGCTCGAAGGGCAAAAAGATTCGATCGAGGAATTCCGGCGTCATGCCGCAGCCGGTGTCGCTTACCGTCATCCGGTAGGAGCCGAAACCGCGGGGCGCGTCGGGAAGCTCGGTGAGCGTCACGGTGACGAGTCCCCCAGCGGGCGTGAACTTCACCGCATTGCCCACGGTGTTCACGAGGATCTGGTTCAGGCGCAAGGGATCAGTGACCACCTGCGGATGGGCCAGGCTGTCCACGTCGATGGTCAGATCGATGCCGACGGCCTCCGCCTTCTCGTCGAACATGTCCTGCACCTCGATCACGGCGTCCGGCAGGCTGACGATGTCCTCGTTGAAGGACATCTTGCCGCTCTCGATGCGGCTCACATCCAGAATGTCGTTCACCAGGCTCAGCAAGTGGTCGCTGGACAACATGATCTTGCGCAGGCAGTCGCGCACGCGATCAGTGTCGTTCAGGTGATCCAGCGCGATAGACGCGAAGCCCGAGATGGAATTCATGGGCGTGCGGAAATCGTGGGACATGTTGGTGAGGAAGGTCGATTTCGCCTGGCTCGCATGCTCGGCCAGATCGAGCGCATTCTGCAGCGCCACCTTCTGGCGCAGCTGCTCGCGCATCTCGCCGGTGACGTTGCGGGCCGCCAAGATGACCTTCGAGTCGCGCTGGGGCAGACGGATGATGCGCAGCTCCACGTACTGCTCCTCGTCGCCGAACAGCCGCCGATAGCCCACGGAGAAATCAGTCTCCCCCGCCTCCAGCCGACGCCACAAGGCCTCGCCGCCGATTTCCGCGCGCACCCGGGCGCGGTCCTCGACTACCACGAAGGTGTCGACGTAGCGCTCCATGGCGGCGGGATAATCGCCCTCCGCGACACTGGCCAGGGCGAATTCCGCCGTCGTGTCCTCGCCGCGCCGGTATACCTCAAGCTCCTGCGTCTCCAAATCGACCAAGTACAGCGCGAAGTTCTCCGCTCCCAAGCTGTCGATGACATCGATGTACTGCTCGCTGCGCTCCTCCGCCAACTTCGTGCGTGTGAAATCCTCCAGAAAGCCGAAGGCGAATCGCTCGGAGCGGTCAGTGTGATCGAGGCTCATGCGCAGCCACCGGCCGTTGGGAAGGCGCCCCTCCTGATAGAAGGCCTCGCGTCGCTCGAGGAAGGCCTCCATCTTCTGGCGCACCTCGTCGCTCAAGGTACTGCCGAAGGTGAGGCCGACGAACTCGGTCAGGCTGATATAGTTGCTGTCCACGCCGCTTTGCTCGCGGGCCTGCTCCGTCAGAAGCATCTGACGGTAGCGCATATCGTAGAAGAACAGACCGGCGGCCGCCTTTTCCATGGAGCGCTGGGCGGACAGGATCCAGTCCGTCACGTCGTGGATGGTGAATCCGCACAGACCCTCGGAAATGGGGAACACCTCGGCGCGGAAGAACTGCTGGAGCATCTCGGAGGGTGCCTCGAACTCCGAAGCGCGGCCCTTGTACGCCGCCTCGTAGAAGTGGTCGAGCCAGATGGGATCGCCGCCCCATAGGGCGTAGGCCTCCTCGCCGAGCAGGTCCTCCGTCACATGGCCGGTCAGAGCGGCCGCCGCGGCGTTGATATAGCGATAGGCGAAATCATAGGGACGCCCCTGATCGTCAAGCAGCACTTCGGCGACACCGAAAGGCAGCGTGCTGCGCCCGAATGTCGTCTCCCAGGCTCTCAACAGTTCATCCACGGCAAAACTCCCCTTGACCGACTTGTTGAAAAAATCCCATACGTTGCACGATTACAGTGTACCACTTTCTGAGCCAAAAGGTCATTTTATAGGAAATCTTACCCGTATAAAGATGGTTTCGAGAAATTCCCTTTCTTTGGTCACGTGCACAAAAAGGCCCTCCGCAACTGGCGAAGGACCTTACGATGGTCGTTATTGACAGACGTTTCAGCAGGTCGTCTAAGCCTCTGGCTCGGCTGCCTGGTTCTCGTCGCGCTGAACCTCGCTGGCCGCAGGCGGAATCTCGCCGCGCTTGAAGCGCATGACGTCGCCGTCCTGCTGCATCACGAGCTCCTCGCCTTCGAGCGTCGCCTCAGCCGAGCTGCCGTCGAAGGTGAGTTCCACCGTGGTGGCGTCCTTGGCGGTCCAGGAGCCGTCCATGTTGGTGCCCAGCACGCTGAGCACGGCAGAACCGCCCTCGTTCAATTGCAGGTAAACGGAAAGTCCCATCTCCTGGGCCTGGGCCAGCGTCTCCTCGGTGGCCTCCTGGCCATCGACGGTGCCACTCGTCAAAATCCAATCCCCCTGGAAGTTCGCGGCATCGTTGCCCGCCGGCGCACCGGCACATCCTGCCAGCGCCACGCACAGCGCGAAGGCGCATGCTGCCGCCCCGATGATCTTCGTCTTAAGCTTCATTCCCGCTCCTTTGATCGCATTCTTCGACGCCCATCGCGTCCCTTGCAGCCAGCGCGGTCATCTTATACGTAAGCGTTGTCCTCAGCAATACTCATCTCCCATACGTTGGGCAACTGAGAAGAAGGGCTTTCACACCGCCCGCTCGTCTGCTATGGTGGCCCCAATCAGCGAAGAGCGCACCGAAGGAGATCTCATGGGAGACTATGCCAACCGAGTGTTCGCCGTCGTGCGGCGCATACCGCGCGGAAAGGTGGCCACCTACGGACAGGTGGCACGGCTCATCGGCGCCCCGCGCACAGCGCGCTACGTCGGTTATGCCCTGCACGCCAACCCAGAGCCCGGCACCGATCCGGGCTGCATCCCCTGCCATCGGGTCGTATTCAAGGACGGACGCATGGCCACCGGTTTCGCGTTCGGAGGCCCCGACGAGCAGCGAGGCATGCTCGCCGCCGAGGGGATCGCCTTCGACGAAGAGGGCCGCGTGCTCATGGAAGAGTTCCAGTGGGACGGCCGTCCGGAAAGCGCAGGGGCGCCAGGAAATGCACACGTGACCGGCGACTCGGGCGCGGCCGACACCGCCGATGCGACCGATTACCCCACCGCGCCGCCCCCGGACTTCGACTGGGAAGCCGAACTGGCCGAGCACCCGCTGCACCATTGCGAGACCTGCGCCGCGCCGCGCCCCGACTGCAAAAAGGAACGCCACGCCTAGGTTCCCATTCGTTCCGAGGCGGGCGTCGGTGCGCACATTCGCCATTTGGCAACGGGTCTCCCCTGGCTCGATGACCGTTTCCTGCCAAAAGGTGCCACCGCGCCCGGCGCGGATTACCATGGGTCTTCGGAACCGCCGACTCCTTCGCCTTCCCGAAAGAACCGACGGCATCCCGTCGCACATCCCAACGCACCAAGGAGGCGTCATCATGGAAGATAAAGAGTTGCTCGAGAAGATCATCGCGAAGCAGAGCGTCATCATTCCGGCCATGGAAAAGACCGGCGAGACGAAGGACATCCCCGAGAAGTTGCGCCACGCCATGGCCGCGGCCGAGGAATGGGCCGACGTCATCGAGAAGAAAGAGGGCCGCGACAAGGAAGCCCGTCGCTGGCCGGTGAAGCAGTTCGCCGAAGAGGCCCACGAGCACATCGCCCTGTTCGATCACGAGACGCGCCAGCAGATCCAAGAGTACTGCGAGCTGGTGGCCCGCCTCCCCTACGATGACGACGCCCCGCTCGGGGTGTAACTGCGCAGTGTCAGCTATTGTCGAGGAGGCCGCTCGATATCGAGAGGCCTCTTCGCATTTTGCACCTTTACGGATCCAACTAATCCTCGTCTTCCTCCCAATCGATAAGGGCGAAGTCGTCGATGTCCTGCCGCGTGTGGATGACGCGGCGAACCGTGAGGAATTCCTCGTCGTAGGTGTAGAACACCCGATAGTTGCCGACAAGCCATGAGCGAATATCTCGACGGCCCAGCGCCTCATCGATGAAGGGGCGGCCAAGCGTGGGCATGGCGCACAGTTCTTTTACGGCCGCCTTGATGCTCGTGTAGGTTTGCCGCGCAGCGGCAGGATTTCGACACACTTCGCCCACGTAGATGATGATCGATTCCAGATCGAAGGCCGCGCGGGGGCGGTAAATCGGCTCCCGCATCAGACGCCCCAAACTTCGAAGATTCGCTCCATGGTCTCATCGAGGGATGCCTGGGAGATCGTCTCCTTGCGATACTTCTCCTCTATCTCCGCCTCACGGAGCTTCTGGACGTAGCGCTCATGCTGACGCTGCTCCTCGTAGGCAACGCAATCGATCACGACAAGGCTCGCCTTCCCGTTCTTCGTCATGAAAATGGGCTGCTGCGTTTCTTGAGCCTGGGCACAGACGTCGTTGAGATCGGTTCGCAGATCGCTAATAGGGCGAATAAGGGGCACGGCAGCGGGCATAGAATCACCTCTATAAATAAGTAACTTATTTATAGAGGTTTTTACCACAGATGAGTATCGAATTCAACGCCATTCCAAAAGCGTTATCCAACTTACTCATTCCCGTATCCCCATGACACCAATTCCGCTTCATATCTTGAACAGGCAAAACTATCTTTTTGGAAAAATCCTCTTGACCCTCAACTAGGTTGAGGGTTTAACCTCGGGTTGTGTCGATTTTGTGCATGGTATTAGGAGAAGATGCGCAAAATACCAATCGCGAGAAGGAGGGAATCTATGACCCTAAGCAAGCTATCGCGGCGCGACTTCCTCAAAGGCGCGGGAGCCACCGGCGGCTACGATGCCAACCCCGAGATGATGCAGGCCTGGGTGCGCCCCGAGGACTACGAGCACTCCTCCTGGTGGAATCCTTCCTGGGGAACCACCGGCGACGGCCACATGATGGGCCTGGCCGTAGGCGCCGAGATGGACTCGCTGCCCCAGCCGGTTATGAACTTCAGCAACGCCACGCCCTCCACCTTCGTGGAGAAGCGCGTGTACTTCCCCGGCGCGATGAACTGGGGCATCATGGTCACCGAAGAGGGCAAGCGCTTCACCAACGAGAACAATCAGCACGGGCTCGTGCTGTCCGACCGCATGGAGAACGGCTACCGCGTGTTCACCCCCAAGGACGCCTTTCGCTCGAACGCCTTCCGCGTGCTTTTGCAGTACGGTTTCAGCATCAGCGAGGCCATCGAGATGCTGGACGCCAAGCAGGACACCGCCGAGTTCCGTGAATCGCTGCAGGAGCAGCGCCAGAAGCTGGAACGCGAGCGCATCCTGCTCGATTATCGCCAGCGGCGCATCGAAAGCATGCTGGACGTGCTGGAGACCGACGGCAAGGTGGATTTCAAGCTCGTGCACATCCCCGATCAGCTGTACGTGAACGCCTCCCACGGCCGCGACTTCACCGTTTCCATGGAGAACGAGAAGGTGCTCGCCGAGTACTACGATCTGCTCAGCATCACGAGCTGCGCGCGCATCATCACGCGAGAAAATCTTCTGGACGACAGCCCGGCGGTCGACCCCGACTACATCAACATCGCCTCGGTAGAGGAGCGCCATTTCCTCTCCGACTATGCCCAGCAGCGAGTCAAGCGTTTGGAACTGGGTCGCTGCGTGCGATTCCGCCGCACCGTTACCCGCGAGGAGTCCGTCCGCAAGGAGACCTTCGACGACCTGTTCGCCTACCTTGATACCCGACAGCTGGCGATTCGCGGCGACATCCTCATCATGCCCATGTTCCTAAACCTCGACGGCGAGGGCAGCGACATCGAGGTGCTCTACGTGCCCGTGAACGATCAGGAGGCTAGCGACTCGGCTTCGAGCAGCGGTTCGATATAGGCGAGTGGGGCGACGCGGACGCGACCGCACAACAGGGCGCCTTCGGGCGCGAGCAGGCCCGGCTTGGGAACGATCATGGTGACGGTGGCGTCGGCGCGCACCGTATCGGCGGCGGCCGCCCCCGTCTGGGCCGAAAGGCCGCTCGGCACGTCGGCGGCCACCACAACCGTGCCGCCGTTGCGGGCGTCGTTCATAGCGCGAATCCACCCGCCGAAGGGGGCTTTCACTGCATTGTGAGGGAAGCCGGTGCCGAGAATGGCGTCGATGGCGAGGGGCGCCGCCTCCAGAAGACCGGCGATTTCCCCGGCATCGGGCGCAACGAGCACAGTGCTGCGATCGCTCAGGGCCGCCTGGGCCCGGAGCGCCGCAGAGCGCGCCGGCTCCGCCGTCAGATCTTCGGGAGCCCGCGCCGTCACCACACGCACGGGGACACCCCACCGATCCAGGTACTCGGCGGCCACCCAGCCGTCTCCCCCGTTGTTGCCGTTGCCGCAGAAGATGACGATGGGGCCTTCCCCTTCCAGCATTTTGCGCGCCCCGAAGGCCAGGAAGCGGCCCGCACGGCGCATGAGCGTATCGAGCGGCGTGCCAGCGGCGGCGATGGCCTGCTCCAGCGCCACCACCGCAGGCACATCGAGCGCCGCCGGCTCAAAGGGCGTGACCGCCTCGGCTACAGGCCGATAGGCCTCCACGAGCCGTGGCAGCGACCAGGCGGCGTTGGCGGGACTTGTGGACGGCAGCTTCTCCGCGGCTATTCCCGTATCGGGTTCGCAGAGCTTCCCGTAGAGCCGCGCCGAGGTGGCACCGGTGCAGAACACGCGCCGCACAGGTGCCGTGCCCAAAATGCGAGAGAAATCGTTGGGCCGGGCGTTTGCGATGGAGGCGTCGGAGGCGCCCTCGATGTCGCAGGAGGCCAGCACGTCCCACAGCGCTATATGGTGGCGCAGCAGCAAATCGGTGCGCTCGGCGTTGTCCTCGGGCACCGGCTCGTCGAACAGCGCCGCCAGCACCGGCCAGAAGCGGTTGCGCGGATGCCCGTAGAAGAACGCCGCCTCCCGCGAGGCCGACGAGGGCATGGTTCCCAGCACGAGTACCTCCGAGCGCTCGTCGAACACCGGCTCGATACCGTGCTCGATATGCTCCACCTGCGCCATAGAGCCTCCCTTCGCTTGCACCTTGCCGCTCGTTAGCCGACGCGCCTACACCATAAGAATGCACGGTTCTTCATAGCCGCCTATGAGCGCGTCGTGGGTGATGAAGATCAAGTCATCCGCCTTCGCCTGGGACACCATAATGCGATCGAACGGATCATGGTGCCGGGGTACGTCCGCGGGCCTGCGCAACGTCTCCAGGGCGAGCACGTGGCGATCCATCACCGGCAGCGATTGGAACCCCGCCTCGCGGCAATAGTCCAGAAGGGCCGCCGCGCCGATGAGCATGCGGTCGGGATGCAAGGCGTGCTTTATGGCTATCTCCCACGATGACGCAGCGCTGTGGAAAATCGCATTGGAGGCATCGCAGATGATCGTTTTCGCCACCGGGGGAAGGCGCACATCGTCGGTGAGCGCCACAGAAGAATATGCGTGTCGAGAAGCGCCCTCATGCAGGGTCTCCGAACAAAGCAGCCACTTCCGCGTTGGTTTCCGGGGAATCCCAGTTATCGGCGTAGAGAACCTGCCCCTTTGCCACCCCCACGCGCTTGGACGGAGGAGCCTCATCGAAGGGAACGAGCTTCGCCACCGGCTTGTTGTGGCGGGCAATGACGATGCAATCTTCCTGGCCGCCTTCAAGGAGGCGCAGAAAGCCCGACAGCCCGTTTTTCGCCTCGAGAACATTGGCCTGCAGCATGGCGACCTCCTTTTCTGGCTAACTTAGCCAGATTATAGCACGGATCAGCCTTGCGAGAAACACCCGGGACTGCTCCCCAACAGCTTGATAAGCCACGTGGCCTTCGAGGATCGGGCCGCTGAGCACGCCAACGAGCAGGGAGAGCGCCGTCGCCGACGAGAAACACGCTAGCTGCCCTAAGAGAAGCAGCCTGATACGACCGTGGGGAGAACGGCAGTATCGGCTGCGGACTGCGCCCCACGGGCGGCAGCGCCCCACCAATTGCAGCCAGCTCACAATAAAGAGCAGATTCCAGAATCGCGCTGCGAACGATTCTGCACCTGAGGGCTACGCCTCCACGCACCAGGACGGCGCAATGTCAAAGAGGACCCCCCCGTTCGACCACCTCAGCTCAGCACGCCGGCAGTGCGGGCCGCAGCGGTCAGGGCCGCCACACCTGGATGATCGTTATCATGTCGAAAAACGACAAATGGGTACAGGACTGGACTGAACCCCTCGACCTCAAGGATAGAGAAATCCTCAGCATCGAGGTCGCGGTAGTACCGAGCGAAGCGCCGGGTGCAAATATTGGCATCACGATGCCCTAAGGGATAGGCGCCGCCGCAAAAGGGACGATCGGTGTGGGCACGGAAACGCAAGTCGCAGCCCCGCTCGGCGAACACCGCGGCGATGGAATCCCGCGCATGCCCGAAGAAGGGGCCCTCGCCGTGCATGGCCCAGCACTCGGCAAGCTCATCCAAGGTGATGGCCGTGCGGCCAAAATAGGGGCTCTCGGTACCAACGAGCACAAAAAGCGGCTCCGGCTCCAGGGCGATGATCCCATACGTATCCGCTGACAGCATCGCCCGCAGGGCGGCCCCGTCGGCTGTCGGTTCCAGGGACACCGCGATATCCACCAGATCGTCGTCAAGCATTTTCTCCAAAGTGCCCGTACCAGTAACGTACTGGTAGCTCATCGCCTTTTCCGCTTCGGGGGAGGAAAGCCCCCGAATATTCGACACGACGTTTACCACATGGCGCACATCCTGGATCCTCATCGGGAGATCCGCCGCATCGACACGCCGGCATTCCTCGACAATATCGTCGTAGGCCACCGTAGCCTGCCGGGCGTAGTCTGCGAAGCGCTCACCGGCAATGGTAAGGGTGTTGGGGGCCGTGAGAGTACCACGGTGAACCAATGTGACACCCACATCTCTCTCCATGTCCCGCACGTGCTTGCTCAGACTCGGCTGGGTCATATGCAGCTCACGGGCCGCTTCCGTGAAGTTCAGCGTCCGCGCGAACACAATGAACTCGCGCATTCTCTCGATATCCATGAGCTGCCCTTCCCGCATCTGCACGCACAACCTCTTCACTATAGGACATTCCCACAGCTTTGGGGCGGCGGTGCGCCCCTCTAGAATTGGAATGGCCCATTCCCATTCGTTATAGAGCGGTCTCCCTGCGCAAAAAAAGCGGCCCCGGCGCGAAGCCGGAGCCGCCAGGGGCCCGCCTTAAGGGAGGGGAAGGGGCCAGGCCACTGGAAGGTTGGGCTGCGATGCCCTAGGATTGCTGCTCAGCCGGTGCGAGAATGCCCGCGTCCACGGCTTCGTCCACGGTAAGCCACCCGTCGGGCGTGCGCGCGTCGTCATGGCAATCGCTGCAGTAGTTGATGGACTGGGTGTGCGCCTTGTGGCAGGTATCGCAGGCCATGTCGCCGTGGTGCCGGTCGTGGGGGTTGCGACCCGCTCCGGAGGCCGTGGCCTCTTGCAAGTCGTCGCGGGTGGCCGGCATGGTACCCGCCGTGTGGCACTGCTCATTCATGCAGAAGGCGTCGTCCTCGATGGCACGGGCCTCGGTGAGATCGGCCAGGGTTCGCTGCGGGAGCACCGTCGTCTGCATGTCGGTGTCGTAGACCGTATAGCCTCCCGACGCCCAGCCGATACCCTCGCCAATCTGCTCGGAGAGTTGCGGCACATGGCACCCCATGCAGGTCACGTCGGCATCGCGGTGCACGGCGGCCATCATGCCCTGGGTGCTTTCCACAGTGTGGTAGTACTTGTCATAACCCACGCCACCTGCGCCCTGCTCATAGGTCACGTAGTAGGGGTCCATGGGGGTATGGCAGATGGAAGCGCAGAAGCTGGGCTGCTCGTGCCAGGTCCAAAACGCCGCCCCGGCCACGATAACGACGGCCGCGGCCACACCTGCCACGATGGGCCAGCGCTTCTTCGGACGCCGCGCCGAGGCCGGCACGCTCTGCTTCTCCTCGGATGCCACAGCACCCGGTTTATTCGTCTCGTTCATGGTTATCGTCCTTTCGGAACATCGTCCGCGCTTCGAATCGCCGGCCGGCCTAGACGGCGTGGCAGGTGCCGCATTCGTAAACGCTGTCGTGATGGCATCCGATGCAGGAATTCTGCGCCGAGGTGGCGGTCTCCGTAGCGCTGTGCATCTTGTGGCAAGACCCGCAAGTGACGTTGGCGCCGAAATGCCCCTCGGGCAGATCGTGCGGGTTGACCGTCTTCCCCTGCTTGTCGGTGAGCACCGCGGAATCGGCCGTGGCCGCCGCAAGCTCCTCCATGCTGCCGTGGCAGGTATAGCACGTTTCGGGATCGACCTGGCTCTTCGTCAGAGCCACGACGCGACCGGCCGCCTCGGCATCGAATCGACTGGCGTGGGCGGCGACAAGCCCCTGCTCGTCATTGTGACACGAGACGCACTCCTGGGTCGCATGGTTAGCGCCCGTGAATCCCGTCTGCTGCATCGCCTCGGCAGCCTCGCTGTGACAGCCGGTACAGGTGATGTCCATGGCGAACTCGGTGGGCATCTCCATGCCCTCCATGGCAGCGGGAGTCGCCGGCAGCACCATGGCCTCGTGGCGCGGTGCACAGCCCAAGGCGCAGCCAAGCGCCACCATCGCGCCGGCCATGATGAGTACAGCTGCGGCGAGTTTTCCTTTTCGCTTCATTGGTTGTCCTCCTTCGCTGGAAGGTGCGAGGGCACGCTTAAGACCAGGGCTCCTCGGCAGCTGCGTTCTGGCCGGCGTGACGACCCGTGATGATGCTCGAGGTCACGAACACACCGCACTGGGGGTAGTGGTCCTCGGCAAAGAGTCCGCCCACCGCGCGGGAGGTAATATACAGACGCGGAATGACGTTGCCGAAGTTGTCGATGGCCTGGGAACTCGTGTTGATGCGCAGGCCGCCGGAGTTGCCCTCCATGATGTAACGAGGGGCGGCGCCCACGGCCATAGCAGCGGCAATGCCCGCGCCATCGGCCTGGTAGGTGTTGTAAGGGGAGCCGTTCACGATGGACTTCGGATCCTCCTCATAGGTCCACTTCTTGCCCGTGAAGTTCTCGTGCATCTCCTTGTTCACCACGAAGGTGCCGGTGGCGATGATGACGGCCTTCTTCGCCATGATGTTGCGCGCATCCCCGCCGTCGGTGGGCTCAACGCGCACGCCGATGACCATGCCGTCATCGTCGGTGAGGATCTTAGTGATGGTGGTCTCCATCTCGATACGCACGTTGTCCAGGTTGTTCAGCTCGTCCTCAATAGGCCTCCACAGACCCGTGCCACCGCCGCCCGTGGAGCCATGGCCAGCGCCAAAGTCATTGCCGGTGTAGGCCGCATAGAAGCGGTCACCCGGATCCACATCATCGGGATTCGGCGGGAACCAGTGCACACGGCGATGCTCGATGTCGTCGGGATAGCCGAACTCGTGCCAGTAATTGTTCTCCACATCGCTGGGAGCACCCACGTTCAGGCCCGCCTTCACGATACCCGTGTGCCCTTCGTCTTCGGGGGTCGAGAAGTCCCACTCATCGACCGGAGTACCGCCCATGCCGCCCTCGGAGACCGGGGTGATAAACCAGTCAACCGTCGGTCCGCACTCATCCACAAACAGGCGAAGCAAATCGGGATCGAAGTTGTCGGCGGCGCACTTGGTCATGTACTCGTAGAGCACATCCGGACCCGGATCCTCCACGCCCAGCTTCTTCTGCACCAAGGTGTTGCAGCCGATGAGACCGCCGCCACAGCGGCGCATGCATCCGCCAAGCCAATCCATCTTCTCAATGACGAGCACATCGGCCCCAGCGCGTCCAGCCTCCACAGCAGCGGGGCCGCCGCCCGAGCCGCAGCCCACGACAACAACCTCGGCCTCGTCATCCCAGACAAGAGACGAGGCCACGCCGGCCCCCTCCCCTGAGGTCTCGCCAGTACCCGGCAGAGGACTCGCCGGCGGAACGTTGGGGGCGCATCCCGTTGCAAGAGCAGCGCTGCCGGCCATGACACCGGCCAAGGCCGCGCCCTTCAGGAAATTCCGACGATCCATCTCCGTGTCTTCCTCCTTCTCGCTCAAGCGGGGCCTTCCCGCCCCGTTTCGGACCTGTCTCTTATACACATCTCCGAGCCCACGAGACACTGAGC
>ERZ1027035.138-NODE-138-length-22498-cov-5.887047_pt1 | contig 22498 bp, 18 predicted proteins | sample MGYA00519442_ERZ1027035 | MGnify/ENA primary metagenome ERZ1027035 (study PRJEB26926, sample SAMN06164790) | human gut metagenome | biome: ENVO:00009003; feature: ENVO:2100002; material: ENVO:00002003 | host: Homo sapiens | place: USA | collected 2012 ...
GCTTCGTCGGCAGCGTCAGATGTGTATAAGAGACAGGCGCCCAAGCGTCCCGCCCGTAGGGATTGGGGGCAACCCTCGAAGCACCCGAAGAGCCCGAAGCGCCCGCCCTTCCGGCGCAGCTTAAGGGCGCGTCCCCTTCGTACAAGTTTCCCTCGTCGAAACGGTAGGCAGCAGTGTCCATAAATCTCTCCTTACGTTGCACCTCCACCTTACCGACGAGCCGGCTTACGCGTCCCATAGCGAAATCTGACATTTCCGGCAGGGCACCTTAACTTTTCCTGAAGCTGTCACGGGATGGCACGCCTGTTGGCAAAACCCGGGGCGAATCGCGTACAATAGCCCTTATGGAAAAACGCGCGCACATACTGGTGGTGGACGACGAGCAGGCCATCGCCGATCTGGTTGTCAACCTGCTCGTGGCCGAGGGCATGGACGCGCTGGCCTGCTACAGCGGACAGGCGGCCTTGGACATGCTCGCCCGCACGCCGTTCGACCTGGCCATCGTGGATATCATGATGCCGGGCATCGACGGCTTCGAACTCTGCGTTCGCATGCGCCAGATGCGGGACATTCCCGTCATCTTCCTCTCGGCGAAAGACGAGGAGGCCGACCAAGTCGTCGGCTTCACCCTGGGCGCCGAGGACTACGTCACCAAGCCCTTCCGGCCCCGCGAATTGGTGGCCCGCGTGAAAGCGCGCCTACGCCGACGCCAAGCAGCGCCCCAGGCTTCCTCGACCCTGCTTTCCGCCGGCGCCATCGAGGTGGACTTGCGCACACATCTAGCCACGCTCCACGGCGAGCCTTTGCACCTCACCCCCAAGGAGTTCGCCATTCTGGCGATTCTGGCCCAGTCGGTCGGCTCACCGGTCTCGGCGGCCGATCTGTTCGAAGGGGCCTGGCACGAGCGCTTCGACGACGCGGCGGCCAACACGGTCATGGTGCACATCCGCCGCCTGCGCAAGAAGCTCGCCGATATCGACGCTTCCACGACGTTCATCGAAACCGCCTGGGGCGTCGGCTACAAGCTGCGCGGCGCGCCCGGCGACACCGGCCATGGCGCTTAAAAGCGAGCAGGCCCGCGTCCTGCGCCGGCGCGTGCTCGGCGGCCTCATTCGCAACCTGCTGCTGTTCAGCGGGGCCTTCGCCCTGGCTTGCTTGGTCATCGAGACCTTCATGGTGCCTTCGATCGCGAACTGGGTAGCCGACTCAACCTCGTCCTGGCGCACCCTGAACTCCTCCGAGCAGTTCCAGCAGATCCTCACCGACCAGGGACTGCTCGACGATGCCAACCTCTTCGACCTCTGGGTCAACGAGGCCGTCGAGAGCGGCTACTCCAACGATGCGGGCACTATCGCCGAGGTTCAAGGCGAAGTGAACGAGATGGAAGACGCCCTGGCGGAGTATGCAAGCATGATGGCCGACTCGCCCGAGAACGCCGAGGCGGCCGCGGCCTACGCCAAGGAACGGGCTGAGAAGCTCGGGGCGGATGTGGCCGTCGCCTCGGGCACCAACGCCGCGGCCATCGGCGACACGAGCACCTTCATCGATGACGTGGCGCCCCTCGATGCCGAGACCGACGGCGCCCCGGACGACAAGACCCTCTGGGCCGTTCCCCTCCTTCCCTATCAGACCATTCTGACGGCCGAGGGCATTTTCACCGACGAGGCGAGCGCCGCCCATGCCATGGCGGCGCTGCGCGTATCAGCATCCCTGCAGGAGCTGGGGCTTTCCCTGCCCGAGGCCCAAACGTTCATGCCGCCGGAGACCACGGTGGACGTGGCCACGCGGATTCTCGTCAGCGCCGCCGTCCTGGGCTACGATCAGCCAACGTTAAACGACCTTCTGCAAAGCGCCTTTCGCCAATCCCAGGAGCAGGCCTACAGCGCCTGGCTTGACCTGACCTCCGCCGAAGAGGCGCGGGCGCTGGGCGTCTCCGACGACCACCCCGTCTGGCAAGTCCAGTACGGCGAGGACGGCGTCTACCGCATGCGCGACGTCGCCACCTACACGTTCGTCAAGTCGTTCAAGCTCCCGCTGGCTCTACTCGTCTTCGTGGCCGGCTGGCTCGTCATCATCCTGCGGGCCCTGAACCGGTCGCTGCGCTACTTCGACGAGCTGTCCGGGGCCGTGGGCCGCTTGCTCGCCGACAAGGACGCCCCCATCGAGCTGCCGGCCGATCTGTCCATCGCCCGCAACGAGCTGGCGGTTATCCGCTCGCAGTCGCTGGCCGACGAGCGCGCCGCCCACGCCGCCGAGCAGCGCAAGAACGAGCTGGTGGCTTACTTGGCCCACGACATCCGCACGCCGCTCACCTCGGTGCTCGGTTACCTAGACCTGCTGCGCGAGACAACCGATCTGCCCCGTGAAACCCTGCGCAAGTACGCCGACATCGCCTATTCGAAGGCCGAGCGCCTCGAAAGCCTCATCAACGAGTTCTTCGAGATCACCCGCTACAACCTGTCGGCCATTCCCATCGAGCGGGAGACCGTGGGGGTGCGCCTGTTCTGCCAGCAGGTGGCCGAGGCGTTCTTCCCCGAGGCCGCCGCCCGCAACATCCGCATCACCGTGGACGCCGCCGGCGCGGGCCAGTTCTTCATCGATCCGGACAAGCTCGCCCGGGCGCTGGGCAACGTGCTGCGCAACGCCGTGGCCTACGCCGACGCGAACTCCGTCATCGCCATCGCCGCGCGCCAGGACGCCCGCACGACCACCATCACCGTAGCCAACCGCGGACGCGAGATATCCGACGCCCATCTGGAGACCATCTTCGAGAAGTTCTACCGCGAAGACGGGGCGCGCTCCTCGAAGAAGGGCGGCGCGGGGCTGGGGCTCGCCATCGCCCGGGAAATCGTCGTGGCGCATCACGGCGACATCGAGGCGGCGAGCGAGCGGGGCGTCACCGTGTTCACCCTGCGCATACCCACCCAGGGGGAGGAGATTGAAGGAGCAGCCGCCGCGCCGCGCATCCCGGGCGCGCCCGAGGGCCTCCAGCGGCCGGTTGCGCCCGTGCCGCCCCGCACCGCGCGGCCGGCGGGCGTGCGGGCAATTTCCACGCCGCCTTCCGCGACGACGCGCCGCGGGGCCTCCGCCCGTCCGAATCCGCAGCACCCCGTCGGCGAACGGACGCACGCGCCGCGCCAAGGTACCTCTCCGTTAAATCCTCGTAACGCTCGCCACGGACAGGTTCCCGCGCGTAAGACGGTACGCGATAATGATGCGACACCCCGGCGGCGCGGCCTGTCCCGCTAGCTTCAAAACCAAAGCGAGCGTCAGCCCGAAGCGCCGTTTTCCTACTCAGCGAACACCCAAGGAGGCACCATTGAACCCCATCCGCATCGGCATTCTCGGCTATGGCAATCTCGGCCGCGGCATTGAACTGGCCGTCGCCGCCAACGACGATATGGAACTGGTGGGCGTGTTCACCCGTCGCGACCCGGCCACCGTGCATCCGCTCGGCGAGAACGTCGCCGTCTGGCCCGCCACGGAGCTGGCCGCCCATACCGACGACATCGACGTGCTCATGCTCGCCGGCGGCTCCGCCACCGACCTGCCCGAGCAGACCCCGGCAGCCGCTGCGCTCTACAACGTGGTCGACTCCTTCGACACCCATGCCAACATCCCGGCGCACTTCGCCGCCGTCGATGCGGTGGCCCGCGAGACGGGGCACGTGGCCGTCATCTCGGTGGGCTGGGATCCGGGCATGTTCTCGGTCTCGCGCGTTTACGCCAACGCCATCATGCCCAACGGCGCCGACTACACCTTCTGGGGCCGCGGCGTCTCCCAGGGGCACTCCGACGCCATCCGCCGCATCCCCGGCGTGGTGGACGCCCGCCAGTACACGGTGCCCGTGCCCGAGGCGCTGGAGGCCGTGCGCTCCGGTGCCAACCCGGAGCTGACCACGCGTCAGAAGCACACCCGCGAGTGCTTCGTCGTGGCCGAGGAGGGTGCCGATACGGCTGCCATCGAAGAGGCCATCGTCACGATGCCGAACTACTTCGCCGACTACGACACCACGGTCACCTTCATTTCTCAGGAAGAGCTCGACCGCGATCACGCCGGCATTCCCCACGGCGGCTCGGTCATCCGCACTGGCACCACGGGTGCCGCCGGCGAGAACACCCACGTGATCGAGTACTCGCTGAAGCTCGATTCCAACCCGGAGTTCACCGGCAGCGTGCTCGTCGCCTGCGCCCGCGCCTGCTGGCGCATGGCCTGCGCGGGCGAGACGGGCTGTCGCACCATCTTCGACATCGCGCCTGCGCTGCTCTCGCCCATGACCCCCGAGGAGCTCCGCGCGAAGATGCTGTAAGAGGTCCTTCCAGCAAATCTTCCTCTCAATTTGGGGACATATTTTCGAGTTGTTAGACTTCCACATCCTGCAAAGCAAAAGAAAAGGGCTCGACACGAGTCCTTTTCTTGCTTTTCGGCCTCTTTTCAGCCTGTTTTTCAACCCCAGCTCACCAAGCCGCTCCCAGCCATGTCTAACAAATCGAAATTCTGCGACCAGAACGGCAACGAGATTGCTCCGGGCAAAAAAGGAGCGGCAGAAACCACTCCTAGAACTTCGCGAAGCGCTCCTGGCGTTGGCGGACCAGCTCGTCGGGAGCAAGGTCGGCCAGCTCCTTGTAGGCGTCACGCACGTAATCGCGCACAGCAGCGACGGCCTCCTCCGGATTCTCGTGGGCCGGGCCCTCCCCTTCCGAAATGACCGCATCGATGATGCCGCATTCCAGCACCGAGGCGGCGTCCATCCGCATGGCCTCGGCGGCCTCGGGCGCGCGGGTGCGATCCTTCCACAGGATGGAGGCGAAGCCCTCCGGCGAGAGCACCGAGTACACCGCATGCTCCTGCATGGCCACGCGGTTGCCCACGGCCAGCGCCAAGGCGCCCCCGCTTCCGCCCTCGCCCAGAAGCACGCTCACCACCGGAACGGTAAGGCCCGCCATGGCCACCAGATTGTCGGCGATGGCGTTGCCCTGGCCGCGCTCCTCGGCCTCGGTGCCGCAGAAGGCGCCCTGGGTGTCCACCAAACAGAGAATCGGCCGGCCGAACTTCTCCGCCTCGCGCATGAGGCGCAGCGACTTGCGGTAGCCCTCGGGCTGGGGGCATCCGAAGTTGCGGGCCACGCGGTCGGCCAAGTTCACGCCCTTCTCCTGGGCAATGACCGTCACGGGATGCCCCGAGATCCACCCGATGCCGGCGAGGATGGCCCCGTCGTCGGCGAAGGCGCGGTCGCCGTGCAGCTCGATGAAGCCCTCCACGATGCCGTCGAGGTAGCGTCGGGCCGTGGGACGGCGCACGTTGCGGGCGATCTGCACGGACTCCCAGGCGCTGCCCGAAGCGGCCTCGCAGCTCACCCCGGACTTGCGGGCCTCGCGCCGGGCATGGCGCTCCAGCTCGCGGCGGGACGCCTCCTCGGCTTCCTCGGGGGTTTCCGGGCGCCCGATGAGCTCACCCACCACCGGCACCGACTCGGCCAGGCTGCGCCACAGCCCCGCGGCCTCCTCGTCGCGGATGCGCTCGCCAACGGCTCGGGCCTCGGGCGCCACGTCCACCGAGCCGTAGGCGTCCGCGCCCACCGACAGCGCGTCCATGACGCTGTGGTAGGTGACGATGCGCCCCGGGTCGTCGGCCGGGGCGTGCAGGGCCAGAAGCTGGGCCAGCACGCTGCGCATCTGGGAGCGCTCCACGATGGCGTCGATAAGCCCGTGCTCGAGCGCGAACTCCGCCGTCTGGAAGCCCTCGGGCAGCTCCTGCTTGATGGTGTCGCGGATGACCCGCTGGCCGGCGAACCCGATGAGCGCGCCGGGCTCGGCCAAGACGATATCGCCCTGCATGGCGAACGACGCCGTCACGCCGCCGGTCGTGGGGTCGGTGAGCACGGTGATGAAGGGCAGACGGGCCGCACTCAGGCGCTCCACGGCGCAGGACACTTTCGCCATCTGCATGAGCGAGATGAGGCCCTCCTGCATGCGGGCGCCGCCGGAGGCGCAGAACACGACGACGGGCAGCCGCTCGGCGATGGCGCGATCGATCATCGCGGCCACCTTCTCGCCCACCACGTGTCCCATGGAGCCCATGAAGAAGCCGGACTCCATGACCCCTACGGCCAAAGGCAGCCCCGCGATGGTCGCGCGTCCCGTGCGCACCGCTTCCTCAAGGCCACTCTTCTCGCGCTGATCGGCGATCTTCTCCGGGTAGCCCGGGAAGTCCAGCGGGTTGGAGTCGGGCATGACCGCGTTCCACTCCTCGAACGAGCCGGCGTCCACCGTGGCGGCCAGGCGCTCGTCGGAGCGCAGGCGCTGCAAGGTGCCGCAAGCCGGGCAATAGCCGCCGAGCTCGATGATCTCCTCCTTGTCGAAGAAGAGCTTGCACTTGTGGCAGCGGCGCCAATGGGTGGGGCCCTCGTCGTCGTCCGCCACCCGAGCCGGCTCGTTTTCCCAGGGCGCCTCGGAGGGCGACGCCGTACCGAGCGCGGGCGCGACGCCGGCGGGCAGAAGCTCCACCCAACCGGTGCGCAGAGTGCCCTCGGTGGCCGGGGCGAACACGCGCAGGCCGCGCTTGGCGGCGTGACGCAGGAAATAGGCGTCCTCCGCGAGCGACGCCTTGGCGCTGTCGAGGAAGATAAGCGTCGCACCGCAGGCCTTGGCCGCCGAGAGCACTGTGTAGATGTTGGCGGAAAGCGTGTCGGCGTCCACGTCGGCCGTGGTGCTGCCCAGGTTGTAGGTGGGCAGCATGCGCCGGGCGAAGCCGTCCAGCGAGCGGTTGTCCACCGTGGCGAAGACCACATCGAGGCCCGCCTGCTCCATGGGCACCACGAAGGCCCGGGCGTTCTTGGCCGAGGCGATGACGAGGGCCCGGGGCTTCTCGGCGGTTCGCGCCGCATCGACGGCGAAGTCGTCGCCGATGGTGGACCGAACGTGCTCGGAGACGTCGGCCACCTTCTCCTCCGGGTCGCGATGGGCCGCGCCGGGGCGGGCCCCCACCAGGGCCGCCGCCGTATCCGGCAAGGTGCCGGCCGCCTCCACGATGGCGTCCAGAGCGTAGGAGACCGCCGACTTCAGCGAGCCGTCCTCGGGCGCCTCGGGGGCCGCAGAGCCGTCCTCAAGCTCGGAGACGAAGTTCCCCGCCGTGTCGAAGCTGATGTACTTGGAAGCCGCTTTGGCCATAGCTACTCCTTGGGTGCGAGCACGTACTTCTGGGTGGCCGTGGCGCAGATCTCGCCGTCCACGGAGGCCTCCACCTCGGCCACCACGAGGCGTCGCGACGACTTCACGATGGTCGCGCGCAGCGTCACGGTGTCGCCCGGGGCCACCTGGCGGCGGAACTTCGCCGCGTCTATGCCGGTGAGAAAGCCGATGTTCCCGCGCAGCTCGGGCGCCTGAAGCACGGCGATGGAGGCGCACTGAGCGAGCGCCTCCATGATGATGACGCCGGGCAGCACCGGATGGTCGGGGAAGTGCCCGCGGAAGATATCCAGATCAGCCGGTACGTCCAGCTCGCCTTCGATGGAAGCGCCGGGCTCGATGGCCATAATGCGGCTCACCCACACGAACGGATCGCGATGGGGCAGAATCCCCTCGATGACCTCACGCCCCCAGGGCAGCGGCGCCATCGCGTTCTCCTCAGTCATACGTTTCTCCTTGCAACAATCTTTCGATCCTCATCTCGCCTTCCGTAGGGGCCGACCTTGGTCGGCCCTCGCTCGCGAGGACGTCGGCGCTTCACGTCAGCCCCATCGGGCTCCGATCCCAGGGCCGACCAAGGTCGGCCCCTACGGGGATCAACCCACCGAGAAGGCCCCTCGCGGAGCGACCTAGCCGCGATACGGCGAGAAGGCCAGAGCGGCGTTGTGGCCGCCGAAGCCCAGCGAGGTCGACAGGGCCACCTTCTGCGGGTAGTCGGTCATAGCCTCGGTGACCACCGCCACGGGGCAGTCCTCGGCGGCCTCGGCGAAGCCGGCCGTGGGGGGCACCGCGTCGCGGGCCACGGACAGGGCGCACACGATGGCCTCCACCGCGCCGGCGGCGCCGAGCATGTGGCCCGTGGTGCCCTTCACGGAGGTGACCGGCACCGAAGCGGCCGCTTCCGTGCCGCCCATGAGGTTCGCGAGCGCCTTGGACTCGGTGGCGTCGTTGGCCGGCGTGCCCGTGCCGTGGGCGTTCAGGTGCCCCAAATCGGCCGGGGTGAAGCCGCCCTCGGCAAGAGCGGCGGCCATGGCGGCGGTGATGGCGGTGGCCTCCGGGTCGGGCGCGGTCATGTGATAGGCGTCGCCCGTGCTGCCGAAGCCGGTGATCTCGGCGATGGGCTCGGCCCCGCGGGCGAGCGCGTTTTCCAACGACTCGATGACCAGGGCCCCCGCCCCCTCGCCAGCCACGAACCCGCCGCGGCGGGCGTCGAAGGGCAGCGAGGCCTCTTTGGGATCCTCGGCGCGGGTAAGGGCCGACAAATTCGTGAAGCCGGCGATGCAGATGGGGCTCACGGACTCCTCCGTGCCGCCCACGAGCGCCGCGTCGATGTAGCCGTGGCGGATGTCGCGCAGCGCCGTGCCGATGCAGTGGGCGCCGGTAGCGCAGGCGGTCACCACGTTCAGGCACTCCCCGCGCATGCCGTAGCGAATGGCCAGGTTGCCCGCCGCGATGTTCCCGATCATCGTAGGGATGAACAGGGGGTTCACGCGCTTTGGGCCCTTCTCCTCCAAGGTGGCGAAGCTCTTCTGCAGCTCGTCGATGCCGCCGATGCCGGTGCCGAACACCACGGCGATGCGATCGCGGTTCTCGTCGGTCACTTCCAAGCCGGACTGGGCCAGCGCCTCGTCGGCCGCCACGATGGCGTACTGCACGAAGCGCTCGAAGCGGCGCGCCTCCTTCTTGGTCAGGCCGTGCTCGGTGCCATCGAAGTCGCGCACCTCGCCGGCGATGTGCACCTCGTACTCGCTCGTGTCGAAGCGCTCGATGGGCGCGATGCAGCAGCCGCGCTCCATGAGCGTCTCCCACAGCGCCTCGGCGCCCACACCGGCCGGCGTCACCGCGCCCACGCCGGTGATGACGACGCGATGGGTGCCGTCGGGCCGCCGGGTCTGGATGCTCTCGTTCTCGCTCATAAAGACATTCCTCCGTCCACGCAGATGACCTGACCGGTAATATAGGACGCCTCGTCCGAGGCGAGGAAGCGCACCAAATGCGCGATGTCGTCCGGCTCGCCCAAGCGCCCGCTGCCGATGCGGCTCACGATAGCCTCGCGCTGGGCATCGGAGAGCGCATCGGTCATATCGGTGGCAATGAATCCCGGCGCCACGGCGTTGGCCGTGATGTTGCGGCGCGCAAGCTCCCGGGCGAGCGACTTCGTGAGCCCGATGACGCCGGCCTTGGAGGCGGCGTAGTTCACCTGGCCCGCGTTGCCGTACACGCCCACCACGCTGGACATGTTCACGATGCGACCCCAACGCTGCTTCATCATCAGCTTCGCGGCGGCGCGGCAGCAATGGAAGGTGCCCTTCAGGTTGATGTCGATGACGGCGTCGAAGTCGTCGTCGGACATGCGGGCGGCCAGGCCGTCGCGGGTGATGCCGGCGTTGTTCACGAGCACGTCCACCCGCCCGTTGGCCTCGGCCGCAGCGGCGATAAGCGCGTTGGCCTCCTCTTCTATGGCCACGTTGGCGGCCACGGCCAAGGTTTCCACGCCGAACTCTTCGGCGATTTCGGCGGCTACCGCCTCGGCGGCGGGCAGGCTGCGTCCAGAAGAGCTGTTCACCACCACGTTCATGCCGGCGGCCGCCAGCTCGCGGGCCACGGCGCGTCCGATGCCGCGGGTGGAGCCGGTCACCACGGCGCAACGGCGATTCTCTGATTCGGTCACATTTATTCCTTTCCAAATTCCTCGACGAAGGCGTCGAAGGAGGGGCGATCTTGAATGGCAGCTCGGGGCGCGCTGCGGTCGATGCGCTTCACGAGATTGGCGAGCACGCCGCCGAAGCCCACTTCCGCGAACATCTTCGCGCCGACCGCCTGAAGCTTTGCCACGCTGGCCTCGAACTGCACGGGCGACACCAAGTGCGCCACCAGCTCCTCGCGAGCGCCGGCGACGTCAAGCGGCGCGGCGTGCACGTTGCCGATGACCGGCACCACCGGCTCGCGGAACTCCACCTGCGCCAGGTAGTCGGCGAAGGGCGCCTGCGCCGGCGCCATGAGCGGGCTGTGGAAGGCACCGGACGTGGCCAAGCGCGAGAAGCGGCCCTTGCTCGCGGCCCACGCCTCCTCGGCGCGGGTCACCGCCGCCGGCGTGCCGGCGATGACGATCTGGCCGCCGCCGTTCAGGTTCGCGGGCACGAGCACCTCGTCCTCGGCGCACTGAGCGCACAGCGCCTCGGCCTCGGGCAGCGTGATCTTCAGAAGCGCGCTCATAACGCCGGGATTCGCGTCGGCCGCCTCTCCCATGAGGCGCGACCTCTCGGCGATGAGCGCGAAGGCGTCCTCCTCGGCGAGCATGCCGCCGAGCACCATGGCGGAAACCTGCCCGAGGGAGAACCCGAGCAGCGCGTCCGGCACGATGCCGCGCGCCTCAAGCGCCCGCCCCATGCCGACCGACAGCGCCGCAATGGCGATCTGGGCGTTGCGCGTGTCGTTCAGCTCTTCGGGCGACGCGTCGCGCACGAGGGCGGCCACGTCGCGGCCGAGCACGTCCGAGGCGCATTCGAACACGTTCGCCACCTCGGGGATGTCCAACAGATCGGCGCCCATGCCGGGCTTCTGGGAGCCCTGGCCCGAGGCCATGAACACCAGGCCAGCCGGGCCCAAAGGCGCCAAGGGGGTCTCATCAAGCATGGCGGCCTCCTTACACGCGCGCCCGACGGCTGTTCAGCTCGGCCAGCTCGCCCAAGGAGCGCCCGGCCAGGGCCTCCGCCTCGCGCACCATGTCGGCAATGACCTCGGCCGCCGTGCCGCGCTCGGTCACCAGCGCCGCCACCTGCCCGGCCATGACCGAGCCGTTTTCCACGTCTCCCGCCACGGCCCGGGCGAGCGAGCCGGCGTACATGCCCTCCAGCTCTTCCCCGGAGGTGGCGGCCATCTCGATCTTGCGGCACTCGCGGGCGAACTTGTTCTTCAGGCCGCGCACCGGATGCCCCGTGCCGCGCCCGGTGACGATGGTGTCGGAGTCCTTGGCTTTCAGCACCTTCTCCTTCCACGCCTCGTGCACGCCGCATTCCTCCACGGTGAGGAAGCGCGTGCCGCACTGCACGCCCTCGGCGCCCAGCGCGAAGGCGGCGAGCATGCCCCGGCCGTCCACAATGCCGCCGGCGGCGATGACGGGGATGGAAACCGCCGCGGCAACCGACGGCACGAGCGCCATAGTGGTCAGCTCGCCGATATGTCCGCCGGCTTCCGTGCCCTCGGCCACCACGGCGTCGGCGCCGAGACGCTCCATACGGGCGGCCAGGGCCGAGGAAGCCACCACGGGCACCACCTTCACGCCGGCCTCTTTCCACATCTTCATATAGTTGGCGGGACTGCCGGCGCCGGTGGTCACCACTTCCACGCCCAGCTCGCACACGAGCTCGGCCACCTCGCTCGCGCGCGGATCCATGAGCATGACATTGATGCCGATGGGCTTGCTCGTAAGGGCGCGGGCGCGGGCCACCTGCTCGCGAATCCATTCGGGCCGGGCGCCCCCGCAGGCGATGATGCCCAAGCCGCCGGCTTCGCTTACGGCGCCGGCCAGCCCTCCGTCGGCGATGCGGGCCATGGCCCCTTGCACGACGGGATATTCAATGCCCAAAAGCTCTGTGATACGGGTCTTCATGAAAGCAGCTCGTCCTCTCTTTCGCTGCGGCAACACGCGCCTTGAGATAAACTATCTGAGAAATCTTAAGGAATTCGCCCCAAAAACTGACCGCGCGTTTAAAATCTTCACCAAACATCTCATCGTTGAGCAGAAAACTTGGCGATATGGGGCATCATAGAGCAGGTTGAGGCATCATTTACGGAAAGGAACGGCTTTGGGCAGCGTCATCATCGGATCGGGCAGAGCGCTGCCCGCGCGCATCGTCACCAACGACGAGCTCTCGGAAATCGTAGACACCACCGACGAGTGGATCGTCCCGCGCACGGGCATTCACACCCGCCATGTCGCCATCGAGGAGACCTGCACCGATCTGGGCGCCCAAGCCGCGCTGCGAGCGCTGGGGCTTGAGGAAGGCGGTTGGCAGCGCGAGGCGGGAGCGATCGAAGCTGCCAGCCTGGACATGATCATCTGCCCGACGCTCACCGCCGACACCCACTTCCCCTCCGAGGCCGCCCGCATCCGCGAGCGCATCGGTGCCACAAACGCCGTGTGCTACGACATGTCCTGCGCCTGCTCCGGCTGCGTCTACGGGCTTTCCACCGCTGACCTCATCATGGCCGGCGCCGCCTTCGCGCGCCAGGAAGCCGCCCGCACCGGGACGCCTCTGCGCTGCAACGACGTGCGCCGCGTACTCGTGGTGGCCGCCGAGCGCCTGAGCAAGCTCGTCGACTGGGAAGAGCGCGCCACGTGCATCCTGTTCGGCGACGGCGCCGGGGCCGTGGTGCTGGAATGGCGCGACGAGGCGGAGACCAGTGCTGCCGGCGCCGATGGCGCTGCCGGAGCCGCCGGAGCCGATGCGCCCGGCATCCTCTCCTCGTACATGGAAAACACCGACGACGTCGACCGCACCCTCTGGTGCGACAGCGCCTTCGCCTCCCGCAAGGTGCCCTTCGCCGCCGACGGCACGACCGCCGCCGGTGCTTCTGCCACCGCCACCCCGCGTCTTGCCGCCTCCGATGCGGAAAGCGACCCCTATATGCGCATGGCCGGCCAGGCGGTGTTCAAGTTCGCCACCTCCGCCATGATGCGCTGCACCGAGGAGGCGCTTACCCGCGCCGGGCTGACCACCGACGACGTCACCTTGTTCACACCGCACCAGGCCAACGAGCGCATCATCCGCTACGCCGCCAAGAAAATGGACCTGCCCATGGAGCGCTTCCAGGTGATCATCGACCACGTCGGCAACGTCAGCGGCGCAAGCGCCCTCATCGCCCTGAACGAGGCGCTCTGCGAAGGCAAACTGCAACCGGGAGACATTGCCTGCATGACCGCCTTCGGCGGCGGCCTCACCGCCGGCTCCTGCGTCATCCGCATTTAGACCGCAACCCCAGCAACTAAGGCTCAATAGGCCGCGAGAAGGCGGAGGGGTGCCGCGCGCAGTTCTTTCTATGGCATAACGAAATGTCGGCAGCTCCCGACGAGCCCTGCCATAGAAAGCTGTTTGAGCACGGCGCCCCTCCGCCTTCTCGCGGCCGGACAGGTTAATCGATACTTTAGGAGGCAGCCGCAATGCGGTCGGCGGCTTCTTGCACCTTCGCGTCGATGCGGGCCTTCTCATCCCCTTCGGCCAGTACCGGCTGGTAGGTGTTGCGGTCGGTCTCCGTGGAAACCGAGGCGGCGATGAAATCCACGTCGTCGTTCTTGGCCACCTCGTCACCGGTCACCGTGAACGTTTGCTGGAAGATGAGGCAATCTTTGTCGTCGGGGTTGGTGTTACCGCCAAAGCAGAAGTTGCCGAGGCTGTAGACAATGTAGCGGCCCTGATACACCTCCCAGCCCTGCACCACGTGCGGGTGCGAGCCCACCACTACATCGGCCCCCGCATCAATAGCGGCGCGCCCGGCGGTCTGCTGCCCCTCGGTGATGTCGTACTCGTGCTCCTGGCCCCAGTGCACGTACACGATCACGAGCTGGGCGCCCTCGGCGCGGGCCGCGGCGATGTTGTCGGTCATCTCCTTGGTGTTCTCGGCGCTGTCCTCGGGGAAGTACGACCCGATGAGCGCCACCTTCACGCCCTTCACATCCAGATACGCGATGCGGTCGTAGCCGAAGCTTTGCACCCCCTCGGCGTCCAGCGCGGCAATGGTGTCGTCGTAGCCCGTCTGGCCGTAGTCCTGGGAGTGGTTGTTGGCCAGCGTCGCCGCCTCTACCGAGGCGCTGGAAAAGATCTTGGCGTACTCCGGCTTGCCGCGGAAGGCGAACTTCTTGTCGGCCCGCTCGCCGCCCTCGGTCAGCGCACCCTCCATGTTCACCACGGTAAGGTCGTCGGAGCCGAACAGGTCGGCGACGTTGCGCAAGAAGTAGGTGGCATCGCCCTCCTCGGCCTGCCAGCGGCTGTTGAAGGACCGCTCGTTCTCGTAGTTGATGTCGGTACCGAGCGTGCAGTCGCCGGCGAAGGTGACGGTCAGCGTCACGGGCTCGGAAGACGCCTTGTCCCCGCCGGCCGTCTCTCCGCCGTCAGAGGCAGCCGGAGCTGCCGGCGTGTCAGTTGGCGCCGGAGTCGTCGACGCCGAAGCTTCGACGGCCGAGTCCCGGCCCTCGGAGGCACCGGCGCGGCCGGCGAGCAAAAGCCCAATAGCCGCAAGTTCGACAGCAATAACAACAATGAGAAGGATCTTCAGCGGAGTCGGACAGGTCGGTTTCGCGTACATGTAATGCCTTTTCTAGAACCCTTAGAACACTAAGAGGCAAACGATCACAACAAGAAGAACGACGATCAGGGGAACGGCGATCTTGACGAACATCGGCACCCCGGAGCCGCCCTGGGTGCCGCCGTAGTTGGCCCGGCCGCTCATGACGCCGGCGAATCCGACGTCGGAGGCGCTCGAGCCGCGCGGACGACGCGCGGGCGCCGGAGCGCCGGGAGCCCCCTCGGCGGGCGCGACGAAGCCCTGCCCAGCCCGGGAATGCCAGGTGCGGTTGTCCATGACATCGATCATCGGGTCGTGGCGGTCGCGGTCGTCGCGGGAGTAGGCGGAAATCTGGTGGCTCTCGTTGAAGGTGCGCGAGTCGATACTGCCCCGGCCGTCGATGACCTCGCGGTTGAGCGCGCGGCCCCGCCGAGCTTCCGACAGGGCATCGCGAGAGGCGCGGGCGCGCTCGTAGCTTTCCATGGAGGAGCGGGTGAGGTCGTAGCTTTCCTGGGAGGACAAAGGCGGCACCACGCGCGCTCGGCGCTGGCCGGCGCGCTGGGCCGGGGTTGCGGGTGCGGGACGCTGCTGGGCGGCGCGACGAGCCTCCTGCTCGCGCTGCTGGGCCGCAAGGGCCTCGCGCCGGGCCGCGCGATCGGCATCGCGCTGGGCGGCGCTGGCCGTATAGGCGCGGGACGCCTGCTGGGAGCGCAGGCGCGCGTCACGGGCGCGCATCTCGTCTTGGGTCGCGTAGGACTGCAAAATGCTCTCTCGCGAGGGGCGCGTGGTGATCTTGCCCCGCGAGCCCTGGGGAGCCCGGCCGGCCGGAGCCGGCGCATCGGGTCGCTCGGGGCTGCGGCCGTAGGCATCCCCTCGGGGGTCTTGGTTCATTCCCATGGATGATCAACCTCGTGTTCGTTTCCGTCGTGCGTTTCGCGTGTTCGTTTGGTGGCAGCACGCCGGCCGCCAAAGCAGCTTGCGTGCGGTTGTGTCCATCGAAATACAGGTGGGCTCATTATAGGCAAAATATCGCCTTGCGACCTCCCCTCTTCGCGAAAAGCCCTCAGACCTCAACAATCGGCAGCGGCGAAAACCTCAACACGTGCAGCAAGGGGCGACCAACATCGCCCCCTACGGGAGCCAAACGGCAGCGGCCCCCACAACTTCTGCGCAACCCGCGCCGTTTCCGCTTGCATGCCGTCAACAATGGCGACGGGATGGAAACGGGCGTATTTCAAGGCGGCTTCTTTCTTCCGAACAAGTTCTCTTACGCATACGCGATTCCAACAATGCCCAGTTCAGAGCCTATTTGTGACCTGGACACCCTAAGATAGGCACTGTCAAGTTCCATTCTTGGCCCTTACCGCACGAGAGGGTTCGCCTCGCAAAGAAGAAGCCCGTCCGCGACTCCGTCGATAGGCCTCGTGAAAGGAAGAAGCGTCATGAAGGCATTGAAACTCATAGCCGCCGTTGTTTCCGGCGCCGCCGCGCTCGCCCTGGTCGGCGGCATCGCCTACGCCATGGAGCCCGACCGCGACCCCGCGACCCTGCCCATGCCCGAGGCGGCCCAGGGCACCTCCATCGCCAAGCAGGTGGCCTCCATTATCGTCTACGAGGATCAGGAAGAGGCGGTGGCCATGGCCTCCGAGTTCGACGACATCCACGACGAGCTGGCCCTGGATGCGGTTTCCAGCCGCGCTTCCCTGTCCGCCAAGCACAGCGCGAGCCACGATGCCACAGCCAAGACCGCCGCGAGCGCTGCCGGCGAGACGCCCGAAGGCTCCGACGATTCCATCGACGTGGAGGCCGTCGACGTGACCGAGCCCCTCGAGACCATCTCCCCCGAAGGCGATGAAATGGTAGCGGACTCCATCGACGTGAACGGGGACATCGTCACCTACGTCCCCTCCTACGAAAGCGCCTCGGCTCCCGCCTCCGGTGCGGGACTGTGGATGGGCTCCGATAGCACCACCGATGGCAGCTGGGGCTACTTCATCGGTCACAACCCCGGCGACTTCACCTGCGTCATGACCCTGAAGAACGGGGATCCCGTCACCGTGTGCGACTCCGATGGGAACACGCGCACCTACTCCGTCGTCGACGAGTTCATCGTTCCCGATAGCACCTACTGGGAGGACATCCAGTCCCGCGTGACCGACTACGGCGAGTCGATCATTCTGCAGACATGCTGCGGAGACAACGCCCATTACCGCGTGGTCATCGCCGTCTAGAGGCGACAGCGACCCGCTCCTCCCCTCTTCCGAGCCGCCCGGTCATACCGATCGGGCGGCTCTTTGCCGGCAGGTTGCGCTACCCTAGGGAATCACTGCGGAATGCACCCTCGAGAAAGGACCCTCATGGCACGCCTCGGCGTTATCGACCTCGGCTCCAATTCGGTTCGCCTAGTCGTTTACGAGACCAAGCGGGAAGATGCCGTCAAGCCCTTCCGCACGTTGGTCGATGAGAAGAAGATGGCCGGCCTTGCCGCCTACGTGACCGACGGGGCGCTCTCCAACGCGGGCATCGCGCGAGCCGTAGCCGTACTGGGCGACCTGCTGAAGCTGGCCGACAACCTCAACTGCGCGCGCGTCGATATCTTCGCCACCGCCGTGCTGCGCAACTGCGCGAATTCCGAAGCGGCAACCGCGGCCATCGAGGCGGCCATCGATCACAAGGTGCGCGTGCTCTCCGCCCGCGAGGAGGCCCACCTCGGGTTCGTCGGCGCCTCCATTGGCGCACCCCTTGCAGCAGGCACGCTCATCGATGTCGGCGGCGGCTCGACGGAGCTGACGGCCCTTGCGGCCGATGGCGACCATGCGGGGATCTCGATACCTTTCGGCTGCGTGCTCGCCTACGCGAACTACGTGCGCTGCATCATTCCCACCCCGGCCGAATGCCGCACCATCGCCGACGCGTTCCGCAGAGAACTCCAGGCGCTGCCGAATTTGGAGGGGTACCGAAGCGAGCGGCTCTACGGCATCGGCGGATCGGTGCGCGCCCTCGCGAAGATGGTCGCCGCCGTGTGGGGCGACGACACTCGGCCCAAGAGCATCAGCCGCAAGGACATGGAAGGGCTCGCCGATCTCCTTCAGGGCGACGTCTCCGTTTTCGCCCATCGCGCCGTGAAGGCCGCCCCCGACCGCGTCCACAGCCTCGTTCCCGGCATGATCATCGTGCGCACGCTCGCAGAGGAACTGGGCGCCGCCGAAGTTATCCCCTGCAAATACGGCATCCGCGAGGGCTACCTCGTCACGCACATGCTTTAGGGCCCCGCCGGTTTACCCCGTGGAGCCGGTCAACCTCGCTTGCCCCACATCCCGTAGGGGCTGACCTTGGTCAGCCCTCCCAACCGGAATGGTGCCCCCAGCTGCGAAGGGGCGACCAAGGTCGCCCCCTACGGATCGCACTTGCAGGGCTCTACAACAGCTCGGCCGCCAAACGCCGGGCCTTCTCCATCACCTCGCGCTCCAGATCGGCAATGGCCGGCGGCGTCCAGCTGACGGCGTCGGCGCCGGCCGCAATGGTGGCGCGGATGGCATCGTCGGTCGGGCCGCCCGTGGCGATGATCGGCAGGTCGGGGTATTCCCAGCGCAAAGCCTCCACCACCTGGGGCGTGCGCGAGCCGGCGGCCACGTTCACGATGGAGGCGCCAGCCGCAATCTGGCGGCGCACCACGTCATCGGCGGTGCAGGCCGTCACGCACACGGGCACGGCCACCTTCTCCACGAGCGCCGAGATGGACTCCACGGGAATGGACGTGTTCACCACGACGGCCGCCACGCCGGACATTTCGGAGTGCAGGGCCGCCTCCACGCAGCGCTCGCCCTGGGTGATGGAGCCGCCGACCCCGTTGAACACCGGGCGCTGGGACGCGGCCACGAGCGCCTGGGTGATGGCCGGCTGGCAGGTGAAGGGGTACACCGCGAGCACCGCATCGGCGTCGCAGTGGCAGATGACGGCCAGATCCGTCGAGAACACGAGCGAGCGGATCTTGCGTCCCTGAATGGCGATGCCGGGGGCCGTACGCATGACCTCGGGCACGGAAAGCACGCTCTCGTGGGCCCGCGCCCGCTCCGCATGTTCTCTCTTGATGACCTTGGTCACAGCCGTACTCCTCGCTCTTGCCGCCTTCGGCGCCGCACCGACGCCTTCTTTTTGGAACGCCCAGTATAGCAATCCCGGCGCCCGCGCTACCGCTGAAGTCGCCCCCTGCGCCATCTTTCCGCTTCCGAGGCGGCAAGGCGCCTTCAGTGGGGTACGCTTCTGCCGACGAAACCCTGCGGCGCGCAGGCCTTAAGCCCCGGCGCCGCCCACGGAAGGAGTGCCCTATGAACGTCGTATGCCTCGATTTGGAAGGCGTGCTGGTTCCCGAAATCTGGATCGCCTTCGCCGAGGAAGCCGGCATCCCCGAGCTTAAGCGCACCACCCGCGACGAGCCCGACTACGACAAACTCATGAAGTGGCGCCTCGACATTCTGGCCGAGCATGGGCTGGGCCTGCCCGACGTGCAAGCGGTCATCGCCAAGATCGACCCCATGCCCGGCGCCCGCGCGTTTTTGGACGAGCTGCGCAGCCTCACCCAGGTCATCATCATCTCCGACACTTTCGAACAGTTCGCCAAGCCCCTCATGGAGAAGCTCGGCTGGCCGACGCTGTTCTGCAACGAGCTGGTGGTAGCCGCAGATGGCGCCATCACCGACTTCACGATGCGCTGCCCCGAAAGTAAGCTCACCACGGTGCGCGCGCTGCACTCCTGCGGCATCGAAACCATCGCCGCCGGCGACTCCCATAACGACCTGGGCATGATCCTGGATTCGAAGGCCGGCTTTTTGTTCCGCACCACCGATGCCATCAAGACCGAGTACCCGGAGCTGCCGGCCCTGGAAACCTACGACGAGCTGCTCGCCGCCATCAAGGACGCGCTGTAATTCGAACCTAAATCTGGCAAGTTTCTCGTACAGAACAACGAGTCTCGCGCTTTGAACGCTAGAACGTGTATGCTTGAACCATGGAAGAAGCGCTTTTGGAAATAATCGCTGCGCTGGAAGCGGGCGAAGACGTTGACGCCGCATGGCTCGACAAGCTGGTGCGGCGGCACAACCGTGCCGCCCACGACGGCACGCGCCAGGTAGCCAAGCGGCGACTCCTCCCCTTCTACCTGCACGTGAAGGCTGAGGACCCCGAGCGGTGGGCGGCGTGGAAGGTGAGCGAGGCGACCGACGCGGCCCTCGTGCGCCTTCTGCAGGCCAAGCCCCGGCGCACCGCCTCAGGCGTGGCCACCATCACCGTGCTCACGAAGCCCTGGCCGTGCTCGGGCGCCTGCGTGTTCTGCCCGAACGATATCCGCATGCCGAAGAGCTATCTTTCCGACGAGCCGGCCTGCCAGCGGGCCGAGCGATGCTGGTTCGACCCCTTCCTCCAAGTGGCCGCGCGCCTGCGGACGCTGACCGCCATGGGGCATGTCACCGACAAGGTGGAGCTCATCGTGCTGGGCGGCACCTGGAGCGACTACCCCGAAAGCTACCAGCGCTGGTTCACAGGCGAGCTTTTCCGCGCCTTGAACCTTTCCGACGAGGAGCGCGTCCGCGAGGCGACTGAGCGCCGGACATGGTACGAGAGACGCGGCCTCCCCCGCGACCGCGATGCCCTGGCCGCCGCGGCAGCCCCGCTTCAACAGCGCATCGACGCCGGAGAGCTCACCTACAACGAGGCGTGGCGGGAGGCCTACAGCGAGGAAGAGGTGCCGCAAAGCTGTTCCTGGGACGATCTTTTCGCCCTGCATCGCGCCAACGAAACGGCACCGAAGCGCGTCGTCGGGCTGGTGGTGGAAACGCGCCCCGACCTCGTCACCGCCGAGGCCTGCCGCACTCTGCGCACACTCGGCTGCACCAAGGTGCAGATCGGCATCCAAAGCCTGAACGACGAGACGCTCGCCGCCAACGGCCGCGCCATCACGTCCGCGCGTATCGCCGACGCCATGGCCCTGCTGCGGCAGTTCGGCTTCAAAAGCCACGTGCACTTCATGGTGAACCTGCTCGGCGCCGACCCCGTCTCCGACATTGCCGACTACCGTCGTCTCGTCACCGACCCGGCGTTTCTGCCCGACGAGGTGAAGCTCTATCCCTGCTGCCTTGTGGAAAGCGCCCAACTCACCGACTGCTACGAGGCCGGCTGCTGGCGCCCCTACACCGAGGAAGAGCTCGTGGAAGTCCTCGTCCAGGACGTGCTGGCCACCCCGCCCTGGACCCGCATCTCCCGCATGATTCGCGATATCTCCGCCACCGATATCCTCGTCGGCAACAAGAAGACCAACCTGCGTCAAGTGGTGGAAGCCGCTGTGGACGCCACGGGGGAGGAGGTTGCCGAGATTCGCTCCCGCGAAATCTCCGTGGAAGGCGCTGCGGTGGAGGACCTCGCGCTGGAGACCATCGCCTACCAGACCGCCACCACCGAAGAGCGCTTCCTTGAATGGATCACCCCCGAGAACAAGATCGCCGGCTTCTGCCGCCTGTCACTGCCGACGGCACTTCCCCGCGACACCGCCAGCGAGTCCTCTCCCCCTCCCATCAAGAGCGAGCAAAGCGAGGCGAGGGGTTCCTCGCTTGCTTCCCCCTCCGCGCCGCAGGAGGCCATGATCCGCGAAGTGCATGTGTACGGGAAAGTGGCCGCCCTGCACCGCACCGGCGAGGGCACCCAGCATCTGGGTCTCGGGCGGGCGCTCGTGGAAGAGGCCTGCGCCCAAGCAACGGCGGCCGGGTACACCGCGATTAACGTCATTAGCGCCGTGGGCACCCGCGTCTACTACCGCAACCTCGGCTTTAAGGACGCCGGGCTCTATCAGAAGCGGCCGCTGCCATGAGCATCGCCGATGAGCAACGCGTTTCCGCATCCGGAGCAACGACCACGCAGAGCGCCTCGCAACCCGGCGCCTACTCCCACCAGGTCATCCGCAAGCTGAACGCCCTCACGAGCGACTTCTACGCCCGCGAGGCCGCCTCGTTCTCGGCCACGAGACAAGCCCCTTGGCATGGCTGGGAGAAGGCTTGGGAGCTCATCACGGCCCACGATGCCGTGCAAGGCCCCTTCCCCAGCCACGCCGCCGTGCGAGACTCCCTCTCCAGCCGCGCCGCCCGCATCCCCGATGACTATGCCAGCAATTCCAAGGACTCCCTCGCTGTCCTCGACCTTGGCTGCGGCAACCTCCGCTTCGAACGCTTCCTCGCCGGACGCACAAACGCCCCCCTGCGCGTCACCGCCCTCGACAACTGCCCCGATCTGGCATCTCCCGAAATCGACGCTCTATCTGCCGCCTTCCCGCACAGCCTTCGCAGCTCCTCTGCTGCTTCCAAAACGAAAGAGGAGGATGCTTCAGGGCAGGGCGCGAATCCCCCCGAAAAGACCATCGTAGATCTCCGCGCCCTCGACATCGTGGAATCCCTCCTCGACAGCACCTTCGCCGACCGTCTCCCACGCAACTCGCACGACCTCGCCGTCGCTTTCGGACTCATGCACCATCTGCCGACATTCGCCCTGCGCGCCCGGGTTCTCGAGGGGCTCCTCGGCTTCCTGCGACCCGGCGGCTTTGCCGTCGTGTCGTTCTGGCAGTTCCTGAACGACCCGCGCCTGGCTGCCAAAGCCGCCACGGTCACCGCCGAGGGCCGCGCCACCCATTGCCTCCCCACCTTCCAAGAAAACGACTTTCTCCTCGGTTGGCAGCACGCAGAGGGCGTCTACCGCTTCTGCCACCATACGCCCGAGGACGAAATCGATGCCCTCCTCGCCCCCATCCACAACCCCAACGCACCTTCTGCCAGCAGCTGCGCGTCCACCGCCTCCCTCCCCTTGCGTGAGGTCGCCCGCTTCTCCGCCGACGGCAAGCAGGGCAACCTCAACCGCTATGTAGTTTTGCAGCGCTCCCAATGCTAGGCGCATCCTCTGCTAAAGTGCGCACCATGGCAAGAATACCTGACATCCCCAAAGTCGCTCGCCGCCGCGAGCGCGAGAAGCGCACCATCTCGAACATGGTG
>ERZ1027035.139-NODE-139-length-22451-cov-5.286748_pt1 | contig 22451 bp, 23 predicted proteins | sample MGYA00519442_ERZ1027035 | MGnify/ENA primary metagenome ERZ1027035 (study PRJEB26926, sample SAMN06164790) | human gut metagenome | biome: ENVO:00009003; feature: ENVO:2100002; material: ENVO:00002003 | host: Homo sapiens | place: USA | collected 2012 ...
GCTTCGTCGGCAGCGTCAGATGTGTATAAGAGACAGGTTAGGAGGATATAGCGATGGATTTTACTCTGTCCAAGCAGCAGCAGATGGTGCAGAAGATGTACCGCGAGTTTGCTGAAAACGAAGTCAAGCCCCTGGCTAAGAAGGTTGATGCAGAAGAGTACTTCCCCAAAGAGACCGTCGAGAAGATGGGCAAGCTGGGCATGATGGGCATTTACTTCCCCACCTCTGTCGGCGGTGCAGGCGGCGATGTGCTGTCCTACGTCATGGCAGTGGAAGAGCTGAGCAAGGTCTGCGGCACCACCGGTGTCATCGTCTCTGCTCACACCAGCCTGTGTGCTGCTCCTATTTATGAAAATGGTACTCCCGAGCAGAAGGCAAAGTATCTGCCCAAGCTGTGCAGCGGCGAGTGGCTGGGCGCTTTCGGCCTGACCGAGCCGGGCGCTGGTACCGATGCACAGGGTCAGCAGACCATTGCCAAGGAAGAGGATGACTGCTGGGTCCTGAATGGCTCCAAGATCTTCATCACCAACGCCGGTTTCGCTGATGTCTTTATCGTCATCGCTGTCACCGACCACGTTCTGGATAAGAAGGGCCGTCCCACCAAGCTGTGCTCTGCCTTCATCGTTGAGCGCACCGATCCGGGCTTCTCCGTCGGTAAGGCTGAGGATAAGATGGGCATCCGTGGTTCTTCCACCTGCGAGCTGATCTTCGAGGATTGCCGTATCCCGAAGGATCGTATGCTGGGCGTGCGCGGCAAGGGCTTCCAGCTGGCCATGGCTACCCTGGATGGCGGCCGTATCGGCATCGCTTCTCAGGCTCTGGGCATTGCCGAGGGCGCTCTGGAGGAGACCGTTGCCTACGTCAAGGAGCGCAAGCAGTTTGGCCGCAGCATTTCTGCATTCCAGAACACCCAGTTCGAGCTGGCTGAGATGAAGGCCCGCGTTGAGGCTGCCAAGTATCTGGTCTACGCTGCCGCTCTGAAGAAGCAGCAAGCCATGGACGGCGCAAAGGTCCGTTACAGTGTCGAGGCTGCTCAGGCTAAGCTGATCGCAGCCCGCACCGCAAGCGATGTGACCCGCCGCTGCCTGCAGCTGTTCGGCGGTTACGGCTACACCCGTGACTATCCCATCGAGCGCATGATGCGTGATGCCAAGATCACTGAGATCTACGAGGGCACCAGCGAAGTGCAGATGATGGTCATTTCCGGCGCGCTGCTGAAGTAAGGGAGGCAAGAGTTACAATGAAAGCAATTGTTTGTGTAAAGCAGGTTCCTGATACCTCCGGCAAAGTCGCCGTCAAGGCAGACGGTACTCTGGATCGTGCCTCTATGGCCACCATCACCAACCCCGATGACCTGAACGCTCTGGAGGCTGCTCTGAAGCTCAAGGACGCTACCGGCTGCGAGGTCGTTGTCATCACCATGGGTCCTCCTCCGGCCGAGGGAATGCTGCGTGAGCTGCTGGCCCGCGGCGCAGACAAGGCTGTTCTGGTCTCCGGCCGTGAATTCGGCGGTTCCGATACCTTTGCAACCAGCCAGATCCTGGCTGCTGCTGTCAATAAGATCGGCGTTGGCCCCGAGGACGTTGTGTTCTGCGGCCGTCAGGCAATTGATGGCGACACCGCACAGGTCGGCCCCCAGATCGCTGAAAAGCTGCATCTGCCCCAGGTTACTTATGTGGCCGACATCCAGAAGGATGGCAACACCCTGACCGTGAAGCGTATGCTGGAAGACGGCTACATGATGGTCAAGGTGCAGACTCCCTGCCTGCTGACCTGCATCAAGGAGCTGAACCAGCCCCGTTACATGAGCGTCAATGGCATCTTCACCTGCTACGACAAGCCCATGGAAGTGTTCGATTACAACGCTCTGAAGGACGATCCGCTGATCGAGGTCGATACCATCGGTCTGAAGGGTTCTCCGACGAACGTCTTTAAGTCCTTCACTCCTCCGCAGAAGGGCGCAGGCACCATGCTGACTGGCGACGACACCGCCGCACAGCTGGCAGGTATCCTGGCCAAGAAGCACCTGATCTGATGAAAGGAGCATAGGATTACAATGGCTGATTTTAACGAGTACAAGGGCGTTTGGGTCTTTTGTGAGCAGCGCCAGGGCAAACTGATGCCCACCGATTTCGAGCTGGTCAGCGAGGCCCGCAAGCTGGCTGATGAGCTGAACTGCGAAGTCACCGGCCTGCTGCTGGGCGATAACGTGGACGGCATTGCCAAGGAGCTGGGCGGCTATGGCGCTGATAAGGTCATGGTCTGCGACAGCCCCCTGCTGAAGGATTACACCACGGACGCATACGCCAAGGTCGTCTGCGACATGGTCAACGAGTACAAGCCCGAGGTTCTGCTGATCGGTGCCACCAACATTGGCCGCGATCTGGGCCCCCGCTGCGCAGCCCGTCTGCACACCGGCCTGACCGCTGATGCTACCCACCTGGATATCGACACTGCAAAGTACATCGACTTCCTGAAGGAGAGCTCCACCATCGACCTGTCCAAGCAGAAGTTCGATATGGAAGACCGCAACCTGAAGATGACCCGTCCCGCATTCGGCGGCCATCTGATGGCTACCATCATCTGCCCCCGCTTCCGTCCTCAGATGTCCACCGTGCGCCCCGGCGTTATGAAGAAGGCTCCCTTCGATCAGGCCAAGGCAGATGCCTGCCAAATCGTGAAGCCCGCTTTCGAGCTGTCCGCTGCCGACATCAAGACCGAGGTCCTGAGCGTCGAGAAGGCTGCTGAGAAGCTGGTCGATCTGATCGGTGCCGATGTCATCGTCTCCGTTGGCCGCGGCATCAGCAAGGATGTCAACAAGGGCATCGAGCTGGCTGAGCAGCTGGCTGCTGCACTGGGCGGCGGCGTTGTGGGTGCTTCCCGTGCCGTTACCGATGCAGGCTGGATGACCGCTGACCATCAGGTCGGTCAGACTGGTAAGACGGTCCACCCCAAGATCTATGTTGCTCTGGGCATTTCCGGTGCCATCCAGCACACCGCTGGTATGCAGGATTCCGAGTGCATCATCGCCGTCAACAAGAACGAGAGCGCACCCATCTTCGGTGTTGCTGACTACGGCATCGTGGGCGATCTGTTCAAGGTCGTTCCCGAGCTGATCAAGCAGATCGAGGCTGCCAAGGCTGCTGAATAAGCACCTGATTTTCCCCGAACCCTGATTGTGATAAGGCCGCCGCGCAGTGGAAACGCTGTGCGGCGGCTTTTTGCGTCTCCGGAAAGTAGCTCCGTTCTATTCCACCTGTTCCCGGAATAAAATGACACCAAGAGCGGACAGGAAAGGAGCGCGTACCATGGAGTTGAAGATCTTTCGGGATGCCCTGCCGGCGGCGGGGACAAACTGTACCCTCAAGGCAGAGCTGCCGCTGGAAACGGAGATCCTGATCTCTGATTATCTGCCACCGGTGTTCAAACTGGTCAAGTGCTTTGTCAGGCCGGTGGTGCTGCAAAAGCGGCTGCAGCCCGGCAAGCTGCAATTGGAGGGATATCTGCGCTGTGTGGTCTATTATCAGGGGGAAGAGGGGACGGGCCTGTGCCAGACCGAGCAGAAGCTCCCTTTTACCAAGCTGCTGGATCTGCCGGAGTTCGTCTTCACGGCATGGGCCGTGCAGGTGGAAGGCCAGACCGAATATCTGAACTGCCGCACCGTCAACCCGCGCCGCATCGAGGTGCGGGGGGCGTATGGGCTGGTGGTATCGGTGCATACGCAGGTCAAAACAGATGTCATCACGGCTCTGTCGGATGGTGGTGTGGAGCAGAAACTGGTCACCCTTTCCGGGGTGCGGCGTGCCGCTGTGCTGGAAAAGCTGGTTACGGTCGAGGGCGAGATCCGCTTTCCCACGCCGCCCGCCGCCGTTTTGGACCTCAGCGGCAATGCCTCTGTCGGAGACCTCAAGCTCCTGAACGGGAAAGCCGTTGCCAAGGGCGGGCTGGTCGTTTCCTGTGCCTGGCGTGCCGAGGGCGACCCGGCACTGCAAAGCCAGAGCGTGAACCTGAACTTCAATCAGGTGCTGGATGTGGACGGCCTGAGCGAGGACTGCCGCTGCCTCTGTGTGGCCGAGCCGGTGGGCTTTACGCTCACGGAGGGAGAAGGGGAGGAACCCAGCCGCCTGACCGCCACCCTGATGCTGCGCCTGCGGGCATGGAGGCCCTATCAGCTGCAGTGCGTGGCGGATGCCTTCTCCACGAAATTTGAGACAGAACAGACCCCGCAGACGGTACAGACGGAATCGCTGGCCTGCACCCTGGATGAGACCGTGACCCTGACCGGCTCCGGCCCTCTGCCAGACGCTGGGGCTAAAATTCTGGCCTGCTTTGCCTCCTTTGGCCCGGCCCTGTTGGCATACAGGGAAAACAACTGGGATCTGACCAGCCGGGTGACCGTGACTGCCTTTGGGGAGAACAGCCTTTCAGAGCTGGAAAGCTATGAAAAGGTGTTGGAGCTTGCCCTGCCGCTGGGGCGGGAGCTGCCCTCGGACGCGGAGCTGATCCCGGAGTGCTGGCTCCGTGCCGAGGACCTGCGCTGTGTCTGCGCAAACGGCACACTGGAGGTCAACCTTTCCGTCAAGGCAGAAGGAGCCATCCTACAACGGAGCGGAAACACCTGTGTGGGCTCCATCGCGCTGGGAGAGCCGTTGACCCCGGCAGACCCGGAGATCAGCCTGCGCATCTATTATGCACAGGCGGGGGAGGAGCTGTTTGCCATCGCCAGGCGGTTCCATGTCTCCCCGGCCCAGATGCTTGCGGCCAACGACCTTGCTGAGGGCACCACGGCCATTGATGCGCCTCGGAGGCTTCTGGTGCCGGGAGCAGGGGGCTGATCTATCTGATTTTGTGCTTCACAGAAGAACAATTTAAGGTTAAAGTATGACTTATGAACTAAAAATGAACAAAAAACATCCCGGACCTCTCCCAATTTGAGAAAGGCTCTGCTATAATAATTTTTGTCGTGTAAAAAAGCCTTTTAGATAAAGGAGAAGTTATGATCAAAAATATCGAGTTGGAGAAGGGCGCATACCAGTTTGATGCCAAGATGCCCCTTCGCCAGGCCATCCCGCTGGGCCTGCAGCATGTATTTGCCATGTTCGTGGGCAACCTGACCCCGCTTCTTATCATCACCAGTGCCTGCGGCCTTGCAGGCGGTGAGTTTGCTGACCTGCAGGTCAGCCTGCTGCAGAACGCCATGTTCGTGGCCGGTGTGGTCACGCTGGTGCAGCTGTTCTCCATCGGCCCTGTGGGCGGTCAGGTTCCCATCATCATGGGTACCAGCTCCGGCTTCCTGGGCGTGTTCAACAGTGTGGCTGCTTCCATGGGCGGCGGTGTGCTGGCCTACGGTGCCATCATGGGCGCTTCCATTTTGGGCGGCCTGTTTGAGACTGTGCTGGGCTTCTTCCTCAAGCCCCTGCGCAAGTTCTTCCCCACGGTGGTCACCGGCACGGTGGTGCTGTCCATCGGTCTGTCCCTGATCTCCGTGGGTGTCAACTCCTTTGGCGGCGGCAACGCAGCCAAGGACTTCGGTTCCGCGGAAAACCTGCTGCTGGCCGTATTCGTGCTGGTGGTGATCCTGTTCTTCAAGCATTGGACCACGGGCTTCCTGAGTTCTTCCTCCATCCTCATCGGCATTGTGGCGGGATATCTGGCAGCCTTTATCATGGGCTTTGTCCTGCCCACCACCGGTGTCACTGCCGAGGGTGTGGAGTTCACTAAGGCATGGGTGCTGAACTGGAGCAAGGTGGCACAGGCCGACTGGTTTGCCATCCCCAAGCTGGTTCCCGTCAAGATCGTTTTTGATATGCGCGCCATCCTGCCCGTGCTGATCATGTTCATCGTCACCGCTGTGGAGACCGTGGGCGATATCTCCGGCGTGATGGAGGGCGGCATGAGCCGTGAGGCCACCGATAAGGAGCTGTCCGGCGGTGTTATCTGCGACGGCCTGGGCTCTTCCTTTGCCGCCTGCTTCGGTGTTCTGCCCAACACCTCCTTCAGCCAGAACGTGGGTCTGGTTTCCATGACCAAGGTCGTCAACCGCGGTGCACTGGCTACCGGTGCCATCTTCCTGATCCTCTGCGGCTTGATCCCCAAGCTGGGCGCACTGGTCTCCATCATGCCGCAGGCCGTTCTGGGCGGTGCTGCCGTGATGATGTTCTCTTCCATCGTGGTATCCGGCATCCAGCTCATCACCAAGGAAAAGATGACCCCGCGTACTCTGACCATCGTTTCCGTTGCACTGGGCGTGGGTTACGGCATGGGTGCAAATGCCAGCATCCTGGCACACACCCCTCAGTTCTTCCAGCTGATCTGCGGCGAGAGCGGCATCGTGCCCGCAGCCTTTGTGGCCATTGTGCTGAACGTGCTGCTGCCCAAGGACGATAAGGCCGAATAAACCTCTCAGTCACCTTCGGTGACAGCTCCCCTGACAGGGGAGCCAAGAAGTGCCCTTGCCTCTCCTGTCAGGGGATGCACCATTGCGCTGCAATGGCGGAGAGCTCCTCCAGAGATTCCGGCGTATCTGCATCCAGCAGTTCTTCCCGCCGCTGGGCGTAAACGATCTGTACCTGCTCAGGGTGAGCCTTGAGCACAACACTGCCGCCCTTGCCCTCGGGCAGGGTGCGCAGAGCGGGAAAATATCCGCATCCAAACAGAACGGGACTTCCGACAACAGTGTCCGGGCCATGTGCGGCCCGGGCTCCCAGCCGGAAGATCGCCCGCTCTGTTTCTTTTTGTGTCTGGGCAAAAGCAGTGATCAGCGCTTCCAGCGTCTCCCGCTGCAGCAGGGGTTGATCTCCGGGCAGGAAGATGCAGCCTGCAAGACCGGGGCATTGCTCCAGCAGCGCCTCCAGCCCCAGCCGGCCAGTGTCGTTCCGGCCCGGCAGGCTGTGGAGCAGGCAGGGAACGGCCTGTGCGTCACACAGGGCCTTGACCTCGGCAGAGCGGGTCACGACCACCCGGGCGGCAAGGGCGGGGGTGGCGGTGACCTCCAGCGCCCGGCAGAGCAGGGGGCGGCCCCCGAAATCGGCCAACAGCTTGTTGGAGCCGAACCGCCGGGCCAGCCCCGATGCCATGATGACGCATCCCACCGAAGGGCGGGTGTTTTTTCTGCACAACTCTGCCATAAAATCATTCCTCCTGAACCTGCCGACTCTGCGGCAGTCTTTCCAGTGGCATTATAAGGGATTTTGTGATAAAATAAAAGTAGCAATCGAAAAAAGAGAGGTACTGCGTATGATGACGATCCGGGAATACAAACGGGCCGAAAGCCTCGAGGAAGCCTGGCAGCTCAACCAGAAGCGAAACAATCGGGTCATCGGCGGCATGATCTGGCTCAAGATGGAGAACATCAATGTCGGCACCGCCATCGACCTGTCGGGCCTTGGGCTGGACAAAATTGAGGAAACGGCCGAGGGCTTTTCCATCGGGGCTATGGTGCCCCTGCGGCAGATCGAGCTCCACGAGGGGCTCAATGCCTACACGGACGGCGCTGTGCGGGAATCTGTGCGCCACATTGTGGGTGTGCAGCTGCGCAACCTTGCCACCGTGGGCGGCAGCATTTACAGCCGTTTTGGCTTTTCCGATGTTCTGACCATGTTCCTGGCCCTGAACGCTTCGGTGGAGCTCTACAAGGGCGGTATTGTGCCGCTTTCGGAGTATGCCCAGCGCCCGTACGACAGGGATATCCTGGTACGGGTCATCGTGCCGAAAGAGCAGGCAGCATTCTGCTATCAGTCGGTGCGCAACAGCCAGACGGATTTTCCGGTGCTGACCTGTGCCGCCGCGAAAACGGCCGGGGGCTTCCGGGTCGCCATTGGTGCCCGGCCCGGCAAGGCAGTGCTGTATACCCTGCAGCCCAATGCCGTCGAAACGCCGGAGCTGACCGCCGCCCGCTTTGCCGCTGAGGTGCGGGCAAACATCCGGACGGAGAGCAACATGCGCGGCAGTGCGGAATACCGCAATCATCTGGCCGGGGTGCTGGTCAAGCGCGCTGTGCTGAAATTGGAAGGGAACAGGTGAGACAAGATGCAGGTGAATATTATTCTGAACGGAACCAAAGTCACGGCAGAGGCCGCACCGGACACCCTGCTCATCGATTTTGTCCGCGCACACGGCTGTTACAGCGTCAAGCGCGGCTGCGAGACCTCCAACTGCGGCCTGTGCACCGTCTTTCTGGACGATGTGCCGGTGCTGTCCTGCTCTGTGCTGGCAGCCCGTGCCGACGGCCACAGGGTGACCACGCTGGAGGGCCTGCAGGAGGAGGCTGCTGAGTTCGGTGCTTTTATCGCCGATCAGGGTGCGGAGCAGTGCGGCTTCTGCAACCCGGGCTTTATTATGAACGCCCTCGCCCTCTTCCGGGAAAAGGAATACCCCACTGAGGAGGAGATCAAGGAATATCTCGCGGGCAACCTCTGCCGCTGCTCCGGCTACGAGGGTCAGCTGCGGGGCATCCAGAATTTCCTCGCCTGGAAAAAAGCAAAACAGGAGGGTGCCGAATGAAAAACGTCAACAAAGCATTCCGCAAAAAGGATGCCATGCAGCTTGTGACCGGCAAGCCCGTTTACATGGATGATCTGGCCCCGGCAGACTGCCTGATCGTTAAGCTGTACCGTTCGCCCCATGCCAACGCCATGGTGGAGCGCATCGACACGTCCGTGGCCAAAAAGGTGCCTGGCATCGAGGCCATCTTCACCTGGGAGGATGTGGACCAGAACGCCCGCCGCTACACGCAGGCCGGCCAGACCTACCCCGAAGCCAGCCCCTACGACCGCCTGGTCATCGACCGCCACGTCCGCTTTGTGGGGGATGTGGTGGCCATTGTGGTGGGTAAGGATGAGAAGTGTGTCGAGAAGGCCATGAAGCTCATCAAGGTGGAGTATCAGGTGCTGGAGCCGGTGCTGGATTTCCACACTGCGAAGGACAACCCCATCCTTGTCCACCCGGAGGACAACTGGGAGAGCCTGAGCCCCGTGGGTGCCGACAACAAGCGCAACCTCTGTGCCCACGATGCGTGCGGCGACGGCGACATCGATGCCGTGCTGGCAAAGTGCGATGTTGTCATCGACCGTGTCTACCACACCAAGGCCTGCCAGCAGGCCATGATGGAGACCTTCCGCACCTGCTGCTGGATGGACCTGTATGGACGGCTGAACATCCTCAGCTCGACCCAGATCGTGTTCCACACCCGCCGCAATGTGGCAAACGCCCTGCACATCCCCAAATCCATGATCCGCGTCATCAAACCCCGCATCGGCGGCGGCTTTGGTGCCAAGCAGACGGCGGTCTCGGCCATCTATCCGGCCTTTGTTACCTGGAAGACCAAGAAGCCCTGCAAGCTGATCTTCACCCGCGAAGAGAGCCAGACCGCATCTTCGCCCCGCCATGAGATGGAGATGCACGTCCGTCTGGGTGCCACCAAGGACGGCATCGTGAAGGGCATCGACCTCTACACCCTGTCCAACACCGGTGCCTACGGCGAGCACGGCCCCACAACGGTGGGCCTTTCCGGTCACAAGTCCATCCCGCTGTACGGCAAGGCCGAGGCCTTCCGTTTTGTCAGCGACGTGGTCTACACCAACCACATGTCTGCCGGTGCGTACCGCGGCTATGGTGCGACACAGGGCCTGTTTGCAGTGGAATCTGCTGTCAACGAGCTGGCTGCCAGACTTCACATGGACCCCTTCAAGATCCGTGAAATGAACATCGTCAAAGAGGGCGATGTGATGCCCGCCTATTACGGCGCTGTGAACACCAGCTGCGCGCTGGACCGCTGCCTGAAAAAAGTCCGCGAGATGATCGACTGGGACAACAAGTACCCTGTGCGCGACCTTGGCAATGGCAAGGTGCGCGCCGTGGGTATGGGCATGGCCATGCAGGGCTCCGGCATTTCCGGCATGGACGTGGGCAGCGCCACCCTCAAGGTAAACGATGACGGGTTCTACTCCCTCATCATCGGCGCTGCCGATATGGGCACCGGCTGTGACACCACGCTGGCTCAGATCGCCGCCGAGGTGCTGGACTGTGACCTGGACAACATCACCGTCTTTGGCGCGGATACCGATACCTCGCCCTATGACTCCGGCTCCTACGCTTCCTCTACCACCTATGTCACTGGCAAGGCAGTGGAAAAGTGCGCCCTGCGGCTGCGCGGCCAGATCTGCAAGCTGGGCGCGGAGCTGCTCCAGACGACCGAAGATGCTGTGGATTTTGATGGCAAGTTCGTCTCCCTGAATGCAGACCCGGAGAAGAGGGTCTCTCTCTCTGAGGTGGCCTTCGCCTCCCAGTTCGGCCACATGGTGCCGCTGGAGATCACCGAGACCCACACTTCGCCCCTTTCGCCCCCGCCCTACATGGTCGGCGCGGCTGAAATTGAGCTGGACAAGGAGACCGGTGAGGTCAAGGTGGTGGATTATGCCGCCTGCGTGGACTGCGGCACCCCCATCAACCCCAACCTGACCCGTGTGCAGACCGAGGGCGGCATCCTGCAGGGCATCGGCATGGCCCTGACCGAGAACATCACCTACGATGCCAAGGGCTGGCCGATGGAGAATTCCTTTATGCAGTATAAGATCCCCGCCCGTGTGGACATCGGCCACATCCGGGTGGAGTTTGAGAGCAGCTACGAGCCCAACGGCCCGTTTGGTGCAAAATCCATCGGTGAGGTGGTCATCAACACCCCGCTGCCCGCCATCGCGGATGCCATCTACAATGCCATCGGCACCCGCTTCTATGAGCTGCCCATCACCCCGGAGCAGGTCGCTATGGCGGTGGAAGAAAACCGCTGATGCTTTCGGAAAAACAATTTCCGTTTCTGGCTGAAAAGGGCCATGTGGTCTCGCTGGTGGGCGGCGGCGGAAAAACCACCCTGCTCTATGCCTTTGCACGGCATTGTGCCGCCAAAGGCTGGCGGGTGCTGGTGAGCACCACCACCCACATCCGGCAGCCCGGGGAGAATTATGCCGCAGATGAAGCCGCTCTTGCGTCCCTCTGGGCGGCAGGGCAATATGCCGTGGCCGGTGTCCCGGCAGAGCAGGGCAAGATGACCGCCCTGCCGCCGGAGCAGCTGACCCGCTGGATGGCACGTGCGGATATGGTTCTTCTGGAAGCGGACGGTGCAAAACGGATGCCCTGCAAAGTTCCGGCGGCCCATGAACCGGTGCTGCTGCCGGAAAGCGATATCGTGCTGGCCGTGGCAGGATTGTCTGCGCTGGGCAGACCTCTGCGGGAGGTCTGCTTCCGGCTGGAGCAGGTCTGCGCCCTGCTGGGCACTGCCCCCGAAACGCTTCTGACCCCGGAGCTGCTGGCAAGGATGCTGGCCAGCAAGAAGGGAGGGCGAAAACTGGTAGGAAACCGCCGTTTTTCTGTGGTACTCAATCAGGCGGATGACCCCGCCAGCATTGCGGCAGGCGAACAGACCCTCGCGCTCCTGCGCGAAAAATATGAGGTGCAGGGCGTGTTGACTTATTTTGATGAAAGGGAGCGTGCATGAAATGGCAGGACAAGGTCCCATTGTATTCTGCACCGGCGGCGGGTGCACCGCCAAGCTGGGTGCCGGGGTACTGAGCCGCATTCTGGAAAAGCTGCCCCGGGGCGAAAAAGACCCCGACCTTCTGGTTGGCTACGACAGCCGGGACGATGCTGCCGTCTACCGCATTACCGAGGACATTGCCCTGGTGCAGACGGTGGATTTCTTCCCGCCGATGGTCGATGACCCCTATACCTTCGGGCAGATTGCCGCGGCCAATGCCCTGAGCGATGTCTACGCCATGGGCGGTGAGGTCAAAACGGCACTGAATCTCGTCTGCTTCCCCGAGAGCATGGATCTGAACGTGTTGGGGGAAATCCTGCGCGGCGGTGCCGAAAAGGTGGCCGAAGCCGGGGGTACGCTGGCGGGTGGGCACTCCATTGCCGATACCGGCGTGAAGTATGGCCTGTCGGTGACCGGTCTGGTAGACCCGCGCCGCCTGACGGCCAACGATACCGGCCGCCCGGGCGACAAGCTTCTTCTGACCAAGGCACTTGGCGTGGGGCTGATCTGCACCGCCAACCGGGTGGGTGAAGCCGCTCCGGAACAGATGAAAGCCGCCGTCCGTTCCATGACCACCCTGAACAAAGCAGCGGCAGAGATCGCACGCAGGTACGAGGTGCACGCCGCCACGGATGTGACCGGGTTCAGCTTCCTGGGCCATCTGCACGAGATGATGGGGGAGAAGCTCTCCTGCGTCATCGATGCCCATGCGGTGCCGGTGCTGCCCGGGGCGTGGGAGGCCGCAGATGCCTGCCTGTACACCGCCGCCGGTCAGCGCAACCGCAACCACACCGGGCCCTTTGTCCGGTTTGAGAAGGTGCCCTTCCCGATGGAAGAGATCCTGTTTGATCCCCAGACCTCCGGCGGCCTGCTGTTTGCCGTGGCCCCGCAGGATGCCGCTGCCCTGGAAGCAGAGCTGCAGGCGGCGGGTCTGCCCGCAAAGATCGTGGGCACCATTGGGGAAAAGCAGACACCGGAGATCACAGTAACATACGAATGAGGGAGGAACAACCGATGATCAAGATCGATGCCCGTGGAGATGCCTGTCCGCTGCCCGTGGTCAAGGCCAAAAAGGCCATTGCAGAGCTGCGCGGCCCCGGCGAGGTGGAAGTGCTGGTGGACAATGAGATCGCTGTCCAGAACCTGACCAAGATGGCCCAGCAGAAGGGCTATCTGTCCAGCTCCGAAAAACTGGCCGAGCAGGAATACCGTGTCCGCTTTACCATCAAGGACACGCCCGCTGCGGAAACCGCTGTGCCGGGCGAAGAGAAACAGCAGGCAGAAGCGGAAACCTGCATCCCGGATGCCCGCACCGATACGGTGGTGGTCATCGCGTCCGACAAGATGGGGGAGGGGGCTGAGGAGCTGGGCAAGACCCTGCTCAAGGCCTTCGTGTTCTCCCTGACCCAGCAGGACAAGCTGCCCAAGACGATCCTCTTCTATAACGGCGGCGCATCCCTGACCTGTGAGGGTTCGCCCATGCTGGAAGACCTGAAGGCACTGGAAGCTGAGGGCGTGGAGATCCTGACCTGCGGCACCTGCCTGAACTACTACGGCCTAACGGAGAAGCTGGCCGTGGGCGGCGTGACCAATATGTATGTCATCGCTGAAAAGATGCTGAACGCCGGGAACGTGGTCAAGCCGTGATCTACCTTGACAACGCCGCAACCACTCTGCACAAGCCCCCGGAGGTGGGGCAGGCGATGCTGGATGCGTTGCAGACAGCGGGCAACCCGGGCCGTGGAGCCCATGCGCCCACCCTGCACGCCTCCCGCATCGTCTACGAGACCCGGGAAGCGCTGGCCCAGCTCTTCCACGCCGAAGGCCCGGCCTGCATCGCCTTTGCATCCAATGCGACCCAGGCACTGAACACGGCCATCAACGGGCTCTTTGGCCCGGGGAATCATGTCATCACCACGGTCTGTGAGCACAATTCCGTCCTGCGGCCCCTCTACCGCCTCCAAAGGCAGGGGGGCGAGGTGAGCTTTGTGGATGTGGACGCAAACGGTGTGCTCTGCTATGCGCAGTTTGAGCAGCTGCTCCGTCCCAACACCAGGGGAGTGGTTGTGACCGGTGCTTCCAATGTCACCGGCAACCGCACGGACCTGGCGTTCGTATCCGCTTTTGCAAAAAAGCACGGCCTGTTGTTTCTCGTGGATGCCGCCCAGACAGCGGGTGCCATGTTGGTGGATGTGCAGGCACTGGGGATCGATGTACTCTGCTTTACCGGGCACAAGGCGCTGCTGGGCCCGCAGGGCACCGGCGGGCTGTATGCCCGGCCCGGGCTGCAGGTTGCCCCCCTTGTGGTGGGCGGCAGCGGAGTCCACAGCTTTGATGAACACCACCCCGTCGAAATGCCCACTGCTCTGGAAGCCGGAACGCTGAATGTGCCGGGGATCGCCGGACTGGGGGCCGGGGTGCGCTGGCTCCTGACGCAGGGCGTGGAAGCGCTGGAAACAAAAGAAAATGCGCTTGCACGCCTGTTTTACGAAACTGTCCGGGAAATTCCCGGTGTGCGGCTTTATGGTGACTTCACTGCGCCGCGTGCGCCCATCGTCTCACTGAACCTGGCGGGCGAGGATTCCGCCCGGGTGGCGGATGCGCTCTGGGAAGAGTACGGCATCTGTGTGCGGGCCGGTGCGCACTGCGCTCCGTTGATGCACAAGGCGCTGGGCACCGTGGAGCAGGGTGTAGTGCGGTTCAGCTTCTCCCACACCAACACCCGGGAGGAGGCGCTTGCCGCTGCCCGTGCGGTGCGCAGCCTGGCGGAGGAATAAATAATGCGTGCAAAGAGACCCTATATCGTGTTATCCTTCCGCACCACAGTGGAAGCGATGGCATGGGAAAAACACTGCGAAGCGGAACACATCCCCGGGCGGCTCATTCCGCTGCCCCGGGAGCTCTCTGCCGGGTGCGGCCTTGCGTGGCGGATGCCGCCCGAGGACTGGCAGCTGTGGCAGAGCCGCATCGACCCCGCCGCCTATGATGCCGCAGCGGTGGTAGAACAATAACAAATAAAGGAGAATTGGATGGGAAACCGTTCTTTTTTCAATGCACTCCATGACAGGGAGGGGGATTTTCTGCTGGCCACGGTGCTGGAAGGCCCGGCGCAGGGGGAACGTGTCCTGCTGCGAAACGCAGCACCGGTCTGGCCGGAGGAACTGCCTGCGTTCTGGGGGGAGCATCTGCCTGCCCTGGCCGCTGTGACCTCCAGTGGAATTCTGAAATCAGCCGGACAGCGCATCTTTGTGGAGCGCTTTGGCGCAGCCCCGCAGCTTGTGGTCTGCGGCGGCGGCCATGTGGGCGCGTCGGTGGTGCGGCTGGCAAAGCTGCTGGGTCTGCCGGTCACAGCGCTGGAGGACCGCCCCGAGTTTGCGGAGGAGCTGCGTCGGGCCGGGGCCGATGCTGTGCTCTGCCTGCCCTTTGCAGAGGGTCTTGCGCAGATCCCCGGCGGGCAGGAGACATACTTTGTGGTCGTGACCCGTGCCCATAGCTGTGATATTGCCTGCCTGCGTTCTATTCTGCAAAAGCCCGCCGCCTATGTGGGCATGATGGGCAGCCGGAAACGCGTGGCTCTGGTGCACACACAACTGGCCGAGCTGGGGCTGCCGCAAGAGCGCATTGATGCCCTGCACGCGCCCATTGGGCTTTCCATTGGCGCAAAAACCGCACAGGAGATCGCACTTTCTATTCTTGCGGAGATCGTCTCCGTTAAAAACAGCCGCCAGCAGACCGAGGGCTTTTCCCCGGCGCTGCTGGCCGCGCTGGAACAGCAGACCGCTCCGGCGGTGCTGGCGACCATCGTAGGCCGCCATGGCTCTACGCCACAGGAGGAAGGCTCCAAGATGTTGGTCCTGCCCGATGGCTCTGCCGTGGGCAGCGTGGGCGGCGGCATCATGGAGTACCGCACCCAGAAGCTGGCGCGGGAATTGCTGGAGCCGGGGGCTGCTCCGTGCAGGCTGGCCGCCTTTACCACAGAGGGGGCCAGCGATGCCGCGGCCATTGCGGCCTGCGGCGGCTCCATGGAAGTCTTTTTGCAGCGTCTGGAACCGGAGGGATGAGCCATGAAGCGTGATGACCTGATCGTTGTCCGGGGCGGGGGAGACCTTGCCACCGGTGTTGTGCATCGGCTCTGGTCGGCGGGGCTGCGGGTGCTGGTGCTGGAAACAGCCCATCCCGCCGCCATCCGTCGGCAGGTGTCTCTCTGTGAGGCTGTTTACGAAGGCGAGACCGCTGTGGAGGGAATGCGGGGCATCCGGGTGGAAACGCTGGCGGATGCCGATGCCGTCTGGGCACAGAATGCCGTGCCGGTCCTGATAGACCCAACGGGTGCTTGCCTGCCGCAGGCAAGGCCTGCTGTTCTGGTGGATGCCATCATCGCAAAGAAAAATCTGGGCACCACCCGGGAGATGGCTCCGCTGACCATTGCCCTTGGCCCCGGCTTTGTGGCGGGGCAGGATGTGGACGTGGTGGTGGAGACCAAGCGCGGCCACAAGCTGGGCCGCATCATCCGGGAAGGGTCTGCCGCACCCAACTCCGGCGTGCCGGGCATCATCGGTGGCTATGGTGCCGAGCGTGTACTTCATGCACAGGCCGCGGGTATCTTCCGCAACCTGCATTCTATCGCTGATTTTGTGGAGGTAGGCGAGGCTGTGGCCGAGATCGAAACGCCGGACGGCCAGCGTCTGCCGGTGATCACACAGATCTCCGGCATCCTGCGGGGACTGCTGCGGGATGGCTACCCGGTGACCAAAGGGTTCAAGGTAGCCGATGTGGACCCCCGTCGCGCAGAGCTGGAAAACTGCTTCCTCATCTCGGATAAGGCCCGCTGCATTGCGGGCAGTGTGCTGGAACTGATCGACGCAGCGTGCTGGAACTAAAAGAAACGGGACTGTTTTTGCAACAGCCCCGTTTCTTTGTTACTCTGTCAGTTTGGTGATGAGCATCTGATAGATCTCGTTGCCCTTGAGGATGAATTGCTTCTTGACCAGATCGGCACTCAGCCGGTCAGGCGTGCCGATGTCCAGACAAAACAGCTCCTGATCCAGTGCCTTGATGGTGCAGCGGATGGAGCAGTGGCCGTCCGGCTTTTCGGTGATGCGGGCGCTGTACTCGGCCTCTTTGCGGGCCCAGGTCTGGCTGCGCAGAACCGCCGCCACCGCGCGCTCCCGCACACTGCGGGGCAGGTCATAGGCAAGCTCCTGCGCGACCTTGCGTCCTTTTTCGGTGATGGAATAGCGATCTTCCTTCAGCGTGATCAGCTGCTGGCGGGTGATATCATCCAGACAGGAGCCGATCTCAAAATAGTTGACCAGCTGTTCTTCCATCAGCGCGTTCTCGATCTCCGTCCGGGTGATCGGCCCAGCATTCTTTACCAGATAACACAACAGCAACCGGATTTCCGTGCTGTCGGTCAGTCCGCCGGGACGAACACCGGCGGTAAAAGCATCGTTGGCGGCCATCGTTCTGCACATCCCCCTGTCATTTCAAATTGCTGCCCGGCACTGCCTCAGGGCAGGCCGTAAAGAATCACTTTCTTATAGTATAAAGGGTTTCAGACCGGATTGCAAGCCGCAACCGCAAAATCTGTCTCAATGCGCTTGCGGCTTTCAGGGGTGGAATACAGCCAGTGGTCGATATGCCCCTCGGTGATGAAATAGCGCAGGTCGAACCGGTGGCTCTGGCCCAGGCTGTGGTTGACGATGACCAGCTTGATCTTCATTTTATCGGGCAGGATGTTTTTGATGTAGACGCTCACCGCCTGCCCGGGGTGCAGGTCGGGGCAGGTCTCGGCAAGGCCGGCTAGATTGGGGGCGATCTCCACAAAGGTGCCGTATTCCTCCACGCTCCGCACAATGCCCACCACGGTCTCGCCCACGGTGAACCCGGCGGCGTTCTCCTCCCAGGTGCCCAGCAGCTCCCGGATGGTCAGCACGAATCGCCCCTGCACATCCCGGCTTTTGATGGCGCACAGGATCTGCTGGCCCACACTCACCCGGTCGGCAGGGGAGGAGATGCGGCTGACCGACATGCAGTCGATGGGCAGCAGGGCGCTGATGCCGCACCCAACGTCACAAAAGGCACCAAACGGCTCGATGTGGGTCACAGTGCAGGGCAGGATGTCCCCGGGCTGTAAGGTGTCCAGATACTCTGCCTTGCACATCCGCTGTGCCTCAGCCCGGGAAAGCAGGTAGCAGGGCTGGCCGTTTTCCCCGGTCTCCATCCCTTCGATCACAAAGCAGGTGGGGCGGCCCACCCGCGTCAGTACCGCAATGTCCCGCACGGTGCCGCTCTCAGCCCCATCGGCACACTGGCCAAAGGGCATCACGGCCTTTACCCCGCCCAGGTCGAACCGGAGCTGGCGCTGGGTGTCAAAGGCAAGGGCAGTGCTCTGTAAAATTTCGCGGCTGGCGATGGCGGCGCGCAGTTCTGCGGGGCTGAGTCGGTCTGCGGAACGGTAATTGCCTTCAGTACGAAATGTCTGCATCATGGTTTGTTCCTCTTTCTGTGTTATTTTAGCGTTTTCCGCTGCACGTCGGCACACAAAGCAGGTGTCGGCATTAAAACTCTATGCGCGGACAATTGCATTTTATACGAGTTTGGTTTATACTATATCTGTATGTGCGGCATAGAAACCTGCTGCACAGGGTACTGCCCCACAAAGGGGCGGCAGGAGGGAAAGAAATATGGATATCGCAGTGGGAGATACCATCCAGACCCGCAAAAAACACCCGTGCGGAGCTTCCAGCTTCGAGGTGCTCCGGGTCGGTATGGATTTCAAGATCCGCTGCACGGGCTGCGGCCGTGAGGTTATGCTGCCCCGCGCGAAAATTGAAAAAAACATCAAGAAAGTGCTCAAGCCCGGCGCTGCCGAGTAACCATTGGGTCATGTAAGGAGAACTGCACAGTATGTCAAGACTGCTTTCCCAAATGGAGGCTGTCAGCCACCGGTTTGAAGAACTTTCCATCCGCCTGAACCAGCCGGAAACTGCGGCAGATCCCGCACTGTTCCGCCGCTTGATGCAGGAGTATCACGAGGCGGAACCCGTGGTGCAGGCCTATCAGGCCCTGATCACGGCGCAGGATCATCTTGCTCAGGCCAAAGCCCTGCTCGAGGGCGAGGCCCTTGATCCGGACTTTAAGGAAATGGTACAGCAGGAGATCGACGAAAAAAGTCAGGAAGTGGCGCAGCTGGAAAATAATCTCAAAATTTTGCTGCTGCCCAAGGATGTCAACGATGATAAAAGCGTCATCATGGAGCTGCGTGGCGGTGCGGGCGGCGAAGAGGCCGCGCTGTTTGCCCACAGCCTGATGCGGATGTACACCATGTACGTTCAGAGCAGGGGCTGGGAGCTGGAGGTGCTGAACCTCAACGAGACGGAGCTGGGCGGTGTCAAGGAAGCCATTCTTGCCGTGAACGGCGCAGGGGCCTATAACCGGCTCAAGTATGAGAGCGGAGTGCACCGTGTCCAGCGAGTGCCCGAGACCGAAACGCAGGGCCGCATCCACACCTCCACAGCAACTGTGGCGGTGATGCCGCAGGCCGAAGAGGTGGATCTTGTCATCGACCCCAAGGATCTGCGCATCGATACCTTCCGCTCCTCGGGTGCGGGCGGCCAGCACATCAACAAAACGTCCAGCGCCATCCGGGTCACGCACATCCCCACCGGAATGGTGGTGGAGTGCCAGAATGAGCGCAGCCAGTTCCAGAATAAGGATAAGGCGCTGGAGATCCTGCGCAGCCGCCTGCTGGCCCAGAAGCAGAAGGAACAGCAGGATGCCATCAATGCCAACCGCGCGGGGCAGGTGGGAACCGGTGATCGCAGCGAGAAGATCCGGACTTACAACTTCCCGCAGGATCGCTGCACCGACCACCGCATCGGCCTGACGGTCCACAATCTGGATAAGATCATGGACGGAAATCTGGACGAGATCATTGATGCACTGGCAACCCATGAACAGGCCGAAAAACTGCGTCAGCTCAACGCACAGGCCGAATGACACTGCAATGAAAAGAATAACGTACTTGCGTTGATTCAATGATTGAAAAGTATTTATGCTTTACAGATAGAAAGAACGATGAACCGTATGAAAATGAAAACTGAAATTTTACCTGCTGAGGGCGAAGCAATCGCCAAAGCGGCTGATCTGCTGCGCAGAGGGGAGCTGGTGGCCCTGCCCACCGAGACGGTCTACGGCATTGCCGCCGATGCGCGCAACGGCGCGGCAGTCGCAAAGATCTTTGTGGCCAAGGGCCGCCCGCAGGACAACCCCCTGATCGTCCATGTCACCGGCCCAGAGATGCTGCCCGGCCTTGTCAGCGAGGTGCCCGAGCGTGCCCAGCTGCTGATGGCCGCGTTCTGCCCCGGCCCTCTGACCATCATCATGCCCCGCGGCCCGGAGGTGGCCGCGGAGTGCTGTGCCGGTCTGGACACGGTGGGCATCCGGATGCCCAGCCACCCGGTGGCACGGGCTGTCATTGCGCAGAGCGGCTGTGCCTTTGCGGCCCCCAGCGCGAACCTTTCCGGCAAGCCCAGCCCCACCAACGCACAGGATGTGTTCACCGATATGGATGGCCGTCTGCCCCTGATCCTGGACGGCGGCGAGTGCGATGTGGGTGTGGAGAGTACCGTGATCTCTGTGGTAGGCGAAAAGCCCACCCTGTTCCGCCCCGGCCATATCACGCTGGAAGATCTGGAGCGCGCTCTGGGTGAGGAGGTCGAGGTCTCCAAAGCCATCCTCGAGAAGCTGCCCGAGGGTGCTGTTGTCCGCAGCCCCGGCATGAAGTATAAGCATTACGCCCCTAAGGCAGATGTCACCCTGCTGGACGGCACCTTTGAGCAGTTCAAGGCCTATGTGGATGCCCATGCCGACCAGAACCCCAGCTGCCTCTGCTTTACCGGCGAGGCCGAAAAGCTCGGCTGGCCCTGCGTGGAGTATGGCAGGGAGGGCGATGGTGCCGATCAGGCAAAGCATATCTTCCGCAGCCTGCGCGCACTGGATGAGCAGGGGGACGGGGTGGTCTATGCCCGCTGCCCGAAAAAGGACGGCCTGTCCATGGCGGTGTACAACCGCCTGATCCGTGCGGCAGCGTTCCGGGTGATTCAGCTATGATCACGCTTGGAATCACCGGCCGCAGCGGCTGCGGCAAATCGACTGTGACGGCGGTGTTTGCCGCCCATGGTGTCCCGCTGGTGGATGCCGACCAAATCTCCCGCGAGATCCTTCTGCCCGATTCTCCGCTGCTGCCAGTGTTGGCCCAGCGGTTCGGGGCAGATATCCTGTATGCCGACGGCAGCCTGAACCGCCGCCTGCTGGCAGACCGCGCCTTTGCTGCGCCGGAAGGAAAGGCTGCTCTGGATTCCCTCGTGCTCCCGGAGATCATCCGGCGGGTCTGCAGACTGAAGCAGGCCGCCCGGGAAGCCGGAGCACCGCTTTTTGTGATAGACGGAGCTGTGATCGTGGGCACCGATGCGGAAAAAGAGTGCGACCATCTCTGCGTGGTCACTGCGCCCTTTGCCACCAGTGTGGCCCGCATTGCGGCCCGGGACGGCATCGCCCCGGAGATGGCGGCACGGCGGCTCAACGCCCAGACCCCGGAAGAGGTCCTGCTTGCCAGGGCCGATCTTGTCCTGCGCAACGATGCTGGCCTTGCTTCTCTGGAAGCGGCGGCAGCGGCGCTCTGTGAGCAGCTGCAGGCTGAGGGTGCACGGAAAGGGGGCGCGGACACTTCGCTTTGAAAAAGTTTTTGAAAACGCTGGTGCTGCTCTTTCTGCTCTGTGTGGTCCTGCTGGCGCTGCCGCCGGTGCGCCGTCAGGTGGAACAGCGGCTCTACCCGCGGAAATACAACGACCTTGTGGAGCAGTACGCCGCCGAGTATGACCTTGACCCGCTGCTGGTCTATTCCTTCATCCGCACCGAGAGCGGCTTTGACCCGGGCGCAACTTCCAGTGTCGATGCGCGCGGCCTGATGCAGATGACGGAGGAGACCTTCCTCTGGCTCCGCAGTAAGCTGGGCCTGGGGGAGGAGGTTTCCTTTGGCGACCTGTACGACCCCGATGAGAGCATCCGCTTTGGATGCTATTACCTCCACCTCTGCCTGGTGCGTTACAACGGCGATATCTCCACGGCCGCCGCAGCCTACCACAGCGGGTGGGGCACTGTGGATGCCCTGCTTCAGAAGGAGGAACATTCAGAGGACGGGTTGACCCTGTCGGGCTTCCCCTATAACCAGATGCACCACTATGTGGAAAAGATCACCGCCTGCTATGCCAAGTACACCGAGCTGTACGGAGCCTGAGCAGGCTGCAAACCCGCTTGAACCGGTTTGCGCCGGTTTGAAATATTTAGGAATACCGAAAGAGAAAGGCAGGAGAAATTCTATGGCAGAAAAAACTCCGAACCAGCAGCTGGCTGAAAAGCTGCTCTATAAGCCTGCTTACGTCACCGATAAGGACGCTGACGTGAAGCAGAAGGCCCACGACTTTGCCGAGGGCTACAAGAAGTTCCTGGATGCAGGCAAGACCGAGCGCGAGGTCGCCGCCGAGAGCGAGCAGATGCTCAAGGATGCAGGCTACCAGCAGTTCGACCCGAAAAAGACCTACAAGCCCGGCGACAAGATCTACTTTGTCCAGTACAACAAGGCTGTGGTGGCTTCCACCATCGGTACCAAGAGCTTTGAGGATGGCTTCCATCTGGTCATTGCCCACACCGACAGCCCCCGTCTGGACCTGCGTCCCACCCCGCTGTATGAGTCTGACCACCTGAGCTACTTCAAGACCCATTACTACGGTGGTATCCGCAAGTATCAGTGGGGCACTATTCCTCTGTCCATCCACGGCGTGTTCACCCGTGAGGATGGCTCCACCGTCACCTGTCTCTTATACACATCTCCGAGCCCACGAGACACTGAGCGATCTCG
>ERZ1027035.141-NODE-141-length-22397-cov-5.164041_pt1 | contig 22397 bp, 15 predicted proteins | sample MGYA00519442_ERZ1027035 | MGnify/ENA primary metagenome ERZ1027035 (study PRJEB26926, sample SAMN06164790) | human gut metagenome | biome: ENVO:00009003; feature: ENVO:2100002; material: ENVO:00002003 | host: Homo sapiens | place: USA | collected 2012 ...
GCACAACAGATTGGTTTAACATGAGCTACGAGAACTCCATCGCCTTCTTAGGACCGGCCGGAACCTACTGCAACGAAGCGGCTTTGCGTTTCGCCGCCCGTCTCGGCATCGACGACCCCGATCTGGTGGAGTGCGCTTCTTTCGACGAGGTCTTCGATTGCGTCGACGATGGGACGGTGCGCTTCGGCGTCGTCGGCAAGGAGAATTCGCTGGAAGGCCCCGTCACGGCGACGCTCGACAACTTCGCCTTCCGCACCGACTCGGTTATCCTGGCCGAGGAGGTGATCGATGTGCGCCATTGTCTGGCGATGCATCCCGAGGCCGCTCGATCCGACATTCGCAGGATCGCCTCCCATCCGCAGGGCATCGCGCAGTGCCGCCGCTTTCTGGCGGAGCATTTTAAGGGCGTTTCAACGCTTTCCGTGGCCTCAACGGCCGAAAGCGCGCGGATGGCGGCCGACGATCCTGCCACGGCGGGCATCTGCAATCCCCTTGCCGCTCGGTTGCACGGCGCGCGCGTGGTCGCGGAGTCGATACAGGACAACCCCGAGAACCAGACCGCTTTCGCATTGGTGGGTCGCCTGGTCGATGCCGAGCTTTTGCGGGGTTCGCGCTACAAGACGTCGCTGGCGCTCTTTTTGCGCGCGGACAAGCCCGGTGCCCTACAGATGATTCTTTCCGAATTCGCCTACGCGGGCATCAACCTGACGATGCTGCAGTCGCGTCCGACAAAAAAGCAGCTGGGAGATTACATGTTCTTCGTTGAGCTTGACGGGTCAATGCATGATATCGACGTTCAGACTGCCCTCGATTGCCTGCGGCTGAAGTTGCGTGAGGTTAAGGTGTTCGGTAGCTATCCGGTGGAGTAGCGGCCGTTCCCTGCTCTCTGTTTCGAGCAAGTGGTCGGTAGATGCCACTTCGACCCCGAAATGGACGGGAGCCCACCTTCCTTTTTGGCCATTTCTAGGTCGAAGTGGCATTTTCGCGTGCTTTTTCTTTGGCCCGTCGACCATTTCTGGGTCGAAGTGGCATCTACGCGGCAAATACCGAAGACGAGAGAGCGGGCGACCCGCGATTCTTTCGTGCGGCAAAGCGGAGTTGCGGCTGAGGGCGCTATCGCAAGCGGCATGTGTTGGTCGCGCAGTCGTCTGCCGCCGCTGGCGAATTCGGGCATGCAAGGGGATTGCGGCCGACAGCTCGCCAGGGCCGCGCGAGCAGGGCCTTCCCGCCGACGGCGCAAATCGGGCGCGAACGGCGCGGCGCCGAAAATGCCTTGTTACCAGCAGGGGAGCGCGTAACATTTTCTCGCCGCTGGTAGATGATTTGACCGTTTGTGACCCATTGTGCAGCTTTTGTGGCGATCGAACGGATAATCTAACCCCTGCATGTAAGAGAGACGAGACACCTATAAGGAGGTGTACGCATGGAAAATCAGGCAACGATGTCAGACTTTGACAGCATCCTTGCCTCGCGTGGCGTTACCCGTCGCAGCTTCATGAAGCTGTGCGCCGGCATCGCCGCCGCAGCCGGGCTCTCCCAGCTCGCGGTTCCGCGCGTGGCGCAAGCTCTGGAAGAGTCTGTTATCGGCGCGACGTCCGGCAACCTGTATCCGGTCATCTGGATCGAGGGTGCTTCCTGCACCGGTTGCACGGAGTCCTTCGCCCAGGTGGAGACTCCCGATGTCGCATCGGTCGTGCTCGACATGATCTCCCTGAACTACTCGGAGACCCTGTCGGCCGCCGCTGGCCACTCCATGGAGGAGGCCAAGGCCCAGACCATCGCGGCAGGCAACTACATTCTCATCTACGAGGGCGCCGTGCTCGAGGCCTTCGACGGCAACGCTCTGCGCGTGGCCGGCGAGACCGGCATCACGGCCCTTGTGGAGGCTGCCGAGTCGGCCAACGCCGTTGTGGCGGTCGGCTCCTGCGCCGTGAACGGCGGCTGGATGGCCGCTGCCCCCAACCCGGCCCAGGCCCTTGGCGTCCAGCAGTACCTGAAGAAGGTCGGCGTCGCCACGCCGGTCGTCAACGTTCCGGGCTGCCCCGTGAACCCCGAGTGGGTCATGTCCGTGCTCGTGGACGTCGTGGTCATGAAGGACATGGACCTGCTGGTGAACCGTCTGAACGAGTTCAACATGCCGGGCGATCTGTTCAACCAGACCATCCATGACAACTGCGAGCGTCGCGGCCACTTCGAGAATGGCGAGTTCGTCTACGAATTCGGCTCGAAGGAAGAGGAGATGGGCTACTGCCTGTATCCCGTCGGCTGCAAGGGCCCGCAGACCCGTGCCCTGTGCGGCGTCACGCTGTGGAACAACCGCCGCAGCTGGTGCGTGCAGTCCGGCGCCCCCTGCATCGGCTGCTGCGAGGCCAACCCGAACAACCCGGGCGACAACTGGGCCGAGGTGAACACCCCGTTCTACAAGCGCATGCGCGACCTGCGCATCGGTCCTCTGAGCCTGCAGCCCACCACCATCGCCGTGACCATCACCGGCATCGTGGCGGCGGCGCTCGTGGTGCACGGCTTCGGCATGAAGCTCTCCGGCCGCATGGACGGCGGCGCTCCGTTCGAGAAGATCCGCAAGTGGGATGCCAAGCATCCCGACCAGGAGATCGGCACCTACGCCGACCCGGTCGCCGGCGGCCCGGTTCTCGACGACGAGCTGCTGCAGAAGAACGCCGAACCCCGTAACAACGATTAAGAAGGAGGTGAGCTGACTTGACACGTTCTGTTATTGATCCCATTACCCGTATCGAGGGCCATCTCCGCGTCGAGATGGAGGTCGAGAACGGCGTGGTCGCCGACGCCTGGGTGTCCGGCGGCTGCTTCCGCGGCATGGAGCTCGTCGTGCAGAACCGCACCCCCGAGGATGCGGCCCAAATCGTCGAGCGTATCTGCGGCGTGTGCCCCGTTTCGCACGCGCATGCCTCCTCGATCGCCGGTGACAAGGCCTACGGCATCACCATTTCGAACAACGCCCGTATCGTGCGTAACCTGCTGGAGGGCGCTCAGTTCCTGCACAGCCATATCCTGTGGCTGTACAACCTGGCGGCTCTCGATTACGTGAACCCGCTGAATGCGCTTCAGGCCAACGTCGACGACGCCTACGCTGTGGCCCTGGAGAACGGCCTGGCGCTGCACTCCGACCTCAACCAGCTCTACGAGAAGCTGGCGGCCTTTGCCGACAACGGCCAGCTGTCCATCTTCTCGGGCAACTGGTTCGATGCCGACGGCGGCGAGGCCTACGTCGACAACCCTGAGGCGAACCTGATCCTCACCTCCCATTACCTGGAGGCCCTGAAGATGCAGGCCCGCTCCTCCGAGATGGCGGCGCTGCTCGGCGGCAAGATGCCCCACGTCATGACCTCCATTCCCGGCGGCAACATGTGGGTGCCCACCGAGAGCAAGCTCGACGATCTGCTCGCCATGGCCACCGAGGTCCGCGACTGGGTCAACGACACCGTTCTCGCCGACACCGTGATGCTCGCCAAGCTCTATCCCGAGGTGCTCACCTTCGGCAAGGGCTGCGGCCGCTACATCGCCTGGGGCGTCTTCGAAGGCCCCGACTGGCCCTACGGCGACAACTACACCGAGCAGATGCTCAACCGCTACCTGCCCATGGCCGTCCTGGACGAGCAGTTCCAGGCGTCGGACGTGCAGGAGAACCTCATCACCGAGTACATGGGCCGCTCCTGGTACAAGGGCAGCGAGACCTACACCTCGCCGTACTTCGTCACCGATCCGGACTTCACCGAGTACAACGTCGACGACCGCTACAGCTGGGTGAAGGCCCCCGCCTACGACGGCAAGCCCATGGAGGCCGGCTCCATGGCCCGCATCTTCGCGGCCTACGTGCGCGGCGTGCCCTTCATCAAGGAGCAGGTCGACGCCGTTCTCGGCATCCTCGGCGCCAAGCCGGGCGACCTGGCCGCCTTCCAGTCCACCCTGGGACGCACCGCCATCCGCCAGATCGAGACCATCTACATCGCCAACCTCATGGTGGAATGGGTCAACGAGCTCGCCGAGGCCATCAAGGGCGGCGACTCCGAGTACTTCCGCGAGCCTGCCCGCCTCACCGGCGAGGGCACGGGCTTCTGGGAGGCCCCCCGCGGCGCGCTCTACCACTCCGAGAAGGTGGTTGACGGCAAGATCGAGGGCTACCAGATCATCATCCCGTCCACGTGGAACCTGGCTCCCATCAACGGCGACGGCGAGCACGGCCCGCTCGAGCAGGCGCTCATCGGCGTTCCGGTGGCCGACATCGAGAAGCCCATCAACGCCCTGCGCACGGTTCACTCCTTCGACCCCTGCACCGCTTGCGCCGTGCACGTCACGGAGCGCGGTACCGGCAAGCACTTCGAGACCGTCACCAGCCCTTGGGGGGTGAAGTAAGATGGCCCATCTCGCTCACTACAAAGAGGCCCATCCTCTTATCTTCGTGGTGACCCACTGGATCAACCTGATCGCCATGATCATGCTCATCCTGTCGGGCATCATCATCCACTTCCCGGTGCTGCCGTTCCTCACGGGCATCGCCCGCGGCTGCCATCTGTTCTTCGGTTTCGTGCTGTTCATCAACTGTGTGGCCCGCGTCATCATGGCCTTCTTCGTGAAGACCGCGCCGACCGGCGGCACGCGCCAGCAAGTGACCGACTTCAAGACCTGGCTGCCCCAGAAGGACAACCGTCATCAGGCCCTGGAGTGGATCAAGTACTACCTGTTCCTGAAGAAGGATCATCCCCTGGGCGCCAAGCTTGGCGTGCCGCAGAAGATCAGCTACTTGCTGATCCCGATCCTCATCGTGCTGATGTTCTGGACGGGACTCTGCCTGTGGGGCGTGACCATGAACGTGCCCGTGTTCGCCGCGACGACGAACCTCGTGGGCGGTCTCATGTCCATGCGCATCATCCACTACTTCGGCATGTACGTGTTCATCATCTTCATGTTCATCCATATCTACCTGGCCAATGTCGAGGGCTTCGCCCCCACCAAGCTCATGTTCATCCACAAGGAGCATGGCGGCCTGGTGTACGACCCCGATCTGCACAACATCGTCGGGGAGGACGCCGACCTCCACTAAGGGTCGCGCACGTCGAAGTCGAAAGGGGCGGTCTCGCAAGGGGCCGCCCCTTTTTGTTGCGCGTCTCCCGTTGACGGGCCACGGGGTAATGCTCAGTCGCTCAGACAGTCCTCGCTTTGGAGAACAGGACATTGAGTCCTGTTCTCGTCGCTGCGGAACTCGCTTGGTGGGCACCACCCCGTGTCCCTTCGCGAGTTATACGCAATTGAGTGCAAGTTAAGAGGAGACGCAGCCAAGATAGTTGCTTGACTGATCGCTTCAGTCCGTCAACAAGGGGAAGCAAACTTGCCGGGGTTGCGCTATGATTAGCGGCAACTCTGTTCGCTTACCGACTGCAGGCGGAAAGGATCCGTTTCGTGCGGAATGTTCTGAAGATACTCAAGCGCGATCTTCTGCGTCTTTTGAAAACGCCACAGGCGCTCGTGGTCGTGTTCGCCCTCATGGTGATTCCCTCGCTGTACACCTGGTACAACGTCATCGGGTTCTGGAACCCCTACGACAACACCGGCAACCTCACGGTCTGCGTGGTGAACCAGGATGCGGGCGGTTCCTCCGAGCTCACCGGCGAGCTGAACGTGGGGGAGCGCATCGTGGACCAGCTGCATGAGAACGACCAGTTGCGCTGGGAATTCACCGACTACGACGCGGCCATGAACGAGCTGAAGAGCGGACGCGCCTACGCGGCCTATGTCATCCCCGAGCATTTCACCGTCGATCTGCTCACCATCACCACCGGAAGCTTCACGCAGCCCAAGATCGAGTACTACGTGAACGAGAAATCGGGCCCGGTGGCGCCCAAGATCACCGACACGGGCGCCACAACCTTGGACGAGACCATCAACTCCACCTTCGTCGCCACCGTAAGCGACGTGGTCGTCAAGACCATCGACGAGAAGGTGAACGAGGGGCGTGAGAGCACCAAGGAGATGCAGTCGAAGGCCGCGCAGAAGATATCGGAGGCCGTCGCCGCCACCGGCGAGGTGCGCCGCGTGCTCGCCGATTTGGGGGATGCGTCGAAGGCGGCCAAAGACAAGGCGGCCTCGGCCAAAGAGACGCTCTCCAAAGCGAGTGCCGGCATCGACGCGGCCGATGAGTCCTTAGGCCAGATGGGGGAGACCGCGACGGCCATGCAGAAGACCTTGAGCGACTTCTCCGCCTTCGCGCTGCCGGCCGTCACCGCCGGTCTCGACGACATCACCCAGGCGTCGAACGACGCCACCTCGACCGCCGCGCGCCTCACTGCCGCCTTCGGCGAGGCCCAGGGAGGCATTCAGGCGGCGCTGGCCCAGGGAAGCGCCGCCGTGCAGGAGAGCGGCCAGCTGGCGGCTGCGGTGCGCGAGGGGGCCGCCTCCCTGCCCGCCGGCAGCAGCGAGCGCGCCGCCCTGGAGGCTCTGGCAGACTCCCTGGACGAGCGCACCCGGGCGGCCTCGACGGCCCTGGACGCGCTGACGGCTGCCAACGACCGCGCGCAGTCCTCGGCGGCCGCGCTCTCCGACGCGGCATCGGCCCTCGATGGCGCGGTGCGCCAGGCGACCAGCGGCGCGTCGGCCTATTCCACGACGTTGTTCGGCACCACGCTGCCCGCCGTGAACGACGCGCTGGACGCGCTGGCCGAAACTTCGTCGGCCCTTTCCGGGGCCCTTGAGACCCAGCGGCTCCTCGTGGCCCAGACCGGGCTCGTCATCGACCAGCTGGACGCCACCATGGACACGGCCGCCTCAACGGTGGCCGAGACCGACCGGCTCTTCGCCGGCCTGGAAAGCGAGCTGGGCATCGTCTACAACGACGTGCTCGCCTTCGGCACCTCCGACGCGCTTTCCCGGCTCGTGGGCGAGGGCGGTCTTGACGCCGACAAGATCGCGGCGTTCATGGCGTCGCCCACCGAGGTGGTCACCGAGCAGCTCTATCCGCTGAACGCCTACGGCAGCGCCATGGCACCTTTGTTCATGAACCTCACGTTCTGGATCGGCGCCTTCATGCTGCTCGTCATCATGCGCCAGGAGGCGGACGGCGAGGGCATCCCCGGCCTGACGTTGGCCCAGCGCTACTGGGGTCGGTATTTGTTCCTTGCGGCCATCGCCGTGATGCAGGCGGTCATCTGCTGTGTCGGGGTGCTCGCGCTCGGCGTGCAAACCGTCTCGGCGCCGGCGCTCATCTTCGCCGCGGCGCTGGCGTCGCTTGCCTACCTCTCCATCATCTACGCCTTCTCCGTCACGCTGCAGCATATCGGCAAGGGCATCTGCGTCATCCTCGTGTTCGCCCAGATCCCCGGCGCCACGGGCCTCTATCCGATTGAGATGACCTCGCCGTTCTTCCAATCCATCTACCCGCTGTTCCCCTTCACCTACGGCATCGGGGCCATGCGCGAGGCCATCTGCGGCTTCTACGGCGGCCAGTACGTCTCCGACCTGCTCGTGCTCGCGCTGTTCCTCGTGCTGTTCATGGCGCTCGGGCTCCTCATCCGCCCGCTCATGGCGAACGTGAACCGCATGGTGGCCCGCCAGGTGCGCGACGGCGGCCTGTTCAACGGCGAGGACGTCGACATCCCCGTGCGCCCCTACCGCATCTCCCAGATCATGCGGGCGCTCTCCGACAAGGACACCTACGCCACGGCCCTGCAGCAGCGCTATGCGACGTTCAACCGCTGGTACCCGCGGCTCATGAAGGGCGCGCTCGTTTTGGGCGTGGCGGTGCCGGTGGTCCTTGCGGTCATCTTCGCCCTGACGCCGACCGAGAAGGTGTGGCTGCTCACGGGCTGGCTCATTTGGATCATCGTCATTTTCGTGGCGCTCGTGGTCATCGAGAGCCTGCGCTTCAGCTTCGAGCGGCAGCTGAAGCTAGAGAGCCTCTCCGACGCGAGCCTGATCGACCTGTACGGCGCCACGGCGGACGTGGAGCGGGCCGCCTGCATGGATGCGCGCGATGCGGGCTTCGGCGGTCGGGAGCACGAGAGTGACCGCGATGGCGCGCGCGATGGTGCGGAAGGGGAGGAGGCTCGTCATGAATAACGTCTGGCGCCTGTTCCGCTTCGATTTGGGCCGCTTGAAGGCCAACGTCATGTCCATCATCATCACGCTGGGCCTCGTTCTCGTGCCCTCGCTGTTCGCCTGGTACAACATCATCGCCTGCTGGAACGTCTTCGACAACACGGGCAACCTCACGGTGGCCGTGGCCAACACCGACGAGGGCTACCAGAGCGACCTCATCCCGCTGCGCATCAACATCGGCGACCAGGTGGTCTCCGCCCTGCGGGCCAACGACCAGATCGATTGGCACATCACCGACGAGGAGGACGCCATCGACGGCGCGAAGTCGGGGCGCTACTACGCCGCCGTGGTGATCCCGAAGAGCTTCAGCCGCGACATGCTCACCTTCTACACGGGCGACGCGGGCCACGCCGATATCGTCTACTACGCCAACGAGAAGAAGAGCGCCATCGCGCCGAAGATCACCGATCAGGGAGCCGACACGGTGTCCTATCAGGTGAATGCCGTGTTCGCCCAGACGCTCTCCGAGGTGTCGCTCTCGCTGGCCGAATCGCTTTCCAGCTTCGCCGACGAGGACGACTGGGACGGCCGCATCGCGGTGGTGGCCGATCATGTGCGCGAGATGGCCGATGCCTTCGACGACGCGTCCGGGGTGCTTTCGCTCTACGGCTCGCTCGCTCGCTCCTGCGAGGATCTCTCGCGCCATTCGGCCGACCTGGCCACCCAGGCCTCTACGGCTCTGGACGAGACGATGTCCGCCGCGACGGGGCGGGCCGACGCGGTGCCGGCCACGGTGGACGCTCTGAAGAGCTCGGCGGATACGCTCAAGAGCTCGCTGGCCGACAGCGCCGCCGCCTTCGGGGCGGTATCCGATTCCGTCGACGCACTGTTCGATGCGGCTTCCGGGGACAGTCAGGGCATTGCCAAGGATCTGCGCGCCCAGGCCGATGCGCTTGCGTCCCATGCGACGGTGTACCGCCAGGTGGCCGACAGCTTGGAAGGCGCCGCCCCGTCGCTGCCCGAGAGCCTCCGGCCCCAAGTGACCGCCCTGGCCGGCCGTGCGAGAGCGGTGGCGTCCCAGGCGGATTCCATGGCCGCGAGCCTGCGGACGGCCGCCGATAAGCTGGAGGCGGGCGACACCGATCTTTCCGCCGAGCGCGATGCCGCCAAGGCCAAGGCGGCCGAGGCCGCCGCCTCCATCAATTCCATCAAGGACGATTACGAGGCGAATGTGGCGCCGGGGCTCGCCTCGCTGGCAGAGCAGGCCGCCTCCATGGCCGATGCGCTCTCCGGCGTTTCCGACGACCTGAAGGGCGTCGGCGGCGAGCTGTCCGCCTCGGCCACCTCGGCGGCCGATGTCATGGCCGGCACCGCCGACAAGATAGCCGAGACCACCGAGAAGCTCAAGGGCGTCTCCTCGGGGCTGCGGGAGATGGCCTCCGATATCGACGGCGCCATCGCCTCGGGCGACCGCGACGCCCTGCGCGCCGTGCTCGGCTCCGATGTATCGGCCCTTTCGAAGGCGCTGTCCGCGCCCGTCGGCGTCGAGCGCATCCCGGTGTTCCCCGTGGAGAACTTCGGCAGCGCCATGGCCCCCCTTTACACGACGCTGGCCCTGTTCATCGGGTCGCTGCTCATCCTCGTGGTGTTCAAGCCGAAGGCGGGCCTACGCATCCAGAAGGAGGCGGGGCTTGTGAATCCGAAGCCGCGGCAGCTGTTCTTCGGTCGCTTCGCCGTCATGGCCGTGGTGTCGCTGGCCCAGTCGACGGTCATGGCGCTGGGCAATTTGTTCTTCCTCGATGTGCAGGTGACCTCGCCATGGCTGTTCATGGTGTGTTTCTGGGGCGCGGGACTTGTGTTCACCTTCATCATCTACGCGCTGGTGGTGTCCTTCGCCAACCTCGGCAAGGCCATCGCCGTGCTTCTGCTCATCGTGCAGGTGACCGGCTGCGGCGGCTCGTTCCCGCTGCAGATCATGCCCGATTTCGTGCAGGCCCTCTCGCCGTGGCTTCCCGCCACCCACGTGGTGAACGCCATGCGAAGCGCCATGATGGGCACCTACGGCAACGACTTCTGGGTGCAGATGGGCACGCTCGCCCTGTTCCTCATCCCGGCGGCGCTTTTGGGCCTCGTGCTTCGCAAGCCCCTGGAGAAGTTCATGGAATGGTACGTGGAAAAGGTGGAGAGCTCGAAGCTCATCAGCTAGCGCGCGCTGCGCGACCGTATCCGACCCCCATCCCCCATGCTTCCCTTTTTGGCAGTGAATGCCACTTTGACCCCGAAATGGCAAGCCAAATGCCAGTTGAAGGGCGAAATGGTCGAAAAAACTCTGGTATGTTGCCGAAAAATCGACCATTTCGGGGTTGAAGTGGCATTTATCCCCGAAAATTGGAAAACGAGAATCGAGATGGTCTTGTTGAATGAAACTGGGACCTGGATGGGACGTCCTGCCAATGATAGGGCGGGGTTGGAAATAACGGCGAGCACACGAAGGGGCCACCCGACGTGCCGCCGATCAAAGAGAGGAAAGATAGGCGACATGGGCGAGCCATTGACCGACGAGCAGATTGCTGAAGAGGAGAAGTTTCTCGCGGGGCTGCCCCGGGTGAACCTGGGGGCGCTGTTTTTGGCACCCGTGTGGGGGCCGGCCCATGGGATGTGGGCGGCGTTCCTCTTCTTCGTCGCGTGGCTGTTCGCGGACAACGTGATTTACGCGGCCACGGTGGAGCCGACAGCGATGAACGTGGTGCTGGCCATTCTCATGGCCGCGGGGCTGGTGGGCGCAACCGCGGTGTTCGCCATCGTGGCGCAGCCTTTCGCGGCGCATCGGGCCGAGAACATGGGGGTGAGTCGCGAGACCTACCTGCGGCGGCAGCGCATCTGGGCCGTTGTTGGCGCGATCATCGCCGTGGCCATCGTGGCGTTTGCCACCTGGTACAACTTGGATCTGCGCCCGACGCTGGATACCTGGGCCTAAGGAGAAGGCATGGAAGCGAGCGAGCGCACGGCGGCGGTGTTCTTCGTCGGGAACCGACTCATGCTGGACGATGGCGTGGGGCCGGCGGCCTACGACGAGATACTTGCCGGCTATGACATCCCCGAGAACGTGACGCTGGTGGACGTCGGCTGCATGTCGCTGGACATGCTGCCCTACGTGGAACGTTGCGACCTTATCCTCACGGTGGACGCCGTGGACGGCACGGGCGACGCGCCGGGCACCGTGTACCGGTTTGAGCCGGATGCCATGGCGCGCCATTTCGGCCCCGAGGCGTCGCTGCACGATTTGAAGCTCGTCGACCTGTTCGACGCCGCATCGCTCATGGGCTACGAGGCCGAGGGCTTCTGCCTGGGCATGCAGGTGGGCAACCCCTCCCCGGAGCAGTTTGTCGTGGGCCTCACCCCCGAATGCTCCGCTGCGCTGCCTTTGCTAGTTGAAACCGTCGTGGCCGAGCTGCACCGCCGCGGGTTCCCTCTGCGAAAGAAATAAGAAGAAGCGACCGAAGTCGCTTTCTGCGAAGGGGTTTTTGCCAGAAGATCCCGTAGGGGCTGGCCTTGGCCAGCCCTTCCAACCGGAATGAAGCCTCCTGCTGCGAAGGGGCGACCGAGGTCGCCCCCTACGGGTTCGATACTGAGCGGTTCCCGCCCTCTGCGCGTCGCTTTTACTGACGCATATCCACGTAGCCCAGGGCCAGGTCGGATTCGTCGAAGCTGGCATAGGTGCCATCTCCGGACAGGTTCAGCAGCAGTTTGTCCAGCTCATCGGCGGGCACGATCCAGGCGAGCTGCACCGTGGCCGCCTCGCCGGGCGTGGCGCCCACGGCGTGCAGGGCGCTCATCTCTTCAGCGCTAGCATCAAGCTTGAACTCTGCGGTTTCGGTCTCCTCGCCGGCGCCCCTCGCCTGGGCGATCTCCTCGGACCAGGCGCGGAGGGTCCCGTCGCTGCCAGGGATGACCTTGGTGCCTGTGGGAATAAGGCACGCGGCCTCGGCGATGCGGGTCAGCTCGTCGGAGGTGAGCGAGTCGGTCCACAGCCACAGGACGCGCTGCTCGTCGGGGAAGACGAGGTACATGTCCAGGCTGTGATCGCCCTGGGCGATGCCCGGCTTCTCGAAGACGACGCCCTCGGCGCCGTTCACGGACACCGGGGTGGCGCCGGTCGTGAACGACACGGGCAGAGGCTCGCTGGAATCTAGATAGAACAAGAAGGCGGAGAAGCCCTTCTCGTGGTCGGCCCAGTCGTATTTGGCGAGGTGGTTGTCGCGGTCGAAGGCGGCCGCCCCCTCGGGCAGGTTCGCGAACTCCAGGCGGTAGTCGGCCACGGGGCCCGTCGCCGGTGCGGCGACCTCGCCGGCATCCACGGCCATCAAAGTCTGGTAGTCGCCGGATTGCTGCAGGTTGATGAGCCCCAGGGCGTCGGCGGCGTAGGCGGTGCCTCCCACGCCCAGGCACACGGCGCAGGCCACGGCGGCCGCCCGGGCCCAGCGCGGCACAAGCACCGGCGCCGGGCGACGGCGGCTCGTAGAGGGCGCGGGGCTGCGGGCGGCGGCCTCCTGGGCGATGGCGGCGAAGGCGTCATCCATGGCCGCCTCGGCTTCAGGCGTCGGTCGCGCATCGCCCACAATGGCGCGGATGCTGCGATCAAGATTGTCGTTGGTCATGTCGGTTCCTCTCATCGTGCCACGAATTCGGAAGGCGTGTGTAGCGCCCGCGCAGCAGGTAGGCGGCCGCGAAGCTGCTTCGCTTTCGCACGGTGGCATCGAAGGGTCGTAGGTGAAAAGGGATTGCGGTTCGGAGGAGGCGTCCTCGTCGGCTTCCGGGGTGATGGATCGCGAGAAGGGCCCTCCGTGCTCAGGCGGGGTTGGCGGCCTGCATGAGGGGCGCGTCGGTCTCGGCGGGAGCCCTCGGACGGCAGCCCCGCTCGGATATTCGTCGCGGGCCGTCCGGCTCTTCATTCGCTGCGACGCCGCGAGGGTCGCAGCCCAAGGCGCGCGCGATGCGCTTGCGGCCGCGGGAGAGCCGCTGGCGCACGTTCTCGGCGGTCGTGTCCAAAAGCTCGGCGATCTCGGCGGTGCTGTAGCCCTCCCCGTAGTACAGGGTGATGGCCAGCGCGCAGCCCTCGCCGGCGGCGGCGACAAGGACGCGGAAGGAGGCTTTGGCGTCGCTTGCGGCTGCAGCTCGGGTGGTCTCGTCGCTGCTCCCCGCCTGGCGCAGCGAGGCGTCCAGCCGCTCTTCGTCCACGGCCTCTAAAGGCACGGTGGTCGCGCGGGCGCGCTGCAGCGAGCGGCAGGCGTTGATGGTGATGCGGATGAGCCAGGTCTTGAAGTAACGCGGCTCCCTTAGAGAGCCGATGTTGCGCCACGCTGCGATGAGCGCGTTCTGCACGGCATCGGCTGCATCGGCGTCGTGGCCGTGCAGGCAACTGGCGGCGACGCGGTACAAGGTGGGGCCGCAGGGGCGCGCCAGCCGCTCGAAGGCGTCCGCGTCGCCGCGCTGGGCCCGGCGCACGAGACGCGCCAGCGTAGCACGGTGCAAGGTTTCAGGGGTCATGGGTGCTCGCTTTCTCTGCTCAGGGAAACAAGATATCCTGTTCGCCCTTTAGATGCGAGCGCCCCTGCCCAATGTGACAGACCTTACGGAAAGTTAAGAGCGTCCTATGTTTTCTTTAGCGATTGTTCTTGCGGGGGAGGCTCAACCATACGAATCCGAAGCATCTCTATAGGATGCTACTCCAACAGGTTCGAGATATCGATATCCAATGCATCCGCGATTTTATATAGCGTCTCTAAAGACGGATTAGCCAGACCTCTTTCGATGCGATTAAGCTGATTGTAATGAACCCCTGCCATCAATCCGAAGTCACGCAAGCTCAGGCCCAGCGCTGTACGACGCTTGTGTATTGCGCGTCCTACGCGCAGCTTATATTCATCGAAAGACTTCATTCCTAAAAGAGTAGGTTGAACGCTCTGAAAGATGTCACTACAGAATGTGATATGTCATGTTAAAATGTGACAAATTAAGAAGAGGAAGCTTTCTGAGGCGATGGGAAAGGAAAAGGCGCATATGAAGAGTATTGAAGAAGTTGAGAGTCCTTCGATTGAGCATATTGCAATGGAAGCAGGGAGCCCAAGCAAGAGAATGAGGATAAAGCTTGTCGATAAGTACTCATATTCAGCTACCTCTTACTGGAGCGCCCGTGATTGCGGAGGAGATGTCGAGCCACGTCCGTCGGGCTACAAGTCAAATGCCTTTTGTGCCTGTGGGACTGCGAGATGATAAAGATGTCAGTGTCTCAGGATGGCTATTGCCTAGCTGAGATCAATTGCTTCATTGATTACTTTACTTTTTAGAACTATATGCTGGTTAAACGACATATCCAAAACTTTGTATATTGGGTCGACATTGCTCGCTCAAATGAAATCGAAATTGAAAAGGAATACGCCCCCTTACTTGCAAAAGGCGAGATCGGTTTCGAGCAATTGTTGCACCATGTTGCAGAAAATTTGCGTGGTCACCGAGCGCTTTCTGTGTTTTGGCAATTAACGAGAAGATGTAATTACAGTTGTCCATTCTGCTATATACGGGACAATTCGCGGCGTCAGCTAGAGGCCACCTATGAAGAGATAGAGGAACTAATCGAATGCTTGCTTGAGGAAGGGTTGGCAAAAGTTGTGCTAACAGGAGGAGAATGCCTTCTATCGGAACACTTCGACCATCTCTATTCACGGCTGAAAAGCGAAGGAGTATTGGTAACGATCTATACCAATGGCTCGCTATTCAACGAGTCAAGAAAAGATCTGTTTCGCAAACTGCCGCCCTATTCTGTTGAAGTGACTCTCTACGATTGCGATGCCACCTCTCAGCCCTTCGCGACCATTGAATGGCTCATTGAAGCTGGTATCCCTGTCCTTTGTAAGTTTACGGCGACTAAATCTAACATAGACCATCTGGAAGCAGTAAGACAATGGTGCGACGAGCATCAAGTTGATCTTCGTCTTGATGGGAGACTATTTAATGGCGATAACGGTATCGATGCACAAGTTCTTTCTCTGGAAGAGCCAACCCTGATTGCTCTAGAGAAGGATCAGATGGGAACTGTCTCCTTAGATAGAAGCTCCTTAGAGTCACATGCTCGAAAAGCTTTAGGCTGTGCGGCTGCGAAATATGGAGCCTATGTTTCTCCTGAGTTCATGCTGGGCTTGTGCTGCGATTACCCTCTTCTCTGGGACATGAGACAGGAGGGAGTTCGCAATGCGCTTCGCCTGCTTCACGACTTCGTCGACCGTGAAAAGGAAGCGTCTTTGGTTGGGTGTTCGGGATGTGAAGCGCAAATACTATGTGAGATGTGCGCAGCAAAAGCAGAGCCCATTAAATCGAACGACAAGACTATGTATCAGGTTCCTTTGGGTTATTGCGACGAAGTACGCACACGTTACCTTTCATTGATTGGATGAGAAAGCGAGGGTTTGAATGGCAACAAATTACGAGCGTGCCAAAGAGCTGGTTGGAGAATCGCAGGATCATTGGTTGCTGGCGCCTTTTATAGAAGAAGATCGGGTAGCCGCATTCGAGAAGGCGCGTCAAGCTGTTGCTCTTATAGAAAAGGACGCTTCTGCTGACGGTTCCTTAAGTTCTGAGGAGGGTCTTGTTTATGTTGCTGCGCTCGCTTTCAGCAATGAGGACGGGTATTTGCCAGAACTCGTCAAGGACAGATTGAAGCCATGTGTGAGCGGAGTCTACGGGATCATTTCTGAGGCAACTTTAGATGACGAAGGAAAAGACGAATGGGCAATGAGCCTTTTGGGCGTCGTTGAAACTACCCTCGGTCGGTACGTTGATCGGTTTTCGCATGCTGAGCCTGAGTATACGAAAGCAGAGCATCGCATTTCGCCGACAAGCTATTTCAATGGTCTCATCGCCCTTATGAACTTGCTGCAGGAGTTGGTGGCGCTTTGTGGCTCTGCGAGGGGTGCTGGTTCGGAAGACATTGTCCTGGCGGCTCGAAAAGATCTCGTCAAAGCTTGCAGCCTTATGCTTGAAGGAGATGGTACCACTTACACGCTTGCCCCTAATTATCCGGCTTCTTCGAAAGAAAAAATGATGGGACAGAAGGCGTTTAAGGCCGATGATGCTACGATTGAGAAAATCAAGACAGTAAAGCAGCGTGCTCAGAACGCAATTGCGAAAGTCGAGCCCAGTTATTGTAGTGAGCAGGAAAAAGGGGGCTGCTATGTAGCCACTTGCGTCTATGGCTCCTATGACTGTCCAGAGGTGTGGGTTCTTCGGCGTTTCAGGGATCAATACCTCGAAAAGAGTGTGATAGGTCACTCCTTGGTGAGGATTTACTATGCCGTCAGTCCATCTGTCGTGAAAAGGTTCGGCACTTGCGCCTTGTTTAGAAATCCTGTTCGGCAGACGCTCGACGTTTTCGTGCGTTCACTGAGAAACAAAGGCTATGCCGCTACTCCGTATTCTGATGCTGCTCAAAATTCCAAGAGGAGTCGTCATGGCAAATAAAATATTGAAGCCTTCACGATACAATTATGCTGGTCATTTGACCAATGGAACTGTGCTCGCAGTCAATTTCCTGACATCGGCCGTTTTGAACATGTCTCGTGATGATTACAATCGCCTTAATGCGATGTCAGTAACGAAGGAAGAGGAAGAAGTACTTAGCGCGAATGGTTTTTATGTTGCGGAAGACGAAGACGAGCTGGCTAAAGTCGTAGCGTTACGCAATGCGAATAACTTTTCCTCAAGTCAAGTTAGCTTTCAGATTCTTCCAACAACGTTGTGCAATGCACGCTGCTTCTACTGCTACGAAGAAGGTTTCAATCCTTGCGCATTTGATGAAAAGCATGAGAACGAGCTCGTTGCTTTTATCGAGCGGACTATGCAAGCAGCCCAAAAGCTTCACATTACTTGGTTCGGAGGCGAGCCTCTTTTGCGGCCCGACTTCATCGAACGTGTATCGATGAGGTTAATGGAAAGCGCGGATTCGAGGGGAATTACTTTTGAAGGAGACGTTATCACCAACGGATCGTTGGTGACAGACGAAGTTGCCAAGTTGCTGAAACGCTGCCGAGTTGGGAACGCTCAAATAACTCTTGATGGCACAAACGAAGAATATCAGAGGAGAAAAAACTACCTAGATTCCTCTATTACCCTTGACGATGTTTTAGGAAGTATAGAGAGGCTGCTAGACAATGAGATAGCCGTATCCGTCAGACTCAATATGGATAAAAGAAACCACGAGGATTTGCTGAGCCTTATTCCTTTACTAGGTGCTCGATTCGCTCAGAATGACTTCTTTTCCGCCCATGTGGCTCCTCTGTATAGTCTTTCTGCCGACAATTCCTGTTATGAGTCAGAAGAGCTGGCTGAAGCTTACAAGCCGATCTTGCGTGCGATGATTGATGCTGGCCTTATTAGGTCGTTGAATGGACTGCCGCTAAATTTCAATAATGCGAGTTGTTGCGCGCAAGGAATTAACAACTTTTGTATTTCGCCAGAAGGTTTCATCTCGAAGTGCGACCACTTGATCGGCGATCCTGGAGACCGAATCGGCAGCTTAAGCGAAGGCGTTGCTTTCAATGGATCAGCTGCTTTTTGGGCGCAAACGTCCATACCTGATCAATGTCGTGAATGCGTCTTTCTGCCAACTTGTCAAACTGGCTGCTACGCCGGTGAAAAGATGGGCTTCGGGTATGGTCGCTGTCCGTATATCAAGTTCATTTACGAGGCAGTATTTGATGCTGCTTCGTATTTGATAGAAAGAAACATGTAGAGAAAGGAATACTGATGGTAGTTTTAAGGAAAGCATTTTCGCTTACCGAGAATGGAGCCTGCGATTTTATCGGGCTTTCGTCTCTCCAGAGCGGAGGGGTCTATGCGTCATGCTCGACCATCTGTTCCCCTTATGAGGTGCCAGGCGGCGGTACCCCCTGTGGGACGAAGTGCATGATGTACTGCGTGGGTCGATAGAGCAATGGACGTTGGAAGCCTGCCATTCGGCAGGCTTCCTTGATATAGAGACGAGTGACGGCATGGCTGATTTTATGGAAGTTGTCAACTTGAGGGACGAAGCTCGAAACCTTAAAGGATTGAGCGACTGTGACAAGCTCTTTCAATATGCTCAGGAACTTTGGGAGGAGTCGAAGAGCGATGGCGAGCGTTATGCTGCTATTACAGGACTTGAAGCTGCAATGTTCCATGGGGATGCACCGCAGAGCGAAGCTGCCTCAATTATCGAGGAAGCTTATCGCGAAGGAAAGGGGGTTGATGGATCCCCTCTTGAAGCAATCGCATGGCATGCCGTAGCGGAAAGAGATATGTATACATTAAGAAAATACATTACAGTTCTCTATGAGGAAAGAAGAATTCGAGAGTTGGTTCAGTGGCTTGACTTGACGTCCTCGCTTGGCTCAACAAGGGCGATGGCTGCGTTGCCGGGAGTCGCCAATTTGTATGCTGAGATGATGTTCGAGATGGGGGATGAAAAAGAGGCGGTGTTCGTGGCAGAGAGGGGAATGCGCTGCATTGAGAAACTCTTTGCAATCGAGAAGGAAGAGACAGCACTAAAGGGTACGAGTTCTGCTCTTGGAGAATCGACTAGGGAGCAGTTTGAGAAGTTGCGCGAAGAGTTACGCTTAATTCAGGGAAATTCATACAGGGATCTTTATCTGCACGAGAGATCCAAAGATGCAGCTACGGCGAATTTGTTTTGCTTCGAGGCCTATAGATGTTACGAGGCGGTAAATGGCTTTAAATCCGAGATGCTGACTGCTTACTTAGACATTGCCACTAAAGAGGACGAAAAGATAGACAGAGCAATTAAGTTTCTAGAGAAGCGCTTGCGAGGACAAACCAAGCGATATTTTGAAGAGCTTCAAGCGTGCAATTCGTCCAACTGCCTCCGTTGGGGAAGTTATCTGGCGGCCTACTATGCTTTTTCTTTTGTCGAAAGCGAGCCAGCTTATGCCTACGAACTGTTTTCTGTAGCAGCTGATAATGGAATAGAATTCGCGCAAGAGCAATTGGGCAATTTTAAGAAGAACTTCTTTGGGAAAGTTGTTTATTCAGGGTGAAAAGCGAGAGCCATGGTAATCGCGCTTGCTGGTAGTTGCTCTTCTCCATTTCAGTTTTTCCCAGCTAAGGTTTATGTTTATAGTTGTCCAAACCCTGTAGGATCGACTTCGGTAGCTCTTCAAGCAACGGCCATGTTTGTGGCGAGGGGCGACCAAGGTCGCCCCCTACGGGGGTGAGACGGCGATTATCCGCTATGGAAGGGGGAAGGGTCCTACCCCCAAAGCCCTCGGGTGGGGCACAGGTCGCCGACGATGCAGTCGGCGCAGCGGGGGTTGCGGGCTCGGCAGAACTCGCGGTCGAAATGCACCCACTGGTGGTTGATGAACAGCCACTGCTCGCGCGGGTACACCTTGAGCAGGATGTCCTCCACCTTCTGCGGCGTGTCCGCCGATGGGCCGGCCAGCTTCAGCCGGTGGGCGATGCGGAAGACGTGAGTATCCACGGCGATGCCCTGGGGATCCTTGAAGGCCTCGCACATGACGCAGTTGGCGGTCTTGCGGCCCACGCCGGGCAGCTTCTGCAGCTCATCCACGTCGGCGGGCACCTCGCCGCCGAAATCCGCCGTCACCATTTGGGCGAGCGCCACGAGATTTTTCGCCTTGCTCCGGAAGAACCCCAGCGAGTGGATAATCTCCGCCACTTCGTCGGAGGAGGCGGCCGCCATGGCCGCTGGGGTAGGGAAGGCCGCGAACAGGCGCGGGGTCACCTTGTTCACGGCGGCGTCGGTGCACTGGGCCGACAGCACCACGGCCACGGTGAGCTCGAAGGGCGTGCGATAGTCGAGCGACGCCTTCCCAGGGCCGTAGTGCTCGAACATGCGCTCCTCGATGGCCGCTGCCCGCTCCCGCTTGCTCGCCAGGGATTCCCGTGCCATGCTGCCTCCTTACCTTTTGCGCCGGCCTGCGTCGGCGCTGTGTCGTTTTCGCTATTGTCGCACAGCGCGGGCTCCTTCTCGAGGAATAGTTAGGGGAATCGCGGCGGGACGGTTTACTTCTTTGCTACTATTGGCCCCCCGTTCGCGTCGCTGCGCGCCTCAGTGCGCTACACTGTGCGAGGCGCTCATCCCGGGCGCCGACCGCCCGCTCGGGCGGCTTTTGCCGTTTGCCCTACTGGAAAAGAGACCACTGTGCTCATCGATTCGCTCGCCTTCACCTTGGAGAAGTCCGGCTGCCTGGACGCGTTCTGGGGAAAGCTCGATGCCGGCGAGGACGCCACCTTGGGTGTGGCCGCCTCGGCGCGGCCCTTCCTTGTGGCGGCCCGCTTCGCCCATGCGCCCCAGCCCACGCTTGTCGTCGTGGCCGGCGAGGACGCCGCCGTCGCCTTCGCCCGCAACGTGGCCGCCTATGTGGGGGAGGAGCGCGTGCTGCGCTTCCCGGAGCGCGTGGATTACCCCTTCGACCCGAAGCCGGCCGATCGTCGCGTCATTGCCCAGCGCATGGAGGCCGCCTGGGCGCTCAAGAGCGGCCGCGAAGTCGTGGTGGTGGCGAGCGCCCGGGCGCTGCTGCGCCTGTTGCCGCCGGTAGAGGCGAATGCTGCGCGGCCGATCGCGCTTACGGCCGGCGAGGAGCTCGAGGATATGGGCGTCGAGGGCGTCGAGGAGCTGGGCGACCTGCCCCGCGCCCTGGAGGCCGCCGGCTACGCCAACACCGGCGAGCTGGACGGCCCGGGCACCTTCGCCGTGCGCGGCGGCACCGTGGATGTGTTCCCCGGCAACCTGTCCTTTCCGGTGCGGCTCGACTTCTTCGGCGACGAGCTGGACGAGATCCGCCGCATCGTGCCTGCCACGGGGCAGACCATCTCTTCGCTGCCCTCCGTGGAGATTTACCCCGTCTCCGAGTTCCCCACCTCCCCCTGGGCGCTGGCCGACGCGCGGCGCGCCCTGGAGAAGCCGGCGCTCACCAACCCGGCTCTGCGCGATGTGCTGGAGAAGCTGGAAGGGGGGCTTCGCTTCGACGGCGCCGATGTGGTGCTGCCGTTTCTGTACAAGAAGCCGGTGACGCTGGGCGCCTACGCCGGAGCGGGCACGTGCGCGGCCCTCATCGAGCCGCGTTCGCTCTTCGACGATGCGGCCCATGCGGCAGACGACATCGCCGAGCGCGCCCGGGGCACCAACATCGCGCTCGCGGGCCTGTTCGCCGAGCCGGCGGCGCTGGACTTCGGGGGCGAGGTGCGGGCCACTTATGTCTCCATCATGCGGGTCGGCGGCGCGCTGGACGACGAGCTGCCGGTGAAGCGCGTCGATGTGGCCGGGATGCCCGACAAAATATTCGGCAAGCTGAAGAGCCTCACCGCCGACCGCTACACCATCGTCTTCTCGGCTCCGAACTTGCGCGCCCGCGAGACCATGCGCCACGCCTTCGTCGACCACGGTATTCCCATCCAGATTGTGCAACCGGAAAATTTGGACGATGGCGAGTCGCAACCCGAAAGCATAGAGGCCGACACCCCGGCCCAGGCCAAGCGCCGGCTGCGGCGGGGCGTGGTCAACATCGTGGACAACGACATCCCGCTCGGCATGATCATTCCGAAGGCGCATCTCGCCCTCGTCTCGGCCGCCGACACCCAGGGCTCCCGCGCGGCCAGCCGCCGCGTCCGCTCCCGCGTAGATGCCACCGAGGTCACCTTCCCGTTCAAGCCCGGCGACTACGTGGTGCACGCCGCCCACGGCATCGCCTTCTTCCGCGATCTCGTGCGCCGCGAGGTGGACGGCACCGAGCGCGACTACCTGCAGCTGGAATACGCCGAGGGCGACAAGCTGTTCGTGCCCGTGGAGCAGCTCGACCGCGTCACTCGCTACGTGGGGCCCGAGGGCGGCAGCCCCCGCCTCACCCGCTTGAACACGAGCGACTGGGCGCGCGCCATGAACCGCGCCCGCAAGGCCACCAAGAAGCTCGCCTTCGACCTCGTCGATGTGTACGCCCGTCGCGCCGCCACCCAGGGCTTCCGCTTCTCGCCGGACACGCCCTGGCAGCGCGAGATGGAGGAGGCCTTCCCCTACACCGAGACCCGCGACCAGCTCGCCGCCATCGCCGATGTGAAGCACGACATGGAGTCCCCGCGCCCCATGGACCGCCTCATCTGCGGAGACGTCGGCTTCGGCAAGACCGAGGTGGCCCTGCGCGCCGCCTTCAAGGCCACTCAGGACGGCAAGCAGGTGATGGTGCTCTGCCCGACCACCATTCTGGCCCAGCAGCACTACACCTCCTTCAAAGACCGCTTCGACCCCTTCGACGTCACCGTGGAAG
>ERZ1027035.148-NODE-148-length-22001-cov-6.964322_pt1 | contig 22001 bp, 18 predicted proteins | sample MGYA00519442_ERZ1027035 | MGnify/ENA primary metagenome ERZ1027035 (study PRJEB26926, sample SAMN06164790) | human gut metagenome | biome: ENVO:00009003; feature: ENVO:2100002; material: ENVO:00002003 | host: Homo sapiens | place: USA | collected 2012 ...
TCAGATGTGTATAAGAGACAGTCAGGACCTTGGGCTCGATCCAGGTCACGGCGGCATCGCCGGGCAGCTTTCTGGCGATCAGGGCCTTGATCTTGATGCCCATCTCGGTGAACATCCCCTCGTGCTCGGTGCGGATGTTCCACTCCGGCTCGTTTTCGTGCAGGTCAAAGGTCTTCCAGGTGATCTCGTAGCCGGAAGCAGGGAAATACTCCAGGCTGTCGCGGAACAGGTCGTCGTCATCGGTCTTGAAGTAGATCTCGCCGCCGTCCTTCAGGAATTCGCGGTACTGGATGAGCTGGCGGGGATAGGTGAGCCGGTGCTTGTTGGAGGAAGCATTCTTGCTCCACGGGTTACAGAAGTTGATGTAGATGCGGCTGACGGTATCCTCTGCGGTGAGCACGCCCTTGATGCGCTCGATGTCGGTGCTCATGATCTTCACGTTGTCGATGGGGCGGCCTGCCTCGGTGTAAGCGGCCTCGATCTTGCGCTTGGCAAGGATCAGCACCTTGTCGGTGATGTCGATGCCCAGATAGTTGTTCTCCGGGTGGGCGCAGGCCAGCTGGGAGAGGAAGCCGCCCTTGCCGCAGCCCAGCTCCAGCACAAAGGGCTGCTCCGGGCGGGCATACTGTGCGTGCCACTTGCCGCCCCAGATCAGGGGCTCGTGGACGTGGAAATCGGCGGCCATCAGCTCATCGTGGGCGTAGGGTTTGAAACGCATTCTCATAGTTTGTAATTCTCCTTAAAATTAACGTGGCTCGCCCTCTCAGGCGCTGACGCGCCAGCTCCCCCAAAGGGGGAGCCTTTGGCAAAAACGGATGGTTTTTCGCACTGCCAAAGCCTCTCCCTTTGGGAGAGGTGGCTTTGCGAAGCAAAGACGGAGAGGGCGAGGATGCTTACCGGTCTTGCTTCCGCAAAAATTCTTCCACCTGTTCCGGCTCTGCGGCGCAGCTTCCCTGACAGATGCCGGGTTTGCCGCCGCCGCGGCCATTGAGGGCGGCGTTCAGGGCTTTGGTCAGGGCACGGACATCGCCGCCCGCCTGGGCAAGGCAGTAGCCGGTGCCCTTTTCGTTGGGGGTCAGGGCTGCGCACAGGCCGGTGGTGGCTTCGGTCAGGCGGACAGCCAGCCGGTGCAGGCCGTCCGGGTCCAGCCCCGGCACGATGCGGATGGCATCCGCACCGGGCGTTACCTGCGCGGCCAGCGCGTCAAAGAGCTGGCTGCACAGCCCGAAGTGGGTGAATTTCAGGGCAGTGTACTCGTCATACACCCGGTGCACGGCGTTGGCCGTCTCGCTGGCCTTGGCGCTGAGCAGGGCACCGATCTCTGCCTGCCGTGCCCGCATGGCCTGCGCGGCCTCCAGCGCGCGCCCGCCGCAGACGATGCTCAGGCGCACGCCGCCCTTATAGTTTTCGGCGGCCAGGATCTTGATCTGGCCCACCGCACCGGTAAAGGCGGTGTGGGTGCCGCAGCAGGCACAGACATCCGCCCCGGGGATGGTCACGATCCGCACCTGCCCCTCGATCTCCTTTTTGGAGCGGTAGGTCAGGGCGGCCAGCTCCTCCCGGGTGGGGTAGGTGATGCTCACCGGCACATTCTCCCAGATGATGCGGTTGGCGGCAGTCTCGGCCGCTTTCAGCCCCTCGGCGGAGATGGGGATGTTTGTGTCCATCCGCACGGCATCGGAGCCGATGTGGAAGCCCACGTTCTCGGCCCCGAACATGCTGTGCAGGATGCCGGAGAGGATGTGCTCGCCGGTGTGCTGCTGCATCTTATCGAACCGCCATGCCCAGTCGATGGCCTGTGCTGCTTCGGCCCCGGGCACCGCCCCGGCGGGCAGGGAAGTGACCATGTGCCAGATGACACCCGCCTGCTCGTGGACATCGGTGACGGTCAGCACCGTGCCGTCGGCAAGGGTCAGGGTGCCCCGGTCGGCAGGCTGGCCGCCGCCCTCGGGGTAGAATACCGTGCCGTCCAGCGCGATGCGCCCGCCGCCGGTCCGGCTGTCCGGCTCTGCGGCTAAAATATGCCCCACCGCCTCCCGGCGGTAGGCATCGTGTTCATAGTATTTTTCGGTTGGCTGCATAAGCACCTCCTAATATAAAAACAAGTATACCACGTTTTTTGCCTGTGGAAAATAGTCTGCAGTTATGTTATGATAGAAAACAGACAAGCCCCAGCAAAAAGTTTGAGACGAGGAAGGATTTACAATGCGTGAAAGTGGTATTCTGATGCCGGTGTCCAGCCTGCCCGGCCCCTACGGGATCGGCTGCTTTGGCAAAAAGGCAGAAAAATTTGTGGATTTCCTTGCGGCGGCAGGCCAGAAGATCTGGCAGATCCTGCCCCTGAGCCCCACGGGCTATGGGGACAGCCCCTACCAGAGCTGCTCTGCCTTTGCGGGCAACCCTTATTTCATTGATCTGGATGCTCTGAAAGCCGAGGGGCTGCTGACAGCCGCCCAGCTCAAGGCCGAGCCTTGGGGCAAGGACCCGCTGAACGTGGATTACGGCACCCTGTACACCAGCCGCTACAAGATCCTGCGTGCCGCCTATGCCGCCTGGCGCAGGCAGTGTGCAGGCCGGCACGGCTGTGCCCATTACTATCCGGATGCGTACTATGCCTTCACGCTGGAAAACGAGGGCTGGCTGGAGGATTATGCCCTCTACATGGCCCTCAAGACCGCCAACGGCATGAAGAGCTGGACCCAGTGGCCCCGGGAGTACCGCAAGCGGGAGCCGCAGGCGCTGGAAGCTTTTAAGGCAGAGAACGAGGAAGAGATCGGCTTCTGGAAGTTTCTGCAGTACGAGTTCAGCATCCAGTGGAAGAAGCTGAAAGCCTACGCCAACGCCAACAACGTGCAGATCCTGGGCGATATCCCCATCTATGTCTCGGCAGATTCCGTGGATGCCTGGGTGGGCGGCCCGCTGTTTGAGCTGGATGCAGACGGCGGCTTTGCCCGGGTGGCAGGCTGCCCGCCGGATTACTTCTCGGCAGACGGCCAGCTCTGGGGCAACCCGCTGTACAACTGGCCCTACCATAAGCAGACCGGCTATGCCTGGTGGATCCAGCGTGTCCGCCATGCGCTGGGCATCTATGACCTGCTCCGCATCGACCACTTCCGCGGTTTTGACACCTACTGGGCCATCCCGGCAGACAGCACTACCGCCAAGACCGGCAAGTGGGAGACCGGCCCCCGGATGGAGCTGTTCAACGCGCTGGAAGGTGCGCTGGGCAAGCTGCCCATCATCGCCGAGGATCTGGGCGAGCTCTTCCCCAGTGTGCGGGAGCTTCTGGCAGACAGCACCTTCCCGGGCATGAAGGTGCTGCAGTTCGCGTTCGGCGGCGGGGACAGCGAGTACCTGCCCCACAACCACGTCAAGAACAGCGTGGTCTACCCCGGCACCCATGACAACACGACGCTGACCGCCTGGTGGGACGAGAGCGCATCGGCCAAGGAGAAGGCTGTGGCCGCCGCCTACCTGCATCTGACCGGCTGTCAGCCCACCGCAAAGGAGGTGGCCGCTGTCAGAACAGAGGCGGCCCGCACCGCGCTGCTCCGGGCCGCGCTGGGCTCTGTGGCCGACCGTGCCATCATCCCCATGGCCGACTGGCTGGGCCTGGGCGAGGAAGCCCACCTGAACAGCCCCGGCAAGCTGGGCGGAAACTGGAGCTGGCGCGCCGCCGATGGGTTCGACACTGCCGCGCTGGCCAAACGCATTCTGGCAGAGTGCGCCGTGTACTGCCGTACATAACCGGGCCGGAAACCCGGAGTGTGTTTAGCAGTTTGACGAAAATGTAAAAAATTACGTTAAAGTTTGTGCGTTTTGCTGGAAACGCCCGGCACAAGATGGTATAATTCCGGTAATGGGGCTGCGCTTTCAGCGGCCGTGTGGCAAAGCTGTGCCGGAGGGGAGAGAGTCCGGCACCGGATAATGGGGAAAAACGCATGAAAAAAGAATGGACGGAACAGGATCTGCGCGCCTTTGCAGAAAACGCACAGACCGCCTTTGAAGACGTGACCCTGACGGAAGCCGATGAGGAGGCCGCGGACACCTGGCAGGACGATGGCCTGCAGGTGGATTATGTCCTGCGCAACGGGCAGGTGGACTGCGTGCTGCGCCGCCTGATCGAGGCGGACGGCAAGCTCTGGCAGCTGCAGATGACGGCCCCGCTGGCGGGCAGCGACCTGCCGGAGGATCGGATGACCGCGCGGGAGCGGGAGCTCTGCCGGGACGATATGAATCACGATTTCCTGACCGGCGTGTTCAACCGCCGCTATTTTGAAACGGAGTTCTGCACCCGGCTGGATGAGTGGACGGATGCTCACCGCTGTGCTTCGCTGGCGCTGGTGGCGCTGGACGATGAGGGCGGGATGCGCACCCGGCAGGGCGATGCCGTGATGAACCAGCTGGTCTGTTTTGTGGCCAACCAGTGGAAAAAGCACTACGACCGCCCTGCAGAGCGGGTGGTCTGCCGCCTGACGGACACGCTGTTCGCCATCGGCTGTGCGGATAAGAACTGCGCAGAGCTGGCCGAGGAGCTGAACGGCATTTATGCCGAGATGCCCCGCGCGTGCGTGGCATCGGTGGGCCTGATGCGCCGGGTGCCCTTTACCCAGTCCATCGGCTGCGCCTGCACCGGCGAGGTGCGGGGCAAAAACTGGGACGCGCTGTATCAGCTGTGTGAGCAGCGCCTGAAGGCAGCCCAGACCGCCGGCGGCGACCAGATCTGCAGCAAATAAACCGAATGCATAAAATCCCCCTTTGCGGTACAAGCTAGTGCCACAAAGGGGGATTTTTGTATGGAAAATCAGAAAAATGATAACCTGAATCTGCTGGAAGCGGTGGTGCAGAACACGGAGATGGGCAAGAACACGCTGGAACAGATCGTGCCCATGACTGAGGACCCTGCCTTCCGGGCCGAGCTTCTGCGGGAGCGGAACCTCTACCGGGAACTGAATCAGGAGGCCCACACCGCCATCGAGGCCTGCGGCGGCACGGCTCAGGGCCAGAGCATCATGGCAAAGCTCAACACCAAAATGGGCATCGGCATGAAAACGCTCACCGACAGATCCACCCGCAATCTGGCCGAAATGCTCAGCGAGGGAAGCAGCCAGGGCGTGATGGACTGCATCAAGAGCCAGAAAGATTATCCCGATGCGGCCCCCGGTTCCAAGCGCCTGATGCAGAAGCTGCAGGACCTGGAGGAAGAGAACCGGCTGAAACTGGAGCAGTTCTTGTAAAGGCTGCTCCGGCTGCTCAGAGTGCTTCCACCATGGCCGCCACGATCCGGGTGGCGGTAGCTACGTACTCGGCGATGCTGAATTTCTTCACCACCAGCACCTCGTGGCCGTCCTCGTCGGCGTTGTCGCTCATGGCGCGCAGGATGACACAGGGCACATCGTTCTTGGCGGCGATCTGGCTCACGGCAGCACCCTCCATCTCAACGCAGTCGGGGGCGCATTTGGCCTCAATGGCGGCCTTGGTCTCGCTGTCACCCACGAACAGGTCGCCGGTGGCGATCTTGCCGGTCAGGGCCTTGACCCCTGCCTCGGCGCAGGCTTTTTCAGCGGCGGCGATGAGGGTCGGGTCACCGGCGTACTCCTTCAGGTAGGGCGGGTTCTGGCAGATCATGTCCAGCTGGGCATCGTGGTAGAGCACCGTCTTGCCAATGACCACATCACCAATGCCGATCTTGCTGGTCATATTGCCTGCAATGCCGGAGAAGATGATCTTCTCGGCACCGTATCGGGTGATGAGCACCTGAGTGGTGGCGGCGGCATTGGCCTTGCCCATGCCTGCACAGCAGACCACCACCTGCTTGCCTGCCAGCGTGCCCCTGTGGTACTCCACGCCGCCGTAGGGCTCCACGGTGACGTTTTCCAGTTTTGCACACAGCTGATCGACTTCATCGGGCATTGCGCCCATAATTCCGATAATCATATAGATGTCCTTTCTCCTGGGCAAAAATGTCTCCCACGCGGCGCGCGGGAGACACTTTTATCATACATCAGACGTTGAACAGGAACTCGATCACGTCGCCGTCCTTCACAACGTACTCCTTGCCCTCGGTGCGCTGCAGGCCTTTGGCCTTGACAGCGGCATAATCGAAGTTGTTGGCTTCCAGGTCGCCATAGCCGATGACGCTGGCGCGGATGAAGCCGCGCTCGAAATCGCTGTGGATCTTACCGGCGGCCTGAGGAGCCTTGGTGCCCTTGCGGATGGTCCAGGCGCGGCACTCCTTTTTGCCGTCGGTCAGGAAAGAGATGAGACCCAGCAGGTCGTAGCTGGCAGTGATCAGGTTGTCCAGGCCGCTGGCCTCGATGCCCATCTCGGCCAGGAAAGCCTTCTTCTCCTCGGGGGAGTAGTCGGCAATGTCCTCTTCGGTCTTGGCGCAGATGGGAATGTAGCGGGCCCCCTCCTCGGCGGCGCGGGCGGCCACCAGCGGGACATAGCGGTTATTCTCGATGCCCTCCATCAGGTCATCCTCGCCCACGTTGCAGGCGTAGAGCACGGGCTTGGAGCTCAGCAGGCCCATCTCGTGCAGCACGGCCTGCTGCTCGGCATCCCCCTCGTCAAAGTCAAAGCTGCGGGCGGGCTTGCCTGCGCTCAGGTGGTCGGCCAGCTTCTGCAGCCAGGCAGCTTCAGCGGCAGCGCCCTTGTTGTTGCCGCTCTTGGCAGCCTTGGCCATCCGGCCCGCGCGGTTCTGAACGACCTCGAGGTCGGAGAGGATCAGCTCGTAGTCAATGGCATCGATGTCAGCGATGGGGTCCACGGCCTCGGCCTTGGTCACGTCCTCCACCACATGGATGATGTTGTCGTCATCAAAGCAGCGCACCACATGCACGATGGCATCGCACTCGCGGATGTGGCCCAGGAACTTGTTGCCCAGGCCTGCACCCTGGCTGGCACCCTTGACCAGACCGGCGATGTCTACAAACTCCACGATGGCAGGTGTCTTTTTATTGGTCTGCCAGATCTCGGCCAGCTTGTCCAGCCGCTTGTCCGGCACGGCCACGATGCCGCTGTTGGGCTCAATGGTGCAGAAGGGGTAGTTGGCGGCTTCCGCGTTCTTGGTGGAGGTGATGGCGTTGAACAGAGTGGACTTGCCGACGTTCGGCAGACCGACGATACCTAACTTCATATAAAATACGCTCCTTACACGTTTTTTGGCATAACGATACAACTATCATTATACGCGATGAAAACCCGGAGCGCAAGGGGATGGGCGCAAAACAACAGATTTACACGGCGGGAGTTCTATATTATACTGTTCTTAAAATACGAACCGATTTCCGGAAGGAAAGGCAGGAGGATGTTATGGAACGCAACGACCCGCGCTATCAGGCTTATGTGGAGATCCTGAAGGAGGAGCTGATCCCGGCGATGGGCTGCACCGAGCCCATCGCACTGGCCTATGCGGCGGCAAAAGCCCGTGAGGTGCTGGGGGTGCTGCCGGACAGCGTGCAGCTGCAGGTGAGCGGCAGCATCATCAAGAACGTGAAAAGCGTCATCGTGCCCAACACCGGGCACCTGAAGGGCATGGAGGCGGCGGTGGCGGCAGGCATCATCGCCGGTTCCGCCGAGAAGGAGCTGGAGGTCATCTCGGAGGTCAGCGAGGAAAAGAAGTCTGCCATCCGGGACTATCTGCAGACGGTGCCCATCACCATCGAGCACACCGAGCAGGGGCATGTGTTTGACATCGTCGTCACTGAGCGCTGCGGGCAGGACTACGCCCGGGTGCGCATCGCGGACTACCACACCAACATCTGCCGCATCGAGAAGAACGGCACGGTGCTGTACGAGGTGCCCCTGCTGGACGAGACCGTGCAGGAAGATGCCCGCGCCGACCGCAGCCTGCTGAACATGCAGGACATCTGGGACTTTGCCGAGACCGCCGACCTGCGGGACGTGGCAGACCTGCTGGAACGGCAGATCCGCTACAACAACGCCATTGCAGAAGAGGGCCTGCTGGGCGACTACGGCGCCAACATCGGGCGGGTGCTGCTGACCACTTACGGCAACGATGTCTCCAACCGCGCAAAAGCCAAGGCCGCCGCCGGCTCCGATGCCCGCATGAACGGCTGCGAGCTGCCGGTCATCATCAACTCCGGCAGCGGCAATCAGGGCATCACCTGCTCGGTGCCCCTCATCGAGTACGCCAAGGAGCTGCACAGCGGCAAGGAAAAGCTCTACCGCGCCCTCATCATCTCCAATCTGGTGGCCATCCACGAAAAGACCGGCATCGGCACCCTGTCTGCCTACTGCGGCGCGGTCAGCGCGGGTGCGGGTGCAGGCGCAGGCATCGTGTACCTGTGCGGCGACGGCTATCAGGCTGCCATCCACACGGTGGTCAACGCCCTTGCCATCGTGTCCGGCATCGTGTGCGACGGAGCCAAGGCTTCCTGCGCCGCAAAGATCGCATCTTCGGTGGATGCGGCGCTGCTGGGCTACAACATGTACAAGTGCAATCAGGAGTTCAAGGGCGGCGATGGCATCGTGATGAAGGACATCGAGACCACCATCAAGGGCATCGGACGTCTGGGCAAGGACGGGATGCGGCAGACCAATGAGGAGATCATCCGGCTGATGATGAGCTGAGCGGCGGAGCCTGCGTCCCAAAAATCATACAAAACCTTCTTTATTTTGTCATAACTCTTCCGTATAATAAGAAGTGGAATACTTTGTCACAAGGCCCAAAAGGGCCGGAACATACAGAATTGGGGAGGAAACCACTATGGCCAACGAAAAGATCCTCGTCGTGGACGACGATACCAACATCTGCGAGCTGCTGCGGCTTTATCTGACCAAGGAGGGCTATCAGGTCACCACCGCGAACGACGGCGAAGAAGGTCTGGACAAGTTCAATCAGGTCAAGCCCGATATGGTGCTGCTGGATGTGATGATGCCCAAGATGGATGGCCTGGAGGTCTGCCGCCGCATCCGCAAGCTGGGCAACACCCCGGTGATGATGCTGACCGCCAAGGGCGAGACTTTTGACAAGGTGCTGGGTCTGGAGCTGGGCGCGGACGATTACATGGTCAAGCCCTTTGACACCAAGGAAGTCGTGGCCCGCATCAAGGCGGTGCTGCGCCGCTGCACCACCACCACCGCCCAGACCGAGAGCACCGAGGGCGTGATCGAGTTCGACAACCTGCGGCTGGACATGAACAGCTACGAGCTGCGGGTCAAGGGCAAGGTGGTGGAGGCTCCCCCCAAGGAGCTGGAGCTGCTGAACTGCCTGGCCTCCCACCCCAACCGTGTTTACACCCGCGACCAGCTGCTGGACGAGGTGTGGGGCTTTGAGTACTACGGCGACAGCCGCACCATCGATGTCCATGTCAAGCGCCTGCGCGAAAAGCTGGCGGGCGCTTCCGACAAGTGGGAGCTCAAGACCGTCTGGGGCGTGGGCTATAAGTTCGAGGTGCGTCAGTAATGCGCAAAAGTATTTCGGTCACCTTCTTTTCGATGGTGGCCACCCTGCTGGTGCTGGGCACGGCGGTGCTGGGCTGTTCCGAGTGGCTGCTGTTCAGCCGCTATTTTGCCCAGGAGCGGTACGACACGTTGGACAGCGTGGCGGATGTGACCCAGCGCGCGGCGGATTATATCGTGCAGCAGGCAGCTCTGCCCAAGGGGGCCGAGCTGGATGCCCTGAACACCAAGCTGGAGATCATCGGCGAGAGCGCCGAGGCTTACCTCTTTTTCACCGATGAAGAGGGCAGGGTCCTCATTGCCTCCAACCCCGAGATGGTGGGAACAGATATTGTGGGGCCGGAGCTTATGAAAAAAGTTGCCGGGGATCAGCCCTACCACACCCTGAGCACGCTGGATGGTGTGCTGACTGAGAAGAGCTATGTCTCGGTGCGGCACATGCAGGATGCACGGGGCAACAACAGCGGCTATCTCTTCCTCTGCTCCTCCGGTGCCCGGCTGACCGACTTCAAGGAGGAGTTCTGGTCGAACTTCTTCTTCTCGGCCTGCATCATGCTGCTCTGCGCCAGTGTGCTGACCTCCTTCCTGATGCGGAAGCTGACCGACCCGCTCCAGAAGATCACCGATGCCGCCCAGCGGTTTGGCGGCGGGGACTTCTCTGTCCGTGTTGAGGGCGTGGAAGGTGAGGGCGAAGTGGTGGATCTGGCCCACACCTTCAACCAGATGGCGGAGAACATCCAGTCCAACGACAACTCCCGCGGCCAGTTCATGGGCAACATCGCCCACGAGCTGCGCACCCCCATGACCACCATCAAGGGCTTTGTGGACGGCATTCTGGATGGCACCATCCCGCCCGATATGCAGAACCATTACCTGCAGCTGGTCAGCGAGGAGACCGGCCGCCTGGCCCGGCTCATCCAGAACATGCTCGATCTCTCCAAGCTGGAAAGCGGCGAGTATCAGGTGAACGCCCGGATGTTCAACATCTGGGAGACGCTCACCGGTGTGGCCCTTTCGGCGGAGCAGCGCATCAACGACGGCATGATCGATCTGGAAGGCCTGACCATGGATGAAAAGGTGCTGGTCTACGCGGACCCCGACCTCATCCATCAGGTGGCTTATAACATTCTGGACAATGCCATCAAGTTCACCCCGGCGGGCGGCACCATCAAGTTCCATGTGGAGAAGCTGGGCCCCGAGGTGGAGATCTCGATCTGGAATTCCGGTCAGGGCATCAGCCCCGAGGCGCTGCCCTATGTGTTCCAGCGCTTCTACAAAGAGGACAGGTCCCGCGGCCTGCACGCCCGGGGGGCCGGTCTTGGCCTGAATATCTGCAAGGTGCTGGTCAACCTTTCCGGAGGCCAGATCCGTGTGGAGAGCCAGCAGGGCGAGTGGTGTCAGTTCGTGTTCACCCTGCCCGCCACGCCCCCCAACCCCAGCGGCATGAAGCGCCTGCCGGACGAATCCGGTCAGCCCGTGCCGGTGGAGGACCCCGCCAGCATGAAGCCTGTCAACTGAATCCGCGGCCAGACTGTCCCCCTGAAACGGGCGGGGCGGTCTGGTCGTTTTTGGTTTTGGAATGGATTTTGGATGGATACAGGGGCAGGTTTGAGACTTTTCCGTGAAAAACACGGCTCCGGGTTTGATTTTTTGCGTGTTTTCATGTAAACTAAGAATAACCATGCCCGCCCTGCATTCCGGCCCCAAAACAGGTGCTCTGGCAGAACGGATGGTGTAATCTTTCTGAAAAATAACGGAGAGTATAAAACGCAATGACGATCATTAGTCCTTCGATTCTTTCGGCTGATTTCAATCAGCTTGGCGCAGACTGCCGCATGGTGCTGGATGCCGGTGCGCAGATGCTGCATTATGACGTGATGGACGGCCACTTTGTGCCCAACATCAGCTTTGGCGTGCCGGTGCTGAAAAGCCTGCACAAGGGGATGCCCGCAGCATTCTACGATGTCCACCTGATGATCAGCCACCCGCTGCAGTATGCAGAGCCTTTCATCAAGGCGGGTGCCAGCCTGTACAACTTCCACCTCGAGTGCGAGGACGACATCCAGCAGACCATTGATGCGGTCAAGGCACTGGGCTGCAAGGTGGGCCTGACCATCAAGCCCGGTACTGCGCCGGAAGCGCTGGCCCCGTATCTCGACCAGCTGGATCTGGTGCTGGTGATGAGCGTGGAGCCCGGCTTCGGCGGGCAGAAGTTCATGCCCTCGGCGCTGGAAAAGCTGCGCTGGCTCAAGGAAGAGCGGGCAAAGCGGAGCGCCCGCTACCTGCTGGAAGTGGATGGCGGCGTGGATGACACCACCGCCCCCCTGTGTGTGGAGGCGGGTGCCGATATTCTGGTGGCGGGCAGTGCCGTGTTCGGCGCAGCCGACCCGGCTGCGGCAGTGCGCCGTCTGGCCGCCCTGTGAGAGGTGCCTTACCATGGATGAACGTTTGATCCAGCAGCAGGAGCAGGAGCTTGCAAAGACGGGGCGGTACTATCTGCACGTCTGCTTTATGACCATCCCGCTGCTCTGCATGGCCTGCTTCCTGTACGGTCTGCGGCCCCTGCTGCTCTGCGGCGCGGCGCTGCTCACCGGCAATCTGTGTGACCGCCTGGTCTCCCTGCTGCGCCGCCGCGTGTATCGGGCCGGGGATTTCTCCAACGAGAGCTTTGCCCTCATCATCGCCCTGCTCATGCCCGCCACGGTGGACTGGTATGTGGTCATTATGGCGGTGCTGGCCGGTGTCCTCATCGGCAAGGAGGTGTTTGGCGGCTACGGCAGCTATCCCTTCAACCCCGCTGCTGTGGGTTACGCCGTGGCGGCGGTGTCCTGGCCGGAGCAGGTGTTCCGCTACCCCCAGCCCTATACCAACATCCCCCTGTGGGATGCCACCGGCGTGCCGGTGTCCAGCACCATCTCGGATACCCTGCGCAGCGGCGGCAGCCTGAACATCGGCGCAATTTCGCTGGTGCTGGGCGAGTACGCCGCCCCCATGGGCACCGGTGCCGCCCTCATCCTTCTGGCCTGCGGGCTTTTCCTCTGGCTGCAGAAGGATGTCCGTCTGAGCGCTTCTGTCAGCTTTGTGGTCACCTGTGCCCTCATCGCCTTCCTCTTTCCCCGTCAGGTGGGAGTAAACGGCGTGGACATCGCCCTGCGCCTGCAGTGCGTGCGGGACGAGCTGCTGACCGGTGCCATGCTGTTCAGCGCGGTGTTCCTGCTCAACGAGCCCTACACCTGCGCCCACCACCGTCTGGGCCGCATCCTGTACGGTGTGCTGGTGGGTGCGATCACCATGGGCTTCCGGTATTACGGCGTGTACGAGACAGGTGTCTGCTTTGCCCTGCTCACGGTCAACAGCATTTCCGGCTGGATGGACCGCACCGAGAGCCGCCTGTATCAGCTGATGCACCGCCCTGCGGCCGGAAAGGAGGGCGCTGAATGAAACGTTCCATTGCAGAACTGATCACCCGCGATCCGGAGAAGTTTGCCCACCATGACCGGGTGTTCAAAAACAACCCCGTTGTCATGCAGGGCATGGGTCTGGCTCCGCTGGTGGTGCTTGCCACCACGGGCAAAAATGCTTTGATGCTGGCCGTGGCTGTGGCCCTGCTGCTCACGCCTTCCCGGATGCTGGCCTGCCTGGTCAGCCGCCTGTTCCCCCTGCGGGACGAGCAGCCCGCCCCGGAAGAGCTGGAGAAAAAGCTGCTGCCCCGGGCGCTGGTGTACAGCGGCAGTGCGGCGGTGGTCTACCTTGCTGCTTATCCCATCCTGAACGCTGTGTTCGGCACCGACCTGCTGATGCTGGGTATCTACCTGCCCATGCTGGTGGTGGAGCCCCTGCTGACCTACCGCTTTGGCCGTGTGCAGGAAACCATGCACAAGGCCGTCTCCAAGGGTCTGCGCATCACGGTGGGCTACGCGCTCATCCTGTTCATCGTGGGCTGCCTGCGGGAGTGGCTGGCGCTGGGCAGTGTGTTTGGGATCCAGCTCAGCCGCTCTGTCCTGCCCATGGCATCCATGCCGGCAGGCGGTTTCATCGTGCTGGGCGTGGTGTGTGCCGTCTGGCGCGCGCTGGCCCGCAAACACAAGGAATACCTGAAAACTGAGGCGCGCGGCACTCTGGCTGCGCACCCCCGGAAGGAGGTGCAGGATCAGTGAGTGCTGTGATGAATACCATCGGCGTGGCCTTTGCCTACGCCGTGCTGGCCCTGTTTGCCCAGAACGCCATCTTTACCCGTGGTCTGGGCGTGTCGCGCCTGATCCAGCTGGTGGGTGACGAGCGCACCAGCAGCTGGTGGTTTGCCCTGCTGCTCTGTGTTACCCAGACGCTGGTGGCTCCGCTGGCGTATTTTGCGGGCAGCCAGATCGTGGATTTGCCCTACCGTGCCCAGCTCCGCCCGCTGCTCTACCTGGCCTGTGTGGCGGTGGTCTGCATCTTTGAGCACGCCATCCTGCGGGCGGTCAAGGGCCCCCGCAGCGGCCTGCTCATCCGCATCCTGCCCATTGCCGCCGTGAACAGCGGCGTGCTGGGCACCGTGCTGGTGGAGCGCACCCAGAGCTTTACGCTGGCGCAGTCCATCGGCTTTGGCCTGGGCAGCGGCCTGGGCTACCTGCTGGCTGTGATGCTGGTGACCGAGGCGGGCAACCGTCTGCGCAGCAAGGCCATCCCCGAAGCATTCCGCGGCCTGCCCATCACCCTGATCTATATCGGTGTGCTGGCGCTGGCCATCTACGGCTTTACCGGCCATTCCGTGATCCTGTAAGTTGACCCCAAGGAGGGTGGTTGATTATGGCAAGATATCCCAAACGCCAGAAGGTCAAGCGCTACCGGCGCAGCTTTTACACCCGTGAGATGCGGCTGAAAAAGGGCATCGGCATTGCGGTGCTGGTGGTGGCCGTGCTGGCAGCGGCCTGGGTGGCCGCACCCCATGTGCTGGACTGGGCCACCCACACCTGGTATACCGTGGTGCGGGATCGCGACCTTTCCGCATCCAGTGCCGTCAGCGAGAGTGCATCCTCCGGGACGCAGAGCACCGCTGCCAGCGAACCGGCAGCTTCCTCGGTGCCGGAAAAGGAGCCGGAGCCTGAGCCCGAGGTCAAGGGCACTGATATTGTGACGGGCCTGTGGGCAGAGGTGGATGTGACCACCCTGACCGACGAGGCCGCCATCCGCTCCGCCGCCCGGCAGCTCAAGGCACAGGGCATGACCTATGCCATCCTGACCCTGAAGGACACCGCCGGGCAGGTGTATTACGCCTCCCAGACGGTGGTTGGTGCCGCCAATGCAGCCCCCACGCAGGTCGAGCTGACGAGTGTGGCATCCATCTTCAAGGAGGAGGGGCTGGTGCCGGTGGCTGCGCTGACTGCCTTCCGTGACCCTGCCGGTGCCCGGGCCGACCACGCTCTGGCCATCCGGTATCAGGGGCAGGAGTACCTCTGGCTGGACAACAAGGCTTCCGCCGGAGGCAACCCCTGGCTGAACCCCTACGCCGCGGAGACCGTGCAGTATATCGGCGATCTGATCGCCGAGGTCCACGCCGCCGGGTTTGATCAGGTGCTGCTGGAAAATGTCCAGTTCCCCTCGTCCACCAGCGCCAAACAGGATTATGGTGCCACCAACGGTGTGGACCGTGCCGGGCAGCTGACTGCGGATATCGCCGCCTGGCAGGCCCGCTTCGGGGATACGGTGACACTCTGGTACGGTTATTCGCTGGCCGAGGTGACCGGCTCCTCCAGCCAGCTGGGAGCCCCTGCGGCCCAGCTGGGCGTGAAGAACCTGCTGGTGAAGGTCCCGTCCTCCTCTACGCTGGATGCAGCGGCCCGGGAGGAGATGACCCTCTCCCTGACCGAGGCAGGTGTGGAGCATGTGGTCATCCGGGATGATGCCGCCAGTTATTTTGAGTGATCCCTGCGTTTTTGTGAGAGGGAGGGAAGTATTATGAACAAAACACCCTGTTTTTCCCCGGCGCACATCCTGTTGCCGTCGGAACAGATCCCGGTGGGGCAGTGGGGCTGTGTGGCCTGCGATCAGTTCACCAGTGACCGCTCCTATTGGGAAAAGGCTGCGCAGGCCGCCGCAGGCGGCCCCAGCACACTGGACCTGATCCTGCCGGAGGTCTATCTGGAAGAGGATGACGTGGATGCAAGGATCAGCGCCATCCATGCGGCCATGGACGATTACACCCGGAACGTGCTGACCCGCGCGGTAGACGGCTTCATTTATGTGGAGCGCACCGAGCAGAGCGGCCGGGTGCGGCAGGGCCTTGTGGGCAAGATCGACCTGGAGGCATACAGCTATGCCGAGGGCGCGGTGCCTGCCATCCGCCCCAGTGAGCACACTGTGGAAAGCCGCATCCCGCCCCGCATGGCGGTGCGCCGGGGGGCAAGGCTGGAAACGCCCCATATTATGATGCTGGCCGATGACCCCGGCTGCACCCTCATCGAGCCCATCGGCGAGAAGAAGGAGCAGCTGCGCAAGGTCTACGAGGGCGACCTGATGCTGAACGGCGGCCACATTGCCGGCTGGGCAGTGGAAGATCCCGCCCTGCTGGCCCAGATCGACAGCGCCCTGAACGCTCTGGGCAGCCAGGAGGCCTTTGATGCCCGGTATCCCCAGGCAAAGGGCGGCGCGCCCCTGACGCTGGCCGTGGGCGACGGCAACCATTCGCTGGCTTCCGCCAAGGCCTGCTGGGAGGAGCTGAAAAAGACCCTGACCCCGGAGCAGCAGCTGACCCATCCGGCCCGCTGGTGCCTGGCTGAGGTCTGCAATGTCCACTCTCCGGCCATTGAGATCGAGCCCATCCACCGTGTCCTCTTCAATGTGGACTGCGGTGCCGTGCTGCTGGCCCTCATCGCATGGAGCGATTCCCACGCGGCAGGCATCTGCTTCGGCGATGCAAAACAGCAGTCCTTTACGCTGGCAGGCCCCCATGTGGCCAATGTGCTCAGCTTTGAACATCCCGTTGCCCCGCTGACCGTGGGCACCATTGACGCATTCATTGAGTATTTCATGGCCCGCCACATCGAAGCCCGGGTGGATTATGTCCACGATGAGCCCGCTGTCCGCGCCCTGTGCAGGCAGGGGGGTGTGGCTTTCCTGATGCCGCCCTTTGAGAAGAGCGATTTGTTCAAGGGCATCGTTATGGGCGGTGTGCTGCCCCGCAAGACCTTCAGCATGGGGCACGCAGAGGAAAAGCGCTATTATATGGAATGCAGAAACATTTTAGGTGAAGAATGACATTTAACGAACTGAATCTTTCCGCGCCTGTGCTGCGTGCTGTGGCACAGGCGGGCTATGAATCCCCCTCGCCCATTCAGGCGGCGGCCATTCCGCCGGTGCTGGCCGGGAGGGACTTGATGGGCTGCGCCCAGACGGGTACCGGCAAGACGGCTGCCTTTGCGCTGCCCATGCTCGACCGCCTGACTGCCAGCGCGCCCCGCAAAAAGGGTGCCATCCGCGCCCTGATCCTGACTCCTACCCGGGAGCTGGCTTTGCAGATCGGCGAGAGCTTTGAGGCCTACGGCAAGTATCTGACCCTGCGCAGCACCGTCATCTTTGGCGGTGTGGGTCAGGCTCCGCAGGTCGCAGCCCTGAAAAAGGGCGTGGACATCCTCATTGCCTGCCCGGGCCGCTTGAACGACCTGGTGGGGCAGGGGCTGCTGGACCTCTCCAACATTGAGATCTTTGTTCTGGACGAAGCCGACCGTATGCTGGATATGGGCTTTGTCCACGACGTGAAAAAGGTGATCGCCAAGCTGCCCGGGCAGCGCCAGAACCTGATGTTCAGCGCCACTATGCCCAAGGAGATCGAGCAGCTGGCCGCAGGCATCCTGCATGACCCGGCCTTTGTCAAGGTAGACCCGGTGTCCAGCACGGTGGACCGCATCCAGCAGAGCCTGTATTTTGTGGAGAAGGGCAACAAGAAGTTCCTGCTGCCCTGGCTCATCAAAAACCTGAAGCCTGAGGTGGTGAACGCGCTGGTGTTCAGCCGCACCAAGCACGGGGCCGATAAAATTGCAAAAGATCTGAACAAGCAGGGCATCCCCGCTGCCGCCATCCACGGCAACAAGAGCCAGACCGCCCGCGTGACGGCGCTGGAGGATTTCAAGGCGGGCAAGACCCGGGTGCTGGTGGCGACCGATATCGCCGCCCGCGGCATTGACATCAGCGAGCTGTCTCATGTGTTCAACTACGACCTGCCCGAGGTGCCCGAGACCTACGTCCACCGCATTGGCCGCACGGCCCGTGCCGGTGCCGACGGCACTGCCATCAGCTTCTGCGCCCCGGAGGAAAAGGAATATCTGGCCGGGATCGAAAAGCTGAACCGCCGCCAGATCCCGGTCGTCTCCGGCCATCCCTGGGATGGCGTGCCTGCCCCTGTCAAGGCTGCACCCCCGGTGCGGGGCAAAAAGCCCAAGGCGGAAGCAGAGCAGCCCGCCAAAGCAGAAAAGGCAGCCAAGGCCGAAAAGCCCGCTGCCCCCAAGAAGGAAAAAGCGGCTGCAAAACAGCTCAGCCCCAAGAATACCGAACCGAAAGAAGGAACATCCATGGAGGAAAACCAGAAGCGCACTTCCGGCGGCCGCAGTGAGAACCGCCGCTCCAATAACAGCCGCACCCGCCGCGAGGGCAATGCCCCGCAGCCGGCCAACCGCGGCAGCAACGCTCAGCCCAAATTCGACCCCCACTTTGTGAGCGCCCCGGAGGCTACTCCTCTGCGCCCGGTCAAAAAGGCTCCGGCTGCGCAGCCTGCTGCAAAGCAGACTGCTCCGGCCCAGAACGGCCAGCGTCAGCGCGGCAGTCAGCCTGCCCGTGCCGAGCAGCGCATCGACCGCAATGATCCGCGCACCGAGCAGCGGGCAGAACGGAACAGCCGCAATGCCCGCCCGGCCCAGAACAGCCAGAGCCAGCAGGGCAGCCGCAATAACCGCAATGCAGTGCAGAGCAGCCGCCCGGACCGCCCCGCCAAGAGCGAGGCACCCCGCGGCCGCAGCCGGAACACCGCCCCCGCACGGGACGAGGACCCGGGCCTGATGCTGATCAGCCGCCGCCCGCCCCAGCAGAAGTTCACCAACTTTGAAGAGTATATGACCGCCCACGGCGGTGCCACCGCACCCATCGAGGATCACACCGATGAAACCTGAGCCGTTTGCCCCCTGGCAGTGCCCGCTCTGCGGCGAACCCCTGACCGGGGACACTGCCCTGAAATGCGGCAGGAACCACAGCTTTGACCGGGCGAAAGAGGGGTATTGGCACCTGCTGCCGGTGCAGAGTATGCGCACCAAGGCCCCGGGCGACAGCAAAGAGATGGTCGCCGCCCGCCGTGCCTTCCTGAACGCCGGGTATTACGGCATCTTCGGCCGGGCGCTGGGGGAACTGTGCCTTGCCTACGGCGCTGCCGCCGGGGCAGATATGCCGCTCCACCTGCTGGATGCGGGCTGCGGCGAGGGCTGGTACGACCGCTGCATTGCACAGGCCTTTGCGCAGGCGGGCCGGCCGGTGCAGCTGGCGGGCTTTGATATCGCAAAGCCTGCGGTGCGTCTGGCCGCAAAGGCACTGCCTGCCGCAAAATACGCGGTGGCATCCAGCTTTGCCCAGCCTGTCCGCACCGGATGGGCCGACCTGCTGCTTAACTGCTTCTCGCCCTTTGCGCAGGAAGAGTTCCGGCGCGTGCTGCGCCCGGGCGGACGGATGATTTATGTTGTGCCCGGTGCAGAGCACCTCTACCAGATGAAGGCTGTCCTCTACGACACGCCCTATAAAAATCCGGTGCAGGAGGTGGCCTATGAGGGCTTCCGCCCCATTGGGGAGCGGGAAGTCTCGGGAAGCATCACGGTGCCCGCCGGGCAGCTGGAGGCGCTGTTCGCCATGACCCCCTATTACTGGAAAACGCCACGGGATGGCGCGGCCCGCCTGGCCGCCCTGCCCGAGCTGACCACGGACATCGCGTTCCGCTTCCTCGTGTTTGAAAAAGAGTGATTGAAAAGCCCCCGGCCTGTGAGGATACAGGCCGGGGGCTTTTTGCGTGCAGAAAACAGGGTTACATCGCGATCCAGCCCAGTGCGTTGGCGACCGAGCTGGCCAGGATGATAGCCGCGAAGATGGGGCAGAGATACCGGAGCATAAAGTTGAACACCGGTTTGCGGCGGAAGGGCTGACCTTCCCGTGTGACCTCTTCCTCGATCTTTTCCACACCGACGATCCGGGAGACCAGCAGGCAGGTGGCAATGGCCGCAATGGGCATCATCACCGAGTTGGTCAGGAAGTCGAAGAAATCGAGGAACTGCATCCCGAACACGGTCACACTGGCAAGGGGGCCGTAGCCCAGCGCGGAAAGGCTGCCCAGTGTGATCATAATACAGCCGATGAGGATGGTGGAGCGGGTGCGGTCCCAGCCCAACTCGTCCTCAAAGGTAGAAACAGCGCTCTCGGTCAGGGCAATGGAGCTGGTGAGGGCCGCGAACAGCACCAGCACAAAGAAGAGCACGCCTACGGCAGTGCCCATGCCCATGCTGGCAAAGACCTTGGGGATGGTAATGAACATCAGGGCCGGGCCCGCCTGCAGGGTGTCAGGGTCGCCGCCCGAAAAAGCGAACACGGCGGGAATGATCATCAGGCCCGCCATGATGGCAATGGCGGTGTCGAAGATCTCCACGTTTTCCGTGGACTGCTCAATGGACACGTTCTTTTTCATGTAGGAGCCAAAGGTCACCAGGATGCCCATGGCAATGGAGAGGGAGTAGAACATCTGCCCCATGGCGGAAACCACGGTCATCCACGAGAAGTTGGCCGGGTTGGGCACCAGAAAATACTTTACACCTGCCAGTGCGCCGGGCCGTGTGACCGAGTAGACGGCAATGACCACCGAGAGCACCACAAGCACCGGCATCATCACCTTGGAAACGCGCTCCACGCCGTTGCGCACGCCCGCAAAGATGATGCCCAGCGTGATAAAGGTGAACAGCAGGAACGCGATCTCGGCCAGCAGACCGTTGGAGATGAAGCCGGAGAAATACCCGTCCGATGCCAGCGCGCTGCCGTGGCCGGTGAGATACTGGGCCAGATAGTGGATGACCCATCCGCCGATGACCGAATAATAGGGAACGATCAGGATGGGGATGACGGCGTTGATCCAGCCGCCGAACGCCAGCCCCTTCCCCTTGCCAAAATGGCTGTAAGCGCCCACCGGGCTTTTGCGGGTCATCCGGCCCAGCGCCGTTTCGGCAATGATCATGGTGTAGCCAAAGGTGACAGCCAGCAGGATGTAGACGAGCAGAAAAATGCCGCCGCCGTATTTTGCGGCCAGATACGGGAAGCGCCAGATGTTTCCCAACCCGACCGACGCACCGGCGGCGGACAGCACGAATCCGAGTTTGCCGGAAAACGCACTGCGCTTGTGTTGAGTTTCCATGTTTTTTTCCTCTTTTCCAGTTGATAAAATCAAGTGTAACATAGAAAAAACTGGATTTCAACGAATCGCAGGTGTTTCACCGGTGGAGAGATTTCAGGCGAAAGGTGAAGAAAAGTGAATCACTTTCGGGTAAAGGGCTCCATACCGTGCTCCTCGGGGGTGTAGTATTCCATCAGGGAAATGTAGTTTTCCGGGTGGTGGCAGAACGCCGCGCGCAGAACACTGTCCAGCTCGCCCCGGGCGGTGAGCAGGCGGATGATGTACTGGGCCACCATCTGCACCACATCGGTCTCGATGCCGTAGCACAGGCCGACCGCCAGCACCGGGATGAGGATCTGCCGGGCCAGCAGGGGCACGTTCTGGCCGTACCGCTCAAGGATGGGGCGGCTCATGGTGGAGGCGGCCCAGACGCTGCCCACGATCTGCCAGTAATCGATCTCTTTCATGTGGGAAAGGCTCTGCAGCCGCTCGACGATCTCACCGTCGCTGAGGATGTAGCCATCGACCACCTCTTTTTCGGAGCGGAGAAAGGCACACTGGATCATGTCCATGATGGCGGCTTCGTATTTCTGGTGGAAATTTTCCCGGGAAACGCAGAACTTGGCCACGATGTCGATGAGGGCACTGGTGTCCTCGGCGGTGGCAAGACTGCTGATCACCAGCGGCGTGGGGCCGAATTCCGCCCCCAGTGCGTCCAGGTCGGCCAGCTCTTCGGCATTCCGGGTGGCGGGCAGAAAGCGGTCACAGCCGTTGCGGTGGTAGCCCCAGGCAGCGGGCAGCACCCGGGCCACCGCGTCGCCGCTGGAAATGATGCTGAAGATGTTGCTCTCGGGCCAGTTTTCCAGCAGGGTGCCGTCCGGGGCGTGGTTGGCATCGAAATCCTGCTGCAGGTCAGGCCGGTCGGCGGCAGTCAGGGCCGCAGGCACCGCAAAGCCGTAGGCATAGATATTCTCACGCCCCAGCTGGGGCAGCTCCCGGGCAATCTTTGCCGCCAGCAGATTTGCAATGATGGAACCGCGGCTGTAGCCGCCCAGCCAGAGCTTGAAGGCACCGCCCTGCCCTGCCCGGGCCAGATAGGCTTTGAGGGACGCAAACACCGCTGCCACAGGCGTGACAAAGCCGGTGTGCGCGCTGGTATCACCTGTGTGGAAGTTGCTGGCCCACTCGC
>ERZ1027035.166-NODE-166-length-20969-cov-6.728555_pt1 | contig 20969 bp, 19 predicted proteins | sample MGYA00519442_ERZ1027035 | MGnify/ENA primary metagenome ERZ1027035 (study PRJEB26926, sample SAMN06164790) | human gut metagenome | biome: ENVO:00009003; feature: ENVO:2100002; material: ENVO:00002003 | host: Homo sapiens | place: USA | collected 2012 ...
CCTTCGAGCCCGGCTGCCGTAACAACTGGCACATCCATCACGCCGCCGAGGGCGGCGGCCAGATCCTGCTCGTCACCGACGGACGCGGCTGGTACCAGGAGTGGGGCCAAGATGCCCGGGCGCTGCTGCCGGGGGACGTGGTCTACATCCCCGCGAACGTGAAGCACTGGCACGGGGCCGCCTCCGACAGCTGGATGAGCCACGTGGCCTTCGAGGCGCCGGGCACCGAGTGCGCCAACGAGTGGTGTGAACCCGTCACCGATGAAGAGTACGCCGTACTCTAGGGCGACAAGCACAAGCCCCCCCCCGAGCCGGCAGCCAGACTCGGGGGGGGGCAAGCCAATAGCTGCAATTATTCTCTCTTGCAAATAGTCTAGTAGTTCGCTAGAATTTTCTTGCGCCGAGAAGTTCCCCCTTCGCCGTCGTGCAGCGGGCTGGGGGCGTGTTCCGTGCACCGGGCAGGTCGAGAGTGGCGCACGGCCTGTCGCCTGCGAGAAAGGTGCATGATGGGCGTTATCAAAGCCGTGTGCACAAGCGATGTCAAGGGAATCCAGAAAACCGAGCAGACCGCTATCGAGCTTCGGCCCGATTGGGGCATCGAGGGCGATGCCCACGCCGCGCCGTGGCACCGCCAGGTGAGCCTTCTGTCCTACGAGCAGATCGAGGCCTTCAAGAATCGTGGCGCCGAAGTGGGCAACGGTGCATTCGGCGAGAACATCATCGTGGAGGGCTTCGACTTGAAGAACCTCCCCATCGGCACGCGCTTCGCCTGCAACGACGTGGTACTGGAGTTGACCCAGATCGGCAAGCAGTGCCACGCCCACTGCGCCATCTACCACCAGATGGGCGACTGCATCATGCCCCGCGAGGGCGTGTTCTGTAAAGTCATCGAAGGCGGCACCATCGCCCCCGGCGACACCATCGAGCTCGTATAACAGGACGCGAGGAACTCGAACGGCGGAGCCGCACATGACTTCCGCTTCTGCAACTTCTTTTCCACCCGCCGCAACCCTTCATTATCCGCTCTTCGATTCTTGACCTTGAGTTCGCTCAAAGTTATAGAGTCGGACGTGTTAGCAAAGTCGCTCGTGAATCGAGGAACCCCATGACCAAAGTAGTCCAGACCGCCGGCCGCGATTCGCTCGGCACCTTCGCGCCCCTTTTCGGCACCGGCGCCCCCAACGACGCCTATGCGCAGTACTTCACGGGCCGCTCGTATCTGAACCCGCTGACCGACCCAGAGAAGACCCAGTTCATCGCCAACGTCACCTTCGAGCCCGGCCGCCGCAACAACTGGCACATCCACCATGCGACCGAGGGCGGCGGCCAGATCCTGCTCGTCACCGACGGCGAGGGCTGGTATCAGGAATGGGGCGAAGAGGCCCGCAAGATCGTCGCCGGTGACGTGGTGCACATCCCCGCGAACGTGAAGCACTGGCATGGTGCTGCGGCCGACAGCTGGATGAGCCACGTGGCCTTCGAAGCCCCGGGCACCGACTGTGCCAACGAGTGGTGCGAGCCCGTCACCGACGTGGAGTACGACGTGCTGCCGCAATAGAGTCTCCGCATCCAAGTGTTTTGCACACCGCTCCTTAAACCTCAGCACCGATGTCCTTGAAGACCCCCTTGCTCCTCTATAATGGGAGTATCGCAAAGGAGGAGGAACATGGACATCTCATTCTTGCATGAGTACATCGTGTTTTCGAGGTCGCTCAATTACGCAAAGGCCGCGAGAGAGCTGTACCTATCGGAGCCCACACTGAGGTCGCATATTCGCTCCCTCGAAGCAGAGATCGGCGTCGATTTGGCGACGAAACGGGCGGATCGCATCGTCCTCACCCCTGCAGGCCGCTTCTTTCTCACGAAAGCACGAGAGCTTGTAGAAAACACTGAGGATGTGGTCGAGCACACACGGGCTGTAGCGCAGCAATCCGTCTCGCTGCTCGTTAGCTTTCTTGAATGCCGATGGGTAGAAGACCTGTTCCTCAAAGCACGCGAACGCTACTGCTCCAATCACCCCGATTCAACTTTGGAGTTCCTCTTCTCGAGCAGCATGAGCGCCAATTGGGAAGCTCTGCAAAACGGGCAAGTAGATATCACCGTCTACCCCGCCATCAGAGAATCTGGCTTTGGCGGGGTACGCCATGTTCCCCCATCAACAACTGAGGGAACATCGGTCTATTTGGGCAGTTGCGAATGCCAATTATGGATGGGGAGTCGCAACCGGCTCTTCGGGCGCAACGATCTTTGCGCAGCTGATTTGGAAGGCATGACTCTTTTACTGGGAAACACCCCGACCATGAATGCGGCGGCATCGCTTATTGCACAGCACTTCTCCGATAAGGGCATTGCCATCAAAACAGACAATCAGCCGTTCGCAACCTACACGGATTATTTGCTCTCAAACGGGGCAGAAACCTTTGGCATTACCCTGCAAGAGTTCGACGAGAGCCGACAGGCTCGCGAAGGGTTTCATGCGTTTCGCCTCAGCGATTTGTCGCTCACGACCGATATCTACGCTATTTGCGACGAGTCGCGTCTTAGCGAGCAAGCCCGCGGTTTTGTCCATGCGTTAGCCGACGTGGCCGAAGACAAGAACAAAACCGCGGGCGATTGACAAGGGGGCCGGGAGGGAAGCCCCCTGTCGCATTATGTATTCGAGCATCTTCCCCTAGGAAGACCGAGATTACTCGATACCCGCAATAGTTGCAGCAGCCATATAGCCGCCCAAGAACGACAGGCCAACATCGCCAAAGGGACCGCCGAAGGGATGACCTGAGACCATATTCTCTCCATTGGATCCGCCAGCCGTATGCCAGCCGGCGTAAAGTCCGGGAATAACGTTGCCTTCGACATCGAGCACCTCCATGCGGGGGGTAATGCGCAAACCGCACTTCGTGGTAAACAGATGTGCTCCCGTTTTCGCGCCGTAATAGGGGGGCTCATCTATGGACACGAGCCACGAAGGATCGTACGGATAGCTCTCCAGATAGTCCTCGCCGCGCTCGCAGGCCTCATTCCACTGCTTTACAGCATCTGAGAGAATGCCCCGCTCAAGCCCTAGCTTGCTTTCCAGCTCCTCGATAGTGTCGCACTTCACCACCGCTCCTTGATCGACCATCTGATTGAAACCCGTGCGCCAATCGCGCTGGAACTCGGGGACGCGATCGATGCAAGGATCGTCGTCAGGGATAATCTTTCCCACGCGACACACGGCCTGACCGAAGTAGTTCTCTGTCACAAGGTCCTCGTATTTGGAGTCAAAGCACACGTAGGTAACGCCATTGGGTTGCGCCACCTCCAACGCCGCCTGGTCAGTCAGGCCATGCACCATGAAGTTACCACTCGGGGCATAAGGTGCGGCTGTGTAACTTGCCCCCAAATAAGGCACACGCTCGCCGTGGTTGTTGATACGCAGCCACGGCTGACGGATGCCCTGGTTGCCGTCTTTGTTGATATGGGCATCCATGCGCGTCTCATACTCGTCGTATTCGCGCCACCAAACACCGCCATCGTAGCTGTGGGTCGATCCAAAGCCCGACATATCGGCATTCATGCCAAGACCCATGCGAATGCACTCACCAGTATTGCACGGAGGACACGCCACATTAGCGAAGCCGTCAGTAATATCACCGAGGTATTTGAACATCATAGGGCGGTTCATTTCGAAACCGCCAGCAGTGAGGAGCACGCCATCAGCGCCCTTTAGATACACTTCTGAGCCATCTGAAGCGGTAGCCTTCACGCCAACTACCGCACCATCTTCGGCAACGAGGGCGTCAACGCGAGTATTTACGCGAATCTCAATGCCTTCTTGCTCTGCGAGGTCGGTCAAGTAATTGAACGTGTGATCATTTATCTTTATGGAGTTTTTCGGCGTCATCTGGCCATCCCAGTAGATGGCCTGTACTCCCGCAGGCAGGCCGGGAATCATGGGCGCCCACGGAACACCAAGCTCACTCTCCATCCAGTCGATGCACTTCGGCCCTTGGACAAGCATTTCCTTGAGCAGAACCGTATCGGCTGTCATCTGCCAGCGATCGTTCAGGTACTGGACAATGGCATCGGGGTCGTAAGGGTAGCTCGGCCAGGCCCACTTTACTTCCTCCGCCAAGCGGTGACCGCCCAAATTCACAATGAGTCCCGAGTAACGGGAGGCGCCACCCGTCTCGGGATCCTTCTCCAAGACGATGACTTTTTTGCCAGCGCGAGCAAGGCGCAGAGCGCCGACCATTCCGCCACCACCCGAACCAACAACGATCACATCGGTCTCAGCATCCCACGTGTCGGGAACATCAACGGGCGGAATCGGGGCAGCCTCGGCCTCGAAGGCAGCACGCGCTTTCTCATCAGCATCACTCGCCGTGTCGGCTAAGGATCCCCCTTGGCTGGCACATCCCTGCAGAGCTGCAGCCGATGCTGCCGCGACGCCAGCGGTCGCTACTCCCTTCAAAAACCCGCGACGACTGAGCCCGTTTCCACGAAGTCTCGTGTTCCTCGCCTCTCCCATGTCTCTTACCTCCTTATGTAGCATTCCAGGCCTTGCAACGTCTCATCGCAAGCAAGACCAATGACGCATTTGATTTTAAGAAGGGCAGGTGGACGTTTTTGCCAAAGAAGCTTTGCCGCCAAACCTCTCTTTCAAAGCTCCCTGGCAAACATATTTACACCCCTAAAGAAAATGAAAAGCCAGACAAGACTTTTTTCGTCAAAGACGAAGTACTTGCCTATCCCGTAATTCTTGCGTACGCAGTAATTCTTGCCTCAGTATGTAGGATTTCGGCGTACGCAGAAATTTTTCCGTTTAAAAAAACCTTGGTTTCATAAAAGGTTTTATGTAATTTCACTTTTTCATGATAACCTTGTTTAGAACCAAGGTTTTGGAGGTCGCATGTTCAGCATCACTATTGCCGAAGCAAGTCGAATGCTCGGCGTTAGCACCGAGAGGGTTCGCCAGCTTGTCAACCGCGGCACGCTCGCCGCAGAGCAGGTGGCGGGCATCTGGTTGATTGACGAAGGCAGCGTTGCGGCACGTGTGCGAAACAACCCTGGACCCGGGCGTCCGAGCTCTAAGCCCAAGGGCAAGTCCACAGCAAAGTACCTGCTCATGAGCCGCAATCACGAGGTGCTTGCTTTCAAATTCGACGCAAGCACTGGTGAGTTTTTCGACACAGACGAGATCATCGACGCAAAACGCGCGCCCCTGTCGGTCATGTCGCCGCGGGGAAAGAAGGCCTCGAGCGCGGCCCTCTCCTACTGGTGGGCGCATCGGGCCATTCCCAAAGCGCGCCATGGTATCGAGGCCAAGCTCGTCGAGCTCGGCATTGCCGATACGTACGACCTGCCCTTCAAGAGCATGGGGCTTTCTCTCTCCGACCAGTATTGGATCAAGCCCTACGACAGCGACGTCCACTGGCATGACGTCAACTTCTTCGAGAACGACTTCATCGAAGCAGAAGTGCAGGACTGGATGGCCGACGTGGGCCTCGATTCACCGGACAACACCTCCGATGGCGTGCTCTCAAAGCGCTGGGTCTGCCGCAACGGGGTGCGCACGCTGCTCAAAGGCGGCACTCTGCTGGAGCAGGAACCCTATAACGAGGTCATTGCTACGGAGCTCTTCTCACGCCTGCTGAACGAGGGGGATTATGTTCCTTATCACCTCGAGGAATGGGGAGGCACACTCGTCAGCGCCTGTCCGAATTTCGTCGGCCCCACCGAGGAGCTCATTCCCGCCTACTACGTGAACGACATTCTGCCGCGCGTTTCCCATCGCGACGACTACCGTCATTACGTGGAATGCTGCGCCTCGCTCGGAGTGGATGATATCGAGGACGCTCTCGCCAAGATGATCGTCTGCGACGACATTATGGCGAACACCGATCGTCATTGGCGCAATTTCGGCCTCATCCGGGATGTGGAGACCTTGGAGTACCGTCCCGCACCCCTCTTCGATACCGGGTCGAGCCTGTGGTGCCGCCTTACCACCCGCGAGCTCGCCTATGCCCCTTTCGCCGTGGACATGCGTCCCTTCTACGAAGACGCCGATCGGCAGCTGCGTCTCGCGAGCAACACCTCCTGGCTCGACTTCGACAAGCTGTCGGGTTTTCCCGAATGGGCCACCGACCTGCTCGACGAGAACCCCTCCATGTACGGGCGCACCGATTTCATCTACGAGGGATTGCAGAAGCGCATCGATTTCCTGCAGCTGCTCTTCGGCTAAACCGATGGAGCGTCGGAGACGCTACTTCACCTTCGCGGCGCGCTGGGCCTCGAGCCAGTCCACCAGCTCGGGGATGCCTTCGTGGGTGCGGGCGCTCGTGACGAAGATGTCGAGCGCGGGGTTCAAAAGGCGCGCCTGCTCTTTCAGGCGATCCATGTCGAAATCCTCGTTCAAGGGCAGGTAATCGCACTTCGTGACGATGAGCGCGTCCACAGCGGCGAACATGGGCGGGTACTTCATGACCTTGTCCCAGCCCTCGGGCACCGACAGCAGCATGACGCGGGTGTGGGCGCCGGTGTCGAAGTCGGCCGGGCACACGAGGTTGCCGATGTTCTCAAGGAACAGATAGTCGAAGCGATCGCCGTCGAAGGCCTCGAAGGCCATGGTGACCATGCCCATCTCCACATGGCACACCCCGCGGGTGTTCAGCTCCACGGAGGCGACGCCGGCCTCCTTGATCTTGAGGGCATCCACGTCGGATTCCAGGTCGGCCTCGATGACGCCGAGGGCCTCGACGCCCCGGGCACGCAGCTCGCGGATGAGCGCGAGCAAAAGCGTCGTCTTGCCGGCGCCCGGGCTCGCCATGACGTCCACGAAGAACGTGCCCTCCTGGGCGCGCGCCGCGCGGAAGGCGTCGGCCGCCTCGTCGTTGGCCGCCAGGATGTTCTTCTTCACTTCGATGACGCGCGTCTGATCCATGATGCCTCCTTCGCCAGCGCCGAGCCCTGCCGCCCGGCGCCTTCCAAATACTGTTCAGTTCCATAGTAACGGGCGCAGCGCCCTTTGGGCAATGCAGAAAGGGAATCGGCTATGCGGATTGCCGAATGCGCATCGCCGCGTTCGCGCATGGGCAAGCAAGCGCGCGGATTACCTGGAAAACCATGGATATCGCAGCCGGTGGAGCGCTTCGGGACGATCGGCATTGCGTTTTTGAGAGCGCGACGGGTTGCCCGCCGGCGCCGCTTCCTGTAGCCTTGTGCCTGAAAGGAGCGCGGGGCGAGCCTTTCCCGAATCCCTCTCTTTAAGACACTCGCCTCCCCTGCCGTGAACGAACTTGCCATCCTGGATGCCATCCAGCTCATCCACACACCCTGGCTCGACGCCCTTGTTGCCGCCTATACGAGCACGAGCGACGTCGGCCAGATTTGGATCCTGCTCGGCATCGTGCTCGCCATCATTCCAAAGACGCGCAAGCTGGGCGCGGCCGTCCTCGTCGCCGTTCTCATCGGCGCCATTGTCACGAGCGGCATTCTAAAGCCCCTGATCATGCGCCCGCGACCGTGCGACGTGAACCCGCTCGTGCCCATGATCGTCGACCGACCCCACGGCTCGTCGTTCCCCTCGGGGCACGCCACCGCCGCCTTTGCCGCGTTCGGGGCGCTGCTGTTCTCGAAGGGGCCCAAGCCCCTCGTCATCGTCGTCGGCATCGGCGCGCTGCTCATGGCGCTCACGCGGCTGTACTGCTACGTGCACTACCCCACGGATGTGCTGGCGGGGACCGTCGTCGGGCTGCTCGCGGGATTCGCCGCCGCCAAAATCGTCGAAACGGCAAGCCGCAAACTTCAGGAACGGCGATCGCAATCGCACACCTAGGCGCCGACGCGCGAAACGGGCACGCGAGGAATCACCTTGAGGCCGAAGCCCCTATCCCTCTCGCACCTTCCCGGTCACGGGGCAGGTGATATACCCGTCGCGATGAAAGTAGTGCACGAGAAAGCCCACGCCGGCAAGCGCGAGCGCGATGCCGAGACCGGTGTAGAAGAAGGCGATGAACCAACCCGGCACCAGGTGGAAGGAGCGCAGGGCGATGCCGCCGCCCATCATGACGGCCATAATGAGGTAGCCGCGCACGTCGAAGAACTTCAGCACGTGCATCTTCTCCTCGCCGTAGCTGCGGATGCGGGCGGCATGCTTGCCCACCAGCTTGGAGAACATCATGTGGAAGACGACGAACGCGGCGGGAATGCCGATGAGCAGAAGCCACAGGTTGCCGTTGCCGGCCGCGATGGCCTCGATGCCCATGCGGGCGACTTGGCTTCCGGCAATGAGCCACACGGCCGCCGCGATGAGCAGCAGGTACTTCGAGCGAACTTTGAGCATGGCGAGTTTTCCTTTGATTGAATGCCGCCGCGGCGCGTTCGCCCCTTTTGGGGAGGGTGCCGCGCGGTCACTAGTTTTTCCTGGGCACCATAGCACCCTCGCCCGCCCACTTCCATAAGGCACATGGTCTCGACAGCAAAATTTCAACTTGCGGAAACCTTATAGGGGCCACACGCATCCGCGTCAGTCGAAATGCGATGCGGGGCAGCAGTTCGGCCCGATCCCCGCGTATTCTGCGATGGCTAATCCTGGCAAGTTCTAGACGAGCGGCTCGATGTAGGCAATCGGGGCGACCACGAAGCGTCCGCAGTGTGCGGCACCGTCTTTGGCGGCAAGACCCGGCTTCGGCACGATCATCGTGACGGTGAGGTCGGCGCGCACGGTGTCTTTCACCGCGCGGCCCGTCTGGGCCGAAAGTCCGCTCGGCACGTCGGCGGCCACCACGAACGTGCCTCGGTCGCGGGCAGCGTTGAGAGCGCGGATCCAGCCGTCGAAGGGCGCCTTCACCGTCTCGTGGGCGAACCCAGTGCCCAAAAGGGCATCGATGGCGAGCGAGGCGCCGTTAAGCAGGGCCGACACCTCCGCGTCCGTCGGCGCGAGAACCACCTGGCTGTGCGCGCTCAGGGACACCGTCGCCCGCAGGGCGGCCGCACGCGCCGGCTCAGCCGTAAGCGCCGCAGGCTCCACCGCTGTCACGAGACAGACGGGGATGCCCCAGCGGTCCAGGTACTCCCCGGCCACCCAGCCGTCACCGCCGTTGTTGCCGTTTCCGCAAAAGATGACTATTTCCTTCGCGCCTTCCATCCCTTCCAGCGCCTTACACGCCTCGAAAGCAAGGAAGCGGCCGGCGCGGCGCATGAGCGCGTCGAGCGGCGTGCCCGCCTCCGCGATGGCCCGCTCGAGCGCCACCACCTGGGACACCTCAAGCACGGGAGGCTTAAAGGGGGTCGTCGCATCGGCTACGGGACGATAGGCTTCCACAAGCCGCGGCAGAGACCAGGCCGCGTTGGCCGGGCTCGGCGAGGGCAGCACCTCGGCGGCCAAGCCACTGGCAGCCTCGCATAGCTTCGCGTAGTAGCGCCCCGCCGCCGCACCCGTGCAGAACACCCGGCGCACCGGCGCCTTTTCCAAAACGCGCGACAGATCGTTGGGGTGGGGGTTGGCGATGGAGGCGTCCGAGGCGCCCCGGATGTCGCAGCTTTCCAGCACGTCCCACAGCGCGATGTGATGGCGCAGCAGCAGATCGGCGCGCTCGGCGTTGTCCTCGGGCACCGGCTCGTCGAACAGCGCAGCGAGCACGCGCCAGAACCGGTTCTGCGGATGCCCGTAGAAAAACGCCGCCTCGCGCGATTTCGGCGAGGGCATCGTGCCCAGCACGAGCACCTCCGAGCGCTCGTCAAACACCGGCGGAATACCGTGCTCGATGTGCTGCAGCGGCTGGGCGCAATCTTTCATGGCAGCCTCCCTTTGCTCCTCGCGCGATGGCCCCGGCGGGACGCGAACGGCCGCTTGCGCCCGACCCCTTAGGTGAGCAGAAACGACGCCGCGATGAATCCCACGATCACCAGAGCGAAGCCTACCACAAAAGCCCACGCTGCGGGTCGCCCCAAATTGATCGTCCAGCCGATACCGAAGCGCTCAGGCAGAAACAGCGCCGGGTCGTCGGGGTTCACGTAGAAGATGCCGCCCTTCCAATATCGGTCGTTGTCGCGCGGCATGGCGCCGCCGCGCCCGTCGGCGCTCACCCGGGCGAGCAGGCGGCTGCCGTTCTGGCCGTACACGAGACTCACCGCGGTGCTCGCCACCAGTATGACCGCCACCACGACCCCGATGGGCACGAGAGCCTGGGCCATGGAAAGCACGCCGAGAAACGTCAGCTGGATAACGGGCCCCAGCAAGCTCACGAACAGGCCCATGCCGACGAGCATCACGCTCTGAGCGCGGGCGAACATGCCGTAGGCCCAGGCGCTCGCCGCCGGCATGGCGGGATCGCTGCCCTTTTTCGATCGCAGAATCACCCAATGGGCCACGGTGAGGCACACGGCGATGAGCGCCACGAACAGCACGGGAAACGCAACGATGCCCGGCGACTTGTCGGCCCACTCGGTCACCTTCCCCGCCAAATCCATGTGCAGGGGCACCTCGCCGGGCATGGCGGGATAGCCCACGATGCCCATGGCCAGCGTAATGAGGATTACGGGCACGTACAGCAGATCCCAAGCAAGGGAGAGAGGCTTCGGGAAGGGCTCGTCGCCGATAAATCCCGCGCTGCGGCGCCCCTCGGCCACCCAGCCCTGAGCCTTTTTGTAGCGCTGCACCTTCGCGCGGAAATACAGCATGAGGGCGTAGCCGCCCACGCACAGGACGAGGGCGGCCACGACCAGCGTCGCGACGAAGGCGTGCTCGGGATCGAGCGCAAGGGCTGCCGCGCACGCAATCGTTGCCGCCGCCGCAAGCGCCAGCATGATCGCAAGATAGGTGCGTTTCAGGCGGCGCAGATAAGGATCGCGCGCCGCATCGTCGGGCACCGTGACGGCAAAGCACTCGCGCTTCGGCATGAGGTAGGGCGTGAGCGCCATGAGCACGCCCATGAGGGGAACGACGAGGGTCAAAAGCCCGAGAAGAGGAATTACGGGAGACGTCACGCTCATTGGGGCACCACCGCCTCGCCCGCGACTGCGGCCGCGCCTGCCACCGATGACGCGCCTGCACCCGCGGCCGCCACCGACGACCCACCGGCAGCCTTCTTCTTCCGCGTCGGGCGCGGGGCGGGCTCGGCATCTTCCATCACCCCGTAGGCGCGGGCGGCCTGGGCAGCGGCCGCTTCCAGAAACTGGCCGCGCGCGCCGCCCCGGGCTCGGAAGGCCAAGGCCAGCTTGAAGAGGTCGTCCTCCATCTTCACTTGGGCCGATGCGTCGGCGTCGGCGCGATCGGCGGCAGCCGGATCGGCGATCACCGCCCCGGCGCGACCGCGCATGCGCACGTAGCCCTCGTCGCGCAGCACCGCGTAGGCCTTGTTCACCGTGTGCAGGTTGATGCCCAAGTCACTCGCTAGGGAGCGCACTGAGGGCAGCGACTGGCCCGGCTCCAGCTGGCCGGTGGCGATGCCGGCCACAATCTGGTTGCGTATCTGCAGGTAGAGCGGCTCGGCGGCCGCAGCGTCGACGGCGATGAGCATGGGGCGTCCTTTCCGAGCGACCCGTAGCGGCGCGCTACGGGCCATTGACTTCTTGTTCTACTCGGAGTATAACATAAACTGTTCTAGTTGTCATAGAACAAAATACGGGCGATCGGCTTCTCGTCGCCCCGCGAAAGCCGCCGCGGCCACCCGAAGCCCTGCCCGCTCGTTCCCGACGAAAGGACTCCGCTATGAAACGCGCCCTTGTCTTTCTCGCCATCACCTTCGGCATCACCTACGCCTACGACTTTCTCGTGGTGTACCCCATCGCCCAAGGCACCGCCCCCTACGCGAGCGAGCTCCTCTCGCCCGACCTCGCCTACATGGTCTCCGTGGCGCTCACCATGCTCTTCCCCGCCCTGGGCGTGGTGCTCATGCGCCTGATGACGCGCGAGGGATTCCAAATGTGCGCCTGGTGCACCGTGCTCGCCATCTTCCTCAGCTACGTGACCATCCGCACCGGCTCCACGTTTGCCGCGGCCATCGGGCACGGGGCCGTGAACGGCACGACTAACGGCGTGACGCTGATCTCGCTTTCGGGCGGCAACCCCTTCGTGGGGCCCTTGTGCACGGGCATCGTGGGCGGCCTTCCGCTTCTGGGTGTAGCCGTGGTCATGCTGTGGGACATGCGCCGCCGCGAGAAGGCCGGCACCCTGCGCATGCCCGAAGCGGGCCTCCCCGACGGCGTGCGCCACACCCGCCGCTAGAGGGGCGCGCTCCCCCAATGGCGCAGCGCGTTCTCCCCCGATAGCGTATACTGGGCGCGCGATGGACTCGGGAAAGGAGAGCGAGCGATGATGGGCCTGTTGTGCGTGGGAGCGGGCGGCGCGCTGGGCGCCATGGGGCGCTACGGCCTGGGACTCATCCCGCTGGGAGGCGAGCTGCCGCTCATGACGCTGCTCATCAACTTCCTGGGGTCGGTGGCCATAGGGGCCATCGTGGAGACCTCCGAGCTGGCCGCCGGCGCCCTTTCCCGCGAGGCGGTGCTGTTTTTGAAGGTGGGCCTATGCGGCGGGTTCACGACGTTCTCCACCTTCTCGCTGGAGACCCTCGGGCTCATCGAGGGCGGCCAATACGCCATCGCCGGCGCCTACGCCCTGGTCAGCGTCGTTTTGTGCGTCGCCGGCGTGCTGGTCGGAAAGGTGCTCGCTCGCGCGCTCATGCCGACAGGCTAGACGCCAGAAGAGCCGCGTCGGGGGCCTTGGCTAAGACTGCTAAAAATTCTAAAGGCTCTAAAACTGGTAAAGGAGCATTCGCTTCTACTATCCCCGCTTGCAAATAGTCTAGGGGTTCGCTAGAATTTGGGCGCGCCGGCATTCCCCCTTCAGCGTCGTGCAGCGGGTCGGGGGCCAAGTCCTATGCACCGGGTGGGTCGAGAGTGGCGCACGACCCATCGCCAGCGAGAAAGGTGCATCATGGGCGTGATCAAAGCCGTATGCACGAGCGATATCAAGGGAATCCAGAAAACCGAGCAAGCCGTCATCGAGCTTAGACCCAACTGGGGCATCGAGGGCGACGCCCACGCTGCGCCGTGGCACCGCCAGGTGAGCCTTCTGCCCTACGAGCAGATCGAGGCATTCAAGAACCGCGGCGCCGAAGTGGGCCATGGGGCGTTCGGCGAGAACATCATCGTCGAGGGCTTCGACCTGAAAAGCCTCCCCATCGGCACGCGCTTCGTCTGCAACGACGTGGTGCTGGAACTGACCCAAATCGGCAAGCAGTGCCACGCCCATTGCGCCATCTACCACCAGATGGGCGACTGCATCATGCCCCGGGAGGGTGTCTTCTGCAAGGTGCTCGCCGGCGGCACCATCGCCCCCGGCGACCTTATCGAGATCGCATAGCAGGTCGCGAAGAGGCAGACAGCGGGGACGCGCAGAATCTAACGTCCCCGTAACTGGCCAAGTAACTCTGCCAGTTTTTCAATAATTGGCAAGGCAACTTGACCAGTTTTGTGAAGGTTAAACTGCGCGGCTACTCGGCGTAGGGGGTAACGAACTCGTCGATGGCCTCTTCCGAGACGCCTGCTTCGAAGCGGCGGCCGGGCCGCCGCTTTCCGCATCGTTTTCCCTATTGTCGCGGGCACTCTCGTCAAAAGCAACTGCATGTTCGTCATGGCCCATAAAAGATAGGCATAAGAGCACTCACTCACGTTCTCGGTCGACGAACCACCTCGAAATTGCAGCAAATCACCGGTTATGAGCCCCTTAGGAGACAGATCCTTCAGTGACCCGGAATAGTCTCGATGCGCGCGAAGCTTTGACCAGGTGTTTTCCAAAAACTTCTTCCGAAGACCGAACGCAACGCAGAGTTCAGACGCTTATAACTCGAGATCTCGTGCAAAAAAGGCCTCCCTCGAGAGCAAAGCCCTTCCCGGGTGGCTCGGGGCTACTGCTCATCCCGGTAACGGCGCTCTTTGTTTGTGCGACATTGGGGTACACTACGGGCACTGTCCTGTTTCGAGAAAGAGCGTCCCTTGCGTATCTCCGCCACCACTCCTGCTGCCTTTCTACGCGAGCACGCTGTGCTCGTCGTGGCGGCGGTGGCGGCTGCGGCTTCCGCACTGGCGGTGCCGCCCGACGAGGCTTATCTGGGGTATTTCGATTGGAAGACACTTGGATGCCTGTTCTGCGTGCTGGCCGTGGCGAGCGCGCTGCGGCTCATGGGCGCTTTCGACCGGGCGGCCCGCGCCGTCATCGCACGGTTTCGCAGACCTGGGCCCCTCGCGCTGGCCCTCGTGCTCACAACGGCCGTGCTCTCGTGCGTGGCAACCAACGACATGGCCCTCATCATGATGCTGCCGCTTTCGGCGGCCACCCTTATGGGCGCGAACCTCCCCCGTCTCGTGGCTCCCGTGTTCGTGCTGCAGAGCCTGGCTGCGAACCTCTGCGGCATGATCGTTCCCTTCGGCAACCCGCAAAACCTCTACCTCTATTCCTATTACGGGCTCGGCCTCGGCGATTTCCTGACCGCTATGGCACTGCCCTTCGCGCTGTCGACCGCCGGCATCGTCGCCTGCACCTGGTGGCTGTGCGGTCAGTCGAACGGCAGCTGTGGCCGAGACGATACGCGCAGTCTCGCCGTGCCGATGCCGCTCAGCCGACGGCGCCTGGCAATCTACGGAACGCTTGTCGCCCTCACCCTGCTGGCCGTATTCCGCATCGTGCCCGTCGCCGCCGCCGTCGCCGTCGTAGCCGCCGCGCTCGCCGCCCTCGACCGGCGCGCCTTGGCTGCCGTGGACTGGGGCCTACTCGCCACCTTCGCCTGCTTCTTCGTGTTCGCGGGCAACCTGGCGCGCGTGCCAGAGGTGTCCGCATGGCTCTCGCCCCTCATGGCCGATCACGGCCTGCTCGTGAGCGCCGGCTTAAGCCAGATCATCAGCAACGTGCCCGCCGCTGTGCTGCTCTCCCATTTCACGGGCGCATGGCAGCCCCTGCTCGTCGGCGTGAACATCGGAGGCGCCGGCACCCTTGTTGGCTCACTTGCGAGCCTCATCACGCTGCAGCACTTCACCAGCGTGCGCAAAATCTTCCCCCGAGCGACCGCGTTGCCCGAGCTATCCACTGGTCGCTTCCTCGCCCTGTTCAGCGTGCTGAACTTTGGTTTCCTGGCCATTCTCTTGATTGCTTGCGGGATGGCGTCTTCCTTCTAGAAAAATCTTTCGATTTCGAAAGATTTTTCTAGAATTACTAATTCCGTGATAATATTTCGCAATCAAAAGATTTTTTGGAGGAGCCCATGTTCAGCATTACCGTTGCCGAAGCCAGCGCAAAGCTCGGCGTGAGCCCCGCCCGTGTTCGCCAGCTCATCAAAAGCGGCGTGTTAGCCGCCGAACAAGTTGCGGGCATTTGGCTCATAGACGAAAAGAGCGTCGAGGCACGCCGCGAGCACAACCCCGGTCGCGGCCGACCAAGCGCGCGCCTGAGCCAGCCAAACATCTCCCGTTACCTGCTCATGAACCGCGACCATGAGGTGCTCGCTTTCCGTTTCGACGCCTCGACGGGAGAATTTCTCGATGCCGATGAGATCATCGACGCCAAACGCGCTCCCCTTTCCATCATGTCCCCGCGGGGAACAAAAGCCTCGAAAACCGCACTTTCCTACTGGTGGTGTCATCGTGCCATTCCGAAGGCGCGCCACGGCATCGAAGCGAAGCTGGTCGAGCTCGGCGTTGCCGACACCTATGATCTCCCCTTCAAAAGTATGGGGCTCTCCCTTTCCGACCAGTACTGGATCAAGCCCTATGGAAGCGAGATTCGCTGGAGCGACGTCAACTACTTCGAGAACGATTTCTCCGAAGCGCCGGTCGAAGAATGGATGGCCGACGTGGGCCTCGACTCCCCCGACAACACCTCCGACGGCGTTCTTTCCAAACGCTGGGTGTGCCGCAATGGCGAGCGATGCTTGCTCAAGGGAGGTACGCTGCTCGATCAGGAACCCTACAACGAGGTTATCGCCACGGAGCTTTTCTCGCGCCTGCTGTCTGACGGAGACTACGTTCCCTACACGCTGATCGAATGGGGCGGCGCGCCGGTCAGCTCGTGCCCGAACTTCGTCGGCCCCACCGAGGAGTTCATCCCCGCCTACTACGTGAACGAGGTTCTCCCTCAGGTCCCCCACCGCGACAGCTACCGTCATTACGTGGAATGCTGCGTCGCGCTGGGCGTGGAGGACATCGAAACAGCCCTCGGAAAGATGATCCTCTGCGACGACATCATGGCCAACACCGATCGTCACTGGCGCAACTTCGGTCTCATCCGCGATGTGGAAACCCTCGAGTACCGCGCTGCCCCGTTGTTCGACACCGGCTCGAGCCTCTGGTGCCGCGTGCCCACGCGAGAGCTGGCTTACACGCCCTTCGTGGTGAATATGCGTCCCTTCTACGAAGACGCCGACCGGCAGCTGCGTCTCATAGGCGACACCTCTTGGCTCGATCTGGACAAACTCGCGGGATTCCCCGAATGGGCCAGCGATTTTCTCGACGAGAACCCTTCAATGTACGGCCGCACCGATTTCATCTACGAAGGGTTGCAGAAGCGCATCGATTTCTTGCATCTGCTGTTCGGCTAGAAGCAACACATGACCAAGCACCGCCCTGCCCATCGCGCCCAGAAAACGCCCACAAAGACATCTCCGTAAAGGCATCGAGAGAAGAGGCAGCTCCGAGCCTTCTATTTCCTTGCCGCCTCGGTAGCTAAATCGATAAGTTCCTCTTTCGAGTGAATGCCGAGTTTTCCATAGATGTGCCTGATATGCGTTGCCACCGTGTTCTTGGAGATGAACAGCTTCTCGCGGATATAGGGACGACTGTAACCACGGGCTAGGAGAAAGGCAATTTCCGTCTCGCGATCAGACAGGCCGAATTTCTTCTGCAGCAGTTCGCACCCCACCATGAGTGAGTGCTCAAGCGCATCCGAACCCGCCTCAGCCATCGGCCGCACTTCAATCGGTTCGCGCTGGGGCGCCACAATGCCAACGAGGGCCACGAGGCAGATGAGCGCCGACAGAAAGGCAACCTCAGAAGACGCCGCGGCGGGACCAGCGCATGCGCTCCCCGCAAGGTTGCCAAAAAGCACACCCAGCTGCACGGAGCCATTGAGAAGCCCCACGCCCAAGGCCACAGGCGCCTTTCCTTGCTTGGCAAGAGTGATCGCAAACAAATACACCAGCACCTGAATGAGCGAATCAAGAGTATCCCCGATGGCGTTGGAGACAAATCCGGCCCACAGACCGGAAGACCCATGCAGTACAAGCGTTATGATCACGCACGGAACCGCCCAGCGGAACAACCCCGTGAAACTCACCCTTCTCGAAAAGAATACGATGGCAATGCCCAAAGCTACGCTGGCAAGGCTGGAAATGAGCATGGAGACATCAAGATCGATGAGCGCATGCATACTGTCGCGGACATCGGCCAAAGCGGCCTGCCACCCGATGGCGAGATACAGCACCACGAGAACAACCGCGACGCGTCCAAGATAGAAGCCCCACGATTCTGCAATTCCGAAGCGTCGGGATAGAGACGCGCCGGCATCCGACGAAGCTGAAGCGGCGCCCGACGCTTCAGCTTCCTTGAGGTAGGGCGACATCCCCCCAACGCCTGACGCCGCCTCTTCGACGCCGCACCGTTTAGCCCCCTCACGCAAGCAAAGGAGAAGCAAGACGCCGGACATCAGCGGCAGCGACGCCGTCGCCACTACGCCCACAACCCCCTCCAGCAGAGGGTATACCACAACGCACGGCACGATAACTAGCGACGAGAGAGGCACTACCGCTTCCAGCTCCTCCACATCCAGCACCATGAGCGCACGGGCCCACAGCAGACTGAGCAACGCATAGCCCACGCCTGTCATGGCCCCTCCCAGCCACGCAAGCCCCAATGCAAATGCGCCCAGAGCCGAAACAATGGTTCCCGCCGCCAAAAGCAGCGCTGCCGCTATGGAAAATCTTCGTAAGCAGTGGCCCCCGAGCGGTCTTCGACTCAGCAACAAGCCACCGACGAGAAATCCGAGCACGACAGCTACCGCCGAGAGGAGCCATGATTCATCGGAGTTGATGGACTGACCGCTTCGGTAGGGAAACACCGCTGACGTTGCATAGGTGCAATACAACCACGCCCAGACAAACCCAATGCCCATATAGCGCAACTTGAGCGCCGCCTCAACACGGCGCATCGAGTCGAATACGCTGTCCTTAGTTATCGCCTTTCCCATCGATTCCCTCCCCGAGCCTCTCATGTCATCGCACCCGCACTCCACAGGAGTCCCTCCTCAAAAGAGAAGTATAGCAACTCGCCTCCCTCAGGTTCAGAAAACCCCTGGTAGCGGTATCACCTCAGAGAGGTGATTTCTCGAATAACCGCGCGCAAGCGATGGCCTCTATCGCGCAGTTCCTCCATGATGACGCATTGCGTCGGCCAATCACACCGCTCGTCGACGCAAGAGAGATCCACGATACAGGAGGGACTATGAGCAAAGAATCGATGAAGATGAACCGCCGCGACTTCCTCGGCCTGGGCGCCGTGGCTGCCGTGGGGGCCATGGGCTTGGCAGGATGCGCGCCCCAGACTTCGGCCGAGAAAGACCTCAGCGCAACCGGCGACGCAGCCGCGACGCCCGAAGCCGCAGCGGTCGCGGAAGACTGGCTTGGCGCAGAGCCCGAAATCGCCGAGAGCGACATCGTCGAAACCCTCGACACCGACTTCCTCATCATTGGCGCCGGCACGGCCGGCCTTGCCGCTGCTGGCGCGGCGGCCGATTTGGGCCTCAACTTCATTGCCTGCGATAAGAGCAACCAGGTTCCCGAGACCCGCGAGTACCTCGGCGGCGTAGACACCGCTTACGCCAAGGCCAACAACGTGACCATCGACCGGCCGAAGCTCTTGAACGAGCTGACGCGCTACGCCTCCGGCAAGTGCAACCAGAAGCTCATCAAGCGTTGGATCGACGATTCGGCCGAATACATTGATTGGGTGACCGAGGTAATGAAAGACGCCGGCAAAGAGGTCATGCTGGACATGCCGCCCGAGCACGCCACTGGCGGTACCGACTACTATGTGCCCTATGTGCAGCACCTGTGGGAGCCCTCTTACGTCCCGCCCACGCGCAACGACGTCATCGCCGAGCGCTTGTCCGGCCAAGGTCACGACATTCTGTTCGAGCATAAGATGGTGAAGCTTGTTCACGCCGATGGCAAGGTGACGGGCGCTATCTTCGAAACCAAAGACGGTATGAAGCAGATCAATGCTAAAAACACCCTGCTCGCCACGGGCGGCTACGCGGCCAACCCCGTGATGATGACCGCCCTGCAGCCCTCCGCTGTAGCCTGCTGCACCGCCTCCAGCTTCAATCCCACTTGCACAGGCGACGGCATCAAGGCGGGGCTGTGGGCCGGAGCCTCTAAAGACAAGGACGCCGCCCCCATGGTCTTCGACCGTGGGGCCGTGGCTCCTGGCGTGGATGCCGGCTACGAGGGCGAAGGCGAAGGCGCCATGTTCCGTGGCAGCATCTTCCAAGAGAACATCGGCAGCCAGCCCTTCATGAAGGTGAATCGCCGCGGTCAGCGCTTCGCCAACGAGTCCACCCCCTACGACTTCATCTGCTTCGCCGCTACCTACCAGCCCGGCGGGGTGTGGTGCCAGGTCTACGACAGCAACATGATGGACGATATGCTGCGCTTCGAAACCGTCGGCTGCTCGCGCGTGGTGCCCTACATCGAGATGGGCATGACCTACGACGAGTACACCGCCGCTTCCCAAGAGTCCGGCATCCTCATGAAAGCCGACACCATTGAAGAGTTGGCCGACATGCTCGGCTTCACCGGCCAGGACAAGGATAACTTCCTCGCCGAGGTGGAGCGTTACAACGGCTTCTACGACAACCAGGTGGACGAGGACTTCGGCAAGGAGGCCTACCGCCTCTCCGCCATCCGCCAGCCCCCCTTCTACGGTTGCTGGTTCGGCGGCTCGCTGCTCACCACGATCGACGGTCTGCGCATTAACGAGAACTGCCAGGTGCTCGATCCGGAGCTGAACGTCATCGAGGGCCTGTATGCCGCTGGTGACGTATCCGGCAGCTTCTTCTCGGGTAACTATCCCGAGTATGTCGTAGGCGTGGCCTGCGGCCGCAGCTCCGTTGAGGGCCGTCACGTGGCGAAGCTGCTCTCCGGCGCCGCTCAATAGCAGCCTGCGAGCACGGGAAGGCTCATTCGTCCATTTCGCCTTCCCGTGAGCCCGCTTCACCAACCGCCAACCATCGCCCCCGCCGCGCGTACGACCCTCCCCGTCGCGCGGCGGTGGACTTTCTGCAGGTTTTTGGCTTGAAAAGCCGGACGCCATCCAGACCACCCTCCCTTTCCCTGAAATCGCCAGCAAACCGACACAGAATCGCCCTCGCGCCGCGAGTACGCGCGTGCTATAGTGAGCGCGTGGCTTCAAACACTGCTGAAACGACAAAAGGGGCCCTTATGATTACCACTGAAGTGGCATTTGCCCGTTCCACGTGGCGCAAGTCCAAGGAGTTCAGCGCCGGCCTGCACGATCTCGCCCAACGCATGCCCATGGAGCTCGTGCGCCTCTACGTGACCGAGCGCGTCCGCACGCCGCGAGTGCGCATCGATTACTACGACCGCATCGACGAACTGCGCGCCCTGCGCCGCGAGGCGCTGCTGGCCGAGATGCGCCACGTGGAAGCCCAGGCCGAGTGCTGGCTCGAGGAGCATCCCGACGAGGCAGCCCGCATCGCCGCTGACTATCGCCGCACCCAGGCCACACCGGAGATGCTTCTGGGGACCGCCGTCATCAACGGTGACAGCCCCGCTTTCGGCTTTCCCCCCGAGACCTACCTCATCGCCCCCAGCCTTCGCGTGTACGAGCTGTTCATGTGGTACGACGAGAACGAGCGCTGGGCGCGGAATTAGCCTGTCTCTTATACACATCTGACGCTGCCGACGAAGCTAGAAGTGTAGATC
>ERZ1027035.168-NODE-168-length-20921-cov-6.164957_pt1 | contig 20921 bp, 20 predicted proteins | sample MGYA00519442_ERZ1027035 | MGnify/ENA primary metagenome ERZ1027035 (study PRJEB26926, sample SAMN06164790) | human gut metagenome | biome: ENVO:00009003; feature: ENVO:2100002; material: ENVO:00002003 | host: Homo sapiens | place: USA | collected 2012 ...
GTCTCGTGGGCTCGGAGATGTGTATAAGAGACAGAAAGAAAGGGGGGCGGCAAATATGGAAGGGCATCATGCTGCCGGATCGGTTGGCGACGAGATGAAGGCGAAAGGAGAGCGAAAGGTTGGGCGGGGAGGGGACGCAGCGAAAAACGGTTGTTGAATGCGATGGAAGCGCGGCTCAGCAAGCGCGGTGGAAAACTTGGCGTGTCGGATGCGGTGGAAAACGCGAGGCGCTCCTATGCGGCGGGGCTGTCATGGGGGCTTATGGAGAGCGTGTCTTCCGCAAGCCGTAATAGAGTCGCATTTCTATCCTATGACCAGGACTTATACGCTCATGAATGTTGGTTTTGTCGAGGCGATCCCGCCAGCTTTATTCCGCGACAATTCCGTTTATTGTGGTGCGCCATGAAGCTTTACCTCGGTTACATATCGGCTCTTCAGTTCTGGCGCTGGTGGTCTTCTTCTCACCCGCTCGCGCTGCGGGTGTTTCACGACATGCGGCCAGGCGAGACTGGGCATACGCCTTCGTTTCCCGTCCTTTTCGTTCCGTCTCTCCGTCAATGCGCTTTCCGCGATGAGGACGTTATCGACTGCTTACGCGATGCGGGCATTGACGTTTGTCCAGCGCCTGTGCACGTGCTTGTCGAGGGTTCGCAGGGAGCCAGAGACACGCCGGTAGTTAAGAAGCATCGAACAACGGTCGCCTTCCCTCGCGGGTCGTTCGTCAAGGTCGCGCCAAGCGTTCTCGTCAGCTCGCCCGAGCTCTTGTTCCTTCAGATGGCCAAGGCGCTTGCGTTTGGAGAGATGGTCGCGCTCGGGTTCGAACTGTGCGGCTGCTACCCGCTTTCCGACGAGCTGTCGTCGTCTTTGGTGCGCTCGCCGTTGACGACGCCGAGCCGCCTGTCGGCCTTCGTTGCGCGCGCCCGCAACCACGATGGCGTTCAGTTGGCCAGACGTGCCGTGCGGCATGTTATGGCGAAGTCGGCATCCCCTATGGAAACCGAGCTTGCAGCCTTGGCGTTTATTTCTTCGCGCGAAGGTGGTTTGGGTTTGCGGCGCGGTCGCCTGAACGAGCCCATTGACTTCTCCGAGAGCATCCAGCGAGCCTGCGGGTGTCGGCGTGCGGTGTGCGATATTCTCTGGCCCGAAGAGCGTCTGATTTTGGAGTATGACGGTAAGAGGTTCCACGGGACAGACGATAGGGTCAGCCGCGATGCGCGGCGAAAGGACGCGCTTCTGCTGGCGGGCTATGATCTGGTCACCATGACGGGCTCTCAGCTCGGCAATGTATTCCAATGCGCTGAGCTCCTTGATCAGCTGTCAGCGAGAATGGGCAAACCTAAGAAGAAAAGAGGGGCCGGCCATTTGGATCGGCACATGCGGCTTCGCAAGCAGCTGAGGAGCTATCACAACTCCTTCTTGTTTCGTGATGGGAAAGGCCCTGATCGTTGATTCGGATGCGGATTATCGAAGGGGTTGGATTTAAGGTGGCGGGGATGTCGAGAGGGCGATTCCGGGATATTGCGGAAGAGGATCGCGAGAATCGGAAGTTGTTGGGAGTTTCGCGCAGCCGGGACGGGAGAATCGGAAGTTGCTGGGAGTTTTGCGTACTTCTCGGAGCGTTTTGCTTACGAGAGAGGCGGTTTTGGCGCTCGAGACTCCCATCTATTTCCCGATGGCGCTCGAAACTCCCATCTATTTCCCGATTGTGATCGAAACTCCCATCTATTTCCGAAAAATGCCAAGCGGGCAGAAGGCGTCTCTGGTTTTTGAGGCTTGCGGTGGTTGAACTGCGGTGGTTGAGCTGCGGTGGTTGAGCGAAGGGAGCGCTTGGATTAAGGATTGCCGATGCCGCCCCTGCGCAACCCTTCGGCCGCGTTCGCCCCTCCCGCCGCTTCGTTGATGTTTCTTGTCGGCAAATCGGACGGCGCGGCGCAGGGCCGTGGTAGGCTTCCCCTATAATCCGAAACTTGATCTTTGACTAACCTGTGTATAAGGAGGTGTGAGTTCATGCCACGGCTTCAGATCATGGACACGACCATCCGCGACGGTCAGCAGAGCCTCTGGGCCACCCGTATGCAGATCGGCGACATGCTGCCGATTCTGCCGAAGATGGACCGCGTCGGCTACTGGGCCATCGAGGCGTGGGGCGGGGCGACGTTCGACTCCTGCCTGCGCTTTTTGGACGAGAACCCCTGGGAGCGTCTGCGCGCCATCAAGGCGAACACGCCCAACACGCCGCTCGCCATGCTCTCGCGCGGGCAGAACCTCGTCGGCTACAAGCACTACTCCAAGGAGATCGTGCACCGCTTCATCAACGCGGCGCACCGCAACGGCGTCGAGGTCTTCCGCGTGTTCGACGCGCTGAACGACATCCGCAACGTCGTGGACAACGCCGAGGCCATCAAGGAGTGCGGCGGTCTGTTCGAGGGCGCCATCTCCTACACGATCTCGCCGGTGCACACGCTGGACTCCTACTTGGAGTACGGCCAGCAGCTGAAGGATCTGGGCGCCGACACCATCGCCATCAAGGACATGGCCGGCATGCTCACGCCCTATCGCGCCGAGCGCATGGTGAAGGCGTTCAACGAGGAAATCGGCCTGCCGGTGCACATCCACTGCCATTACGTCGGCGGCATGGCCCCGGCCAACATCCTGAAGGCCGCCGAGGCCGGCGTGGCCGTGGCCGACACGGCCCATGCGCCGCTCGCGTTCGGCAACTCGCATCCGGCGGTGGAGATGATCGTGGCCGCCCTGAAGGAGAGCCGCTACGACACCGACCTCGACCTCGATCTGCTGTTCGAGATCTCCGAGTACTGGGAGGAGATGCGCAAGCGCGGTCACTACAAGCGCGGCGTGTCCTCGCTCATTCATATGCAGGTGTACTCGCATCAGGTGCCCGGCGGCATGATGAGCAACCTCATCAGCCAGCTGGAGGTGCAGAAGGCCGCGCACCGTCTGCCCGAGGTGATGGCCGAGATCCCGAAGGTGCGCGCCGAGGTGGGCTACCCGCCGCTCGTGACGCCGATGTCCCAGATCGTGGGCACCCAGGCGGTGTTCAACGTGCTGACGGGCAAGCGCTGGAGCGTCATCTCCAAGGAGATGAAGGACTATGTGTGCGGCTACTACGGCAAGGCGCCGGGCAACATGGACAAGGAAATCGTGGCGAAGGTGGCCGGCGACGCCGAGATCTTGGATCCGAAGATCGCTCCCGGCACGCTGGTGACCACCACCTACGACGAGTGCGCCGCCGAGATTGGCGATTTGGCCCAAAGCGAGGAGGACGTGCTCATGTACGCCCTGTTCCCCAACGAGGCCCGCACCTATTTGAGCAAGCACCGGGTATCCGAGAAAGTCGATTTCATGCTGGAGCAGGAGTCCAGCGCCACCAAGGAGGACGATTACGTGGACATCAATCAGATTCGCGAGCTGGTTCGCGTTGCCGAGGAGAGCGGCGTCGGAGAGATCGTCGTAGAGGAAGAGGGCATGCGCATCGCTGTCCGCATGCCGGGCCAGGGCGCGCCGGTCGCTGCCGTGCCCGCCGCTCCGCAGGCTCAGGCGGCTCCCGTTGCCGCCGTGCCCGCGCCGGCCGCCGAGGAGCCGGCGAGCGATCGTCCGGCCACGTGGAAGCCGGTGGTGGCTCCTATGGTGGGCACCTACTACGAGGCCCCGGCCCCGGGCGAGCCGCCCTTCGTGAAGGTGGGCGACGAAGTGGCCGCCGGCGAGACGCTGTGCATCGTGGAGGCCATGAAGCTCATGAACGAGATCGCCGCCGAAGAGATGGGCACCGTGCGCGAGGTGTGCCTGTCCGACGCCACGCCGGTGGAGTACGGCACCGTGCTCTTCTACGTGGAGCCCCACGACCCCACGCCGGGCGCGTAGGAGACAAACATGTTCGAGAAAATTCTAGTTGCCAACCGCGGCGAGGTGGCGCTGCGCATCATGCGCGCCGCCCGCGAGCTGGGCGTGAAGACGGTGGCCGTGTACTCCACGGAGGACGCCGACACCTATCCGGTGCGCTACGCCGACGAGGCCGTCTGCATCGGTCCTGCCCAGTCGAACAAGAGCTATCTGGTCATGGCCTCCATCATTGCCGCGGCGAAGAACACCGGTGCCGAGGCGATTCACCCCGGCTACGGCTTTTTGGCCGAGAACGCGGAGTTCGCCCGCGCCTGCGCCGACAACGACCTCGTGTTCATCGGCCCCGCCCCGGAGTGCATCGACCGCATGGGCGACAAGTCGTCCGCCCGCGAGACCATGAAGATGTGCGGCGTGCCCACGGTGCCCGGCTCCGACGGCTGCCTGGATACCGTGGAAGAGGCTGCGGCCTTCGCCGAGAAGGTGGGCTACCCGGTGCTCATCAAGGCCACGGCCGGCGGCGGCGGCAAGGGCATGCGCGAGGTGCACGATCCGGCCGACCTCGCGGCCCAGTACAAGGCCGCCCGCACCGAGGCCGGCGCCGCCTTCGGCAACGACGGGGTGTACCTGGAAAAGCTTGTGCTGCGTCCGCGCCACGTGGAGGTGCAGGTGCTCGCCGACGACCATGGCAACGCCGTGGCGCTCTGCGAGCGCGACTGCTCCATCCAGCGCCGCCACCAGAAGCTTCTGGAAGAGGCCCCCTCGCCAGCGCTTTCCGAGAACCTGCGCCGCGACATGATGAAGGCGGCCCTGAAGGCCGTGCGCGCCGTGGACTATCGCAACGCCGGCACCATCGAGTTTCTGCTGGACGAGCGCGGCCAGTTCTACTTCATGGAGATGAACACCCGCGTGCAGGTGGAGCACCCGGTCACCGAGGAGATCACCGGCACCGACATCATCAAGGAGCAGCTGCGCATCGCCGCCGGCGAGCCCATGAGCTGCGCGGGCCGCGCCCCGTTCTCGCCTTCGGGCCACGCCATCGAGCTGCGCATCAACGCCGAGGATCCCGAGCACGGCTTCCGCCCGTGCCCCGGCACCGTCACGCGCTTCGAGCCCCCGGCGGGCCCCGGCGTGCGCGTGGAGACCTACCTGCGCCCCGGTTCCCGCATCTCGCCCTACTACGACTCGCTCGTGGCCAAGGTGGTCGTGCACGGCCAGGATCGCGCCGAGGCCGTCGCCCGCGCCAAGCGCGCCTTGGACGAGTTCGTTATTGAAGGAATTGCAACAACTATCCCATTCCACAAACGCGTGCTCGATAACGAGGTATTCTTGGCCGGTGACGCGACAACCGACTTTATCGAAACCCAGATGGGAGACGTACTATGACAGACCAGATGAACGTCGAGGGCCTTTCCATCGCCCCGGGGGTCATGGAGACCATCATCTCCGTGGCCGCCAGCGAGGTGGACGGTGTGGCCTCGCTGGGCTCCTTCGCCACGAGCGGCATCCGCTCTATGCTGGCGAGCAAGCCCTCCACCTCCGGCATCGAGACCAAGATGGGCGACGACAGCAAGCTTTCCGTGGCGGTGCACGTGGAAGTCTACTACGGCTACGTGCTGCCCGAGCTGGCGGCCCAGCTGCGCAGCGCCATCGCCGAGGCGCTGGCCACCCAGGCCGGCGTGGAGGTGTCCTCGGTGGACGTGTACATCGACGGCCTCCAGTTCAAGGCGTAGGTGGCGCGCGGTATGGCTCCGAGAATCCACGAGCGCACCCGCGACCGCATCAGCGCGGTGCAGGTGCTGTACACGAGCGAGCTGACGGGGAAATCGCCCAGCGAGCTGCTCGACTGCGGGCTGTGCCTGGTGGCGCGCGAGGCTCCCGCCGATGAGGCCGATGCTGCCGAGGCGGGCGCGTTCGGCCGCATTGAGGAGGGGACGCTGACCGATTACGCCCTGGCGCTCATCCACGGCGTGGAGGCGAACCAGGCCCAGGTAGATGAGCGTATTGAAGCGGCGTCCGAGAACTGGGCGCTCTCCCGCATGCCCATCGTGGACCGCTCCATTCTGCGCCTGGCCGTCTTCGAGATGTTCCACTGCGACGACGTGCCGGTGTCGGTCTCCATCAACGAGGCGGTGGAGCTGGCCAAGGGCTTCGGCGGCGAGGACGACTCGCCGCGCTTCGTGAACGGTGTGCTGGGGCGCATCGCGCGTTCTATGGAAGGCGATGGCGCGGGCGCGGCTGATGCGGTCGGAGCCGACATTGCCGCCGCCGGCCCGGTGGATGCCCTGGTGGGCGCCTCGGGCGCCGCTGCTTGCGTGCAGGTGGGGGTGTAGGCGCCATGGCCGACGAGCAGGGTCGCACCTTCGAGGACGTGCACGAGCGCCTTTCCGAGATCGTTGACGAGGTGTCCGCCGAGGACATCTCGCTGGATGACGCCTTGAAGCTGTACGAGGAGGCCGTGAAGCTGGGCCTTTCCGCGTGCGATTTGTCCGAGCAGGACTTGGACGCGTTTCTGGCGACGGAAGAGGAAACGACGGCCGAGGAGGGCGGCGCAAGCGCTACCCCTACGGGTTCAACCGACATGCCCCGCGAGGCCTAAAGGAAACCGCCCATGGATGTCCCGCGCATACTCGATGCTATCAGCTCGCCGGCCGATTTGAAGGTGCTCGATAACGAGGAGCTGGCCATTTTAGCCCGCGAGATCCGCCAGGAGATCGTCGCCACCACCTCGGTCACCGGGGGACATGTGGCGTCGTCTTTGGGCGCCGTGGACATCATCGTGGCCTTGGAGAGCCTGCTCGACATGCCGCGCGACCGCGTGGTGTTCGACGTGGGGCACCAGGCCTACGCTCACAAGCTGCTCACCGGCCGACGCGAGGCGTTCAAAACGCTGCGCACCTACGGCGGCCTTTCCGGCTTCACCAAGCCATCGGAGAGCCCCTACGACGTGCACCCGTCGGGTCATGCGTCCGACTCGCTCTCCATCGCCACGGGCCTCGCAAAGGCGCGGCAGTTGAAGGGCACCGACGAGAAGGTGGTGGCCCTCATCGGGGACGCGTCGCTCGCCGGCGGCATGGCCTTCGAGGCGCTGAACTACATGGGCAACGAGCAGCTGCCGCTCGTCGTCATCTTGAACGACAACGAGATGTCCATCTCGCGCAACGTGGGCGCCCTCATGAAGCATCTGGGCAACATCCGCGCCAACAGCCATTACCGCGAGGCGCGCGAGGGCCTGCAGGCGGCCATGGAGCAGGGCGGCCCTGCGGCCCGCGGTCTGCTTGGCTTCGGCAAGAACATGAAGGAATCCCTCAAGCAGATGGTGATTCCCCATACCATGATCTACGAATCGCTCGGCATCGTGTGCACCGCTCCCATCGACGGCCACAACATCGCCGAGCTGCGCGACGTTTTGTCGCTCGTGCTGGAAATGGACGGCCCGGCGCTCGTGCACGTGGTCACGCGGAAGGGGGAGGGCTACGAGCCCGCCCGCCGCGATCCCGAGGCGTTCCACGGCACCGGCCCCTACGATATTGCCACGGGCCGCGCGTTGAAGAAGCCCGGGCGCGCCCCCAGCTACACCGAGGTCTTCGGTGCGGCGCTCGCCGACGAGGCGGCCAACGATGCGGACGTGGTGGCCATCACGGCGGCCATGACCGGCGGCACGGGGCTGAAGACCTTCGCGGCGGAGTTCCCCTCGCGCTTTGTGGACGTGGGCATCGCCGAGGAGCAGGCGGTGGGCATGGCGGCCGGCCTCTCGTCGGGTGGCAAGAAGCCCGTGGTGGCGCTGTACTCCACCTTCATGCAGCGGGCTGTGGATCAGATGATCATCGATGTGGCCCTGCCGGAGGCGAATGTGGTGTTCGCTTTCGATCGCGCGGGCCTGGTGGGCGATGACGGGCCTACGCACCACGGCGTCTTCGACATGGTGTACACGCGCATGGTGCCGAACATGCGGGTGCTCGCGCCCTCCGACGAGGCGGAGCTCGTGCACGCGCTGCATACGGCGCTGGTTTTGGAGGGCCCCGTGTCGCTGCGCTACCCGCGCGGCGAGGCCGAGGGTGCGCCGTTGCCGGATGTGCCGGAAGTTCTGGAAGTGGGGAAGTCCCGCACGGTGCGCGAGGGGGGCGACGTGGCCCTGCTCGCCTTCGGTCGCATGGTGGGCCAAGTCCGCGCCGCCGCCGAGCTGCTGTCCGCCGAGGGCATCGAGTGCCGCGTGGTGGACATGCGCTGGGTGAAGCCGCTGGATGCGGAGGCCATCGCTGCGGCGGCGGCCTGCCGTTTGGTGGTCACGGTGGAGGAGGGCGTCATCGCGGGAGGCGCCGGCGAGGGCGTGCTGGAGGTGCTGGCCCGCCAGGGTGCCACGACGCCTGCCGTCACGCTGGGCATCCCCGACCGCTTCATCGGCCAGGGTCCCGTGCCCCAACTCTTCGCCGACCTCGGCCTGAATGCCGAAGGCATCGCCGCTACGGTGCGCGAGGCGCTAGGTTAATCGAACCTCACAGCCAACGCGCTTCGTTCAGCCAAAACACCTGCTTCTTTCCCTGGTAGGCAGCCGAGCAATAGCGCAAGTCGACAAGTCGATTCAAATCGTCGCGAGCCGTGGAGGCGGCGCACTCGAAGGATGGGCGTAGGCCTCCTCCGATAGCCGAATCCGTCTGGCTCGCCCGCTCCTTCCCTCCCCAGGGGCGATGCCAGCTGTTCGAGAAAGGACGCGCACCCGTCACGGATGCGCGTCCTTCTTTTCGTGCGGCAAGACGGGCGCCTCGTGCTATAGAGTCCCAAATACGATACACTGCTCTGTGTACTTGTTTACAAATTCCTTAGGATGAGGTACAGTGAGGCTAGCGAATGGAGGTTGCTATGGCGACGAAGACGTTTTCGGGACGGGCCGATGCTGAGAAGATCCTTCTTGCCGATGCCCTGGCACGACAAGAGTACGGCTTGTCCTTTGGGCAATACTGCAGCGGTGTCCTCGTCGATTACATTTGCGAGACGGGGGCGCTTCCCGATACGCGTGTGCACTCGAAGAAAAAAGGCGGTGTGGCCATGATGCTGAGTCTTGCGAAGAAGCATCAGGGTAGCGACATCGCTCGCCTGAGTGACCAAGAGATTCGCGATCTCGTTGCGAGCCGCTATGAGTAGTAAGGTGCTTCTCGATACCAACGTTATGCTCGACCTCGCCTTGGCGCGGCCGGAGGGGTTCGATGCAGCCGCCACCATCGCCGAGGCCGTGGCCTATGAAGAGGTCGTCGCATATGTTTGCGCCACGTCGCTCAAAGATCTGTACTACATCCTCTCCAAAGCCATGGGGGAGAAGGACGCGCGAACCTACATCAAGGCTGTGATGGACGATTTCATTATCTGCTCAGTCGATTACGCCCTCTGTCGTCAGGCTGCAGATTCCGACGAGCCTGATTTCGAAGACGGTTTAGTGCGCGCCTGCGCCGAGAACGCCCGCGTTGATTTCATCGTCACGCGAGACGTTACGGCGTTTGCTCGATCAAAGGTGCGCTCAATCGCTCCGGCAGATTATGTGGCGCGGTTTCTTGTCGACGAATAGGCATTGCGGATCAAGAGAATTCCGCAGTACTTTGTTTTCTGATTGGGAGGGGCGACCGAGGTCGCCCCTATGGAGGCTGACTCGCGGGGCCAGCTACTGCAGCTTCTTCTCCATGATGTAGTCGTCCATGATGTAGCCGTCGCCGATGTCGGTTTCCACGGCGTCGATGACCTCGAAGCCCTTGGCCTTGTAGGCGCGGATGGCCATCTCGTTGTGCTTGTTCACCGTGAGGTAGAGGGCATCGAGGCCGCGCTCGCGGGCGAGGCGCTCGTAGAAGCGGATGGTGGCCGAGCACAGGCCCTCCCCGCGGTGTTCCTTTAACAGGTAGATCTTCGAGATGAAGAAGCGGTTCGTGTCCGCCTCCACGTGTCCACCGGTGTAGCCGACGATGCGGGGGACGGCGGCCGTGCGGGCGAAGTCCTCGGTGTCGTGGGCCAACTCGTCGTCGCGGTCGGATTCCACGTCGTCGTTGACGCGGCCGGCCACGGTGTCGCCCTGGTCGTGGATGTCGGCGCCGTGCGTCGCCGCGCCCAGCTCGTGGGGCGTCTCGTCCTCGTGCTGCATGATGAAGAAGTACTCGTAGCCATTGTCGGCAATGTCGGTGCGGAAGGCATTCAGGCTCTGGAACTTCTCCACCATGTAGTCGGTCTGCGCTTGGCCGATGATGGCCGGCCAGTACTCGTTCCAAATATGGTAGGCCATATGGGCCAGGGCCTCGACCTCTTCGTCGCGCTCGACCTGTCGAAATGTAACGCTCATGAGTGCATCCTTCCGCGTTGTGACAAAACTTTTCGAAAAAGTGGTCACAAAATCGAGTTCTGGGTTTTCTTTATGGGCGATACGACCCAATTAACGGTTGCGACTTTGTGCAGTATATCGTTTAGCGATATATTCCTCTTGCTCTTATGCCGTCTTGAGGTCTGCAAAAACCCAGAACTCGATTTTGTGACCAAATCGCGCCGATTCTTTGTAAAGGCAACGCTGCCATTGTAATGCTTCGGCGATCTGTGACGGGACGCGCGGGCATTTGTTTCCGCCCAGTAACAAGGAATGGTCGCCAGTGTTAACACTTATTTTTGAGGGGGTTAACAATCATCGTTGAGCGCGCAGGTCACCAGGTGCCGTGGAACAATCGGGGTGTCCTTGCCGTTGGGCGCCTTGGGCGACAAGGGGTGGGGAGGCCCGCGCGGTGCGGCGCGCGGCGCCTCCCGACCTCTTTTCGCCGAGGGCCCGCGAACTGTGAAAGGGGTTGATCGCGATGATTGACACCGGTTCCACCGGGTTCATGCTCGTCTGCGCCATGCTGGTGCTGCTCATGACGCCCGGACTCGCCTTCTTCTACGGAGGCCTCTCTCGTCGCAAGAACGTTGTGAACACCATGGTGATGGTGTTCGGTGTGCTCGGCATTGTCGGGGTGATTTGGGTCGTGTGTGGCTGGTCGTTCGCCTACGGCGGCGACGGGTCGCTGCCGTTTTTCGGCGGCTTCGATCAGATCGGGTGCTTGAGCGCCGTGAACGACATGGTGGCTGAGGCCGAGGGTACGCCTGACGCCTTCGCGGTCCTGTCCGGACAGGGCGCGCTGGCCGCCGACCCGGAGTTGGCGGCGGGCTATCCGGCCATCATCGACATCGTCTTTCAGATGGCCTTTGCCATGATCACCTGCGCCATTATCACGGGCGCTGTGGCCGGGCGCATGAAGTTCGGCGCCGTGTGCGCGTTTGTGGCCGTGTGGGTCGTCGTGGTGTACGCGCCGCTCGCCCATATGGTGTGGGGCGGCGACGGCTCGCTCATTGGCGACATGATCGGGGCCCTGGACTTCGCCGGCGGCGATGTGGTGCACATCTCCTCGGGCCTCACCGGGCTCATCCTCTGCCTTATGCTGGGGCGGCGCAAAGGGTTTGCGGTGCTGTCTTACCGCCCGCACAACGTGCCCTTTGTGGCCCTGGGCGCGGCGCTTCTGTGGTTCGGCTGGTTCGGTTTCAACGCCGGCAGCGAGTTCGCGGCCGACGGTGTGGCCGGGCTCGCGCTGCTGAACACCGTGGCGGCCAGCGCGGCCGGTGTGCTCTCCTGGATGCTTACCGAGCGCGTCACGGTGGGGAAGTGCACGCTCGTCGGTGCGGCGACGGGTCTAGTAGCCGGGCTTGTGGTTATCACCCCGGCGGCCGGGTTCGTGGAGCCCTGGGCGGCCATCGTCATGGGGCTGATCGTGAGCCCCATCGTGTATGTGGCCATCTCCCAGGCCAAGCGGCGCCTCGGCTACGACGACGCGCTGGACGCCTTCGGCTGCCACTGCGTCGGCGGCATCGTGGGCGGCGTCCTCACGGGTCTGTTCTGCGTGCCCGGGCTCTCCTGGACCGAGCACGGCGGCCTTCTGTACACCGGCGACTGGTCGCTTCTGGGCTCGCAGGTGCTGGGCATCCTGGTGACCATCGCCTTCGTGGCCATCGCGGACGTGGTGCTGGGACTCATCATCAGGGCGTGCTTTGCGGGCAGCTTGCGGGTGAGCGCCGAGGATGAGGCGGCTGGGCTCGATGTGGCCGTCCATGGCGAGTCGGCCTACCCAGCCTACCTGGGTCTGGACTAGCACGGCGGAGCGATTGAGAAAGGAGTTGCGGCTATGAAACGAGTAACGGCTATTGTGCGGCCTGAGAAGATGGAGCCGCTGAAGGACGCCCTGTTCGCCGCCGATGTGAAGGGCATGACCATCTCGCAGGTGCACGGCTGCGGCGCCCAGCACGGCTGGAGCGAGTACGTGCGCGGCACCGAAGTGATGCTGAACATGGTGCCGAAGGTGAAGTTCGAGGTGGTGGTGGAAGACGACGCGGTGGACGCGCTGGTGGACACCATCGTGGGCGCCGCCCGCACCGGCGAGGTGGGCGACGGCAAGATCTTCGTGGCACCCGTGGAGGAAGTGGTGCGCATCCGCACCGGCGAGCGCGGCGCGACGGCGGTGTAGGCCACAATGCGGTACAATCTCGCCGAAACAAGGTGCGAGAAAGGAACCGGCATGCACACCTACATTCCCCGCGGCGTCTGCTCCCGTCAGATCGATGTGGAGCTGGACGGCGACACCATCAAGAGCGTCCAGTTCACCGGCGGCTGCGATGGCAATCTGAAGGCCATCTCCAAGCTGGTGGCCGGCCAGAACGTCGACGACATCGTCGCCATGATGGAGGGCCACACCTGCGGGCGGCGCTCCACCTCCTGCGTCGACCAAATGACCAAGGCCATACGCGAGGCTCAAGCGAAGGCCGCCGATCAGGCGTAAGGTATCGGCTGTATGCCTAATCGCCCGAATGAGGCAAGTTCCAGGGCCCGGATGTTTCATCCGGGCCCCCCTTTATGTCGTAAGCTAGCCTTTAAGCCAGGGTTGCAAGAGCTCTTCTGGGAAACGTGTTGTCACCAGGCAGCACGCTGGTGGACGAGGCCGAGCACGGTGACGCGGTCGGCCTCGTCTTCGTAGAAGATAACGATATCGAAGGGGCCGACGGGGATTTTGCGCACGCCTTCGCCGTACTCGTATGCGAGGGCGGCCGCCACGTCGGTCGACCCCATGCTGGGTATCGTCGGCAGAATCTCGATGATCTTGAGGATGTCATCGAGAACTTTGTCCGACAGAACGATCCCCAAATCCTCCTCGAAGCCCTCGGAGATGCGCACTTCGGCCATCAGAGCCCCCGCTTCTCGCGAATGCGGGCGACGAAACCATCGACATCGGTGGTGAAACGCCCCTCCTCGATATCGCGCTTGCCGCGTCGGAGAGCGAATTCCATCTCCGCTTCGTAGCGAGCGTCTTCACGGGCTTGCTTGAGCTCTCGATCGAATATCTCTTCGGAGCAGAACACGTAAGCGCCGTTGCCGTTCTCGGTGATGTAGACGACTTGGCGATCGGCCACGTCCTTTACCTCGCGTTGGCGCGAGGCGAGGGCGGTAGACGAATAGATGGAGCCTTTGGGGGCAACCATGGCGTACCTCATTTCCTAGGATTTAGCTAGGTTGATCATATCACGCTTTCAGTAGGAAATTCTACAAGATATCATATTGGTGATAAAAGGAAAGTTCCCTTATAGAAAAGGCCTTACAGCATCATGAACAGCTTGGCCAAGGCCCAGCCGATGAAGCCGCAGCAGGGGAAGGTGAGCACCCAGGCCCATACCATGCGGCGGGCGACGCCCCAGTTCACGCGGCGGAAGCTCTTGGAGGCGCCCACGCCCATGATGGAGGCGGTGGAGCAGTGGGAGGTGGAGACGGGCATGCCGGTCATGGAGGCCACGAACAGCGTGATCACCGTGGAAAGGGAGGCCGCCACGCCCTGGTACTTCTCCAGCGAGACCATGTCCATGGCCACCGATTTGATGATGCGCTTGCCGCCGAGCAGCGTGCCCAGAGACATCGCCGCCGAGCAGATGATCATGAGCCACAGGGGGAAGTCGGTGGCGCCGCTCGTCTCCATGCCGAAGGCGAGCGCGATGCCCAGAAGCCCGATGGACATGAACTTCTGGCCGTCCTGGGCGCCGTGGAGGAATGACAGCGCGCAGGCGCAGATGTCCTGCAGCACCATGCACACCTTGTTGCCGCGCTGGCGGTTGACGCGGGAGAAGAGAAACTCGATGATCTTGGTGGTGACCATGCCGAGGATGAAGCCGCCCACCAGCGAGAACACCATGCCGTAAATGACGAGCATCCACTCGGAGAGCACCACGCCGGCCAGCCCGTTCAGCGCGATGGCGCCTCCGGTGACGCCGGCGATGAGCGAGTGGGACTTGCTGGCGGGGATGCCCCAGAACCAGCAGAAGACGCCCCAGCCGATGGAGCCTATCATGGCGGCTATGAGCGCGAGGAGCGCCTGGTGGGTGTTGCCGGAGAAATCGACCATGTTGAACATGGTGTGGGCCACGGCGGTGGAGATGTAGGTCATGCCCACCAGGCCCACGAAGTTGAACACGGCGGCCAGCGCGAGCGCCGCGCCGGGGGTGAGACAGCGGGTGGAGACCGCGCTGGCGATGGCGTTGGGGGCGTCGGTGGCGCCCGAGATGATGGTCACACCGATGACCAGCGCCAGAATGCCGAGCAGGACCGGATGGTCTCCTGCCTGCGAGAGGAACACCGAAAGAGTCAATTCCATGCCTGAGCCTTATCCCGATGAAGCCGACCGGACGCAAACGCACCTTCCTATTCTAGCGCAACGGCTGCACGCACGAAAGATGACCTTGCGAGTCAACTCAAATCCCGGGTGCGGCCGCACGGGCGTCGTGAGTCTGCGGGCGCCTTGTGGGCGCGCTGCGAAAAATGTCGGCACTCGGGGAAAATTCACAAGGAAGCGCGCGCGAGCGGTGCTATACTGGGCGGGCTTGCCGATAGGCGGCAAGTGTAAGTATCTGTTGGCCCCCGAGACATGTTTGTTGCACCGCGATCCTTGCTTCTGCAAGCGAACATGGTACGTATCAACCATCATGACGAAGGGTCCCCGATTTAGTTTTTGAAAGGGGTCCGTTTTGACCGAAATCAAGAACACCTCCGTGATCGACTTCTCCGACATCTCCGATGAGCAGATGAACGAGATGATCGACGGCACGCTGACCGAGTTCGACGAGGGCGATCTCGTCGACGGCACCGTCGTCAAGCTGGAGCACGACGAGGTGCTGGTGGACATCGGCTTCAAGAGCGAGGGTGTCATCCCGGCCCGCGAGCTGTCCATCCGCAAGGATGCCGATCCGTCCGACATCGTGAGCCTGGGCGACAAGATCGAGGCACTGGTTCTCCAGAAGGAGGACAAGGACGGCCGCCTCATCCTCTCCAAGAAGCGCGCCGAGTACGAGCGTGCCTGGATTTCCGTCGAGGAGAAGTTCAAGGCCGGCGAAGTGGTTACCGGCGAGGTCATCGAGGTGGTCAAGGGCGGTCTTATCCTGGACATCGGCCTGCGCGGCTTCCTTCCGGCCTCTCTCGTGGACCTGCGCCGCGTGAAGGATCTGGATGCCTACCTGGGCACCGAGATCGAGGCCCGCGTCATCGAGATGGATCGCAACCGCAACAACGTCGTGCTGTCCCGTCGCGTTCTCTTGGAGGAGGGCCGCAAGAACGAGCGCGCCGAGATCCTCTCCAAGCTCTCCAAGGGCATGCGCCTCAAGGGCAACGTGTCCTCCATCGTGGACTTCGGCGCCTTCGTGGATCTGGGCGGCATCGACGGCCTGGTGCACATCTCCGAGCTGTCTTGGAACCATGTCAACCATCCCTCCGAGGTCGTCAAGGTGGGCGACGAGGTGGAGGTCGAGGTGCTCGACGTCGATCTGCAGCGCGAGCGCATCTCCCTCGGTCTCAAGCAGACCACGCCCGACCCGTGGATCCAGCTGGTGGAGAACTACCCGGTGGGCACCATCGTCGACGGCAAGGTCACCAAGATCGTGCCCTTCGGCGCCTTCGTCGAGCTGGGCGACTCCATCGAGGGCCTGGTGCACATCTCCGAGATGGCCGGCCGCCACATCGATACCCCGGCGCAGGTCGTGCATGCGGGCGACGATGTGAAGGTGAAGGTCATGGAGATCAACCCGGAGCGCCGCCGCATCTCCCTGTCCATGAAGGCCGCCGCCGAGGAGCTCGGCTTCGAGATCGACGTGGACGAGTCGGTGCAGGCCGAGGAGAAGCCGGCCCGCCGCAAGAAGGACGAGCCTGTTGCCGAGGCCGAGGTCGTCGAGGTGGAGACCGTCGACGCCGAGTAGCCTCTGCGGGTTCGTGCGACTGCGAACGACCAGTGACTTTTCAAAGGCCGCTCTTCGGAGCGGCCTTTCTCGTGTATGATGGTTCCGTTGAATTACTTGGGTACGATCGCGCGAAGGTGCGCGGTTTTGGAGGAGGTTCGCATGAAGAAGCTGTTTCTCATCGGCGGCATGGGCGCCGGGAAGTCCACGGCGCGCAAGGCGCTCACCGACGAGGGCCTGGCCTGGATCGATCTCGATCAGGTGGGGCACGAGGTGCTCACGTGGGACACGGTGAAGGACGACCTGCGCGGCGCCTTCGGCGATGATATCTTCGACGAGAATGGCGAGGTGGTGCGCAGCGCCCTGGCCGCCAAGGCCTTTGCGACGCCGGCCGCCACGCGCAAGCTGAACACCATCACGATGCCCCGCATCGAGGAGCGCTACACCGACCTCATCGACGGCTTTGAGGCGGAAGGCAAGCCTGCCGTGGTGGTGGAGTACTCGGTGTTCCGCAACCGCCAGCAGTCGCTGGCTTACGGGGCCGATGTGGTCATGGCCGTGCTGGCGCCGCTGGAGACCCGCATCGAGCGTGCCGTGGCCTCCGGGTTCCCAGAGGAGGACGTGCGCGCCCGCATCGCTCGCCAGATCACCGATGCCGACCGCATCGAGGCGTCGGACGTGGTCTTCAACAACGACGGCACCCCCGAGGAGTTGCGCAACGAAGTCATCTCCTGGTGGAACGAGTATAAATCCTGTTGCTAACGCAACAGGATTTTATGCCGAAGCTGCGAGGCCCTGTCGCATTTCATCTTCGCCCTTGTTTTGGCCACGGCGCGTATCAGAGTACGCTTGGGCCAAAGGCGGAAGAATCTGAAACGCGACAGGGCCTCTCGCTGATTTCCTGGGGCGAACTTGTGTCGTTCTGCTGCTAGTTACCACAGGTTTAGTAAGTGCTGCATCCCCAGGCTGGCAGCGGCGATGCAGATCCAGCAGATGAGGCCCATGAGGAGGGGCTTGGCGCCGGACTTCACGAGCTTCACGAGGTCGGTGTTCAGCCCGATGGCAGCCATGGCCATGACGATGAAGAACTTGCTCAGGGTCTTCAGCGGCGCGAACACCGCCGCGTCGGCGCCGGCGGCCACGGCGATGGTGGTGATGAGGCTGGCCACGAGGAAGAACAGGATGAACATCGGGAAGGCGCGCTTCAGAGAGAAGTTGCCGAGCGGGCCCTTGCGGCGCGTCGACGAGGGCTCGGAGGCTGCCTGAGCGTTGGAGGCGGACTCGTCTGCGCTCTCCTTGCGGGCCATGACGATGCCGAGCACGAGCGTGATGGGGATGATGGCGAGCGTTCGCGTGAGCTTCACGATGGTGGCGTCGTCCAGGGCGTTGGATCCCGGGTGCATGCCGTCCCAGGCGGCCGCGGCGGCGGTGACAGAAGAGGTGTCGTTCACGGCCGTGCCGGCGAACAGGCCGAAGCCCTCGTTGGACATGCCAAGCGCCTGCCCCAGCGTGGGAAAGATGAGCGCCGCCACCACGTTGAACAAGAAGATGACCGAGATGGCCTGGGCCACCTGCTCGTCCTTGGCGCGAATGACCGGCGCCGTGGCGGCGATGGCTGACCCGCCGCAGATGGAGGAGCCCACGGCGATGAGCGTGGCGATGGCGGAATCCATGCGTAGCACGCGGTAGAGAACGTAGCCCACGATGAGCGCCGTGGCGATGGTGGTGAGGATGATGGGCAGGCTCTCGGCGCCCACGGCGGCGATCTGGGCGAGGTTCAACCCGAAGCCCAGCAGGATGACGGCGTACTGCAGCACCTTTTTCGCTGTGAAGCCGATGCCGTCCTGCACGATGCCGCGCGCCGGCTGCTTCCACCAAAGGGCGATGACCATGCCGATGAGGATGGCGAACACCGGGCCGCCCACCACGGGCAGCGCCTCGCCGAGAAACCAGCAGGGAAGGGCGATGGCCGCGCACAGGCCGACGCCGGGGGCCACGTTCTTCACGTTCGCCACGATGATCTCCTCACGTCGCGGGATGTCAACAGCGATTGCAGAGTATAGCACTCATGGTTGGACGGATCGTGAACTTTAAGCGAACATCTGTTCATTTCTTGGGGAAGATGCTAGACTGTTCTCCTTATAGCGAATTACTGTGAGAGGAGGGACGCGCGTGTCCACTCATCTTTCCAATATAGAAGGTATGGAAATGGCGGGGAAGTTGCCGGAGGTGCGGCTGGCGAACACCCCGTTCAAGGTGGTCTCGCCCTTCGAGCCGTCGGGAGACCAGCCCGAGGCCATCGCGGCGCTCGCGAAGGGCGTGGAAGACGGCCTGCGTTACCAGACGCTCCTGGGCGTCACCGGCTCGGGCAAGACGTTCACCATGGCCAAAACCATCGAGGCGGTGCAGAAGCCCACGCTCGTCATGGCGCCGAACAAGACGCTGGCGGCCCAGTTGGCCGCCGAGCTGAAGGAGTTCTTCCCCGACAACGCCGTGGTGTACTTCGTCTCCTACTACGACTACTACCAGCCCGAGGCCTACGTGCCCTCATCGGACACCTTCATCGAGAAGGACGCCTCCATCAACGAGGAGGTGGAGAAGCTGCGCCATGCGGCCACCTCGGCTCTGCTGTCGCGGCGGGACGTCATCGTGGTGGCGTCGGTGAGCTGCATCTACGGTATAGGCTCGCCGATGGACTACGCCGGCATGGCGGTGTTCGTCGACAAGCAAAAGGAGATGGATCGCGACGAGGTCATCCACGAGCTTATCGACATCCAGTACGACCGCAACGACTACGAGCAGAAACGCGGCACCTTCCGCGTGCGGGGCGACGCGCTGGACGTGTTCCCGCCCTACGCCGACCACCCGGTGCGCATCGAGTTCTGGGGGGACGAGATCGAGTCCATCGATGAGATCGACCAGGTCACGGGCGAGGTGCTGAACTCCTTCGAGGCGCTGCCCATCTGGCCGGCGTCCCATTACGTCACGGCGCGCCCGAAGATGGACAAGGCGCTTGGCACCATCCAAGACGAGCTGCGCGAGCGCCTGCAGCAGTTCAAGGAAGAGGGGAAGCTCCTTGAGGCTCAGCGTCTGGAGATGCGTGTGAACTACGACTTGGAGATGCTGGAGACCATGGGCTTCTGCTCCGGTATCGAGAATTACTCGCGGCATCTGGACGGTCGCGCGCCGGGCGAGCCGCCCTACACGCTCATCGACTACTTCCCGAAGGACTTCCTCTGCATCATCGACGAGTCCCACGTCACGGTGCCGCAGATCCGCGGCATGCATGAGGGCGACCGCTCCCGCAAGATCACGCTCGCCGAGCATGGCTTCCGCCTGCCCAGCTGCCTGGACAACCGTCCCTTGCGCTTCGACGAGTTCGAGGAGCGCATCCCGCAGTTCATCTACGTGTCGGCCACGCCGGGCGATTACGAGGAGCGCGTGAGCCAGGCGAAGGTGGACCAGGTCATCCGCCCGACGGGCCTACTGGATCCGGAGATCGTCGTGCGCACGAGCGCCAGCCAGATCGACGACATCATCGACGAGGCGAAGGAGCGGGCGGCGCGCAACGAGCGCGTGCTCATCACGACGCTCACGAAGAAGATGGCGGAGGACTTGACCGACCACTTGCTCGACCAGGGCGTGAAGGCGCGCTACATGCACTCGGACATCGCCACCCTGGAGCGCACGGAGATCCTGCGCGATCTGCGCCGGGGCGAGTTCGACGTGCTCGTGGGCATCAACCTTCTGCGTGAGGGACTCGATCTGCCCGAGGTGTCGCTCGTGGCCATCCTGGACGCCGATAAAGAGGGCTTCCTGCGCAACCACCGCTCGCTCATCCAGACCATAGGCCGCGCGGCCCGCAACGTGTCCGGCCAGGTCATCATGTACGCCGACCGCATCACCGATTCTATGCGCCGGGCTATCGACGAGACGCGCCGGCGCCGCGACATCCAAATGGCCTACAACGAGGAGCATGGTATCAAGCCCCAGACTATCCGCAAGGCCATCAACGACATCATGGGCTTCATCACGGAAGATGTGGAGGGCGCCACTGCCGAGCAGGTGAACAAGGAGCTGGCAGAGCTTTCCCGCGAGGAGGTCCTGCGGCTCATCTCGTCTATGGAGGACGACATGGCCGCCGCGTCCCGCGACATGGATTTCGAGGAGGCGGCCCGTCTGCGCGACCAGGTGGTGAAGCTGAAGAGCACCGTGGAGGACAAGTCCGAGGAGGACGTGCTGAAGGATCTGAAGAAGGGCGCGCGAAAGGGGAGCGCCTACGGCAACCGCAAGCACGCCGCCTACGGGTCGTCGCGCGCGAGTTAAAGGCGCTGCGCCCGGGCTCCTGCCATCGCCGCAAGATTCGTCTCGCAGGACGCCGACCTTCGCAGGACGGTGCCCCTGCGGGACGGTGGCGCGGCGGGGAAGTGCCCTCTGGGACGGCGCGGGCTGTTCAGTTTTCGTGGATTCGGGACGGATTGCGAACTTTACGGAAATGTAAGCTGCTCTGCCGTGAACGCCCCGTCACTTCGTCGTATAATCGCGAGAAAGCACCTGCACCACCTGAAGTACTTCCTAAGGAATAAAGCGATGCCCGATCAGCCCGCCTCCCAAGGTTCGAATAACCCCCGCAACAACCCGCGACAGCACAAGAAGCCCACCCGGCGCCACCCCGGCGCCTCCGTGCCGGCCTCGGTTCCCCATTCCCACGGGGTCTCAGCACCGCAGCCGCAGTCGGCGGCCGTCCCGCCGGAAATGCGCCCCCAGCCGGCAGCGCAGGCCCCTTCCCCGCAGCAGGAGTCGGCAGCGCC
>ERZ1027035.199-NODE-199-length-19188-cov-11.353787_pt1 | contig 19188 bp, 24 predicted proteins | sample MGYA00519442_ERZ1027035 | MGnify/ENA primary metagenome ERZ1027035 (study PRJEB26926, sample SAMN06164790) | human gut metagenome | biome: ENVO:00009003; feature: ENVO:2100002; material: ENVO:00002003 | host: Homo sapiens | place: USA | collected 2012 ...
ACGAGTTTATTGATAAGTCTTTTCATATATTTGTGGTATTTCGAGAGTTCGACCGACAAGTTACTTATCCGGGAATCGCTCTCTGATCTCGGCCTTCTTGGCAAGATAGGTAATTGATGTTAATATTCAAAGAAGCCACCTCCACAAATAATGTGAAGGTGGTGTGATTTTGGGCCGAGAGATTACCAGATGACTTAGGTCCACTGGATATAGTTGTGACTTAGGTCCTAACTATAACTCACTGCCCAAACTTATATAGTATTTATATTAAATTTACATAGATATCAGTATAGACCAAATCTTGGTCATTCTCTCTACTGTTTATACCTATGGATACGTCAAACGAAATCATTGGAGATATTTGGGTCTCTTGATAAAATACCGCCATTGCAAACCTGCCTCTTAGAGGTTTACTAAAAACACATTTATCATAACCCTCTCTAAAAGTTACCTCCTTTTGCCATTTGTACTTTCCTATATGGTATATGTAGCTTATTAGACTACCCTCATACAAATATACCTCTCCGTATACACCAAGGATATATGACCACTCGTTTAAGAAGCTATTATCTTCTATATTTGGATGTGGCCATGGCTTAATCATACCACCAGTTAAGTTCTCAGGGATAAATTCTGATAGAATAATCCTCCGGTCTTTATTTTCTCCAACCCTGTATGGAGGTATAAAACTTCCGTCCGGTTTAATTCTTACATCTCCGTGTTTTGGGTGAATCCATCCTCGATTTTTGAAGTTTTTTACTGGTTTTTGTCCAGATTCTTCTCTTCGCATACCCCTATGGAATACACCACTTCGGAAAAGTTTTATCTTTATCTGTTCAACTAAAACATCCTGTGGTAGTCCAGATATCTTTACAAATGGTACCTTACCGTTTTTGAAAGTAGCTCCGGTTTCATTTACTGAAGATTCAGCAATTATATCTAAGCTTACCTTGTATTGGTTCCTGTATGCGTAATCCAGTATCTCTTCTATTTGAAGACCTGTATACTTGGATGTGAAATCAAGTTCTGCCATCTTCTGATAACTTTATTCTTTGGTTGTCTTTGGTTCTAAATAAGCCACCTCCACTTACCCTCAAGTAAGAACCATGGTCTATAGGAGGTATCGGTGGATCAGGCTCTTTAGGAACCTTCAGAGTGTAATCTGCATTTTCTAGAAGTACAGAAATATCTCTTATAGGTGTAATTACCTCCGGATGGGTATTACCCTCTAAGAGGCAATCTTGTACTTCAAATTGGTATACCTTTTCCATCAACCCATTATCCAAGTCCGGCATATTATAAAAGTTAACTATCCGGAGGAATATATTTCCTGTGAATAGAAATTTTGGTTCTTCGTAGGGTTTTAGGTAGCCTCTTTGAGGAACTGACCAGAACATAATCTGATGCAACAGTCTCATGTGTTCTGCAGAATGAGCACACAGTCTTATGTTCATGTATTGTGATAGGGTTTCATAAGGTACTTCTGTTGCAGTGTAACCTATGCCCTCTTCTTTCTCGATGATTTGTCTCGGTAGTCCAATATCTCCAGGATAGAATCCTTCGGAATCAACCACGATACGGGGGGTTTCTTTTATACCTTTTGAGTGATTGTTACCCACTCCGAATATACTGACGTAGAAACCCTTTTCGTCAGTGATCTTTTTCAGGTCTTCTTTAAACCGTTCAGCATTTGCTGCACTGGTTGGGAGATAGTCTTCTGGATTTATAGTGTAGCCCAATTTAATGGTCATATTCAATAATGCCACATATATGGACCTCTCTACGATTTCCTGAGAATTTACCATTTAACTTGATTGGGTCTTACACCGTAATTTTGAAGTTCTTTACGTATTTCCGTTAGGATAAGTTGTTTTAGTTTATTCTTACCACCAACGGCCTTTAGAGAGGGTGCCCATACTGGACGTGGAGGAATCCTACCATCGTTTGAACCGAATTCCAGTATACGGGCTAATTGGTTCAGTGTTAGCTTCTTCTGAGAAGAGCGTCGGGTTCCAATGGGCAATCCTATTAGAACCCTCGATTTATACCTATATAACCCAACCGACCTTGAATACAGGCCAGTCAGGTTATAAATAGGATGTTGTCCCCACCTTTTTATGGTGGCTTGAGATAGAGGTTGCCAAGTTACTCCGCCGCCCATGGGTGGTATACCCAAAGTTAATGACTTCTTTACGATTGCAAGGAGGTTTCGAGAAAATTTATTCACAGCCTTATCATATCCCCTTTGCATACTTGGCCCAAGGTTACTGACTAAAGATTCTACCCTTTGCCATTCACCATTTAATTTTACCTGAAGTACTAGGTCGGATACTTTGGGAAGGGTGATATTTACCTTCCTTGCCATTTGTTAGAAGTATTTATTGTAAAAAGCCTTCAGTTCATCGTAAGCAGTCCTGATAATACCATCTTTGTGATAATGGAACTCGCCAGCATAACCTTCTATTCCCCCGAGTTTATTTGCCCACTTCTCTGTCCAAAAATCATAGTAGTTATGAGTACGTTTGTGTAATATACAATGTAATCCACTACATAAGCCCACGATTGGTAAGTATAATGGACCAAGAATTCGAGATTGAATACAATGACCAAACTCGTGATCATATACTGGTTCTCTTAATCCTGACTTCTCTGATAGGAAGATATAGTTTCCTAAACTTACTCCTCCATTCATTGTTGGAGCCACATAGAAAGCAGTGCTCCTTTGTTTTAGGATTCTTTTCTCACCCCGCATGATTATTTTATAACCTAGTCCGGCAAGGTTTTGAGGTAATTGCCAAATATACAAAATGATATGCACCAGAATATGCAATAACTTACCAAACTTAGTTTTATGTTGGTGTTCTTTTAATATACTATACATTACCTATTCATTCTTATTTGATGCCCTTACTTTTAGATAGTGTGCAAAATACCCGGCAATAAAATATACTTAGTAAGAGTGCTATCAACCCATTGTCAAGCCATCTCCAAATGCAAGAGAATATTATTACCGAAGCTATGGCTAATGCGGATGTGTAGGCCCTTCTTTTGCTATCCATTGCTATCCAAGTACAAAGATATGCTTAAGATACACTTGTAGGCCAGGATAACCTTCTAATAATCCAGATGTACATTGGAAATCAAGAACTCCAGCTGCACGACGGCGAACGTTTATTGAGCCGTTTGAGCTGGTTGCGTTATCAAAGAATCCTGCAATTGTCTTCCATAAATTGTTCGCCTGAGGTAAATCGTAATATACGACCACATTTCCAGACGGACTAAATCGCCCATCGGCGTCGGCTATTTCGAAACAAAGCATTAATGTTACTCCGGGCTGTAATCGTGCTAATTCGATAGATGCATAGGGGATGACACCAGTGCTTTCGTTGAGCTCCACGTCTAACCCCGGTAGCTTTTTTACCGTTTGTGCTCCTCCACCATCAAGGGCCGTCCACTGTGTGGTGCTCCTGATGCAAGTCCCCAAATACGCCTTAGTCGATCCTGTCTTGAAAGCAAAGATTTGGAAATAATCTCCTTCGTTGCTACCCATGGAGATGAAACCATTGAAAATTCCAGACTCCGGAAATTGATTATCCGCAGAAGCCGTAACGTTACCCGTGTAAAACGGTATGAAATCACCGGGTTTGTAGTCGTACACCAGACTACTTAATGCGCCTCGGGTGAAAGCGGTAACTTGTATTGCGCCGCCCAAGCGAGTCTGTGTGCCGTCAGACCATGTGACCGAATCGTCTTCCATGTTTGCATATCCGGTGTAAAATCTCGCCTTTTGGGTGTCCAGAACCATGTAGTACAGTATCCGTTGGTCGCCCGATATAAAGATAGGGCTGGCGACGGCTATCCCTACAAACGATGTTGAATCATCGTTATTATAAGGATGTTGAGACGGATTGGAGGCGTAAATAAAGAAACTTTCTCCGTCCTTTGTTACATTTATACCGGGTACTGCGAAATCGGTGATTTCAACTGTTTTAACACTTGCATCGGGTAACTGTTGCCAGGCGGTAGCATACGCCCCGGCTGATTTATATGTATATATCGTCGGTATACCGTTAACTTTATTGCTCGTCGTCATGCCAACATACGAAGCCATCAGACTATGGTATTTAATGGCATAACCAAACAACCCAACACCTGGACCATTAACTGCATCTTGTGCACTTGTAAATGCGACAATTTCTCCGTCCTTAATATCCATTGGGAAACTAACACTTCCTCCGTCACGGAGTTTCCATGTGTTAGTTTGAAAATTAGTGACGACAACTTGTTTAACCCCCTTAGCAGTAGCCAAGTTGGCTATATTCTGCAGTGTAGTCCTCTGACTAGCCGATATCTGAATTTTCTCTTCACCTGTTGGAGTTACATCAGTAAACTGAGAACTACCTATCTCATGAAATTCTGCCATGATATCTTAATGTTTTACTGTTTTACTTTTATTTTGCATTCTGTTGCCTATACCCAGCTTTAACATCGTCATAAAGAGATACGATATTAGAGAATGTAGCTACAATTAGACTATCAGTCATCTGAACTACTGTAAGATAGGCTTCAGCCTGTTGAGCAGTTGCTACTCTCGTTGTTGTAGTCCTGAATACTAATGTCTTTCTTCTCTCTACTCCTGTTAGATTAGTATCAGAAGTTATTAGGGATTCAGAACTTCCTCCTATTCCGGTATAATCTATATAAAAATTATCACCAGAGCCGTCATCCCAAGGTATAGTAACTTTTGCCATACGTTAGTTATTAAATTTAGCGATATATAGGGGATATCCCACCCCTATATACCAAGACTCCTTAGCCCTATGCCTTTGGAGTAACCGTAAATGTAGTGTTGGTGTCCACAGTGACCTGAACTGCCGAGCCATCCTGAGGCACATCGATTGTAGTCGGAGTAACTTCGATGAAGGGGTCACCTGCAGTCTGGTTAAGAGTAGTTGTTGCCTTCTGACCACCATTGGCCGTAGCAATAATCTGCTGTGTACGACCTTCAATGGTTTCGTTAGCTGCAGCATTCAGTGTAAGAATGAATACATACTTAGCTTTTGCACCTGGGTCACCACTAATTGCAGTACCTGAAGTGGCACTTGAACCATTAGCTTGGAACTGTATTGCAGCTATATCGGCAGCAATAATATCACCAGTACCTTTGCTAAAGGTTATTTTTGAAGTATTGGACTTACCAGTTAAAGTTACCGTACCACCTTCTTTATCTACTGCAGGACTGGTATTATCGAACTGGATAAACTCAGCTGCAGGAAGGTGGTTAGCAACAAACTGTTTCTTCTCAGCTACTCCTGTACCCTCTACCTCAAATGTAGCACTTTGGGCTACACGATTGCCACGATTGGCAACTTCAGCTTTTACCTGTAAAGTGGTATCACCTGAACCAGATGAAGGATTGACAACAATGCCGTTTTGTTTTACTTCAGCCATTTTTTATTTATTTATTTGGGTCTTACCTTAAATGTAGTATTGGTCTTTACGGTAGTTTCATCCTCATAAGAATTAATTTCGCTTAGTTGAAGGATATACTTGGTCAATTCTACATACCTATCGATATTCTCCATGTAAGAGAGTATCTTTTTTGTTTCTTCTGGAGTTTCTCTCTTCAGTACTACAAAAAAGAGCAAAGCTTCATCATGTGCTTGAGCTACTTGAGTATCACCTGTGGGAGAATATACCTTACCATTGATTACGAACTTATCCTGTGCCCAATCAAAGTTCCAATAACCCTCTTTGGTTAAATGACCATTCTCTTCAAGTGACCTCTTAGTTACATATAACACAATATTGATACCATCCAGTTCACCTGAAACAGTCTCTTTTAATGAAGGCCAAGTTCTTATGTAGTTGTACTGAATCAATCCGTCCAGAAAATACGGTTCGTAGTTATTGCCAGTATCTTCACCGTAAGACAGAATCTGGTCAAATCTCTTTAACCAGATTAGAGGTTGTTTACCTGCATCCACTTCAACAAAGTCATTTACAATGGCCTTGTATCTGTCCCATACTCCTTTTGTAATTCTTTTCCTCCGTGCCATGCCCTATTTCTTTACAGGGAAGCCTGGGTCTGGGCCATCTAATGGTCCTGGCCTCCGGTGGTTGACTACTTTGGGAACTACTACCTTCTTCACTGTTCGGCAAATAGGTAGATAGATGGAAAGTCTTTCAGCAAGCATACACAGGTTTTGTTTTAGAATATCGATTATCCCACCTGGTTGCATTGCTTTTATGACATTTGATGAGGTTTTAGATTCAGAGTCAGTATCGTTGAAGAATTCTACCTCAGTTGGACCTGTTTGTATTCGCTTAACCTCACCTGAACCACGGCTTGACTCTGAAGACTCAGATTCAGAGGTAGAGGATGAGTTACTCTCTTTAACTGATTCTGCAGTGGCACCAACCATCAATGAAATCTGCACTACCATATAATCATAGGCTGCCAATTCCATAATTAGCTGGTTTTCTAGAGCTTCATAATACAACTCATTATTAAATTCCTCTATGGGTATCTCATGATTTACTAGCGGCTGAATATACAGCTGCCATTTCTCGATAAACTGTTGCTTCTCTTTAAGCGTAAGTTTACCAAAGATATCCTCGGGTATATAAGTGTCTATCAGCTCGTAGATACTGCCAGGCAACTGGGTATTTACCTCTTCACTAACCCAGATAACCTGAGTCTTGGATAATGCAACTCCTCCGACATTGTTAGTTATGGTCATCTTGACCACATAGTCACCAGAAGCCTCATAAACATGGGAAGCAGTTACCACACCTACATGTGATTCTGTCTTCCCATCTCCAAATACCCAGGTTACTGTAAAGTTGTTAGGTAGTTCATCAGCGAATCCCCTAAACCTTGCATTGAGTCCAACTACGGTAGATAAGAAATCTACCTCTTTCATAGTTTACTCGTCGTCTTCGTCATTAAGCTCATCGAGGATAGCATTTACCAAGTCAAGCTTAGTGTCACCATCCTCTGGCTCAATCTCCAAAGAGATGGCTAAAGCCTTCAGCTCTTCGGTATTGAACTGTTCTTTGATTTTCTCTGGAGCTTCATCAGCTTCTCTGAGTTCATCGAACTTCTTCCGAACTGCTTCCATATCTACTTCTCTCTTGGGAGCTGGTGAACCTTCTTTCTGATTGGTTACCTTTACTTCCTCGGCTTTAGCCTCGATAAGATATCCGTTTGCCAGTGCAGCTTTAACAACTCGCAGATTAAACTGCTTATCGGTTAATTCCACAACGTCTTTGCGGAGAACTTTAATCTTTGAGGCCTGGTCATAGAAGATACTTGCCTTAGGACTCAGTTTTACATATCGTTTACTTGCCATAGTTAAATTAGTTAAGGGGGCGGTATTAAGCCGCCCCCAGGTTTGAGTTGTTGGGTGTTACTCGATGATACCGGTCAGGTACTTGTCGACGTCCATGTAGTCGGGGAATCCGTTGGTAGCGAAATCCTTCGTCGCATCGATGAGGATGGAAGCATCCTGGTACATCTTCGAGAAGCCCGTCGTCAACGAAGCATAGATAGCCTCGGTCTGATTCGAAACGATACGTTCCGACTCCAGCATCAGCTGTTTTGCAGTCAGCTTTATCATGGCTGCTGCCGGGTCTACGAGCATTACCTCGTCTGCCGGAGTACCACCATGTATGTAGAAGTCTGCCGAGTTGGGAACCGGAGTCTTCAGGTTCAGACGGGCATCTGTAGTACCCGACGAACGCAGTTTGAACTCGGGGAGGTCGAGAAGGTCGAGTGCCTGCTCTTCACCACCGATGATGGTACGGAACTGACGACCGAGGCGTGATGCTCGAATCCATACCCGGAGGAGGTCACGATACTGGATTCCCTTTGAAGTGTCGCCTACGCCGATAACCGGAGCCGATTCAGAACCGTCCAGCTTGTTGCCCTTTACGAGGACATCCATGGCCAGAGCATCCATTGCATAACCCAGCTGAACGCCGAAGTCACGAAGGAAGATTGCCATTACGTCCATCGATACGTAGCTTCGTACCTCGTCGGTAACCTTGAAACCCTTGCCGATTTTGAAGAGGTTGACCGACTTCTGGCCGAAGGATACGGTACCAAGAGGAATGGTCTCGGCCTCGTTCACCCGTGCAGGGTTAGCGTCGGACATGTTGACGAGCGGCATGATTGCGGTCAGCCCGTTGATAGGCTGGTCGGATGCGATGATATTGGGATAGAACGGTGCTTCACGCATACCCAGATAGATTGCCTCACGGACAATCTCCGGAACTAGCCAGCGGAGTTCTGGATTCGGCATGGAGTATATATTCTCCATCGTGTCGACTTTGGGATTGAACCCGACGGCTTTGAAGTAATCCTCCTGGGTAATGCCGTATTTCTCCTGGAGCATATCACCCAGATGAATGTCTACCGGGAGACTCTTGTTGCTTCCCTGTCGGAAGCCGTCCATGTTCTTTACGATTTCGGGAAGCTCCTTTAAGTACTGGTCCCGAGTGAAAGTTTTTTCTGCCATGTTATAAATGTTTTTTTTGTTATTTTGCAAGGATTCGTACCAGTTCGCCCTCCTCTGCCGTGTTGATGGCCAGGAAAGGAGTCTCGGCATTCGAAGCCGACGGACTGTAGTTAGGATATGTACCACTGTCATCCAGTGTACCGTCTGTCTGAACATAGCCAGTAGTAGCTATGGCGGCTTTTGCGATACCGTGAATAACGGTGTAACCCTGGACCATGACCGTTACCTCTACGCCAGCTGCCGAAGGTGGATATGCTGGGTACTTACTGTAACCGATAGCGATACCGATGTATATTTCTCCTTCTGCTCCGGTATAAGGAGAAATGGTACCGTCGTTATTCAGTTTTACTGGCTGGCCCTGAACGATAGTATCACCGCTCTTTACCGGGAATGCCTGATGAAGCTTATGCGATTCACTTTTGTAAATCACAGCCTGCGGGGTTCGTGAACCCACTTTGTGTAAGTCTGCCATAATTTAATTTGAAATTTGAGTTACTTTCTTTGTTATTTCTTTTCTCCTCTGAGTTTCCGGTCTGCCAAAGCCTGGGCAACTGCCTGAGTAGATTTCTCTGAATTCTTCGTTTCGTCTCCTTCCTCAGGATTGATAGACGATGCCCGGCCCACGTCCTGAGAACCGCAATGGTTGCAGTGCATCGGGAATTTATCCTCCAGCTGTGCGTCATAAGTCTTACGCAGAGCAGTAAGGGTTTCCATGGTAGTTCCTTCGTTCTCCAGGAGTGCCAGGATATTCTGGTCTACGTTTTCCTCGCCGGAAACTTTCTTGTAGGCAGCCACAGTCTCCTCACGGAATAATTTGATATGACCATCCCAGTTTTTCTTTGCTTCTTTGTAAGACTCTACGTCCTTCTCTAGATTTGCTTTCTCTTCTTTGAGAGTCTGAATCTCGGTGTCTTTGGAAGCCACTGCCTCTGTGAGGCTTTGATTCTGCTGTACCAGGTTTTTGATCTGGGTGAGAGCCAGCTCTGTCGAAACTTCCTGACCTTCAGAAAGGGTCAAAAGATTTTCACCAAAGAGGCTAGCCAGCACTTGCTGCAATTCTTTGTCCATGTTTGTTTTATTTGTTTGGTTATTGTGGTTACCCTTTCCGGCACCCTTTTCATTATTAGATTGGGTGGTATTGTATTTTATATCTTTTTCAGAAAGAACCTTGAAGTCGAACATAGATACCCTCTTTGCTGGGTCATTTGCTTCAGCAGCTTTTTCTTCAGAAAGAGAATAATACTGACTTCCTGCATAAGCAGGGCTGTTTAACTTACCGCTTTTGATAAGCTGGGCAAACGGGTCTGCCCCATGCCATACTAGAGATGTCTCTTTGTAAGATATGATCTTAGTAACAACCCTACGAATAAGTTCTCCATTCTCAGTATATGTACCGAGTTTGGAATAGAATTCCCAGATGTCCTCAAAAGCATGAGAGGGTTCCCATGCAAACTCTACCGTTACCGAATTAGAGTGTATAGATGGTGGGTCCATTTGAATACCCCGAGCTATACGGGGATTAGAAAGACCGTCTATCTTTAGAATACCGTTGATACCGGCAGGGATAATTATCCCAGTCTTTTCATCCTTGTAAGCCTCTTGCCATTCTACTGACTTAACTGCCCCGATAGCATTAGCTACATCAGTCTCATGGTCAAGATTAACTGATTGACCTACCAGTAAAGGCATTGATTCCTTCAGTACTGCTTCTGGAAACTCAGTAGGATTATACTTCCTTGCCACTATTGCGGCAGAAAGCATTCGGAACATTGGCTCGATAAAGTCACTGTCCTTTGGCTTTAACATTTCTGGAGTTACTTCTGGCATGAACTGGTTGACATTCAAAGTGCCACCCCACATACCAAATCTTTCCAGTGACTTCTTAGGGTCTTCACTGAAGTTGCCAGTGCCCTTGTAGAAGTTTTCAGAGAGAGAGTGAGCATCTATAACTACTTCTGGTACATCAGATACCATCAAGCTATGAGCTGCACTTAATACCATTACATCGGTATTCTGTTGAGTCTTTGGCATAATTTATCTCGGTTTACTGTCTTGATCTTTCCTTTTAGGATTGGGATTTACTTTATCTCGAGTTCTACGGTCTGACTTATCTTTATCGTCTTCTCGTTTCTTCTTTTTCTGACCTGTATCTGAATCACCCGTCCCATCTGAATCATCAGATTCTACAGGAGTTCTTGGTCCAGGTTGGTCAGGCGTTTCATAACCCATATCCCGTGCAAACTGGTCCTGACTTATAATACCCTGATTGTATAAGGTTACATTTACACGAGCCCGATATTCACGAGCCTGTTGTAACTTAATATCGTCTGAAACAGTTGAAGTTCCAAACTTGATAGTGATTCCTTTATTGTTAAACCCCGCCAGGCGCAGTTCTAGAGAATAAAAGAACTCCAGTACAAAGATTACCAATGTTTGGATATTCTTTAACTGGGATATCATCTTAGACAACTGTATACCAGCTCCTCCCTCGGTACCGCTCTGAGATGCAGATACTCCGATGATAGAACCATTTACCCCTAGACCATTTGCTACGGATTGCTGATTCATATTCCATGGGAGGTTTATATTCTGCATAGAAGCTGAAGTAGACCTTAATTCGAATTCATGATCATCAATGTAACCCACCACTACTCCATCAGACATACCTCCAACTATGTTGGTCTTCATCTTCCGAAGAGTACTTTCCAAACGTGCTGCATAAGCTTTTTCACTTTCTCCAGCAGTACGGGGAGGTTTAGCCATCTTGGCTTCTAAGAAACCAACCATTCCCATTACCTCCATGATATGTTTGAAATTCTTCCTCATGGTATGTTGACCAGCAATAGAATCCAAAGCCGACATGAATGGAGGCACTCCGTATGGTTCATCAGTATCATTATACATACCCACATAACAATAGGTCTCTGTATTCAATCGTATGAACGAATCTTTGAGACCATCTACCAAACGGGGATTCCTTTGATATGGGTGATATACTCCGTTGTTCTCTCTCTTAAACCTTATAGTTTCTGGTTTTATGAATAGTATTGTTTCCAGCCCTGTTAATTTCTTGTTTGGTACTCCTTCTACTGATATAGCACCACCAACAAGAAGCTGAACTATGAATTTGTTTACTAACCCATCAATACCAGCAGTATACTTAGACCACTTTCTTGACACATCCCTCAAATGCTCCCTCATCTTGGTAGACTCCTCAGCAGTGTTGTTTGGGAAGTCAATGGTATGACCTGTATTTGACAGCTTGAACATGTCCTGCAATGCAATGCTGACGTCCGGGTTTATCTTGTACAGGTCCCGAATGATAGGTATTAGTTCTGTTCTGAACGTTGGGGTAACTAAGTTCGTCATACCATTGAGAGTGGTAATGAGTTCAGAGTTCCCCACACCATCATCTGGTTGAGAAACTCTGCCTGGACTTATTGAACCCTTTCCCTCATCTTTGTTCTGAGATTCCACAGGCTTAGACCTGGTGAACCAACTGATAGGATTAAGTTTCATGTTATATTGAATGGTTTATGCTTACTGAGGAATTACTACAGTACCAGATGGACTGTGAGACCTGATATGATTGGTGATAGCCTTACCGAATATAGCATCATCAGAATATGTTTCACCTTCCAAATCCAGGTCCATTGATGAATTATTCATTCTATGCTTACCACGAGCAATAGGTCTTCCAGCACCGTCATAAATAAAGGTGTATGCTTCTTGTACAAAGAACGGGTCTTTTATAATTACGTTCTCTTCCCTGATATCCTTCTCTAAGTTCTCGATTATTACAGAACGGTTCTTGGTTGTGGTCAACCATCCCGGGAACTTATCTTCTTCTGGTCTATTCTTCCTCTTCTTACGTAAGAGCTTAGTATAGAAGTATAGATTAGGATATCCCTCATCTTGAAGTATGGTAGTTACCGTCATACCAACATCATTGGTCTCGGGAGCTAACTTAGCAAAATTGAACTTCTCTCCAACATCACCAAGGAGTCGGGCATACTTGTTCAGGGGTATTCTCCCCTTATATACTGCAGCCTCTTCCCCTTCTTTATCCATACAGGTGAAAGCAGAGTAGTCAGTACCTCTACCAGTAGCACAGTCACCACCGATAAAGTATTCTTTGTTTGGGTCTGGTTCGTTGAACTCTTTATACTGACCTTTGAGACGGATATTGATAACAGGGTAGTCAAATAAGCATTCCTCTATAGCTTTAATATCAGCTAAGTCGAATACTGTATTCCCAGATGATAGGAAGTCACCGTCTATCTCCTGAGCTGTTCTCTTGGGACCCAAAGCAGCAGACATCTCTTCATACCATTTCTCATCCCTATCAGGGTGCATCTGCCAATATAATCGTATAGGGTTAAACGGATTACCCCCAGATATAGCATCTACCCAAGTACCGTGAAAAAAGTTCCCTACACCATAAGGTGTGTTATGAGACACGTAGTCTTCGTTGATGAGGTAAGATTCATCGTTTTCAACGCAAATGTCATAAATGGTATCGTAATACTTTCTAACTACTTTCAGCTTAGAAAGATAGATACTTGTACCACGTTTACCAGATACAATACGTTGAATATAAGACTTATTCAGTTTAACCTCAAACTTATTCTCAATCTCCTGAGATATCTTCTCCAACACTCCATAGTAGTAACCAAGTTCCTGATAACGGTATCTTATGTAAGCCACCACTCTTAAGTCGTAGTTGAATCCCCCTTTTAGTTTAGACCCAAGCTTCATTCCATAAGAATGTTTCGCAGCTTTTTGACCGTTCTCAGCTACTGTAACTATCTGGAGATTGGTTACATAATTGTCTGAAGGATTGTTGTTAATGTGGTCAACTACATACCCATCTGGAATTTCTCCTAAGAATACTTTAGCTACCAAATTGTGGACACATACCTTTTTCTTTTGACCATTATTCCACAACCTTATATTTAGGTATCTCTCCCTATTATTACAAGGTCTTGGTAACTTCTCTACCCTCGTCCCATTCTTTACAATGAAGATTCTTCCCCAGTTGGAGACTTCATAGTTTGGATAACCAGGTATGGGTTTGCATATCTCTTTCTTGGGTTTTACGGTTACTGGATTCTGTTCCAGACCGCTTATACCAGTATGATAGAAGATAGCAGGTATATCTCGTTTGATTATCTCTGAAACAGGTAACCAACCTTCAAGAGTATACAACTTATGTTTTGGAGTACATTTAATAACCCTACCTTGCTCATTGTGAACTTCCCAAGTTTTCAGTACACCCTTATTTACAGAACCAAGTACTCTCTGCCACTTTCCAGTATGTGATAATACTCTCAGTCCAAGATGTGATATATCCATCTTACCAAAAGTTTTGGGACAAATAGAATCTACTCTGAATGGCCCATCTTTACCTATAATTTGAGTATCACCAGTAATACATGAGTTAACAATAGCAGCACCACCAGTTGACAGGGTAGGGAAAGCTGATGCCCAGATGGTTGAAGCCCACCTTACGATTGCTGCCTCATCAATCACTAACAACGACAAAGATTCAGAACGACCAGCTTGGTCAGAGGTTGGAATAGATTCTATTACAGAACCATTTGCAAACTCTATAGTTGATACAGAACCAAACTCTCCTGCACGACCATTAGTAATTGGCTCTTGCAGATATGAGGGTAGGTTCTTGTACATGAACTTAATCTTCTTTAGTACCTTCTTTGCTACGGTGTCCTTGATTGAGATAATATTTATCTTCTTGTTAGGGTGATACATTGCTAACCAAAGACAGTAGAGAGAGATTAGCTCAGTAATACCAGCCTGACGAAACTTTAGGATGATATTGAACCTGTTGAGCATGAATTGGTATAGCACTGCCTTCTGAAAAGGGTAGAGCAAGAACTTTACCATGCCCAACACTGGGTTTATCACGTAGCAGAAAGTAGAAAAGAAGAACGGGTCTTTCATCACCCGAACCAGAGTTTTAAGCTGTTCAGGTGTAATACTCGCATCTTCAACTAATGTCTTCTTTCTTGCCATGTCAGAAATTGTATGAAATTCTTAAGTAAGGATCGAGACCTAAATTATCCCGAAGCTTAGGATAATAGTTGATATTCAACCCGGCTTCATAATTAAATTTACTGGTATTGTATTTCAAGCCAAAATCCAAATCATGTAAGTTATGTACTGGTCGTAGGGTATACTGAACTACTGGATTAAATCTTTTTAGGAAGGATGTTTTCTTGTAAGTTAATTTACTATCCAGGTAGTTGTATTGATAACGAGAATAGTTTACCGAATACTCCTCAGTAATAAGCTTACAATCGGTATTAAATGTAGTGATAGATAGCTTATCACCACCAGATAGTATTTGCAACAACTTAGGAGCTTGGGGATAATTGGTCAAGAACAATTCATTGTATTCAATTTTAGTTGAATCTTTCTGAATGATAGTGACCACTCTATCAACATATTCTATTCGTTCAATGGGAACAGAATCAACCCGATATAAGAACACCATTCGGGGTAATTGAATCTTAGGGAATTCAACTTTGGGTACAAATGGAGTATTAACAACAACAGTATCAACCCGATGAGAAGAATTTTTAAGGTCCTGACTTAATTCAGAATTTCGGTTCCATAACCAGAATATTGTTAAGGCCATAAATATGAAGGCCGAGGTTAGGATTACATTTTTCATGGTTCAGGGTTTATGAAAACAATTAGGGGGGATTATAGGGGGGTTAAAGAAAGTAAATCTTAAAGCTAATACTTAAAAGCTAAGTACTCCAGCAAGCTGGAGGTTATTTTCGTATTTTTCTAAAGAAAAATACTCAATAACTGCGCATATACGTACGCGATAGGGGATATTCATTTTGATATTAGACCAGCCTTTTGTAAACATGATTTTAACCACAATGAATTCTCATATACGGCACCCTTAGTTAGGGTATTTCTACCTTTATTCAACCAATAAGTCGGATTAGCATTGTCAAAATATACCTTGAATGATTTGGGAAAACCCATAATCACCCTATATTCATCAAGTCCCATTATTCTACCGTGGGGATTAAATTGCCTTGATGAAGGTCTTACGGTTAATGGGTAGCTCTTTTTCTTATTTCGATATACTCCAGGAAGAGTCTTCATCTTTTGAGTTCTCATGGGCCATTTGTAATCATTTTTGAACTCAGTTTTCCATAGCTTTCTCACTTGAGCTACTGTCAAAGTAGTTTTTGACTTATCTGCATAATGATACATGGCCAATTTTTTATCGTCAGCTTCTCTATAGTTTATGTCTCTCCTTACTCCTTTCTTCAGTTGACACAGATTTTTGGGTTTAGTAACTCTAAAAGTATGATCAAAGATCTGAGGATTGATCTTGGAGTCTTTTCTGACTCCTATTAACACCAAACGTTTCCTACTTTGTTGAGAATTACCAAATACCGTAACAGGATGACAGTGCACTATAAGTTTGTAATCGGGTAAATTATGTTCCCATTCCCTGATAGGGATAAAATCCAGAAGTTTTGGGAGGTTCTCAAGCATAAATATTGCCGGTTTGAACTTCTTAACACTAGAAAGATACAGATTAAGAGTAACATCTTCCCGGGGTTTGCCCAGGGATTTTTTCCTGGAATATGAGAATACCGAGCTATGCCCACATGATGGAGAGCCGAGTATTAGGTCTATTTTGGAAGTTTTTACCTCTTCCAGTGACCTTACAAATGGTATATCTTCAAAATTGAGCTTCCATTGCTCTTCTTTTTTGGAATGAAATACTGCTCTTGGCTCTACATTGGCTATAAGATGTTCCTTAAACTCAAAAAGAAGCGCTCCTTGGGCTCCACAGATACCTAAGACATTCATTGAAAATAGAATTTTATAATATATACCGGAAGGTCTTGCAAAGACTACTTTAATATGCAAATTTAATATCAAAACTATATGAAAGTTGGTGATTTATTACTGGTAACAGGTCCTGCCTTCTTTGAAAAGACGGCGATTAAGGAGAGGAAAAAGGGAATTTACACTCTTGAGAATGGTATTAAGACAGATAGAGACCTCAATCCTCTCAATTCTAAGTATCAAATCGAGGTTTTCAACGAAGAAAAATACAAAACTATGGTAGCACAGAGAAATTTGAACCGAGATATTGAGAAATTGGCCTCTATCAATAAGAAAGGGATAGAAAATCCTGACCTAATCAGATATGCAGCTGCCAAAATAAGCCGTATTATCGAAAAACTGGAGAAAAAATGATACGTTTCTTGATACATTGGTTTACAATCAGAGTTATCGGTTACTCTGCTTATTGTGGGGGACTAACTTGGAAAGCTCTAAAAGGAGTGAATAAAGAGTATGAAGGTAATGAATCTTGGGCCAATGGTAAGAAAGAAGCATTTAGAACACTCATAGTCTGTATCACCATCATAATAGTAATATCATGTCTGATATCCTAATGTTCACTAGCCCTGTTCCTACTTGGTTGGGTTATACTATTTTAAGTTTTTACATTCTTGGGTTCTTCTTTTGCCTATTCATTCGTAGTGTAATCGAAGAAACCCCTCTAAAGAAAGCTTCAAATCCAGTAAGGTATGGAGTTTTATTCCTTATATGGGTAGTAAGCCCAGCTGTAATTATCGGATTATTCACACTAACTTTCAAAATATTATTTAAGAATGGTAACCGAAATAAATGATACCGAGATAATACTGAAGATGGTCAGTGATGAAGAAAAGCAATCAATACCTGTTTGGGATGCTTACATAGAGAAAGTAATTATAGATGGCAGTATTCCTTCTCTTTTAAGAGATATCCTCTCTGGAAAGATAAAGAATTTAGTGAGTTTTCCTCAGAAGTTCAGTGGTCAATTAAAAGGTCACATTGAAAGTGAGATATCCTCTCTAGAGAAACGTGTATACCATAAACACGACTTGGTATTTACTAAATTGAGGGTAATAAGGGAGCATTACTCATTAAGGATAACTACACCACCTGGTCAACACTTTGATATTTGGGAACCTTAATAATAATTATATGTCAGTAAAAGTTTATACTCCTGGTCAGTTCTATGCTGCAGGTGGAGTAGTAGAAGAAATGTTTTATCAAGAAGTAGGTAGAACAAAGAAGTACCTAAGGAAAAGAATTGGTCTAGTACGTTCATTTGAACAAATAATCAAGAATCTAAATGATGAAGCTTGGAGAAAGTTTCACTATATGAAGGCAAATGTTAGAGGAGTAGATTATACCTTAGTATATGACCCTGAGAATAAAGAATATCCTTATCTATTCGTAGAAACCAAGTTTTACTTCAAGCAGAAGGCTAAGGTTAAAGAACCAGATAATAAGTAGACAAAGGGACTCAATAATTGAGTCCCTTTTCATTGTATTAAAAGCCAGAGCCAGATACCGAAATGATTATACCCCAATCTATATTTTCAAAACCCACATAACTTATGTTAAACATTTTGATTTATGTCCTTGCATTTATTATAGGATTCACCCTTACATTAGGTATAATTGGTGAGGTCCTTTGGTTATTGCAGAAACGTTCTAGTAATTTATTCAAAATAATAGGTGAGTTATTCATATTCGGAATAATTTGCATTCTGGTAGTCACTCTTACAATAGTTATAATTAAACCCTATGCCTAATCATGGAACAGAAAGAGAAGAATAGGATTATCCTGGAATGGATAACCAAAGCCAAGGATATTTATGTGAATAGTATTCCTTTTAGTGGAATGTGCAAGGCCTTCAAAATGGCTATAATCAGTGAACCTGAATTAGAGAAGTCTTTGATTTGTATTCTACAGGATATTGGACATGAGTTAGAGATACTTGATGGTAAACTATTGTATAATCCTGAATGGCCTTTTATACTTATCCCTGAATTTAACTTTGAGTTTTTGGGTGGGGATAAAACTACTGAAGCTTATATGGAAGTTCAAAACCATAGGTTGACAATTCGAGAAATATATTGGTGGAGTAAGTGGGATAGTGAAGTAAGGATTAAGGCATTTGATAAACTGATAGGTATATATAAAGCTAAATCATAGGCCTTATAATAGGAGCCTTAAAAATATCCTGGAAAAATTTTGTGAAGAGCCTTTAGATGGGTTCTTCATTTTGTGTAGGGAGATGGGGATGTGATTATGTGCCCATTCGGTAGGTGCCTTTCAGGAAGAGCTTAAGGTGAGGTTTCTTTGGTAGCTGGCAGTAAAAAGGTTTTGGTACCTTAAAGAGTCTTATCACGAGGTCTTCAAAAACATCTGGCAGTAAAACGGGGCCACGGTGGCCCTATCGCAAAATTAAATTTTATTAAAAATAGGGGACAAAATTTGTCCCCTATTCGATTTTATTTACTTGCTTTCTTTTTCATTCATTGCAAGTAAGAAATTTTTGATTGTGTCCCTTTTTTCTGTATTGGCATTGGCATCCACAATACAATTTACATTTATATATACTTGCTTTGCGTATTCTTGCCAAGCCTTTTTTAATGCTTTCCTTTTTTCAGTATTTTTGTTGCTTGCAATAAATTCAGCAATGAATGCATCCAATTTTTTACGCAACTTCATTCGCAAATTCTTTTTTTCTTTGTCGGTTTTGCACTCTACAAAGATTTCTTTTTTGTAGATACTTTTTCTTTCGTTAGTCGAGAAAATTTC
>ERZ1027035.211-NODE-211-length-18816-cov-5.236181_pt1 | contig 18816 bp, 10 predicted proteins | sample MGYA00519442_ERZ1027035 | MGnify/ENA primary metagenome ERZ1027035 (study PRJEB26926, sample SAMN06164790) | human gut metagenome | biome: ENVO:00009003; feature: ENVO:2100002; material: ENVO:00002003 | host: Homo sapiens | place: USA | collected 2012 ...
TCCAATTGCGCCACAAGATGATCGACCGCCGTAAGCTCGCCGGGCTGATGGCGTTCTATTTCTTCGTCACCTACGCCGTGCTGGTCGTGACGTTCTATGCCTCGTTCCTGATCGACGACTACAAGATCGACAGCTCGTTTTCCGGGGTGCTGATCTCGCTGTTTTTCCTTGCGATCATGCTGCCGGGGCTGTTCATCGCCAACATCATCCGCTCTTTGAAGCGGAACGTCAACCTCGTGGCGCTCGTGCTGGTCTGTGTGGGGCTGCTGTGTGTCGGGGTTTTCCACGGCAAGGCGATGCTGGCCTTCGGGGCGCTTTGCACCGGGCTGGGATACGGGATCATGCAGCCTGTCATTTACGACAAGGCGGCGACCATCGCCCCGCCGCGTTCCGCTACGCTGGCCCTTTCGTTCGTCATGTCGGTGAATTACCTGGCCATCGTTCTCTGTCCGTTTATCATCGATCTGTTGCGAAATATTCTGCACATGCAGGGCGAGCGATTCCCGTTTATTTTGAATGCGGTATTGGCCTTTGTTGCGGTCTTGCTCACCTGGCGGTACAGAAATAGCTATGCCTTCGGGTTGGATAGGTCTTATTACCAGAGCGATAAATAGCAGAAGGAAGCCGCTCAAAAAAGCGGCTTCCTTCCGTGTTGCCGGTGGTCTTTCCTGGGGACCCTATGTTGCCGGGCGTTGCCGCTTTGCCGGAAACGTCCGGTCGTTTTATGCTCTGTGCCGGTCCGCAATTCTTTTTTGTGCCGTTTATTCCCCGGACGTGGCATTCTTCACGCAACGTACCGGCATGCCCGAGCGACAGTCGATGTCGATTATGTTTACCTGGTTGCTTTTCGAGAAAAGCAGGTATTGGTAGTTCAGATCCTCCGGAGTATAGACCGAACTTTCGGTGCTCGTACAGAGCAGGTAACCTTTGGAGAAATTCCCGGACATCAACGATCCGATGTATTTCCCGCTCGGATCGCGTGTCCCGGCATAGGTGAAGAAGGAGCTGCCGAGTTCACTGTTCACGGCGATAAGCGATTCCAGATCCGCCCGGGTCGGAAGGTGCCATCCTTCCGGACAAATGCCTTGCACGCCCTCGATATTGCGGAAGTTATCCGCAGTAACAGGTTCCCCTACGGCCGTAGCCAGATCGTAGAGCAAACCCTGCCGTTGGATGTATTCCGTGTCGCTGGATGCGGTAAAGGAGGTCGTACATGGGTACCAGATGCCGTTTTCGTCGGACGGGGACGAGGAAACGCGTTTGCCTTCGGGAATGTAGCGCAGGTTTTCCGCCATCCAGGTCGTACCGTTGCTGAGTTGCCGGATGCGGTACTTGACGCCTGCGTACTCCAGCAGGTCGGAATCTTCCGGCAGGTCGTCTTCGACCGGAGCGATCGCTCCTCCGTCCTCCCAGCCTTTGACGGCGCCGCTGATGGAGGCGTGGATTTTGTTCGTATTGCTGATTACCGCCTCGATCGCATATTCCGCGCCGGATTGCAGGTCGGTCGCCTGGAATGTTTTGATGTGCCGGTTACCGTCGGAAGTTTGGATTTCGAGTTCGAGTGCCGCCCGTTGCGGTACGAGAATGGCTTCATACCGTCCTGCGGTCACCGTTGAAAAGGGATAGATATCCGTTTCCGCCGAAGAAGCATCGACCTGGACGCTTTTTGTCGAAAGATCGACGGTAGCCGTGCAGCGGCTGCCCTTCAGGGTGACTTCCTGGATCGTATTGGCGGAGTTGTTCGTAATGTCGATCACGATTTTGGTGAGCAGGTGGGTGAATACCATATTCACGGCCGTTTGGCTCGGTACGACGTCCGTCGCCGTCGCTGCCAGCAGGTCCGAGGCTTCGTGATCGGCGGCGAGCTTCTGGTCGGCACGAACGGTGAAGCTCGCCGGAGCTCCTTCCGCCAGGTAGGGATAGTAAGCCGTGAGATTCGATTTTTCACTCGAATCGTCGTACCAGAACAGGTCGTCCGAAACGAAGACCGTACCGTCGAAACGCAGAGGCGTATTTTCACAGTAGTTGGCACCGGATTTGACGATCGTGAGTCCGATGCGGTCCCCGGTGTCGAAATTGAGCCCTGTAACACGGGAGATGCTCGGAGCGATTCGGATGCGGGATTGTACGGGGCCTTCGACAGAGTCGTTCTTGCTGCTGCATCCTGTCAGCAATGCGAGGCCGGATAGGATCAGGAAGAATTGTTTCATAGCGTTTTCGGGTTAATTGTTTTTTGTAAGAAGTACATACAAAAGTATAAAAAATAATATATTTCGTTCAATTTATGGAACGATAAAGTCTGTTTTTGCGGTGAATTGGGTGCTTGTGATGCAATAAGCTCGTTCTTTTGCCGGTCTTGTCCGCAAAGGGAATGTCCGGAGGTGTAATTGTACGAAACAGAGAAGCCCTTCCGTCGATGACGGAAGGGCTTCTCTGTTGTTTTTTGCGGTTACATCCGCAGCGAAATGCCTCCTACGCAGTTCATGTCCTCTTTGAGCGGACACCAGGAGAGATGGGTGAAGAGTCCGATTCGGAAGGAACCCATGCTTTTGACCGCCCACAGTTTTCCGGCGTTTATGAAGACGTTTTTCACGGCAAAACCTTTGGCTCCGCCTTCTCCTGCCGTTTTCCAGGGCGCGGCTCCTACGCCCGTTTTCAGGTCGATGGTTTTGACCGTAAAGGGATAGGCTACCTCGACGTATGAGGAGTAGCACCGCCGCCCCCGGGTATCGACATCCCGCGCTCCGAAAAGGATCGTGTACCAGGAGAGCGTGATGGGGACTTTGCGCGATACCTGCCATTCGATGCCGGCTTCGATGCGGTGCGGGGAGTCGGCGCCGAAATGGAAGTAGTTGCGGCTGATCTGCGGATTCCGGTCCGAGGCCGAACCTTCGTCGTAAAGGTCTTTGAGGTGGAAGGTGATGTTTTTGAGCCGGTAGCTGAGCATCAGGTCCGCCTCTTTGTATGAACTCGACGTGAAATCGACCGATCCCCAGGCCGCTATCGTAAAGTTTCCTATGCCGAGCGTCAGTCCCGGTTGCAGACTGGGGCCCGCTTCGTAAACACCGCGCCAGATATAACTGCTGACCAGATCCATCTCGACCTGAAGCGTTACGCCCGGTCTTTTTCCCTCGGGAAGTGCGGTTTCTTCCGCCTTTGCCCGAAGTGCGGACAACAGAAGACAGGGGATAAGGAGTAGGAACATCATGCGGTTGGGTCCCGCGTGGCGTGAGAGGTTTCTCATATCGGAAATAGGGTTAATCGGCTGCAAATGTAGCCTTTTTCGATGGACTGTGCAACTGTTTCGTCGGGCGTGTAACGGATTTGAAACGGTTGTTTGACGCTTTTGTAACGAGGGTGTAGCCCGGGTGAAACAGCGGCCCGGTACTTTTGCCGCTGTAAAATAATAAGTGGATGAATAGATTTTTATTGATTGGGTTATTGATGCTGAAGGGGATCTGCACGACGGTTGCAGCGCCCCTTCTGTCTGTTGTGACCGGTACGGTGCAGGACGCATCGACCGGCGAGGCGGTCATCGGCGCCGCCGTGATTTTGCAGAATACGACGTATGGGGCCGTCGCCGATGCCGACGGCCGCTTCGTTATTAATAATGTAAAGCCGGGCACTTATACGATCGAAGTGCAGATGCTCTCCTACCAGCGCGTAGTGATCGAGGGGTGTCAGATCAAGCCGGGCGAGAATACCCTGCCGCTGATTTCGCTGCAACCCTCGGCCGAAGAGATCGACGAGGTGGTCGTGACCACCGTGCGGCGGCTTTCGAGCGAGGCGGCCGTGATGCAGGCCGTCCGCAACTCCAAAATGGTCGTGAGCGGTGTGTCGAAGCAGATGATTGCCCGCACGCAGGACCGCGATGCGGGTGAAGTCGTGCGACGCATACCCGGTATCTCGATCATCGACGACAAATTCATCGTGGCGAGAGGTCTCTCGCAGCGTTATAATAATGTGTGGGTCAATGATGCGGCCATTCCGAGCTCGGAAGCCGATTCGCGGGCCTTCTCCTTCGATCTGATCCCTGCGGGGCAGATCGAGAACATCATGATCCTGAAGTCCCCCGTTCCGGAAATCCCTGCGGATTTCACGGGCGGGTTCGTCAAGATCAACACCAAAGATACGCCGGGAGAACTACCCTTCGCCCTCTCCTACTCGATCGGGTTCAACACGGCGACCTTCGGCCACGACTTTCTCTACAATCCGGGAAGCGGCAGCGACTGGTTCGGCTGCGACAACGGCAAGCGCGGCGTGCGGGGTGGTATTACGGGTGCTTTCGATAACGCCGATCCGGATTTCGTTACCGACATGACCCGTCACGGCTTCAACAACGACTGGTCGATCAAGACCCGCAAGCCGATTCCCGACCAGCGGTTCTCATTCTCCTACGGCCACAGCTTCCGCCTGGGCAACGGCGCCGATCTAGCGCTGAACGGAGCGCTCAATTACAGCTATGCCACCCGGACCTTCTCGAATATGGAAAACTCCCGTTACGGGGTTTATAACAAGGTGGAGGACAAACCCGAATACTACTACAAATATACCGACGACCAGTACCAGACCAACGTCAAAGTGGGCGTCTTGCTGAATCTGGCTTACCTGAACGGAAAGAATCGCTACTATTTCCGTAACATTTTCAACCAGATCGGACAGGACAAGCTCACGCTGCGCGAAGGCTGGCAGAATATGTCGTCGCTCTATATCCAGGAGAAAACGGAGTATTGCTACACCTCTCGCAGCACGTACAGCGGGCAGATAGCGGGTGTACATACTCTCGAACAGGGAACTCTGGACTGGGATGCCGGATATTCCTACGCCGACAAGAACCAGCCCGACCGCCGTATCGTCAACCGGCAGGAGAACGACATGGTGGGCGATGCGCACTACGGTCAAATGCAGATCGATCAGAACGAGATCCGGCGCGACTTCATGAAATTGCGCGAACACATCGCTTCGGCGGGCATCAACTACTCCTGCACCTTGCGCGAAGGTTCGTCGTTCGCCCCCGAACTGAAGGTCGGACTCTACGGCGAATACCGTACGCGGGACTATCGCACCCGGGCCTATTTCTATCGCTTCGACACGGACAACCTGCCTGCGGACTTTGCTTACGGCGATGTGATCGACGATATTTTGCAAGACGGTAATTACGGCGCCGACAAGCTCTATATCTACGACGACAGCGACAACCGCAACAGCTACAAGGGCGACAACATCCTGACGGCGGCTTATGCCGGCATCGACCTGCCCTTCGGCCGCTGGAACGTTTATGCCGGCGTCCGGTTCGAATACAGCCGTATGGCGCTCACCTCGTACACCAAGATCAAGGACTGGGACAGCGAAACACGAAACTATACCCATGCCGATCCCTTCCCTTCGGTCAATGTGACATACCGCATCAACGACAAGCACCTGCTGCGTGCCGCTTACGGTATGTCCACCAACCGTCCTGAATTCCGCGAAGTTTCCCCTTCGGTCTATTACGATTTCGACCTGTTCAGCGACGTGAAGGGTAATGCCGATTTGAAAGCGGCCTATATCCAGAACGCCGATCTGCGCTGGGAGTGGTATCCGGCTGCGGGCGAAGGTATCTCGGTGGCCGTGTTCTACAAGCATTTCCGCAATCCGATCGAAACGGCTATTCTCGATGCGGGCAGCGGCAGTTATACTTACACGTTCGAGAATGCCGACCGGGCCAATCTGTACGGTGTGGAGCTGGACGTGAAGAAAAACCTCGATTTTATGGGGATGCGCAATTTCTCGGTGGTTCTGAACGGTTCGCTCATGAAGAGCCGTGTGGATTTCGACGACGAGAGCCTCGAGCACGACCGTCCGTTGCAGGGCCAGTCGCCCTATCTGGTCAATGCCGGACTCTTCTACCAGTCGCCCAAACTGGGCCTTACGGTCGGTGTCCTGTATAATCGCATCGGCAAGCGCATCGTGGGCATCGGCCGCAGCGATATGAGCGTGGGCGGCAGCATTGACAACGATATTCCGGATATGTACGAGATGCCGCGCAACGCGCTCGACGTGGTGGTCAGCAAATCTTTCGGCAAGCATTGGGAGCTGAAGTTCAACGCCAAGGACCTGTTGAACGAGAAGGTGCAGTTCGCCCAATTCCCGAAATTCGAGAACGGAGGCGATGTGGTGTCCCGCAAGCAAATCACCAAACAGTTCACGGCGGGACGGATGTTCTCGCTGAGCGTGACGGCCAAATTTTAAGTGAATCGCAGAAATTCGTTCGGGTTCTACCGAGTGAGAAAATAGTCGAAGGAAAATCAACCTTTTTTAATCAAATAAATTATGAAGAAAATTTTATGGGCGGTCTGTTTGATGGCTGCGTTGAGTCTCGCAGGATGCAGCGACGACGAGAACGGTAACGGTGGCAATGGAGGCAACGGCGGTAGCGGCGAGGGCGGAAATCCGTCCGGCGGCGATCTGACGGAGATACTCTTCGAGGACGGGACCCAGATCGGCGACGGACGTCAGGAGTTCGAGATCAAGGGCGACTACACGCTTCCCAAAGGTACCTACCTGTTGAAAGGCTGGTGCTATATCGCCGACGGTGCGAGCCTGACGCTGGCTCCGGGTACGATTATCAAGGGCGACAAGGAGACCAAGGCTGCGCTCATCGTAGAGCCGGGCGGCCAGTTGTGGGCTAAAGGCACGCAGAGCGAGCCGATCGTCTTCACCTCCGAGATGCCTGCCGGCAGCCGTCGGCCGGGCGACTGGGGCGGTATCATTCTCTGCGGTCGCGGTGTGAACAACAAGGGGACGATGCAGATCGAGGGCGGTCCCCGCACTACGCACGGAGGCAGCGACAATGCCGACTGTTCGGGTGCCTTGAGTTACGTGCGCTGCGAGTTCGCCGGCTATCCCTTCAAGGAGGACCAGGAGATCAATGCCATCACGTTCGGTTCGGTGGGATCGGCTACGCAGATCGACCACGTGCAGGTGTCCTATTCCAACGACGACTCCTACGAGTGGTTCGGCGGTGCGGTAAATGCCAAATACCTGATTTCCTATCACACCTGGGACGACGATTTCGATACCGACAATGGATTCTGCGGCAAGGTGCAGTTCTGCCTGGGTGTGCGCCATCCCCGCATTGCCGACACCTCGGCGTCGAACGGCTTCGAGAGCGACAACAACGGCGAAGGTTCTGCCACTTCTCCTTTCACCTCCTGCGTCTTTTCGAACGTGACCTTCGTCGGTCCGGTCGGTCAGGATGCAGCATTCTCCAACACTTCCGATTATATCACCGCAGGCGATATGAATCCCAAGAACGGTTCCAAGCTGGGCCAGTTCCAGTCTGCTATGCAAGTGCGCCGCAATTCGCATCTGAACTGTTTCAATTCGGTGGCGATGGGTTTCCCCGTCGGTCTGATCGTGGAGAACGACAAAGGTTCGCAGACGCAGACTGCGGCGTCCGAGGGTACGTTGAAGATTCAGAACGTCTATATGGCCGGTATGACCGTCCTGGGCAGCGACGTGAACAAATCGTTCGAGGATGGTTTCTGCGACAACGGCGACAAGAACAGCATCGACAAGTCGAAGGAGTCCTTCTCTTCGACCTATTTCAAGTCGATAGCTTCGAACAAGTATTTCGATGCGATCGCCGATCTGAAACTCTCCCAGCCCAACAGTCTGCAAGCCAATCCGAACTACGGTCCGCTCTCCGATAGCCCGCTGCGCGGGGCCGCTTCTTTTACCGATCCGCTGGTTGCCAACGGTTTCGATGAGGTGACCTATATCGGAGCCTTCGCCGACGAGAACGACGGATGGATGTCGGGTTGGACGGAGTTCGATCCCCAGAACAAAGCCTATTAAACCGGGCTTTCGATCAAGCGTTAATAAAAAGTAAAAAGGGAAAGGCAGCGTTTGAAACGCTGCCTTTCTTCTTTTTGTTTTCGGTAAATCCGATTGTCGGATCTTCGACGTGAAAATGTCAGGAGTTCGGCTTTTTTCCGTCGAGCCATTCGATGCCCCGGTGAGTGGCGATTCCGCGCAGGAGAGCCCACCCGAAAGCATCCATTTCCCGACGGGTTCCTCCTTCGAGGTAGAGGCCGAGCAGTACGTTCATCAACCGTTTGGCGAACAGCTGGCAGTCCACATCGGGCAATACGCTGCCGTCGGCGACGCAATGTTCCAGTACTTCGGTAAACGAGTCCAGCCAGAAACGACGGTTTTTTTCGTAGGAATCGGCATAGGAAACCTTCTGTTGCAACTCCTGAAGCGAAATGCAACTGATCATACATACAGCGGCAATGTATTCTTGAATCAGATTCCGGGCCTGTTCGAGGGCCGAACCGGGTTGATAAAAGAGGTAGCCTGCGATCTTTTTCTCCTGTTCTTCCCGGATTTTGTCCCAGCACTGTTCGACCAGGGTGTCCTTATCGCTGAACAGTTCGTAGAGTGTCCGCTTGGAGATCTCCAGCTTTTGTGCGATCTCATCCACCCGGACGGCACGGATGCCGTTCCGGATGATGAGGTCCCGCGTCGTGCGGATGATTTCTTCGCGTGTTACCCTGCGTTTCATTGTTATTTATCGGTTTCGGATTCGATTTCACGGCCGCCGCCCAGGGCATGGTAGAGATCGACGATAGCCTGAATCTCCGAGAAGCGGTCGTTGATTTGCGACAGTTGAGCCGACAGCAGGGTTTGCTGTGCGGTCAGCACTTCGAGATAGGTCGTGCTGCCATGGCGCATCAGGAGCTGGGTGCTCTCGACGGCGGTTTCGAGCGAAGCGACCTGTTTCTGGCGCAGATCGACTTTGGAACGTGCCGACTGGCATTTGGCGAGGGCATTGTTCACTTCTGCTCCAGCGTTGAGCAGGGTCTGCTGGAACGACAGCAGGGCCTCCTGTTGTTGCGCTTTGGCGATTCGAAGCTGTGCCTGGTTTCTGCCCGCGTTGAAGATGGGCTGTACGAGCGATGCCGCAGCATTGAAAATCCATTTGGCGGGGTCGAGCGTCGTAACACCTCCGTCGTTGGTCCAACCCAGCGTACCGCTCAGACTGAGGGCCGGATAGAACGCCGACCGGGCTCCGGCCGTGTTGTAAAAGGCCTGTGCCAGCGAGTATTCGGCATTTTTTACGTCGGGACGGTTGGAGAGCATCTGTGCGGGAATGCCGACCACCAGGTTCTCCGGAAGAATTTGCTCGTCGAGCGTACCGCGCTCGAAGCTGCGGGGAGCTTCGCCCAGCAGCGACGAGAGGCTGTTTTCCATCTCGCGGATCTGGTACTCCAGATCGAACAGTGAAGTTTCGATCGAGTAGTAGTTCGCTTCAGCCTGCGAAACCGCTGCTTCGTTGGTCATGCCCGCCTCTTTCATGGCCCGCATCGTATTGACGGTTTCGAACCATTTTTCAGCGGTTTCCGAAGAGATCTCGTATTGTGCGTCGAGCATCAGCAGCGTGTAATAGAGGTTGGCGACCGAAGCGATGACTTGCGTGCGGACGGCCTGCTGGTACTCCTGGCTTTGCGCGAGAAGAGCCTTCGCCCGGCGCTTGCTGTTGGTGAGTTTACCGAAAATATCGACTTCCCAACTGGCTGTTACGGGGACGGTGTAGGTCCACGTAGCATTCCAAGGGTTAGTCAGGCTGCTCACTCCTCCGTTCGGAGCGAAATTGAACGAGGGCAGGTATGCCAGGCGTGCCGACTTCAGTGTCGCTTCCGCCTCTTTTACGCGCCAGTAAGCCGACTGGAGGTCGGTGTTGTTGTCCAGTCCCTGCTGGATGAGTTGTTGCAGGTAAGGATCGGTGAACATCTCCTGCCAGGAAATGTTCCCCAAGGTCATCGTATCGACCGTTTCGACCCCCTGGCCGTAGAGCCCGTCGGTTTTGATCTCTTCCGGCCGTGTGTAGGGCTTGTAAATGCCGCAGCCAGCCATGGCGGCTGCGGCAAGTATGATGATTAACTTTTTCATGGTTTACTTCTTCTCTTCGTTTTCTTTTTTGCTGTCTTCGATTTCAGCTTCGATCATCCAGTCGGGAGTATTCGTGAATTGAATCGGTTTGACCTTCTCCTGCAGGTGCTGGAAGACGATGAACAGGGACGGCACAAGGAACAACAGAGCCAACGTACCGACGATCATACCGCCGACGACGCCCGAACCGAGGGTCGAGTTACCGTTGGCGCCTACACCCGTTGCGATTACCAGCGGGATCATACCGAACACGCAGGTCAGCACGGTCATCAGAATAGGACGCAGACGGGCTTTGGCGGCCGAGAAGGCGGCTTGCGAGAGACTCATGCCCGACTTGCGGCGGTCGGCCGCATACTCCGTAATCAGAATCGCGGTTTTCGACAACAGGCCGATAATCATGATAAGACCCGTCTGGAGGTAAATGTTGTTCTCCTGTCCGATGAGCTTGACGAGAATGAACGAACCCAACAGACCGCACGGTACGGCCAGAATGACGGCGAAAGGAATCAGGAAGCTCTCGTAAAGGGCACTCAGAATCAGGTAGATCAGAATGATACAAATACCGAAGATGATCGCCGTGTTGCTACCTGTCTGACTCTCCTCGCGCGTAAGACCGCCGAAATCGTAGCCATACCCCTTGGGCAGTACTTGTTCCGCAACTTCCTCGATGGCCTCGATCGCATCACCGGTCGAGTATCCGTCGGCGACAGTTCCACTGACAGCGATACTGTTGTACATGTTGAATCGGCTCAATACCTCCGATCCATATACTTTGGTGAGTTTGACGAACTGGCTGATCGGGGCCATTTCACCGTTCTGCATCCGTACATAGACGTTGTTGAGCGATTCGGGGTCGAGTCGGTATTTCGGATCGGCCTGGATCATTACGCGGTAAACTTTCGAGAAGCGGTTGATGTTCGAAACGTACTGTCCGCCGTAATAGCCCGAAAGAGTCGAAAGGATGTCCGTCGGCGAGATGCCCGCACGTTTGGCCTTCGCTGCATCGATGTCCACCATATACTGCGGGAAATTGATGTTGAAGGTCGAATAGGCCATCTGGATTTCCGGCCGCTGGTTGAGCGCGTAGATGTATTGCAGGTAGATGTTGTAGAAGTCCGTGATGTCACCGCCTGCACGGTCTTGCAGGTACATTTCGAAACCGGCCGAAGTACCGTAGCCGGTGATCATCGGGGGGGCTACTGCGAAGATCTGCGCATCCTTGATGTCGGCGGTCCGGGCATAGATCTGGCCGATCACGGCATTCACGGCATCGGCTTTGTCGGGACGCTCCGACCAGTCTTTCAGTTTGACGATACACATACCGTAGGAGTTACCCTGCCCGGCGATCATACCGTAACCGGCTACCTGCTGGAAGTCGCGGATCTGGGGAATCCCCTTCAATCGCTCGCCTATCTCTCCCATGATTTTGTTGGTTTCGGCGAGCGAGCTGCCCGGAGCCGTCGTTACGTTGATCATGATCGTACCCTGGTCCTCGTCGGGCACCAGACCGGTTTTTGTGCTGTTCATCAGCAGAACCAGGCCGACCATTGCCAGACCCAGCGTTGCCCAAGTGAGCCATTTATGTTTGATGAAAAGCATGACGCCGCGCTGATATTTCTTGAGCACAGCGCTGAAGGCCGTATTGTAAGCCTTGCGGAACCGGGCTGCGAAGTTGTTCTTCACGTTGCCGTCTTCATCGACGTACGGCTTGAGCAGCAAAGCGCAGAGTGCCGGAGAAAGAGTCAGTGCGTTGAGTGCGGAGATACCGACGGCAACGGCCATCGTGATACCGAACTGCGTGTAGAACGTACCCGAAGTACCGCCCATCATCGACACGGGAATGAACACGGCCATGAAGACCAGCGTCGAAGTAATGATAGCCGAGGTGATGCCGCCCATGGCATCGACCGTAGCCAGGTATGACGACTTGTAGCCGCTGTCGAAGCGTGCTTGGACGGCTTCGACGACGATGATCGCGTCGTCCACCACCGTACCGATGGCGAGCACCAGTGCGAAGAGGGTCAGCAGGTTGATCGAGAAGCCCGCGAACGAAAGGAAGGCGAACGTACCGACCAGCGATACGAGGATCGAGATGGTCGGAATCAGCGTCGAGCGTATATCCTGCAGGAAGACATAAACCACCAGTACGACGAGGATGATGGCCTCGATCAGGGTCTTGATTACTTCGTGGATCGAAGCGTACAGGTAGTCGTTGACGCTCATCAGCGGACGGATTTCGATGCCTTTGGGCAGATCCTTGCTGACCTCGGCGAGCAATGCGTCGATCTCCTCTACGGTCTGCGTGGCGTTCGTACCTGCGGTCTGGAAGACGAGCGCCGAAACGCCGGGATAGCCGTTGACAAGGCCGTGATAAGCGTAGGACTCCTGTCCCAGTTCGATGTCGGCCACGTCTTTCAGACGCAATACCTGACCGTCGGAAGTGGCTCGAATCACGATCTCTCCGAACTCTTCGGGAGTCATTTTACGGCCACGATACTTCATGGTATATTGGAACGTATTGTCGGAGTTCTCGCCGAACGTACCGGCTGCCGATTCGATGTTTTGTTCCGCCAGGACGGCCGTAACATCCGAAGGGATCAGTTTATACTGGGCCATTACGTCCGGTTTCATCCAGATACGCATCGAATAGTCCGATCCCAGGACGACGAACTCACCCACGCCCTGAATACGGAGTATCTGGGGCTTGATATTGATGTTCATATAGTTGGAGAGGAACGACTCGTCGTAGGAACTGTCGGGGCTGCAAAGGGTGAAGACTTCCAACATCGAAGACTGGCGCTTCATGGTCGTCACACCGATTTTGGTAACCTCGGCCGGGAGCGATCCGGTTGCCGTCGCTACTTTGTTCTGCACATTGACGGCGGCCATGTCCGCATCGGTGCCCTGTTTGAAATAGACCGTGATCGATCCGCTACCGGCGTTCGATGCTTCGGATTTGATGTACATCATGTTCTCCACGCCGTTGATAGCCTCCTCGAGCGGAATGATGACGCTCTTCTGGATGGTTTCGGCGCTGGCGCCCGGATAGCTGGCACGCACCATCACCGTCGGGGGCGCGATGTCGGGGTATTGCTCGACAGGTAGCGTCGCAACACCGATAATACCGCCCAGGACGATTACGATGGAAATGACCGCCGCCAATACCGGGCGGTCGATAAAATGTTTCAGTGTCATACTACTCCTCCTTATTTACTTGTTGTTCTGCCGGGGCTGCCGTTGCGGAGCCTTTGGGTTTGATCGGGGTGCCTTCGCGCAACAGACCTACGCCTTCGGCAACGATGACTTCACCCGGATTGAGTCCGGCGGTGACGATGAAATTTTTACCGTCGCTCTGGGGCGATACGGTGATATTCTGCGAGGTGGCTACGCCGTTCTCGACCTTATAAACGAATTTCTTGTCCTGCAATTCGAAGGTTGCGACTTGCGGAACGGTGATTACGTTTTTATAGACATGCGGCAGCAGGACGTTACCCGAGCTTCCGCTGTGCAGCAGGCGACCGGGATTCGGGAATACGGCACGTAATTGTACGCTGCCGGTCGAAGTGTCGATTACACCGCTGATCGATTCGATGCGACCTTCCAGATCGTAGAGCGATCCGTCGTTCAGTTGAAGTTGTACGTTCGGAAGTGCTGCCAATGCCTTGTCCATCGATCCGTATTCGCGGGTCAGGTCGAGTAGCTGGTTTTCCGTCAGTGAAAAATAGACGTACATGTCCGAATTGTCCGATACAGTGGTCAGCGGCTGGGGAATCGATGCGCTCACCAAGGCGCCTACGCGGTACGGCAGAACACCTACTACTCCGTTGGCCGGGCTTTTCACTTCGGTATAGGAGAGGTTGTTGGCTGCGTTGACGAGCTGTGCCTGTGCCTGTCCCAGTTGGGCTTTAGCCGTTAGCAGGTTGTTCTCCGAAGTTTGCAGGTCGAATTGCGAGATCACGTTTTTTGCGAACAGCTCTTTCTTACTGTCGTAAGTCAGTTGGGCTGTGGCTACGCTGGCTTCTGCTGCCGCTACATTGGCTTCGGCAGTTCGGAGGGCTGCCTTGTAGGGTACTTGGTCGATAATGAATAACAACTGTCCCTGGCGGACGATCTCACCCTCTTTGACGCATACTTTGGAAATAGTACCGCTTACCTGCGGATAAATCGCAATATCCTGACGTCCCCGAATGGTCGCCGAATGGCTGCTCGAGAGCGTTACGTCCGATGTGGAAATGTTCATGACGGAATATTCCGCTTCTCCTCTTGCCGTCGGAGCCTGGCCGCACGATACGGCGAAAGCCATACAGCTTCCGAACAAGACTGCCTGAATTAACTTCTGCTTCATAGTTTTTTGGTTGATTATTATTACTTTGAAAAAATATTTTCCCGTTAAAAAACTTTTTGTCCTGCAAAAGTACCGTAAAAATCGGGGTGCAGGTCTTTTTCTTGCGAACAATTTTGTCACTTTTCGGTACATTTATAATATATTTGTACGATAATAATCTCAGGGGCTTTCCGTTTGTTCAAAAAAGAAGAAATCATTATGACTGCTGTAAACCCCATAACTGTTTCCGAAGAGGAACCTTTTGTTATCGGAAAATCCGATCTCGCTTATTTCTTCAATAATCCCTGCCGTTGCGACTGCGCACTGGTTCTGCTTTGTACGAGCGGTCATGCCCAGGTGACCGTCGATCTTCGCCGGGGACCTTTGCAGCTCAATACGATCGTACTCTTACTGCCCGGTAGCGTATTGATGCTCGACGATGCGTCGGACGACTTCTCGGTGAGGTTCGGCGCCTTCTCTCCCGACCTGTTCGGGGAGGCCGGATTTCGGCTGGGGCCCTCGTTTTTCAGCTTTTTGAAGGAAAATCCCATTTCTCAAGTAAACGAAAGAATGGCTGCCGGATTGTCTACCTGGTTCGAAATAATGGATTACACCTATCAGGATCGGGGTAATATGTTCCGAAAGACGATCGTGAGAAATCGGTTGCAGAATATTATGCTGGAGCTTTACGATAAGATCCAGCGTAAGGTCAGCAGCCAGTGTCCCACGACTTCCAACCGGCAGATGGAGCTGTTTCATCGCTTTGTTTCCCTAGTTCATGACTGTTGTATCGAAGAGCGTGAGGTTTCTTTCTATGCGGACAAGCTCTGTATCTCGACCCGTTATCTTTCCGCCATCGTGCGCCGGACGACGCATCAATCGGCCAAGGAGTTGATCGATAAGATCGTAATAATGGAAATAAAAGTATTGCTTCAGAACACTACCCTGCCCATTCAGGAGATCGCTTATAAAATGCATTTCCCGGATCAGTCTTATTTGGGGCGTTATTTCAAGAAACATACGGGTATTTCGCCGTCGGTATTCCGTCAGGAAAGCAGAATATCTTATGACTGATGTGAATTACAGAGAATACAAATCGTAAAACTGTGATTTTATGAAATATCTTATATTGTTAAATCTGTGTTTACTTTCATACGTCGGATGTGCAAATAAACATAATAGGCAGAATGATACGACCAATAAAATACAGTCGTTATCGGATAGTTGTAAACTATTGGGTAAAGATCCTCTTTCGAACTACTGTTCCGCGATCGATACAAACGTAATTCATGAGCAGGAGTATGTAATCGACACCGTTGCTGGTGATTTTTATATATATTGTCGTACTGAAGATAATCAGAATATCGTATCTACTACGCACTATAAAGGTCGTCTGTCTTAACTGTTTCGAGAAATAATGGAAAATTAGTCTCTCGATTGGAAATCGATAAATACGATTTCGATTCGCTTATTCCGGCGACAGAAATTGATCGTTATCAATTATATAATGTCCATATTCGAGATTATGATGACCGCCGGGTCGTGTTGTCTTTTGGTATTTACCAACCGGATACGGATATTGGTTACCCCGTATTACTTACGATAGATTCTCTGGGAAAACTCTCTGCGGAGATCGAGCATGAAATATGGGAAGATGATTTTTAATTTCGTTTATTGAGGCGATAATCTTTATTCGACGGGATTTATAGTAGAGTACTCGATTACCGGTACCTTTTTGTAAGGTAGCCGGTTTTTTTATAGGAGTTTGATTGGGATTCGTACCGGACCTGGTTTGATTCTATTGAGGTGATTCCTGCGATATTCAGTTGTTTTTTTGTTCAGAATTTCGGAGGAAAGAACGGATTCCACTGTTGGTTTTAGGATTTTGCAGCACCCTTCCGTGCTTTGTTTGAAGAAATAGAGTCGAACGAACGACCTGTTTCTCGCTACTTGTATTTTTCTGTATTAGTGCCGCCGTTGCGACTATGAAAAATCGACTTTAACAGGCTTTTTATTAGCGATTTTATAGATTGAATAGATTATAATTCGAGTTCATTTCAATTTCTTTACAAAATCGGTATTTTTGTTTGTGGTATTAAAATGACTTGTCGTTATGAAATTATTGATCGTGGAAGACGAATCCTCATTGCGTGAGTTGCTGGCACGTGCACTTCGCAAAGAGCAATATGTCGTGGAAACGGCCAGTACATACGCCGAGGCTTCGGACAAATTGGCAGCCTATTCGTATGATTGTATCTTATTGGACATTATGCTGCCGGACGGCAACGGGTTGCAACTTCTCGAGCGTCTTCGAATAGCGGATAAACGCGAAAACGTAATCATTATCTCGGCTCGGGATTCTTTGGAAGACAAGGTCCTCGGGCTGAAAGAAGGTGCGGACGACTACCTGCCTAAACCGTTCCATCTGGCGGAACTCTCGGCGCGTATCCAGAGTGTCATTCGCCGTAGTCGCGGTGGCGGGAAAGGCGGCATTGCGCTGGGTAATGTAACGCTCGACCCGGAAAGTTGCCGAGTGGAAATAGACGGCAAGGAGGTCGCTTTATTGAAAAAGGAGTTCGATATTCTTTCGTATTTCATGCAGCGTCCGCGTCATGTGGTCGATAAGGCGGTTTTGGCCGAAGCCGTATGGGGCGATCATGTCGATCAATCCGACAATTTCCATTTCGTTTATTCGCAGGTCAAAAATCTGCGCCGCAAACTCGAAGAGGCCGGAGCCTCGATCGAAATCAAAGCTGTGTACGGTTTCGGTTACAAACTGATTGATTAAGCAACGCATTTATGAAATTGATCTATAACATATCGCTTCGTCTGTCGCTGGTCTTGTTCCCGCTGATCGCTTTATGGGCGGTCGTATTTTATTTTACCATGATGGACGAGATAAACGATGAAGCGGACGATGCTCTCAAGGATTATTCGGAATTGATCGTAATGAGGGTGCTTGCCGGGGAGCCTTTGCCCCGTTCGAACGAAGGTTCCAACAACAGTTACACGATCATCCCCGTTGAATCCGGATACGTCGCCACCCGTCCTTCGATCGACTACTACGATACCGAGGTGTATATTCCGGAAAAGGATGAAACCGAGCCGGCCCGGGTGTTGGCGACTATTTTTCAGGATAAGGACGGTAATTTTTATGAACTGAAGGTGGCTATGCCTACTTTCGAAAAAGACGATCTGCTGGAAACAGTCATGTGGTGGGTCGTGTGGCTCTATCTTTTCCTTTTGGTGACAGTTTCCGGAACGACCTTGTGGGTGTTCCATAAAAGCATGCTTCCGCTTTATGAGTTGTTGCATTGGTTGGATAGCTATGCTCCCGGGCGCGAAGTCGCGCCTGTGCCGAACAATACCTCTATTACCGAATTTCGTCGATTGAATGTTGCGGCACAGCAGGCCGTGGATCGCTCCGAGGAGTTGTTCGAGCGTCAAAAACAGTTTATAGGCAATGCCTCGCACGAGTTGCAAACTCCGTTGGCTGTACTTGGCGGACGTATGGAGTATCTGCTCGATTGTGCGGACCTGGACGAGGAAACGACGGGCGAAATTATTCAGATGCGGCGTACGCTCGACCATATCGTCCGGCTGAATAAAACGCTGTTGCTGCTTACCAAGATAGATAACGGTCAGTTTCCGCAGAGCACCGACATCGATCTCGTTCCCCTGGTCGAGGAGCGGAAGGCGCTTTATGACGATATATACGGAGAACACAAAATCCGTTGTCGTCTGCATTTGCCCGGGACCTTCTCGGTCCGGATGGATGAATCGCTTTGTTCGATATTGGTTTCCAACCTGATCAAGAACGCCTACCTTCACAGTGCCGACGGAGCCGCCGTAGATATTCGTATCGAGGGAAATGTATTGACGGTTATTAACGACGGAGTATCGCCGCTTGATGAGAAACATATTTTCGAACGCTTTTATCAGGGGTCGCAAAAAGAAGGCTCGACAGGGCTCGGTTTGGCACTGGTCAAAGCCATAACGGATTATTATCGCCTCGGATTAATTTATTGCTTCGAAAATGGCCGCCACCATTTTGGCGTAAGCTGGCGATAATTGGGACGAGGATCAGCTGCATTCGAATATGACGACTGTTTTTTGCTGATTTCGGCGATAATCCTCTGTTACCGGTTCTGACTCTGTCCGAAATCCCTTTCTCGGAGGAACGTCGAAGCATATCGGCCGGTTTCGGATCGGGGTATCGAAATATATAATCGGGTTTGGAAAAAATATTTTGTCAAAATATCGAAATTCCAAATTCGCTCCAAAATCGGTTCTCAATTTTGTACCATACAAACCGATCGGGTGATCTCCCGATAAAAAATATTGAGAAAATGAAGAACACGAGAAAAATGATGGCGTTTTTGATCGGCATCACGCTGCTGACAATCTCGCCGGCTTATGCCGATCACGACCGTGCGGTCACAACCGAACAGATGCCGCGACAGGCGCAAGAGTTCATTGCCCGGTATTTTCCCGGTGAAAAAATCGCCTACGCAAAAAAAGAGAGCGATTTTTTCGAAGTCATTTACGAAGTGATG
>ERZ1027035.213-NODE-213-length-18659-cov-4.907493_pt1 | contig 18659 bp, 10 predicted proteins | sample MGYA00519442_ERZ1027035 | MGnify/ENA primary metagenome ERZ1027035 (study PRJEB26926, sample SAMN06164790) | human gut metagenome | biome: ENVO:00009003; feature: ENVO:2100002; material: ENVO:00002003 | host: Homo sapiens | place: USA | collected 2012 ...
CTACACTTCTAGCTTCGTCGGCAGCGTCAGATGTGTATAAGAGACAGGTAGAAGAGAACTTAAGAAAAACGTCAATTATATCGCAGGTGAACTGTTCATGGAGTGTTTGGTAAACAGCTTATACGTACCCGGAACCGATAAAACTAAAGCCGACGAGCTGATGGGCAGAATCCTGAGTGTGCAAGATGAATTTATCAGCCGAATCAGCCATACCGAACCCGGAAATGTAAAAGGTTTCTACAAGAAATTCCGCGAAGACTTTAATAAAGAAGTAGACGCAATTATTGACGCTATCGGCAACCTGAAGTAAGCACCGGGAATGAAAAAAGCAATATACAGCTTTATCTACTATCGCATTTTGGGATGGAAGACAAATGTGACGGTGCCGGATTATGATAAATGCGTGATAACTGCAGCACCTCATACATCTAATTGGGATTTATTTATCGGCAAACTATTTTATGGAGCTATCGGACGGAAAACATACTTCATGATGAAAAAAGAATGGTTCTTCTTTCCGCTGGGATTAATTTTCAAAGCCGTGGGAGGCATACCGGTAGATCGGGGACGCAAAACGTCATTGGTAGACCAGATGACGGAAAGATTCGCCAAAAGCAAGAAATTCCAACTCGCCATTACACCGGAAGGAACCCGTAAAGCGAATCCTAATTGGAAGAAAGGATTTTATTTTATTGCATTGAAAGCGCAAGTGCCTATTGTAATGATAGGCATCGATTATACCACTAAAACGATTTCTGCGACAAAGGCGATTATGCCGTCGGGAGATATAGAAAAGGATATGCGCGAGGTAAAGCTCTATTATAAGGATTTCAAAGGGAAGAACCCGAAGAACTTTGCTTTAGGAAACATTTGATAATAACTTTTAGGCGCGGATTACGCGGATTACACGGATTTTTATTACCTTGCGGCGTGGAAAGCCGGGCAAATAATCTTTGCCTGCAAGTATAGCGTAGCACATTAATCCGCGTTATACGTATAATCCGCGCCTAAAATATTTCAATGAAGTTATGCGTGTAACTCTATTACAAACAGATATTGTTTGGGAAGATAAACAAGAAAATCTCCGCCTACTCCGTAGGAAGCTCAAAGCGCTTCGTGGAGTAGCGGAGATTGTTGTCTTGCCCGAAACCTTCTCTACCGGTTTTAGTATGGACAGCCGAAGGCTAGCTGAACCAGTATCGGGTGTAACCATCGCCACCTTGCGCCAATGGGCGGCGGAATTCCAATTCGCCATTACAGGCAGTTATATAGCTTGTGATGAAGAAGTAGATGCAAATAAAGATGTGGTTCCCATTCCTGATAAGTCTTATTATAACCGTGCTTTTTTCCTGACTCCCGAAGGGGGGGCTTATTACTACGATAAACGACATCTCTTTCGTATGGGCCAGGAAACGGAGCATTTTACAGCGGGTAACCAGCGGCCTGTTATCTCCTACCGGGGATGGAATATACTACTGTTAGTCTGCTACGACCTTCGCTTTCCGGTATGGAGCCGGAACGTAAATAATGAATATGATCTTCTGATATACGTTGCCAACTGGCCTGTTCCCCGCCGCCGGGTATGGGACATTCTGTTACAAGCCCGTGCACTCGAAAATATCAGTTATGTTTGTGGTGTCAACCGTATCGGTACGGATGGAAATCAAATGCTATATAATGGCGGCAGCGTCATTTATTCACCAAAGGGCGATTTGCTTGCCAGCGTACCCGACCATGAAGAAGGAACCGCCACCGCAACTCTCGACCTCTCTGTCCTGAGAGAATTCAGACAAAAATTCCCTGCATGGAAAGATGCTGAATGTTTCCAAATTAAGAATTAATAATTAACAATTAAAGCACTATGGGACGAATGAAAGCTAAACACCGCATAGCTGACAGGTTATTCTTTCTGTTACTGACCATCTTAGTTTTTTCCTCTTGCGCAAACAGCAAAAAGGATATTATTCCTTCTGCCGAGTATGCACCTTTTGTGAATGCATATACGGGAGGAGTTATCTCGCAAACTTCGAACATACGTATAGAACTGACGCAGGATCAGCCTATGGTAGATTTGAACAATGAACTGAAAGAAAATCCGTTTAGCTTCTCTCCCTCCCTAAAAGGCAAAGCGTATTGGATCAGCAACAATACGATTGAATTCGTTCCTGAACCAGGAACTTTAAAGCCGGGAGAGTTCTATGAAGGTACGTTCCAATTAGGCAGGTTTGTAGAAGTGGACAGTCGCCTGAAAGAATTCAAATTCTCTTTCAGAGTACAGGAACCCAATTTCACACTATATATCGAACCACTGACAACCATCGACGTAGATAGCCATGGCGACTTGGTGACATTGAAAGGAGAAGTACGTTTCAGTGATGCCACTCCCAAAGAAGCAGTTGAGAAAATGCTCTCTGCCAAAGGCGGAAACGGCCAAAGCTATCCGGTCAGTATCACTCCGACAGATCATCCGACGCGCTATCAGTTTGAAATAGCCGGTGTTATTCGCGAAGCGGAAGACTATCAGTTGGAAATCACCGCCAACGGCAGTCCTGCAGGAATCGACCGCAAACTGACAGAAAACGTACTGATCCCTGCCAAGAATGACTTCCGTTTCCTCTCTGCCAAACGCATTGACGAACCGGAAAATGGAATTGAAATAGTATTCTCCGATCCTGTTTCTACCACACAAGACCTGAACGGATTGATTGAAATTCCCGAAGTATCATCTTCTATATTTCAAGTGGAGAATAACAAAGTATACATCTACTTTGAAGCCAACCAACTGAGCAAACTGACTTTGAAGATACACGAAGGGGTGAAAAACAGCCGGGATAAATCGCTCGGCACATCACACTCCATCGCATTCAGCGAACTGAATCTGAAACCACAAGTGAGCATGTCTACATCAGCCGCTATCCTACCCGACTCCAAAAGTTTGATCATCCCGTTCCGGGCAGTCAATCTCTATGCGGTAGATTTAAGTGTAATCCGTATTTTTGAAAACAATGTACTGATGTTCATGCAGACCAATACGCTCTCATCCGCCAGTGAACTGCGCCGTTCCGGACGATTGGTTTATCAGAACACATTGTGGCTAAGCAAGGACAGTACAAAAGACGTGCACCGATGGGAAGATTATTCAATAGACCTTGCCGGACTGATTCGGCAAGAACCGGGTGCTATCTACCGTGTCATACTCTCTTTCCGGCAAGAATACTCAGCCTATCCTTGCAGCGGAACAGAAAAACAAGAGATGAGTTTTGCAGACAATGCTGCGTCAGAGGGATTGACGAAAGTCAGCGGAAGTAGTACTTTCGAAGAAAATGAAGCAGAATGGGATACTCCGGAAACTTATTTCTACTATAATGGTAACATTAAGATGGATTGGAGTCAGTATAACTGGCGGGAACGCAATAATCCTTGCCATGCTTCCTACTATATGGATTCTGACCGGGCAGCATCGTGCAACGTATTTGCCTCCAATATAGGAATGATTGTAAAACGGAATTCACTGAACAAACTGTGGATTGCCGTAAGCAACATCTTGGATACCAAACCAATGGAGAAAGCAAAAGTAACTGTTTACAACTTCCAGTTGCAAGCCATCGGAACCGCTGAGACCAATAGTGAAGGATTTACAGAAATCACTCCACAAGGTGTTCCTTTCATTGTGGTGGCCGAAGTAGAGAAGCAGAAAGCTTACGTTCGTGTGGCAGATGGCGAAGAACAATCTGTCAGCCGGTTCGATGTAGGCGGAAAAGATATTCAGAAAGGATTGAAGGGGTTCGTCTATGGCGAGAGAGGGGTATGGCGACCGGGAGATACGCTGCATGTAAGCTTTATTATGGAAGACCGTGAAAAAAGAATTCCGGATAAACACCCTGTAGCATTGGAATTATATAATCCGAGAGGACAATTCTATACCAAAATGATTTCCACGCAAGGTATAAACGGTTTCTACACATTTGACCTGCCGACACGCCCGGAAGACCCGACGGGATTATGGAACGCTTACGTCAAAGTAGGCGGAACCGCTTTCCACAAAAGCCTTCGCATAGAAACGGTGAAACCAAACCGCCTGAAAATTAATCTGAAACTACCGGAGAAAGCAATCCAGGCTTCTACCAAAGAAATACCGGTAATGCTTACTTCCACATGGCTGACAGGCGCCACCGCTTCACGGTTGAAAGCCAAAGTGGAAATGTCCCTGTCAAAAGTAAATACACAATTTAAGAACTACGGGCAATACATATTTAATAATCCGGCTACCGAATTTACAACTGTAAAAAACGATATATTCGATGGAACACTGGATGCGGAAGGAAAAGCTAACTTTATGTTGAAACTTCCGGCTGCCACCAATGCCCCGGGAATGCTGAATGCAACCTTAACCAGCCGTGTATTCGAACCGGGAGGAGACGCCAGTATTTACACGCAAAGCATTCCGTTCTCTCCATTCTCTTCTTACGTAGGGATTAATTTGAACCAACCGAAAGGAAAATACATCGAGACCGATCAGGATCATGTATTCGACATTGTCACCGTAAATGCGGAAGGACAATTAGTGAACCGCTCCAATCTGGAATATAAGATTTACCGTATCTCCTGGAGCTGGTGGTGGGAGAACCGGGACGAATCATTCGGAACTTATGTCAACAGTAGTTCCATCACTCCCGTAGCCAGTGGCAATATACAGACTACAGGCGGAAAGGCAACTTTTAAATTCCGGGTAAATTATCCGGACTGGGGACGTTACCTGATTTATGTGAAAGATAAGGAAAGTGGACATGCCACCGGTGGAACTGTTTATATAGACTGGCCGGATTGGCGCGGACGTTCAAGCAAGACAGACCCCAGCGGCATTAAAATGCTCGCTTTCTCTCTGGATAAAGACTCGTATGAAATAGGTGAAACGGCAACAGCCATCATTCCTGCCGCTGCGGGAGGACGTGCATTGGTAGCCCTGGAAAACGGTTCAACCGTTCTGCAACGTGAATGGATTGAAGTTTCCAACAACGGAGACACAAAGTATTCTTTCAAAGTGACTCCGGAAATGGCTCCGAACGTTTACCTGCACATCAGCCTGTTGCAACCTCATGCACAGACGGTGAATGATTTACCGATACGTATGTACGGTGTGGTTCCGGTATTGGTGACTAATAAACAAACTATATTGCAACCGCAAATTAAAATGCCGGAAGTGTTGCGGCCGGAAACGGACTTCACCGTTACCGTCAGCGAAAAGAACGGCAAGCAGATGACATACACACTGGCCATTGTAGACGACGGATTACTCGACCTGACTAATTTCAAGACTCCCGATCCGTGGAGTGAATTCTATGCCCGCGAAGCATTGGGCATCCGCACCTGGGATATGTATGATGATGTACTCGGAGCATCTGCCGGACGCTACAGTTCATTGTTCAGTACGGGTGGTGACGAGACATTGAAACCGGCCGATGCAAAAGCGAATCGCTTCAAGCCGGTAGTGAAATTCATCGGTCCGTTCTATCTGGATAAAGGAAAACAGAAAACGCACACGCTGAGACTACCGATGTACGTAGGTTCTGTGCGTACGATGGTGGTAGCGGGGCAAGACGGAGCTTATGGAAAAGCGGAAAAGACTTCTTTCGTGCGGACACCATTGATGTTGTTGTCCACACTGCCCCGTGTGCTGAGCACACAAGAAGAGATTACTGTCCCGGTAAATGTCTTTGCCATGGAGAAGGAAGTGAAGAATGTATCGGTATCCATCCAGGCTTCAGGTGGAGGTGTACAAGTGATCGATCCCAATAAACAATCCATTACTTTCAGCCAACCGGGTGACCAGCTCGTTTACTTTAAGATAAAGACCGGAAGTAAAACAGGAAAAGCAACGATACATATCACTGCCAACGGTGGCAGTCAGCAGGCGAAAGAGACCATTGAAATCGAAGTCCGAAACCCGAATCCGGCAGTGACTTTCCGCAATAGCCAATGGGTGGAAAAAGGAGAAAGTGTAACACTTCCTTATTCATTGAATGGTGCTTCTCCGGCAAATAGCCGTATGCTGCTGGAAGTCTCACGTATTCCTTCGGTAGATATCAGCCGCAGGTTCGACTACCTGTATAATTATCAGCATCATTGCACGGAACAGCTGACTTCCAAAGCTCTGCCGTTATTGTTCGTCAGCCAGTTTAAAGCTGTGGATGAGGAAGAAGCTCAAAAGATTAAGGCTAACGTACAGGAAGCGATACGGCAACTCTATGCACGCCAGCTTCCGAACGGCGGTTTTGTTTACTGGCCGGGGAATGCCAGTGCTGATGAGTGGATTACTTCTTATGCGGGCATGTTCCTCGTATTGGCACAGGAGAAAGGCTACGCTGTCAACTCGAATGTACTGAATAAGTGGAAACGCTTCCAACGTGCTGCTGCCCAAAACTGGCGGATGCCGGATCAAGATGACAGTTGGGGTTACTGGCAAACGGGAGTGCAACAAGCATACAGATTGTACACACTGGCATTAGCCGGTGCACCTGAGCAGGGCGCCATGAACCGGATGAAAGAACAAGCTAACCTGCCTCTGCAAGCCAAATGGAGACTGGCAGCCGCTTATGCCCTGACAGGTAAGATGAAACCGGCTGAAGAACTGGTATTTAAGGCAGAAACCACCGTTACCCCTTATTCCTCACAGAACTACATCTATGGTTCGTATGATCGTGACGAAGCTATGATATTGGAAACTTTACTCCTAATGAACCGAGACCAGGCGGCATTGCAACAGGCGAAGAAGGTATCCAAGAATCTGGCTGAAGAGAATTGGTTCAGTACACAGTCCACTGCTTTCTCATTGATGGCGATGGGACGCCTGGCTGAGAAGCTTTCAGGTACTTTGGATTTCACCTGGACTTGGAACGGAAAGCAGCAACCCGTAGTGAAATCAGCCAAGGCTGTATTTGCAAAGGAACTGTCCACTTCACCGGCTTCGGGTAATATTATAGTAAAGAATGAAGGTAAAGGTGCATTAAGTGTCGACCTCATTACACGCACGCAATTACTTAATGACACGTTACCCGCAATATCCAATAACCTCCGCCTGGACGTAAAATATACGGATATGAACGGAGCGACAATATCTATAGATGATATCAAGCAAGGAACAGACTTTATGGCAGTCATCACTGTAGGTAATATCAGTGGAACCACTGCTTACAGTAATTTGGCATTGACACATATTCTGCCGTCAGGTTGGGAAATTTACAATGACCGGTTGATGACTCCGGAAGCGACACCTACCCGTGAGTATACCTATCAGGATATTCGTGACGACCGCGTATTGACTTACTTCGACTTGCGTCGCAGTGAATTGAAAAAGTTCACCATAAGACTGCAAGCTACATATGCAGGCAATTTCATTTTGCCGGCTATCCAGTGCGAAGCCATGTATGACGGTTCGGCACAAGCACGAACCAAGGCGGGAAGAACGACTGTCAGTAAGTAACATGCCACTGAGCAAAACTATCCAAACTCCCCTCCTTCTAGAAGGAGGGGTGCCCAAAGGGCGGGGTGGTAGGTAAGAAAAGAGTTCCTTATTAATTCATAGGTATTTTTCATTCTACCTACCACCTCCCCCCTATGGGGTACTCCTCCTCCCGGGAGGAGGAGAATTAAGATAGTCATATTTAAATATTGATGAAGATTCAAATTATAAAGTACTTCAAACAACTGTCTATCACCAGAAAAGTAATACTCATACTTATTACAATTCTGGTGATAGGCTATATCTTTTGCCTCCCCCGGCAACTTTTCCATGTGCCCTACTCCACCGTCGTCACTGACCGGAGCGGTGAATTATTGGGCGCACGCATTGCATCCGACGGTCAATGGCGCTTTCCACCCCGGACCACTACTCCGGAAAAAATAAAGCAATGCCTCATCACTTTCGAAGACAGGCATTTCTATCACCATTGGGGAGTCAATCCTGTCTCCATTAGCAGAGCCGCCTACCAAAACCTAAAGAATAAGCGCATTGTAAGTGGAGGAAGTACCCTCACCATGCAAACGATCCGTCTGGCAAGAAACGAATCGCGCACTTTTGGAGAAAAGTTCATAGAAATGATCTTGGCCACCCGACTTGAGTTTCGCGCTTCAAAAGAGAAAATCCTGTCTATGTACATCTCACACGCTCCTTTCGGAGGAAACGTAGTAGGGCTCGATGCCGCTGCCTGGCGATATTTCGGACATCCCGCCGAAGAACTGTCCTGGGCAGAAGCAGCCATGCTGGCAGTACTTCCAAATGCACCCGCCATGATTCATCTCTCCAAATCACGACAATTATTACTTAATAAAAGAAACCGTCTGCTAAAACAACTATATGCACGAAAGATTATAGATAACTCCACTTACGAACTGGCTATCAGCGAACCACTCCCCGACGAGCCTCATCCACTCCCCCAAACCGCTCCCCATCTAGTCAGTCGCTTCTATCAGGAACGAAACGGAAAATATTCCATATCAACTATCGACAGGGGTATTCAAACCCAAATAGAGAACGCAGCCGAACGTTGGAGCAATGAATTTAACCGGAGTGATATACGCAACCTGGCAATTCTGGTGATTGATATCCGAACCAATCAGGTTGTGGCTTATTGCGGCAATGTCAATTTCGAACGGAAGCAAGCCGGTAACCAAGTAGATGTTATTCAGGCACCCAGAAGCACGGGAAGTATTCTGAAACCATTTTTATATTACGCCATGTTGCAGGAAGGCAGTCTGCTACCTCATACGCTACTGCCCGATATACCGGTTAATATTAATGGCTTTACACCTCAAAACTTCAGTTTGCAATTCGAAGGTGCCGTTCCTGCTTCGGAAGCTCTTGCACGTTCATTGAATATTCCGGCAGTGACGATGCTACAAAGATATGGTGTTCCCAAGTTTCATACTTTTCTGAGGCAAATAGGCTTAAAAACAATCAATCGTCCGGCTTCCCATTATGGTTTATCACTCATTCTGGGCGGAGCGGAAGCTACCCTGTGGGATGTGACAAATGCGTATGCCTACATGGGGCGGAGTTTATTGCAGCTTCCACAAACAGAATGTAGTTTGCTGCTTGCGGACGCTGAAGGATCAGGAGAATCAGAAGTCTTCGCTTCGGGAAAATCGACGGATACTTTCCAATCGGGAGCCGCATGGCAAACCTTCAATGCGTTAACCGAGGTGAATCGTCCCGAAGAAATTGACTGGAAATCAATCCCCTCCATGCCCCCCATTGCCTGGAAGACCGGAACAAGCCACGGATTCCGCGATGCCTGGGCTGTAGGAGTCACCCCTCACTATGCCGTAGGTGTATGGGTAGGGAATGCTACAGGAGAAGGTAAACCCGGTCTTGTAGGAGCACGGACAGCCGGTCCGGTTTTGTTTGATGTATTTAGTCTGCTACCTCCGACACGGTGGTTCAAACGCCCGGGAGATGTCTTTGTCAAGGCTGAGGTATGCCGGAAATCCGGACACTTGAAGGGTAGGTTTTGCGAAGAAACAGATACTTTACTGATTCTTCCTGCCGGACTAAAGACGGAAGCTTGCCCTTATCATCACCTGATCACCCTTTCAGCCGATGAAACTCACCGTATCTACGAGAATTGCGCAAATTTGGAACCAACTATCCAGAAGTCCTGGTTCACTTTACCACCTGTATGGGAATGGTATTACAAGCAACATCATCCGGAATACAATCCGCTTCCTCCCTTCAAAACAGGCTGCGGAGAGGATGCATTGCAATCCATGCAATTCATCTATCCACCCATGAATGCCCGTATTGTGTTACCCAAACAGATGGATGGAAGTCCGGGCTTTCTAACCACCGAGTTGGCTCACAGCAATCCAGGTACCACCATTTTCTGGCACCTTGATAACACTTATCTTACCCAGACACAAGACTTTCATAAGATCTCACTACAACCCACGCCCGGAAAACATTCACTAACAGCGGTAGACGAAGCAGGAAATACAGTAACCACTACATTCTATATCAATTAAGGTTATCTGTTGATGAAACCGGTCAGCATACCATCCCCCCCGAACAGGTGATGTTTTTGTACAAAAAGATTCCATTTTAGTCTTTTTAATGAAAATACCTAAAAGAAGTGAGTGCATAGTTACCAAAAAGTGGCTACATTTGTATCCCGAAACAGTGTCAGAAGAAAACACCTTGTTCCAAAAAACAACCCCAACACTAGAATTAGTGAACATTGTTTTTTGTATATTTGTTAAATCTTAGAAGCGACAAGCTTTAATCAATTTATTAATACCAATTAAGTTATGAAAACCAATCTTAGTTCTCAAATCACTCTCAACAGAGTCTCCCCCAGGTATTATAGGCCTGAGAATGCATTTGAAAGGTCGGTATTGACCCGACTGGAAAAAATCCCAACCGACATCTACGAATCGGCAGAGGAAGGCGCCAACCACGTTGCCTACGAAATAGCTCAACTTATTCGTGATAAACAGAAAGCCGGACGTTTCTGTGTATTGGCATTGCCGGGCGGTAATTCTCCCCGCAACGTATACTCAGCCCTTATCCGTATACATAAAGAGGAAGGCTTGAGTTTCCGCAACGTTATCATATTCAACCTTTACGAATATTATCCTCTTACATCAGATGCCATCAACAGCAACCTGAATGCCTTGAAGGAAATGTTCCTTGATCATGTAGATGTTGACAAGCAGAATATCTTTAGCCCGGACGGTACAATTCCTAAAGATACCATCTTTGAATATTGCCGCCTGTACGAGCAACGCATCGAAAGTTTCGGTGGATTGGATGCCGTATTACTGGGCATCGGGCGCGTAGGTAACATTGGTTTCAACGAACCGGGTTCCCGCCTGAACTCCACCACCCGTTTGATTTTACTGGACAACGATTCACGCAATGAAGCATCCAAAATGTTCGGTAGCATCGAAAGCACTCCGATCAGCTCCATAACAATGGGTGTTTCTACCATCCTGGCTGCCAAGAAAATCTATCTGATGGCATGGGGTGAAGACAAAGCCAAAATGGTAAAAGAGTGCGTAGAAGGTGCAGTAACGGATACCATTCCGGCATCTTTCCTGCAAACTCACAACAATGCTCATGTAGTTATCGACCTTTCTGCTGCCGGTAACCTGACACGTATTCACCGTCCGTGGCTAGTGACTTCCTGCGAATGGAACGACAAACTGATTCGTAGCGCCATCGTCTGGTTATGTCAACTGACAGGCAAGCCGATCCTGAAACTAACAAACAAGGATTACAATGAAAATGGTTTGAGCGAACTGCTGGCTCTGTTTGGTTCGGCATATAATGTGAATATCAAGATCTTCAACGATCTGCAACACACCATCACCGGATGGCCGGGTGGTAAACCAAATGCAGACGATACTTATCGTCCCGAACGTGCGAAACCGTATCCGAAACGCATCGTCGTATTCTCTCCGCATCCCGATGATGACGTAATCTCCATGGGTGGTACAATCCGCCGCTTGGTAGAACAAAAGCATGACGTACACGTGGCTTACGAAACTTCCGGTAACATTGCCGTAGGTGACGAAGAAGTAATCCGCTTCCTGCATTTCATCAATGGTTTCAACCAGATCTTCAATAATAGCGAAGACAAGGTAGTTGTTGATAAATATGCAGAAATCCGTAAATTCCTGAAAGAGAAGAAAGATGGTGACATCGATACACGTGACATCCTCACAATTAAGGGCTTGATACGTCGTGGTGAAGCGCGCACTGCTTGTACGTACAATAATATCCCTCTGGATCATTGCCACTTCCTTGACCTGCCGTTCTACGAAACAGGTAGAATACAGAAAGGTCCGTTGACCGAAGCTGATGTGGAAATTGTGCGTAACCTGCTGCGTGAAGTGAAACCTCATCAAATATTCGTAGCCGGTGACCTCGCCGATCCACATGGAACACACCGTGTTTGCACAGATGCCGTATTTGCTGCTATCGATCTGGAAAAAGAAGAAGGTGCAAAATGGTTGAAAGATTGCCGTATTTGGATGTATCGTGGTGCGTGGGCCGAGTGGGAAATTGAAAACATTGAAATGGCAGTGCCCATCAGTCCGGAAGAACTGCGTGCAAAACGTAATTCAATCCTGAAGCACCAGTCTCAGATGGAAAGTGCACCATTCCTGGGCAACGACGAACGTTTGTTCTGGCAACGCAGTGAAGACCGTAACCGTGGTACCGCCGCATTGTATGACAATCTCGGTTTGGCATCTTACGAAGCAATGGAAGCATTCGTAGAATATATTCCGCTGTAAATGTTTGCTAAATAGAAAGAAAAAGGTTGCAATGTTTTGTCACTGCAACCTTTTTCCATTCTACATTTTCATTAATTTTATTTTCACGTCATCTCCATCTAATCAATATTTTCTTCATAACTATGATTTTGTTCCACAAGTCATTCAGAGAACATGGCAACAGTCCCTTTATATTCGCCTTCGGGCAATTTGATTTCTCTTTTATTTCCATTAAGGATCACTTCCATGGATGTTTCTGTCTGAGTTGGATCTGAAGCATACACTTTCCACTTTTTCTTATAAGTACGCAGAATAAAAAGCCCTTTTTTATTGCTTTCAAACTTTAGTTCACCGAATAAGGGAACACTTCCAGCTTCATACAATGCAAGTAAATATGTCTCTTTATTTAGTTGGACTGCCTGACATTGACTGGTATTACTAATTATTTTAAATGAAGATAAATCAAAGTGTTGTACTTCCTTAGGAGTGGTAGCCGGCAATATCACGTATTGATATGAGTCATTTTTTGGAAGAATTCCATGATTCATATAAATAGTAAACACATCTTTCGTCTGCAACTCGCTTTTAGGATATATCTTCATAATATCATTCCAAGAATTTGTACGCTGTTCAGAGAAAATACGCCCCTCGCCTTCCAACAAGATGTATCCGGTCTGATGGTGAAAAAAGCGCTGGGAATCCCCACAGGAAAATTTCAAATCTTTCACAGCTTCCCACTTTCCTTTATTCCAATACAATAAATCATCTCTTAGTACAGCCTGCTCCACAGAAGTATTCACCTGATAACTGCTATCAGAACGAATGCCCGCTCCTAAGCATAAGACATAATCTGGTGTAAAAATCCACGTCTTTCTAGCATAAAGCCCGTCCCTTACCAAATCCATCGAAGTAAGGCCAATAGTGCCATCATTCACATTTCCCACAAATGAGCCTTTATTTTGCTTTTCAAGCCATCCCATTACATGGACAGCCTTATCTTCCTGATAGCAAGTCACACCAGGCACTTTACGCCAATCCCAACAAGGAAATATATCCGTATATTCATCACCATCCACATAAGTGTAGAGAGCACCGTCTGCCAAATAATAACCTTTTACGTTATCCGTACCCGACTCTGTGCCGATCACCCTGTCCGATGCCATTCTTACAGATGCCATCCAAGTGGGACAACGATGGATTGTCATATCAGATTTCCAGAAATGGTATTGTCCCAACAACGCAGTTGATGTATTCCCAAGATTTTCATCAATCAACATATGATATACATTACAATCTTTACTATTCACTTGCGCCAATGCATTAGCAGAGAATAAGCTCGAAAAAGCCTTATTCCGCTGTGCCTGCCGATAAAGTTGCCTTCCAAGATTATTCACATCCATCTTGTTTTTCCACAAGATTCTCCGCACACCTTCATTCGTATAGTTAGTGATAAGCTTAAAACGCTCTTGACCCAACGCTAATGAAGTGCCGTCAAGAATATATGCCCAAAAACTCATAGTAGCCAAATAAGCTGCACCATAATTCCCGACCTGCTGTTGAGGTCCGTGTTGATGAAAACTATAATCGACCTTGATCCCTTCTGCTTTGCCATAAGCTATTTTTATCTCATCATTCATGGCATTCCTTGCTTCCTGTACCAGTTGAATATCATTTAGCAATAGTCCTTTCACCAATACATTGCCAGCTAGCCAAACTCTATTCTGGGCCGTCATCCCTATCTTTGCTTGGTTCATCACCTCAATAGCATGCTTCTTCTCTTCCGTCGACAACTGGTCTTCAAATAAAACAAATGCAGCTCCCAAAACTTTAGGTATACCTATTTCATTATACCACCAATTGGCAGCTACTGGCTTCATCCGGAACCAATATCCCATAGCCTTATGAATGGCCTCTGCAATCTCAGCTGATTTATAAAAGGTATGTTCCGAATTAGCATAAACTTTAGCCAACTCAAGCACACGGGCCGCATGAATCCGCGGAAGCCAACTGGCAGCCTTACTATTAGTGAAATCGAGCCCATTCCAACTACCTTGTTCACTCAAATCAGATAATAATTGACGAACGTATCCAACTTCTATCGGGCAACGTTCCATTAATTCTACAACCATCTGGTCACCGACTACTTTCTCATGGGACATCTGACACATCAGTCGTATCAACTGCTGTTCTGATTTATTCTTATATAATATACTCTCTATATACTTCTGCCTGATGACGGATAAATCATCCGCTTTCAGTCCCAAAGTAAATCCCCAAAGCAATAGGATAAAAATAGGACGTACTACATGTAATTCCATTTATTTTTTTATAAGTTCAAATTCCGTTGCTTTTAAATTATCCGAACTGCTTCCGACAAAGAGTTTAAAGTCACCCGGCTCTGTGACGAACTGTTTATCTGAATTAAAGAAACCTAGTTCTTGTTCAGACAAGGTAAATTCAATCTTTCGGGTTTCTCCAGGTGCCAATTCTACCTGCCGGATTCCACATAACTCAATAACCGGACGGGTCACAGAACTGACCACGTCCTGCAAATAGAGTTGAACGGTTTCTTTGCCCGTATATTGCCCCGTATTCGTAACAGAGGTAGTCAGCACTACTGGCTCTCCTGCTTTATATTCTTTTTTCGACATCACAGGAGCCGCTATTTCAAAAGTCGTATAACTCAAGCCATATCCGAACACATAGGCAGGTTTCACACTCTCATCCATATAACCGCTTACCCACGGATTGTTGGGCGCCCAGGCACGTCCTGTACTTTTATGATTGTAATATAGCGGGCACTGGCCTACGTGACGGGGAAATGTCATTGGTAACTTACCAGACGGATTATATTTACCAGTAAGCACATCCGCAATAGAATTGCCTGCTTCCGTACCAAGCCACCAAGTCATAAGAATAGCATCGGCATAAGGTTCCATATCGGAGAAAATCAATGGACGGCCTCCCATAACTAAAGTGATAACAGGTTTCCCTGCCTTCTCCTTTATTTGTTTCACCATCAACTGCTGATTAGCATTGATGTTGATATCCACTTTCGATTTCGCTTCTCCAGACTCCATCGCACGCTCTCCTACTGATACAATAATCACGTCATATTCAGAAAAATCCGGTAATGGTTTCAATTCATTCGTTTCCAAATCATAACCTTCAATATAGGTAATTTTAGCTTTTGGTAAGGCCGCTTTCAGACCATCAAAAACAGAAATTACTTCTTCAGCCTTTCCAATGGCGGACCAATTTCCCAGCATATCTTTTTTGGCTTTATTCAAAGGGCCGACTACAGCTATTTTACCAGCAGTGGATGTAACAGGCAAAACATTTTGGTTTTTCAGAAGGACGACTGAACCAGCCCCAGCTTCACGAGCCACTTTCCTGTGAGCAGCATTTACTTTCTTGTTTTCGATTTCCTTTTCACGATAGTTATAACGATAAGGATCATCAAACAAGCCTAATTCAAATTTCACTGTCAAAATCCGCTTTACAGCATCATCAATCAAGGTAATGTCTACAGCTCCCTGTTTTACCAAATTGACCAAATGTCTGGCATAAGTCATAGAATGCATATCCATGTCACAGCCTGCAATAGCGGCCAACCGACCGGCATCCTCATTATCTTTTGCCATCCGATGCTTGGCAATCTCACCAACAGAGCCCCAATCACTGACTACAAAGCCTTTGAATCCCCATTCTCCTTTCAGAATATCTCTCAAAAGAGGCTTATGGGCAGTTGCCGGAATACCGTTTATTTCATTAAAAGCATTCATGAAAGTACCCACTCCGGCTTCTACCGCAGCCCGAAATGGTGGTAAATATACTTGTAGAAGTGTATGTTCCGAGATATCAGCTTCAGCATAATCCTTACCTGCTACCGCTGCTCCATAAGCAGCAAAATGCTTCGCACAAGCAAGAACTGTGTTTCTATCATTATAATCAGTACCCTGAAAACCTTCTACACGAGCCTTTGCCACCTGACTACCATACCAAGGGTCTTCCCCAGCTCCTTCCATCGAGCGCCCCCAACGGGCATCCCTAGAAATATCAACCATGGGAGCAAACGTCCAGTGAATTCCATGGGCAGAAGTCTCCGCTGCTGCCACACTTGCCGTTTTTTTTATCAGCTCTAGATTAAAACTGGCAGCCTCAGCCATCGGTATCGGGAAAATGGTCCTCATCCCATGTACAACATCCAAACCAAAAATTAACGGGATTCTCAAACGGGACTGCATAGCCAAATCCTGATATTGCTTTGCACGCTCTACAGTCAATATATTAAAAATAGAACCTACCTCACCACGTTTGATTTCTTCCGTATGATTACGACTGTCAAGGGAAGGACCAGTCAGAAGCTTATTATTGGAATACTGAATCATTTGTCCTACTTTTTCTTCCACAGTCATAAGCTTCAGTACAGAATCTACCTGATGAGTATAATCCTTCTTCACTGTCTGGGCGGGCAAAGTAGTTGCCATGATACCCCAAATTATTGCACATAAAAGACTATTCTTTTTCATATCATCACTTATTATTATAGAACTCTTTCATCACATACCAAGCCTTTTTCCTAAATCCCTGATCAGAAATAAGCCCTTTCCGATTCCAACCTTCCTGATTCGTAGGATGAAAACGATACGGAGAACGGAAATCAAATAGTATCCAGGGAGAGATACCGGCCAAATTTTTCACATTGTTGAACATCTCCAGATTATCTCTAAACAGCTTTTCCTGATATTCTTCGCTCCATGAACTGGTTACCGTAGAATCTCCCGATTGCCCGTAAAGGGCTTCACCACCAAATTCAGAAAAAATCAACGGTTTACCAGGAGCCACATTCCAACACACTTCCGAAGGATCTGACGGCCAGGCATGATACCACCCCATATATTTATTAATCGATACTACATCCAACTCTTCGATAAAAGAATCGTTCATTTCAAAAGCCTTCGTTTCAGGATTTAGTTTCGGCAGGTCGAAAGCTGCTGTTATCAGACGGGTAGTGTCCATCTCGTGACAGTGCTCGACAAGACTCTTCAGAAAAGTATTGCGGGCTTCGGAAGGGGCCGTTTCATTGGCAACTCCCCAGAAGGCCAAGGCACACCTATTCCTGTCACGCATAACCATTTCCGTATACATTCTTTGCGCCTTCATACGCGTCCCGGCATTTTTAAAATCAATTCCTTGCCAGATAGGAATTTCTTCCCATAACATAATACCCATCTTTTCAGCCAGACGAACGATGTATTCATTCTGCGGATAATGTGCCAGACGTACTAAATTGGCACCTAATTCCTTTGCTTCAGAAAGTAATGCTACAGCATCCTGCTCTGAAAATGCTCTTCCCTGGCGTTGCGCTATTTCTTCATGGAAACTGATTCCTTTCATAAAGATCGGAGCGTCATTCAGATAAATCTTCGTCCCTTTCACACTAAGATTACGAAAGCCTATATTCTCTTTCACATGATCCGTTGCAGAAGAAACTGTAACTTGGTAAAGTTTAGGTTTTTGGGGCGACCAACGTTCTAAGTTCTTTGCACGGAAAGATGTTTTCGCTATTCCTTGTCCATCAGTCTGTACTTCAGATGCGATTTTCAGTTCAGGAATTTCAATTCTCACTTTCTGACCCGCTTTCCGCTCTGACAGTTGCAAGATCGCATGAATATAATCCGGCTTGTATTTATCCAGTTGTATAAAGTAATTGCTGATATATACTTTAGGAGTATGTACCAACATCACATCACGCGTTATGCCGCCATAATTCCACCAGTCAAATGACAGCGCAGGAATTGCATCTACCGTCCGAGTATTATTCACTTCCACAGCCAGAAAATTTTCTCCTTCTATTATCAAATCAGTGATATTGAACTGAAATGGCGTAAATCCACCTTCATGACTACCTATCTCTTTTCCATTCAGATAGACCCGGCAACGGTAACTCACAGCTCCGAAGTAGAGAAACAGATTCTCATCCTGATTTTTATTCACCTTAAATTTGCGGGCATACCACACCGTACCTTCATAATATTTAAGTTCAGGAAGCTGCGAATTCCAATCGGAAGGTACATTCAAACGTAACCCTCCTTCGAACTCATACTCTTTAAAGTCAGCCTTATTTCTCAAAGGTCTGTTCTTATAGATAGAGGTTCGCCGACCTTGCTGATAAGGATCAATAATAACATTCCACTTTCCATTCAAGAAAGTATATTGTCTGCCATATACATTTGTCAGTAACTCCTGAGCACCAACGTACTGGCCATTACAGATAGTTATCAGAAATAAAATCCAACCTAAAAATTTCTTCTTCATAAATATTTCTCTATTACTTTTTATAAATTTTCATTGCACATCCTCCACCCTGTCTCTTATACACATCT
>ERZ1027035.219-NODE-219-length-18470-cov-5.013630_pt1 | contig 18470 bp, 16 predicted proteins | sample MGYA00519442_ERZ1027035 | MGnify/ENA primary metagenome ERZ1027035 (study PRJEB26926, sample SAMN06164790) | human gut metagenome | biome: ENVO:00009003; feature: ENVO:2100002; material: ENVO:00002003 | host: Homo sapiens | place: USA | collected 2012 ...
CGAGATCGCTCAGTGTCTCGTGGGCTCGGAGATGTGTATAAGAGACAGTTCCACGTGGTCGATGCCCTCATCACCAACTTCCATGTGCCGCGTTCCACGCTCATGATGCTCGTCTCCGCCTTCAGCACCCGCGAGAACATCCTGGCCGCCTACCAGCACGCCATCGACGAGCGCTACCGCCTCCTCTCCTTCGGCGACGCCATGTTCTTGCATTAAACGCGTTTGCAACTCGCCTGTTCATGTCGAGCGGTTCCCTGTTTCCCTCTGTCTGGCTTGCAAAATGCGGTTTTAGAGACGGCCGTCCTTCGGCGAGGCGACCGCCCTCCTTCGGCGGTGTCGCGTTGTGTGCAAATCTGCGGGTCCCTTCCCCCACCACGCGGGGTATCTCGACCTCTTGCTTGCGTTGGCGCGCAAAACTGCGGACGCTGCTTGCTGAAATGGCTTGAAAATCACGAAACATCGGCATCGGAGGCGAAAAACGTGTTTCGTTGTAATACGCCACCTGGGAAAGCTCCGCGAATCGAGGCGTAATCGTCCTTTTATGGGCGTCGACTGCTGATCTTTCGTGTTTTTCAAGCCATTTCAAGCGATTGAAGCGCCGATTTTCTACTGCATTCCGATCTTTCGTCATTTTCAAGCCATCATGCCAGCTTTGAGCGGAGAAGGTGGCGTATGGGCGACGCGGGGGCTCTGTGCCGGCAGTAGGACGCTCTGCTCGGCAAAAGATGATGCATTTACTTTCAGCAGAGGATATTTCATGTATCGCGTTATTCCGAGAACACGTGGCGAATATTAGCTTTAGAATGCCGCGAATGCGGTTGATCCTCTTTGGCATATCGGCTTTCTCCTACTGGCTTTGCGCGCCGTCGGCGCCTGACGCCTCGTGCAAGGTGTCGGCGAAGATCCTGAAGAATTGCGAGCCTGTCCTTGAGGCGCTGCGTCATTTGGGGAGGCTCTTTCCGTTTTTGCCCCGGCCGTATCATGTCTCTACGATGTCTCATGCTAAAAGGCCATTGTCGGAAGCGATCTGCCATCTTGTGGTTCGCATGCCGAAGGGAAAGGACTTCTGCCGCGTGGAAAGCGGCGTGTTCGTCTCCTGTCCCGAGCTGTGCTTCGTGCAGCTTGCGCAGTCGCTCTCCTTTCACGAACTCGTTCGGGCGGGCAATGTGCTTTGTGGGCGTTTCTACCTCGACGCCGGGAAGGGCGGCGAGCTTGGGCAACGCGAGCCCCTTACCTCGAAGCGGCGCATTGAAGCGTTCCTTCGCGCCAACCCCGGAATCAAGGGCGTGAAGGAGGCTCGCCGGGCGCTCCCGTGGGTTACGGAAGGTGCGGCCTCTCCTCCAGAGGCGTTTCTCGCCATGGTGTTTGGGCTGCCTTACCGCTATGGCGGCTTTCAGCTCTCAGACCTTGCGGTAAACCGGCGGTTGCGGCCGAGCCACAAGGCTCAGCAGATAGCACGTCGCACCACGCTCGTCCCTGATATCCTCTTTGCTGATGCTCGCCTTGCGATCGAGTACGACTCGACGGCCGAGCACACCAGCTCTTCGCAGCTGACGAGGGACGCCCAGAAGCGCCTGGCGCTGGAGGCAGACGGCTACAAGGTCGTCACCGTGACGGCGGGGCAGATTGGCAGCTCGGGCGAGATGCGGCGCATCGCCGAGCAGTGCTATCGCCGGCGGGGCAAAAGATTTCGCCCCCAAAGCAAGGAATTCGCGAATCAGCAAGCTCTCCTGTTCCGCATGGGCTGGTCGTTGGAGGATTACTGCCTCAAAGAGCAGCCTCGCTAGGTGCTTTTCAAAAAAATAGTTTTCCCAGTTCAGAGTAAAGGATTAGGGAAAAGATTACGAGAATAATCTTTTTCTCGCTCGCTTTCCGATGCGCGATGGCGCGGCGGCGTCCATAGTGGGGATCGTCACGGGGCGCCGAGCCCGCACACAAGTTGAAGGTTGTCGCGGGGTGCCGTACTCGGGCGGCAGCTGGAAGGCTGCCCGAGTGCGAGAGCGGCGGTGAAGGCCGCGGTCGTGGTTCCCCGGGCGGCATCTGTCAAGGAGGGCGCGCGGCGCCCGACAAAGCGCAAGGCGCGAAGGAGCGCCCGGCGCAAGGAGAGGCACGAGGGCGCATGAGAGGCGTCCCGCGCAACGGAAAGAGAGGGAGTTCACCATGACCACCACCGTTACTCGTCGCGATCTGTTCAAGTTCGGCGGCCTGGCCGCGCTCGGCGTGGCCGGCGCCAGCACGCTCGCCGGCTGCGGCCAGCCCAAGACCGTCGCCGAGGCCGCCGCCGAGAAGGGCCTGGCCGACACGGGCGCCGCTGCCGGCCCCGCGTTCCTCGCGCCCCAGGAGCCCATCACCGATTTCGCCGAGACCCACGAGTACGACATCGTCGTGGTCGGCGCCGGCGAGTCGGGCCTGTCCGCCGTGCACACCGCGCTCGAGGCCGGGGCGCGCGTGGCCTGCGTGCAGAACATCAACGCCGCCCAGACCACCGGCAACATGGCCGCCTCCATCGACCTCACCCAGACCGACGAGGCCGCCGTCCAGGCCTGCGTGAGCTTCATCAACTGGAAGAGCGACTACCGCTCCAACCGCGACCTCGTGAACATCTGGGCCCACAATTCCCAGGAGGCGCTGGCCTGGTGGGCCGAGGAGGCAGCGAAGGGCGGCGTGGAAAGCAAGCCCCACGACGCGGTGCTCTCCTACAACGGCTACGACATCCACCTGCACGCCAACACCTACTTCCACGTGGAGGGCAACCACAACGCCGCCGCCACGGTGATCGCCGAGAACCTGGCCGCCGCCGGCGCCGAGTTCTTCTACAACATGCCCTGCAAGCAGCTGGCCACTGACGAGTCCGGCGCGGTCACGGGCGCCATCTGCGAGGACGCCGACGGAACGCACCACCTGTTCACGGCGACCAAGGGCGTCATTCTGGCCTGCGGCGACTACTCCTCCAACCAGGAGATGCTCGACTATTACGCGCCGGACACCAAGGGCTTCTCGTTGTTCACCGACTTCCGCGACGGCAGTGCGCTTGTGGCCGGCATGAACGCCGGGGCCATCATGACGCCGCACACCCACACCAAGATGATCCACGGCGAGCCGGCGGCCGTGCGCCTGGAGATGCCCTTCCTCTTCGTCGACCAGGAGGGCAACCGCTTCATGGACGAGACCTGCTGCCGCATGGGCTACATGAATAACTTCGCCCGCCCGTACTTGGCGAAGGCTGGCTTCACCGACTCCACGGCAGCGAAGTTCTTCAGCCTGGTGCCCGCGAACTGGGAGAGTTTCTACGAGGAGTGGAAGGCCGCCAGCCCCTACGACATCTCCCAGTACAACGGCGACAACAAGGTGAACCCCGAGAAGTGGATCACCGCAGACACCATCGAGGGCCTGGCCGAGGCCATGAACGCCTACGCCGCCGAGAACGATTGGAAGCTCACGAACATCGACGCCGCCGCGCTGGCCGACACCGTGGCCCGCTACAACGAGCTGTGCGCCGCCGGCCGCGACGAGGACTTCGGCAAGGCCGCCAAGTATCTCGTGCCCATCGAGGGCGGCCCCTACTACGCCATCCCCCGCGGCTCCAACAAGCTGCCGGCCATTCTGGGAGGCCTTGTGGTCGATAGCAACCACCAGTGCCTGAACGGGGAGTTCGAGCCCATCAGTGGTCTGTACGCCGTGGGCAACGCCTCGGGCCAGTTCTTCGGCGGCGTGGATTACCCCATGGACATCGAGGGGCTCTCCATCGGCCGCGCCATCACCTCGGGCTACTACACCGGTCGCTTGGTGGCGAGCCTGTAGGCCACCCGCCGTCTCACCCTCCCGTGCCCGGCCGACGCTCCCTCCCCGTCGGCCGGGCTTTTGTTTGTGCGTTCGCGTCCCCTTGCGGTCCTCGAGTTTCTTTGCGGCCCCTTGCCCTCGATGTCGCAAGGCCCGGAACGCACCGACCTCCCCGCCAGCCGGTCCTGCCACCTGCTATAATGGCCGCCATGGGGAACCTGTTGAAGGACATACGGAAGGGGAGGGAAGACCGCTCCCTGTACCTGCGGGGCATCCTGCCCTATCTGTTCGCGCTCGGCTGCGCCCGCGCCTGGGTGACGCTGGCCGTGGCGGCGCCGGCCCTCGCGCTGCCGGCCGCCTTCGATCTGCACGACGTCTTCGATTACGCGTTCTGCCTGATCTCCATTGCAGTGGCGCTCGCCGCGCGCCGCCTTTTGCCCTTGAACGCCACGAGGCGCATGCGCGCAGCGTCGGCGGCGCTGATGGTCTCGGCGTCGCTCTGCCTCATCGCGGCCGGCACCGGCCTGGTCGCAGAGCCGGCGGCCATTGCGCTGGTGGCCGCGGGCGCGGCGGCGGGAGGCGCGGGCTTCGGCCTCTTTTTGCTTCTGTGGGCCGAGGTCTTAAGCTGCATTTCGCTCATCCGCATTTTCCTGTACACGACGGCCTCCCAGCTGGTGGCCGTTGTCTGCGTGTTCTTCTGCGACGGCCTGGACGATCTGCGCGTGGCCTGCGCTTTGGTGATCCTGCCGCCGGTGGCGTTGCTTTGCCTGCGCCGGGCGTTCTCGGCGCTGCCCGCTGCCGATCGCCCCTCGCCGGTCATCCCGAAGTTCACCTACCCGTGGAAGATCTTCGTGCTCCTGGCCCTGTACTCCTTCGCCTACGGGCTGCGCCAGCACCAGCTGGCCGCCGGCGCTGGTATGCACTCGTCGGTCTCGACGGCCATCGTCATGGCAGTGCTGTTCGCGAGCGCCTACTTCTTCTCGAACCGCTTCAACATCGGGACGCTGTACCGCTCGCCGCTCGTGCTCATCGTGTGCGGCTTTCTGCTCGTGCCCGTCGAGGGCGTCTTCGGCACGGCGGTGTCCAGCTACCTTATCTCCATGAGCTACTCGCTCGTGGGCATCATCGTGGCGCTGCTTCTGTACGACATCGCCAAGCGCCTCGGGGTCACGGTCGTCATCTTCGCCGCCATCAAAGGCGCCGAGCAGGTGTTCGTCATCTGGGGCAAGGGAGTCGCCGAGGCCATGGCCGCCGCCGGCATGAACGCCGGCGCCCAGGACGCGATCATCGCGGTTGCGGTGGTGGCCATGATGCTGGCGGCTACGCTCATCCTGCTGTCCGAGAAGGAGCTGGCGAGCCGCTGGGGCGTGCGCATCCTGGACGCGGGCGGTCTCGTGGAGAAGACCCCGGAAGAGTTGCGGCGCGACGAGCGGGCGGCTGAGCTGGCCGAGCACGCCCGCCTCACCCCGCGGGAGACCGAGATCCTGACGCTGGTGGCCCAGGGCAAGAACGGCCCGGCCATCATGCAGGAGCTGTTCATCGCCGAGGGCACCTTCAAGGCTCATATGAGCCACATCTACGAGAAGTGCGGCGTCGCGAACCGCCGCGAGCTCGTGGCGCTGTTGGGTGCGTGATAGGGTGTCATCGCCGCAACCTGCCGGCCCTCGGATGGCTTGGAAATCACGAAACATCGGGTTTAGGGGCAAAAGCGCATGTGCTTAGCCTTCAAATGGCTTGGAAATCACGAAACATCGGCGCTAAAAGCGAAAAAGGCGTTTCGTTGTAATACGTCACCTGGGGAAACTTCAGAAAAATGAAGGAAATAGCCTGCCGAGAGGCGCCAATCGCCGATGTTTCGTGATTTCCAAGCCATTTTGGACGATCGCGGTATCCTTTCTCCGCGCATTTCGATGTTTCGTGATTTCCAAGCCAATTTCCAAGCCAGATTGATAGCTTGCGGCCTTGAGGCGAAGGCGGGTGTATTCGTTTGGCGCGCTCGTCGCCGGGTGGAGGGGTCTTCTGGCGTTGGAGCACGCTCGTTTCACGGGTTCGCCGCCGAGCGGAGGAGCGTTGTCACGCTGGGGCGCGCCCCTGAGGCTCCCGAGGCACTCCCGATTATGCCGCATTAGTTGTCGTGATGTCAGAATTGAGTTTTGACCTTCGGTTCATTTGTGGCACAATAGGCAAGTTAACGCAAAAGCGCCGCTTCGGGGGAGGCTGGGGCGCTTATCGCGCGAGAAGAACCACCGCGCGAGAAAAGAACGGAAGCGCGCTAAGAGAACCAGGGCGCGCAGGAGAACGGAACGCGAAAGAAGAAGGTCGCATCCCATGGCATTGGAACGCAACGTCAAGAAGAAGCCGGCCCGCACGGCGGATCGCCGCAATGTGTGGCTGCTCATCCTCACCACTCTGCTCATCGTTGTGTCGGTGGTGCTGTTCACCCCGCCCAACGAGAAGATCAACCAGGGCCTGGACATCCAGGGCGGCCTGTCGGTGGTGCTCACGGCGAAGTCCACGGACGGCCAGCCGGTCACCCCCGAGGACATGGAGAAGTCCCGCGCCATCATCGAGAGCCGCGTGAACGCGCTGGGCGCCTCGGAGGCCACGGTGCAGGAGCAGGGAAGCGACCAGATTCTCGTGCAGATCCCCGGCCTGGCCGACACGGAAGAGGCGCTCGCCACCATCGGCCGTACCGGCTCGCTGGAATTCGCGCGCCTGGATTCGTTCACCGATGAGGACGTGAAGAACGCCATCGACTCCGGCCAGACTTCCGGTGAGGGCACGGTGACCGACGAGTTCGGCAACGCCTTCCCCTCGGGTCAGGTTGAGCACATGGCCGTGGATGCGGGCACCTACACGCCCATCGTCACCGGCGCCGACATCACCAACGTCACCATCGGCCGCGAGAGCGAGGGCAGCACCTACTACAGCGTGAACATCATGTTGAACTCCCAGGGCGCCAAGGCCTTCGCCGACGCCTCGCGCGATTTGGTGGCCGACCACGGCAAGATTGTCATCATCTTGGACGGCGAGGTGCAGTCCGCCCCGGCCGTGCAGTCCGAAATCCCCAACGGCGAGGTGTCCATCACCGGCCAGTACTCTTTGGAAGACGCCAAGGCGCTGCAGACCATCCTGGAGTCCGGCTCGCTGCCGGTGTCCTTCGAGTACGCCCAGTCCCAGGTCGTCGGCCCCACCCTCGGCCAGGACGCGCTCGTCTCCGGCGTCGTGGTGGCGCTGATCGGCCTTGCGGTCGTCATGCTGTACCTGCTGTTCTTCTACAAGGGCCTCGGTATCATCACCGCCGCGGCCATGGCCGTGTTCGCCGTGCTCTACCTCGGCATCCTGGCGGCCCTTTCCGCCTTCCACCTGTTCAGTCTGTCGCTGGCGGGCATCGCCGGCATCGTGCTGACCATCGGTATGGCTGCCGACTCCTCCATCCTCACGGTGGAGCGCTTCCGCGAGGAGATCCGCATGGGCCGCTCCGTCAAGGCGGCCTCCATCACCGGCGTGAAGCACGCCATCTTCACCTCCATCGACGCCGACCTGGTGACCATGGTCTCGGCGCTGTGCCTGTTCTTCCTCGCCGCCGCCTCCGTCAAGGGCTTCGGTATGACGCTGGCCTTGGGCATCATCTGCGACATCGCCATGATGCTCATCTTCAAGGCGCCGCTTATCCGCCTGCTCGCGCCGAAGGTCATTGCGAAGCACCCCGGCTTCTGGGGCATTAAGGACTCCATCGACGCGTCGAAGGGTTACGCCGAGCTGGCCGCCGCCGAGGGCGTGCCCGAGGCCGAGGCCGAGACGGCGGCCCAGATGAACGCCGCCGAGACCCACGTCGTCGCCGAGGGCGAGGGCGAGCCGGGCTCGGTCGCCGTCACTGCCGTGCGCAAGATCCGCGGCCGCTTCATCAAGCACGACATCAACTTCCTCGGCTACCGCAAGGTGTTCCTCACTGTGGCCGTCGTCGCCATGGTGGCTTGCCTCGCTATCGTCGGCATCCGCGGCCTGAACTTCGGCATCGAGTTCGTCGGCGGCACGTCGGTGGCCTTCCACGGCACCGGCGATATCACCACCGAGCAGATGCGCGAGGCCATGAACGACGCCGGCGAGCCTGACGCCGTCATCCAGACCACCGAGACTGGCGGCGAGCCCGGCTTCCTCGTGCGCACCACCACCACCTCGGCCGAGGACGCCACGGCCCATGCCAACCAGGTGGCCGAGGCCCTCGGCATGACCGCCAGCGACTTCGAAGTCACCACCATCGGTCCCGACTGGGGCGCGAGCGTCATCCAAAGCTCGCTCATCGCCTTCCTCGTGTCCATCCTGCTCATCATCGTCTACATCGCCATCCGCTTCGAGTACAAGATGGGCGTCATGGCCATCGTCGCGCTGTTCCACGACCTCATCCTGGTGGTGGGCATCTACGCGCTGGTGGGCCGGGAAGTGAACCCGAACACCATCGCCGCCCTGCTCACGATTCTCGGCTACTCGCTTTACGACACCGTGGTCGTGTTCCACCGCATCAACGACAACATGAAGGGCGAGGACATCCGCTGCACCTTCATGACCATGGCCAACCACTCCATGAACCAGGTGTTCATCCGCACCATCAACACGACGCTCACCTCGTTCATCCCGGTGTTCGCCATGCTCTTGTTCGGCGGCGAGACGCTGAAGGACTTCGCCTTCGCCATGGCCATCGGCCTCATCGCCGGCTCCTACTCGTCCATCGCCATCGCCTGCCCGCTCTACTGTATGTGGAAGACCCGCGAGCCGAAGTTCGCGAAGCTGCAGAAGAAGTACGGCACGGAAGTGGGCCTGTTCGAGTTCGACCACTCTGCCTCCACCGGCATCGCCCAGGTGCCTCTAGCGCGTCTTGAGGCCAACGCCCGCGCCGAGGCCTACGTGGCCGAGCAGACCGAGGCGACCGGTGAGGCGCCCGACGCCGCGGCGGTGGCGGCGGCCGCCAAGCCCAAACCGGTGAACAACAAGAAAAAGAAGCACCGCCACGGAAGGACGCAATAGCAGCTCTCCCGGGATCGGGCCACGGGGTACTGCTCAGTCGCTCAGACAGTCCTCGCTCGGCGAAACAGCCCACTGGGCTGTTTCGTTCGCTGCGGAACTCGCTTGGTGAGCAGCACCCCGTGGCCCTCTACGCTCTTCCACGCTTGAGAGAAAGGCGCGAACATGGTTCGTGAAGGTTCGGCTCCTAACTTTTGCCCGCCTACCGAAGAGGGCATCACCATCACGCTCGTCGATGAGAAGGGCGAACAGGTGGAACTAGAGTTCCTGGGGCTCGTGCTGAAGGGGGAGAGCTCGTTCGGGTTCTTCTTCCCGGTGGACGACGAGCATCCGGCTACCTCCTCTGGTGAAGTGGTAGTCTTGGAAGTGACCGAGGTGGACGCCGACGGCCAGCCCTGCTCCTTCGAGTTGGTGGATGACGAGGTCATCGCCGCCGAGGCCTACGCGGACTTCCAGGAAGCCGCCAAGGATCTGTACGACTTCGCCTAAGGGCGGCTCGTCAAGGACATCCGATGATCTTCGTCGCCGACCCCGATTCTGCATTTACCCTGCGCGAGCAGCAGATTCTCTACTACATCGCCGGCGGTCTCTCGAACAAGGAGATCGCCGGGCGCCTTACCCTCTCCGAGCAGACGGTGAAGGCGCACCTGTCCCACATGACCACCAAGTGCGGTCGTGCGAACCGCGCGGCGCTGGTGGCCTACGGCTTCGAAACTGGCCTCCTCTGCCGCCGCTGATTAGCCCGAACGGGGGATGGCGGGAAAGGCGCCCTCGGATAGACTTGAACCCTCAGGCTGGGAGGATAGCGCGCTCATGACCCTGTTCGTCTTCGAAATACTCTGCATCTTGTTCTACGGCGCGGCGAGCGCCTTGGGGGCGTTCGGCCTCAGGCGCGGTCACCGTCGGGCCGCGCGGGCGGCCAAGGGCGTTTATCTGACCGCCGTGGCGGCGCATTCCGCAGTCATCGGCATGGAGTCGGTAAGCACCGCAGGCACGCTGCTTTCGGGCCCCAACATCGTCATGCTGGCCTCGTGGGTGCTCGCCGTGGTGACGGCGGTGGGGCTGCTCGTCACCCGCCGTGGGCTCGCCTTCTCCACCGTCGCCGCGCCGGTGGTGGCGCTTCTGATCCTCGTGTCCCAGTGGCTGCGCATCCTCGACCCCGCGGGCGCCGACAACATGGCCTTCTACCACTGGCCGCTGCTCGTGCCCCATATCGTGCTCGTGTTCGTCGCCCTGGCCTGCTTCGCCACCTCGGCCGTATCGGCTGCGCTCGACTGGTACCAGCGCCGGCTTATGACGGCCCGCAGCGCCAAGGTGCTCGAGCTGAACACGCCGGCGCTGGATACGCTCGCCCTCATCTCGCGCTCGGCGGGGCTTGTGGGCCTTGCGGTGCTCATCGCCGCCATGCTCATCGGGTTCACGCACCTGGTGGCGCTCTACGCGGCCATGGCGCAGATCGGCACCGAGGGCAACCTGGGCTATCTGGTGCCGCGTGTGGCACTTTCCCTGGCGACGACGGCCGTGTGGTCGGTGTTCTGCGCCCTGTCGTTTCTGGCGCCCCGGGCCGCGTCGGCGAGAACCCGCGACGCTTTGGCCATTGCCGGCCTTGCGGCGGCAGTGCTGCTCATCGCGGTGTCGGCGGGGTAAGCCATGGGTCTGTTCGTTGCGGGCGTGAACCCGCGCCGCCCGGTGTTCCCATCGGCGAGCCAGCATTTGGCCGACGCCGCCGCCCGCCGCGCGCTGCTCGGCGCCGTCTCGGGGCACCGGAGCCTGAGCGAGGGGCTTCTCGTGGCCGCGGACGGCCGGCTGGAGCTGTACGCTGTGGCCGACGAGGGCTGCGACGCCTACGATATCGCCGCCGGACTTTTCGGCGCTGTGGCCGAGGGGGAGGTGGCCGGCGCGCTCTATTTCGCCGAGGGGATCGATGCGGCCTCTCACCTGTTCGCCGCCTTGTGCGGCCTGGACGAGTTCGCTCGGGGACCCCGGGAAGGCGCGTCGCTTCCCGGGGAATGCGACGGGCTCGCCGCTGCGGGAGAGCTGTCGCAGCCGGGAGGCCGCGGGGCTCTCGGCGCGCCGGGCTTGCCGGACGCTCTGGCCGCCTGTTGGGCGCGCGCCCTGTCGGAGGCGCGGAAGGCGGCCACGCTGGGCGATGCCCTGACCCGGCTCGCTGCGGCGGTCTCCGGTCTGTCCAGCGCCTTGTCCGCGGCGGATGCGTCCGCTTCGACGGCGGCGCTGGCCGAGACGGCCGTGGAGCTGGCCCGGCGCGTGTTCGGCCATCTCGAGCGCCGGTGCGTGCTTGCTGCCGGCGCGGGCGATTTCTCGCTGGCCCTCGCCGGCGCGTTCCTCGGCGCCGGCGTAGAGCGCTTCCAGGTGCTCTGCGATGGAGACTGCGAGGAGGCCGCCCGCGTGCTCGGCGCGCCCGTGGCCGACCCCCAGCTGCTCTCGGCGCTGCTCGTCGATGCCGATATCGTCTTGGCGGAAAGCGCCGTGGAAGGCGCCTCGCTCGATCGTCGCCTCATGAAGGGCGTCGTCCGCCTGCGCCGGGGCCGGCCGATGCTGCTCGTCGACGCCAGCGCGGATGGCTCGCTTATCGATCATCGCGTCGCCTCTCTCGATGGCGTCTTCCTCTACGCTGTCGCCGATCTGGCCGCCATCACCCGCGACGCCCCTTGGGCGCGCCTGGGCACCGACGACGCCCGCGAGCGCCTTTTTGCCGATGCGGTTCGCGCTTTCGCCCTGCAGATGGGTTAAGGCGCGCGTCCTCATCTCCCGCGGCGTCCTTCCAACCTAGCCCGTTCGGGCGATTCCTGCGGAAAGCGCTCTGGGTATCCTTGAAACCACCTTGCGGCCGAACGCGCGGCAAACCTGCCGTCGAGCCTGCGGCACGTGAGCCGTCAGCCTGAGGCCGCGTCCATGCGTGGGAGAGGAGACCCCGACATGATCGTATCGTGGATGACCACGAACCAATGCAACCTGAAGTGCGTCCACTGCTACCAGGACGCCGAGGAGGCCACTGAGCGTGAGCTTTCCACCGACGAGGCGAAGAAGATGATCGACGAAATTGCCCGGGCGGGCTTCAAGATCATGATCTTCTCCGGCGGCGAGCCCCTTTTGCGCCCCGACATCTACGAGCTGGTGGCCCACGCAGCCTCCCGCGGCCTGCGCCCGGTGTTCGGCAGCAACGGCACGCTCATCACCGACGAGGTGGCCCGGCGCCTGAAGGAGGCCGGCGCAGCCGCCATGGGCATCTCCGTGGACAGCCTGGATGCCGCCAAGCACGACAAGTTCCGCGGCCTTCCGAACGCCCATGCGCTCACCCTGACCGGCATCGAGGCCTGCAAGCGCGCCGGCCTGCCCTTCCAGCTGCACACCACCGTGGTCGATTGGAACCGCGACGAGGTATGCGCCATCACCGACTTCGCGGAGGCGATCGGCGCTGTCGCCCATTACATCTTCTTCCTGATCCCCGTCGGCCGCGGCGAGTACATCCAGGAGACGAGCCTGGAGGTGCTGGAAAACGAGGCGCTTTTGCGCGAGATCATGGAGAAGTCGGCGGAAGTGTCCATCGACGTGAAGCCCACCTGCGCGCCGCAGTTCACCCGCGTGGCGAAGCAGCTCGGCATCGACACGCGCTTCACCCGCGGCTGCCTAGCGGGGCTCACCTACTGCGTCGTGGGCAGCGAGGGTATCGTGCGTCCCTGCGCCTACATGACCGAGGAGGCCGGCGACGTGCGGACGCAGCCCTTCGACGAGATTTGGAAGACGAGCCCGGTGTTCGAGCGCCTGCGTACCTAGGCCTACTCCGGCGCCTGCGGCACTTGCGACTACAAGGACGGCTGCGGCGGCTGCCGGGCCCGTGCCGCCTACAACCACGACGGCGACATCCTAGCCCAAGACGACTACTGCGCCCACGGCCAACAACTCGACGTTCATTCGGCTATTGCCGAATGAACGTCCTGACGCTGCGGTTCCGACAGGCACCTGATCTGGCCCCTTGTTTTGGGCTCGGCGCGGCACGAAGGCCGCTTGGCCCAAAGGCGGGGCCATATCAGGCACCTGTCGCAACCTCGCTGACTTCCTTGGGCGAACCTGTGAGTTTTTGTATAGAAAGGATTTTGTTTTGAAGAAGTTTGTACTGTGCGCTGCCACCGCGGCGCTTGCTCTGGCGTTGGTCGGTTGCGGGCAACAGGGGAGTGAGGTTCCGGCGGGCAGTGCGCCCCAGCAGGAGCAGGCGACCGAGGCCCCCGCTGCCGAGGCTCCCGCAGCGGAAGCAACGGCGCCCGGTCCGGTCACCTTCACCGACGATGCGGGCAACGAGGTCACCGTGGACAACCCCCAGCGCGTGGTGGCCTGCATGGGCAGCTTCGCGAACGCCTGGGAGCTGGCTGGGGGCACGCTTGTGGGCGTCTCCGATGATGCGCTCCAGGCGGCCGGTTGGACCATCCAAAGTCCTGATGTGGCCACTGTGGGGGACTTCTCGGCAGTGAACTTGGAGGCCATCATGGCGCTTAACCCCGACTTCGTCATCATGACGAGCGGCACCGGCGGCCGCGGCGGCGATTCCAGCCAGGCCGATCTGCGCGACGCGCTCATCGGCGCGGGCATTCCCGTGGCCTACTTCGAGGTGACCACCTTCGACGACTACGAGCGCCTCATGCGCACCTTCACCGACATCACCGGGCGCGCGGACCTCTACGATCAGAACGTCGCGAAGGTGGCCGAGGCCATCGACGCCGTCACGGCCCAGGTGCCGGCCGAGAACCCGCCGACGGCGCTCGTGCTTACCACGTTCTCCGGCGGCACCCGCGTGCAGAGCTTCGGCACCCAGACCGGCGCCATGCTGGCCGACCTCGGCGTGAACAACCTTGCCGACGAGAATCGCAGCCTTCTGAAAGATTTCAGCCTGGAAGCGGTCATCGAGATGGATCCCGACTTCATCTTCGTCATCCCCATGGGCAACGACACCGAGGCGGCCATGCGCAACCTCGAGGAGGCCACGGCGGCCAATCCGGCGTGGTCGAGCCTGTCCGCCGTGCAGAACGGCCGCTACATCACCCTGGACCCGACGCTGTACCTCGCAAAGCCCAACGCCCAGTGGGATGCGGCCTACCAGGGGCTCTTCGATAACCTTTACGGGCAGAACTAGCGGCGGAAGATGCCTTGCGCCATGGGTTCTGTCTCCCGCAACATCATCGTCGTGGCCGCGACCGCCGTCCTTCTTGCGGCGGCCACGGCGGCGGCGGCCACGCTCGGCGCCTCCTCGGTGAGCCTGCCGGAGTTGGCGGCGTGGCTTGTCGGCGGCGATGTCTCCGATATGGCCCGCAACATCTTGGAGAACGTCCGCGTGCCGCGGGTGCTGGCGGCGCTTCTGTCCGGCGCGGCCCTGGCCACCTCCGGCGCGCTCATCCAGGCCTGCCTGGACAATCCGCTGGCGAGCCCCAACGTCATCGGCGTGAATTCCGGCGCTGGTCTCGCCGTGCTGCTGGCCGCCTCGCTCGTCCCCGGGGCGCTGTGGCTCACGCCGCTGGCGGCCTTCGCCGGGGCGCTGGCGACGGCGCTCATCATCTTTGCGCTGTCGCTGGGCACGGGCTTAAGCCGCCTGACCGTGGTGCTCGCCGGCATCGCCATCACCACGGTGTTCGGCGCGGGCATGAACACCATCCTCATCGTGGATCCGGACGCCTACGTCGGCTCGTCTACCTTCCTCGTGGGCGGCCTGTCCGGGGTGCTCATGCGCGATCTGGCGTGGCCGGCTGCCTACATCGCCGTGGGCCTGGTGGCGGCGCTGGCGGGGGCGGCGAAGCTGAACATCCTCTCGCTCGGCGACGAGGCCGCCCACAGCCTGGGCGTGAACGTGCGCGCCGTGCGCCTGGGGATGCTCGCCGTGGCCGCGGTGCTCGCCGGCGCGGCCGTGAGCTTCGCGGGGCTTATCGGGTTCGTGGGGCTTGTGGTGCCGCACCTTATGCGCTTCTTCGTCGGTCACGACAACCGCTGGGTGGTGCCGGTCTCGGCCTTGGCCGGGGCGGCCTTCGTCGTGGGCTGCGACCTTTTGGCCCGGGTGCTGTTCGCCCCCTACGAGCTGCCCGTGGGCATCCTTCTGGCCTTCATCGGCGGCCCCTTCTTCATCTACCTCATCCTGAAGAACAAAGGAGGCGGCCTTGACTGAGTGCGTTATCCGGGGCGAGCGGACGTCGTCGTGCGCGCGTCCCGCCGACGTTGGGGTGTGCTCGCCGGAGTGCGCCATCCGTTACGAGGGCGTCTCGTTCTCCTACAAGCCGGGCGTCCCCTTCATGGAGGGGCTTTCCGCCGCCATCCCCGCCGGCGCGGTGACGAGCATCGTCGGCCCCAACGGCTGCGGCAAGTCCACGCTCGTGAAGCTGGCTTCGGGCCTTCTGCGCCCGGCGGCGGGGCGGGTTGAAGTGGCCGGCCACGACACCGCTTCTTTGGCCTCGCGCGAACGGGCGCATCTGATGGCCGTGCTGGCCCAGAGCTCGCGCGTGCCTCCCATGACCGTGGAGGCCCTGGTGGCCTGCGGCCGCCATCCGCATCTGGGATGGGGCGGCCGCCTCGGCCCCGACGACCGCGCGGCCGTGGAAGCCGCTATGGAACGGGCCGGCGTCGCGCGCTTTCGCAGCCACGACGTGCACCAGCTCTCCGGCGGCGAGCGCCAGCGGGCGCATCTGGCCCGCACGCTCGCCCAGGACACCGACCTCATCGTGCTTGACGAGCCCACCACCTATCTGGACATCAGCGCCTGCCACGACCTCATGGCCCTCGTGCGCGACCTGAACCGTCGCGAGGGCAAGACCGTCGCCATGGTCATCCACGATCTGGATCTCGCCCTGCGCTACTCCGATTACCTCGTGGTGATGCAGAAGGGGAGGGTCACCGCCCAGGGCCCGACCGATGAGGTGCTCGCCTCGGGCGCCGTCGGCGACGCCTTCCATATGGACATCTGCCCCCACGACCGCCTCAGCTCCATGAGGGACGAGGCGGTCGCGGGGGCGCGTGCCGAGACCGACCGCGGCTACGTCCTCTACCCCCGTCGTCGCTAAGAGGCACCCCGAGGCATCGGCGACGGCTATGAACCGCCGCGCGCATCCAATGGCCCCAGGGGTTGCGCGCGCGGCGGCCGTCGCCTACAATGTGCCCCGTGAATTCTGTTTCAGGGCGAGGTGGAAATCCTCACTGGCGGTAAGCACGGCGGCGCCTTAGGCGCTCGGCAAGCCCGCGACCCTGTGCGAGAGCGCAGGCTGACCCGGTGAAAGTCCGGGGCCAACGGTTACAGTCCGGATGGAAGAGGCAGACGTTCGCGTTTCTGGCGCCCAGACCGACAGGGCCGATGCAAACGGAAACGCGACATCATGGAAGCCTGTATGAAAGGAATTCATACGGGCTCGTTTTCTTTTTGCGAGGGGAAGCGGCTCCGGAAGATACGCCTCGCGAAGAGAAAGAAGGTCCATCATGGCCAACAAACCCACGACTCATCCCGCTGTCGGTTCCTCCACCGTGCGCCCCGCCAAGGCGCCCACGGCCCAGAAGACCATGGCGAACACGAACCGCTGGTCCACCCGCGTGCTCGTGACCATCGCGCTTCTGTGCGCCATCTCGGTGCTTTTGTCCTTCGTCGAGTTCCCGCTGCTGCCCGGCGTGGCGTGGCTGTCCTACGACGCCTCCATCATGCCCGCGGCGGTTTGCGGCTTCGCCTTTGGCCCGGCGGCGGGTCTCGCCTGCGGCATCATCTCGGTGGTGGCCCACGGCATCCTGTTCGCCGACTTCACGGGCGCGCTCATGAACCTGCTCGTGGTCATCGGCTTCATTCTGCCCTCGGCGCTCGTGTACAAGAAGATTCACACCCTGAAGGGCGCCATCATCGGTCTGGTGCTCGGCATCGTGTTCGCCGTCATCATGGCCGTGCTTGGCAACCTCGTGGTCACCCCGGCATGGCTCGGCGTGCCGCTCGATGCCGTCGTGGCCATGATCGTGCCCATCCTCATCCCGTTCAACCTGCTGAAGGGGCTGCTTAACGCCATTCTGACGCTTATCGTCTACAAGGCCATCTCGAACCTCATCACCCCGAAGAAGGATCAGGTTAAGGGCTGCTAATGAGTTCAGACGTCTTCGTCGATTTCCGCGATGCCGCCTTCACCTACGATGGGGAGGCCTTCGTCTTCCGTCATCTGAACCTGACGGTGCCCCAGGGGCAGTTTCTGTGTCTGCTCGGTGGCAACGGCTCGGGGAAGTCCACCCTGGCCAAGCACATCAACGCGCTGCTTCTGCCCGACGAGGGCGAGGTGGACGTGTTCGGCTGCGACACCCGTGACGCGGAGCAGACCTACTTCATCCGCTCCAACGCCGGGCTCGTCTTCCAAAACCCCGACGACCAGCTGGTGGCGAGCCTCATCGAGAACGACGTCGCCTTCGGCCCGGAGAACCTCGGCATCCCCAACCCCGAGCTGCGCGAGCGCGTGACCCGGGCGCTCGCCGAAGTGGGCCTGCAGGGCTTCGAGGCCCACGAGACCAATGCGCTTTCCGGCGGCCAGAAGCAGCGCGTGGCCATCGCCGGGGTGCTCGCTATGGACCCGGCCATCCTCATCCTGGACGAGGCCACGGCCATGCTCGACCCGCGCGGGCGCGCCGGGCTCATGCGCGTCGTGCGCGAGCTGCATGAGCGCGGCATGACCGTCGTGATGATCACCCATTTCATGGAAGAGGCGGCCGCGGCCGACCGCGTGGTGGTGCTCGACGGCGGCGAGATCCGCATGGACGGCGCCCCGGAAGAGGTGCTCGTGCGCGCCGACGAGCTGCGCTCGCTTTCCCTGGAGGTGCCCTTTGCCTGCCGCCTTTCGCTCGAGCTGCAGGCCGCGGGCGTTCCCGTTTCCACCTGCATCACCGACGACACCCTGAAGGAGGAGCTATGCGCCTTGCGTTCGAAGATGTGAGCTACTCCTACGAGGGCGGCGAGGCGAAGAAGAGGCGCGGCCGCCGCAAGAAGGACGCCGCCCGCCAGGCCGATTGGGGCAACGCGCCCGATGCCGTGTGGGCCCTGCGCGATGTGACCTTCACGGTGGAGCCGGGGGAGTTCTTCGGCGTCGCGGGGCACACCGGCAGCGGAAAATCCACGCTCATCCAGCATATGAACGGACTCGTGCATCCCACGTGCGGCCGTGTTCTGGCCGATGGGCGCGACTTGGCGGAGAAGGGCGTCGCCACCGAGGTGCGCCGCCAGGTGGGACTCGTGTTCCAGTATCCCGAGAACCAGCTGTTCGCCAACACCGTCTACGACGACGTAGCCTTCGGGCCGCGCAACATGGGGCTTGGCGCCGAGGAGGTCGACCGCCGCGTGCGGGAGGGCCTGGCCTTGGTGGGGCTGTCTTTCGACGAGCTTTCCGAGCGCAGCCCCTTCGATCTGTCCGGCGGGCAGCAGCGCCGCGTGGCCTTCGCCGGCGTGCTCGCCATGGAGCCGGAGGTGCTGGTGCTCGACGAGGCGACGTCTGCACTGGATACGGAGACAGAGGCGGCGGTTATGCAGGCGATTGACAGTCTGCAGGGTAAGATGACAATGCTCATCATTGCGCATCGCCTGTCGACCATCAAAAACTGCAACATTGTATACAAGGCTGTCTCTTATACACATCTGACGCTGCCGACGAAGCTAGAAGTGTAGA
>ERZ1027035.221-NODE-221-length-18366-cov-5.877669_pt1 | contig 18366 bp, 10 predicted proteins | sample MGYA00519442_ERZ1027035 | MGnify/ENA primary metagenome ERZ1027035 (study PRJEB26926, sample SAMN06164790) | human gut metagenome | biome: ENVO:00009003; feature: ENVO:2100002; material: ENVO:00002003 | host: Homo sapiens | place: USA | collected 2012 ...
ATCTACACTTCTAGCTTCGTCGGCAGCGTCAGATGTGTATAAGAGACAGTGTATCGGCAGATGAAAATGCCCCGCTGGTGATGATTGAGTACTCTTCTCCCAACACCAATAAACCCCTTCACCTGGGCCACGTTCGTAATAACCTGTTGGGTAATGCGTTGGCCAATATCGTCATGGCGAACGGCAATAAGGTGGTTAAAACCAATATTGTCAACGATCGCGGTATCCATATCTGTAAGTCGATGCTGGCATGGCAAAAGTATGGCAAGGGTGAAACTCCCGAATCATCAGGCAAAAAAGGCGATCATCTGGTAGGTGATTATTATGTCGCTTTCGATAAGCATTACAAAGCTGAAGTAGCAGAGCTGATGGAGAAAGGCATGTCGAAGGAAGAGGCGGAAGCTGCCTCCCCGTTGATGAATGAAGCGCGTGAGATGTTGGTGAAATGGGAAGCCGGTGATCCGGAAGTGCGTGCGCTTTGGACTAAAATGAACAACTGGGTGTATGAAGGTTTTGATGAAACTTACCGTAAAATGGGTGTAAGTTTCGACAAAATATATTACGAATCAAATACCTATCTTGAAGGGAAAGAGAAGGTGATGGAAGGTCTTGAAAAGGGGTTCTTCTATAAAAAAGAAGATGGTTCCGTATGGGCTGACCTTACTGCTGAAGGTTTGGATCATAAGTTGTTACTACGTGCTGACGGGACTTCTGTTTATATGACTCAGGATATAGGTACAGCTAAATTACGTTTTGCTGATTATCCTATTGACAAGATGATTTATGTAGTAGGCAACGAACAGAACTATCATTTCCAGGTGCTTTCCATCCTGCTTGACAAGCTTGGATTTGAGTGGGGAAAGAGTCTCGTACATTTCTCTTATGGTATGGTGGAATTGCCCGAAGGTAAGATGAAAAGCCGCGAAGGCACAGTGGTAGATGCTGATGATTTGATGGAAGAAATGATTAGTACTGCCAAAGAAACTTCTAATGAATTGGGCAAGCTGGATGGCTTGTCTCAGGAAGAAGCTGACAATATCGCTCGTATTGTTGGTTTGGGCGCCTTGAAATATTTCATCCTCAAGGTAGATGCCCGTAAGAATATGACGTTCAATCCGAAAGAGTCAATTGACTTTAATGGAAATACAGGTCCGTTCATTCAATATACGTATGCGCGTATTCAATCTGTAATGCGTAAGGCTGCTGAAGCCGGTATTGTAATTCCGGCTGAAATTCCTGTTGGTATTGAGTTGAGTGAGAAAGAAGAAGGCCTTATTCAGATGGTAGCCGACTTTGCTGCTGTAGTGAAGCAGGCAGGTACGGATTACAGTCCCTCTATTATTGCCAACTATACTTATGACCTGGTGAAAGAATACAATCAGTTCTATCATGATTTTAGTATTCTGCGTGAAGAGAATGAGGCTGTGAAAGTTTTCCGTCTCGCTTTGTCGGAAAACGTAGCGAAGGTAGTTCGCATCAGCATGGGCTTGCTGGGTATTGAAGTGCCGGATAGAATGTAAAAACAGCTATCTATAAAAATAATCAGCCCCGGAATGTATTGGTCATTCCGGGGCTGATTGCTTTATAATCCTTTTATGCTTTCTTCTTGGTATATTTTCCTCGTTTCGGTTTAGCTGGAGCTGATGCAGCTTTCTCGCTCTGCAATTTGATGATTTCCATGCAGGCGTCCAAGTTTAAATCTTCCGGAACGATATCCTTTGGGATTTTGTAATTACTGCCTTTATAAGCAATGTAAGGGCCATATCTTCCGTTCATGATTTCCAACTCAGGTTCTTCGTCGAACTTCTTGAGGTGCTTCTTTGCTTCTGCTTCCGTTTTTTCTTTTATTAATTCCAAAGCCTCTTCCAATTCTATTTCCATCGGATCTACGCCTTTGGGAAGTGAAGTATAAGTTCCGCTGTAATAAATGTACGGCCCGAAACGTCCGGCATTGACAGTAACCGTTTTGCCTTCATGCTCACCAAGGGTACGAGGTAACTTAAACAGCTCCATTGCTTCCTCTAAAGTGATTGTTTCGATGGATTGACCTTTCTTTAAAGGAGAGAAGCGGGGTTTTTCTTCATCTTCAGCACTTCCAATTTGTACTACAGGGCCAAAACGTCCGATTTTGACGCTTACAGGCTTGCCACTAACAGGATCATCTCCCAATATGCGTTCTCCAGTCTTGTGTGCATTTTTGGCAGCGAGAGTACTTTCCACGGATGGATGGAAGGTTTTATAGAACGTCTTCATGATAGTCGTCCATTTTGTATCTCCCTCGGCAATCTCATCAAATTGCTTTTCTACACTGGCTGTGAAGTTGTAATCCATGATGCTGGGGAAGTACTGTGTCAGGAAGTCAGTCACTACTGTACCTGTATCTGTAGGTAGCAGTTTTGCTTTTTCTGCTCCGGTGATCTCAGTACGGGTGGCATCTGTGATTTTGTCTTTCTTCAGAGTAATTACATTGTATGAACGTTCTTCACCTGTTTTATCTCCTTTTTCTACGTACTCACGTTGTTGAACGGTAGAGATCGTAGGCGCATAAGTAGAAGGACGACCTATCCCTAATTCCTCCAGTTTGCGCACCAAGCTTGCTTCTGTATAGCGGGGTGGATGTTGTGTAAAGCGTTCAGTGGCAGTAATGTTCTGATACTCTAACTTCTGACCTTTCTTTAACGGTGGCAGCAAATGAGTTTCATCTTCCTGTTCCACATCGTCATCATAAGATTCTCTGTATACACGCAGGAAACCGTCGAATTTCACAACTTCTCCCGTGGCACTGAAAGCCTCGGATGTATTGCTTATACTGATGGTTGCTGTTGTCTTTTCCAGTTCGGCATCTGCCATTTGAGAAGCAATGGTACGTTTCCAGATCAGATCGTATAGTTTTTTTTCTTGTGCACTACCTTCTATCTGTGCATTTTCCATATATGTGGGACGGATAGCCTCATGCGCTTCTTGTGCTCCTTTGGTCTTGGTGCTGAAGTGGCGTGGATGTACATATTTGTCTCCCATCATATTGGCAATGGCTTCTTTGCTGCCGTTGATGGCGAGTTCCGATAAGTTTACGGAGTCGGTACGCATATAAGTAATACGTCCTGATTCATACAACCGTTGAGCTACCATCATCGTTTGTGCTACAGTGAAGCCAAGTTTGCGTGCGGCTTCCTGTTGCAAAGTAGAAGTCGTGAACGGTGCAGCCGGGCTCTTCTTTACCGGACGTGTCGTAATATCTTCAATGGTAAATATTGCCGATTGGCAGCTTTCCAGGAGCTTCTGTGCCTCAGCTTTGGTCTTAAGACGGTGTGCAAGTTCCGCCTTCATCTCAACGAGTTTTCCGTCAGTGTCGGGAACAAGGAAAACAGCAGTGACTTTATAAGATGCTTCACTTTGGAAAGCATGTATTTCACGTTCACGCTCTACAATGAGCCGTACGGCTACAGATTGTACACGTCCGGCAGAGAGTGCGGGTTTCACTTTTTTCCATAATACGGGAGAAAGTTCAAAACCTACAATACGGTCAAGAATGCGGCGTGCCTGCTGGGCATTGACAAGATTGATATCAATATTGCGTGGTTGCTCGATAGCTTTCAGTATAGCGGTTTTGGTGATTTCATGGAATACGATACGTTTGGTATGTTCCGGTTCCAGTTTTAGTACTTCATACAAGTGCCAGGCGATGGCTTCTCCCTCGCGGTCCTCATCGGAAGCCAACCATACGGTATCAGCATCTTTAGCTTCAGCTTTCAGTGTCTTAACCAGTGCTTTCTTATCTTCCGGAATTTCATAGTCCGGTTCAAAGTTTTTTTCAACGTCAATGCTGAATTCTTTCTTCTTCAAGTCGCGTATATGACCATAGCTGGAAAGAACTTTAAAATCTTTTCCCAGGAACTTTTCAATTGTTTTTGCTTTTGCCGGTGACTCGACAATGACAAGGTTTTTTGGCATAAATTTCTGTTTTATAGTGGCTCCTGCCACTGAATTTGCCCGCAAAAGTAGAAAAAAACAATTGTTTCCACCTTATAATATGTGGAGAATATATTCTTTTTTAGCAAAAATGACTTTTTTTGTCACGCAATTTGTTAAAAACGAAAACTCACTCCACCCATGAAATTGATACCTTCTGTGGGATATCCCGGGTAATATTGGTAGTCTTTGTTCAATAAATTGTTTGCACGGACATAGATTGATATGCCTTCAAAGACTTCGTAGCTACCGCCAAGGTATAGATTCCCAACCGGATCTACACGCTCGTTGCCTATCTTCTCACGAGTGATATGCTGATAACCGAGATTGATCAGGACAGAAGAAACCGGACGAATGTCTACCTTGAAGTTTGCTTCGAAAGAAGGCATGTAATAGAGTAGCTGGTCTCCGCTGTTATTTTCTGTCTTAGCAGTTTTCCAGTCACGGTAAATGCCCGAAGCGGTGAAGGAAATAATATCCTTATAGCTGTAGCTGGCTTCGGCGCCTGCATATATGTTATGCATATTTCCTTGGAGCAATTGAAGGTATGAACCGCTATAGTTCGCAATTGCGGCAGAAGCAAGATTATTCTTTAAATCCTGATATCCACCATAAATATTAAACCATAAACCTGTTACCGGACTGGTTTTGAAGCCGAGAGCGGCATTCAGCTGTTCGTAGGTGGCATCCAGTTGTGTACTACTCTGGCCATAAGGTGAAACCATTTCTAGCCTGCGGAAATCATTGGCCTGTCGTCCGCCTGTAGCCTGGGCGTAGAGAATGTAACTGTCAGAGAAGATATATTGGGCTGTCACGTCCGGTGCTACCCGGAATTTCTTGCCAAATCCGAATGCAAAATCCACGTGAGCGCCGAGACGGATTTTCCAGTCTTCGCTCTGATACAGATAATAGGGATTTAATTCCACAGAGGTATAATCTTCAAAAAGATTGTTCTTGTAGAACGTATTGTCCATGGAGAGATCTACTCCAACAAACTGCTCTTCGGAGATCGTTCCCATTGCACCGGCTTTTGTCCGTACCATAACTTCCTGTGCGTCCTGATATTGTATATCGTGTTGGCGCTCATAGAACATCAGGTTGGTTTCGGCATGAAATTGAAGCGGTAATTCTTCGCTGGTTGATTTTATTCCGAAATGTACATCACCTGACAGGAATTTCTGCTTATTATTTGTGCTGCCGGGCATGAAGTTGAAGTTGCTTAGCCCGAAGTTTCCGGCTACATTTAAGTCCATTTTCTGGAAAGCATGTACATAATCCATGCCCGCATGTGTACGGTAATAACGTGCATCCCATTTATCCTTGGAATCAGGCAGATCTAACTTGCCATCCATGCCGTTCATGTGGAAATTCAGGTTCAGTTTGTCACTGTTAGGCAGGATGAACAGATAGTTGGCACGAGCGTCCAGGTTGCCGTAATTGCCATATCCCAGACGGGCGTAGCCGCGTTTTGCCTTATCCTGGCTTTCAGCTCCTGTATACGCCTCCATGGTAGTTGCAGGGATATTTCCCGCAGGTGCGAGTGTGGCATCATATTCTACAGTCTTTTTGCTGACTGTTGGCGGCATTACCTTGGGCAGTACGTTTACTTTGGAAGCATCTATGATGTCCGGATTGTATTCTTGTTCTACCACGACCGTGCGGCTCAGGGTAGTATCTTTAGCTTGCGTTTGGGCTTGCACCCAGTTCGGTATGGTTATAAGTGCCAATGCCCCGAATATATATTGTACCTTTTTCATATTTATAATTGACGAGGTTTTTACTTCAGTTTTTCTAATCTTTCATTAATCATCTGTTCGATGTCATCGTCGGCATGGTAATTTTGTTGCAGGCTCAGCAAGTATTGGCGTGCATCCAGTTTTTTATCCATTGCTACATATACATCCGACAGCAGAACGAAACTTCTTGCCAGCCAGTAAGCGTGTGGTGTGCTCTGATCAATGAAGTTGAGTATTTCCTTTTCAGCAGCAGTGTATTCACCTGCCTTATACAGTTGTTGAGCGACCAGGTATTTGGCTTCGGCCCCATAAAGTGTGCGTGTATCCTTAGCCAGTGTCTGAAGGTCGTTCATGGCTTTCTTGTCGGCGCGTTGGTTCAGATAGGCCTTGGCACGGAAATACAGGGCTTCGTTGCGTAGCTCCGGTGTCAATTTGGTTTCGGCAAGCAGGTCGGTGGCAGCAGCGATTGTTTCCACGTCATCCTGCATCAGGGCGGCACTGCGCAGCATTCCTGTTTCTGCAAGCTGGCGGCGTTCGGGAGTGGTAGCTTTTGCTTTCAACTGTCTGTAGTCATTCAATGCCTGGTCGAACTGCTTACGGTTGAACAGAATTTCCGCACGTGCAATGAGTGCTTCCTGTGAATAAGGATTATCCGGATATTCCAGCAGTTTGCCGGCATGTTCCAATACGGCGGCTTCATCTTTCTGTTCTTTGCCAATCACACAAAGATAGTAATGGGCGTTCAGGCTGAATGCGCCGTTGGGGAAGCTTTGCAGGTAACGGGTAAAGCTTGATTTGGCAGGAGCGATCTCTCTCTTCATATATACCTTTTCTGCGGCGATATAAGTCAGAGAATCCTGCTCGCTGGCATCAAAGCGGATTTCTCCCGGCATCTTGGCTGCCAGGGCGGCAAATTCATCTACACGGTTAGCATCTACATAGATCGATTTCAAGTCACGCATGGCGAGACGTGCTTCTTCACTACCCGGATACTGGGTTACTACATGCTTGTAAGCATCTATCGCGCGATCATATTCATCGTTTTGGTAATAAAGCAGGCCGATTTCAGCAGCGGCTTTACGGCTGACCGGGCTTTCGGGATATTTATCCAGCAATTCTTTAAATGCTGCGATAGCCTGGCGACTGTTGCTTGTCTGTACATACGAACGGCCTTTTTCATAAAGAGCATTTATGGTATAGGGTGAAGACGGATATTTGTTTGCCATGCGGTTGAGCAATGCAACCTTACCATCATAATCTTTCTGCAAGCCGGCAACCAAAGCCAACTGATAGAAAGAATAATCACCTGCAGGAGTTCCCATATTTTCTGCTTTGGTATAATATTGCTTGGCTTCATCGAAACGGCGTGCGTGCAGATAACAGTCGCCTATGCGATTGTAAGCATCTGCGAGTGCAGTGGGATTTTCTTCTTTTTCCAGTTGTGTGAATTTCAGGAAACGGTTCTGGGCAAGTGTGTAATCTTTCTCATGAAAAGCTATGTAGGCCAGATTATAGTATGCCAGTGCATAAGTTTCTGTATTTCTGTCCGGAGTAAGATTCAGATATTCACTGAAGTTACTTGCTGCTTCCTGCATCCGGTTCAGACGATAATAAGCTTCTCCTCTCCAATAAATAGCATCCGCCTTGTTTTGCAGATTATATTGTCCCAAGGCTACAGACTGGTTAAAGTAACCGATAGCTTCCTGGAATTGTGCATTGGCAAAAGACTGTGTACCGAGATGGAACAAGATTTTCTGTTTCGCCTCCAGAATTGCAGTGCCCGGGTGAGCGATTCGTTCGATGGATTTCAAGGCGGCTTCGTAACTGCGGGTATTCATGTATACCTCTACCAGATAACTGCTGACTTTGTCTACATATTGGGAATTCGGGAATTCATTAAGGAATTTCTCGAAAACAGTAACAGATTCACCGAAAGCGGAATAGGAGGTCTCGTGAATACAAAGGGCGTAATTGTAAGCAGCCTGCTCTTTGACTTGCATATCTGCATTGGAGGCAGCAGCTTGCTCAAATGCCATGCGTGCCTTGTTCTTATCTGACATTTGCAGATAAGCCAACCCCATGTGCAGATAGGCATTTTGTGCCAGTGCGTCATTTTCAGCGGTTACTTCGCCGAGGGTATTGGCCGCTTTGGAATATACACCGCAGTTGTAGTACGAAAGTCCCAGCATATAGAGTGCATCCCGACGGGGGGCAGCCTCTTTATTATTTTCCAGATACTTTTCAAATGCTTCCATGGCTTCGTGATACTTTCCGAAATGATAGTCGGCATCACCGAGAACACGGTACATTTCAGCTGTATATTCATTATTCGGGTAGGCGGAGAGATAATTCTGCGCTACTATTTCTGCTTTATCATAATTCTTTTTAATCAGGTAAATCTCTGCGATATAATAAGGCGCAAGCGCTTTGTATTTGGCGTTATCCTGTAAAGGCAGGAAGCCGGTCATTGCTTCGTCATAACGTTGCTGGGTGTAGCGGATATAAGAAATGTAGTATGTGCAATCGGCTGCATACTTTTTACTGGTGCTACGGAGAGTTTCGAACCATATGGCAGCTTCTTTCACATTACCTGTTTTCAAATAGCAGGTTGCCAGACGGTACGTCATATCGTCGCGTTCTTTATTTCCCAATAGATCGAGACGGGCAGAATTGAACATAGCCATGGCTTCATCATATTTTCCTTCGAAGAAATACACGGATGCCATAAGTGCATAAATGCGATTGGCATAGGGTGTATCAGGATATTCATCCAGATAGGCCTGCAATTTGTCTAAACTTTTAAGGTCTTTTAGTTCGTAGGCAGCACATACCAGCATATACTCGGCTTCCATTCGTTCGCCTGCGACAGGCAGGGGCTTGCCTTCTGCATCTATCTGGCGCACGAATGCTTGCAACGGTGGGATGGCAGCTGCATACGCTTTTTGTTGGAACAGTGACTGTCCTTCCTGGTAAAGTCGTTGAGGGGAAGTGATATTCTCGCTGGTCTGTGCCGTAGCGAGCAAAGGTGCACAGCAGAGTGCCGTGCATAGTATTCGGGAGAGTTTATTCTTCATAATGCAACGCGTTTTTACAAAAGTACGGGTTTTAAGTCGAATTTGTTACACTTGTTTGGCTTTTTTAGGATATACCGTGGTCTGTGCGAATCATTATTCGCCCATTTCTTTCAGAAATATTCCTACCCCTTTGCGGATGGAACTCAGTCCGAAATCTTCTGTATGTATATCTTTCAGTGGCAGAAAGAAGACGTCTGCGGCATCATCCATTGCTTGGTAATGCAAGGTGTCAGTTACTGTACAGCGGAAGAATAAATCCAGGGTATGGACGGTGAAACCGGAATACACATATATATTGGGCAAAGAGAATAAATATTCCGCCTTTTTCACTTCCATTCCGGTTTCTTCTTTCACTTCGCGGCTGACTCCCTCTTCTCCGGTTTCCGCCATGTCGATAAAGCCACCCGGCAAATCCAGAGTTCCTTTAGCCGGATCCTTGGCACGGCGGCATACTAATAATTCGTTCCGTTCATTCATTATCAGTGCCACGGTGGCGGCAGACGGGTTGAAGTAATAGACGAATTCACAGTTGGCACAACGTTTGGACTTTTCATTGTTGATTTCAAAATGCACGGAGCCACACTTGGGGCAGTATTTGAATTGAGAAAAAGGATGTTCCATAAATGGTTGAATATTAGGTTTTAAAATTATGTATCCAGCAGCCATTTCCAGATGGGGATAACTTTTATCTCCATGCCGTTTTTTTGAATAGTCTCCTCTTCATCGTAGGTGATGACGAGTAACGTCTCTACCGCTTGTGTTTCTGCTATTTTCAATAAAGCGTCTGTTTCTCTTTTACGGGTGGATTCTTCTTTTAGGCTATAGGATACTTGTACGGCCAATTTTGCAGTAGGGATGTAAAAGTCTACTTCTATATTTTGTTGATAAAAATAGAGTTCCTCTTCATATTTCTTTTTTAATGAGATGGCAACTATATTTTCCAATAACGAGGTCACCGGGTCTATTAGGAATAAGTTCAGCAGCCCATTGTCGATGAAATAATATTTCCGGTTCGATATTTTCTCTACTAATTTGCTGGCATAGTTTTCAAGTGAGAAGAATAGCCATGTGGCTTGCAAGAAATTAAGGTAATCGATAATGGTGTCCGTTGAAACTTTGGCGCCTGTTGTTGAAACGATATTGGTCAGACGGTTGAAAGAAGAAGGTTGTTTCACACTTTCAGCCAGTTTACGAATCAAGACTTTCATAGCGAGGTCATTGCGAATGGAATAACGGGTTATCAGGTCACCGAAGAAAATCTTATTGAATAGATTACTGAGCCATTGCCGTTTTTCTATTGTTTCTATGAGCATTAATTCGGGTAGACCTCCATAACTGAAATAGTCGGAGAATGTCCGGACTATCTCTGTACGGTTTTTGTAATACCATGTTGGTCCAATTTCAATTTTAGAAGCTTTCAGAAATTCAGAAAAGGAGAAAGGATATACATTTTGTACTATATATCGCCCTCCCAGTGTAGTAGCAATTTCGGCACTCAGTATTTTGGCATTGCTGCCGGTAATATAAACGCGATACTGTTGGTCGGCCAGACGGCGTGCAAATTTCTCCCAATGCTCCACAATCTGTATTTCATCCAGAAAAAAGATAGGTTTATGCGGATAAAGTTCTTCGTAAGAAACTTTGATAAGGTCCAAATCTTCTACAGTCAAATTGACCAGGCGATCGTCTTCAAAGTTGAAATAGAGAATTTCTTCCGGTTGATGTCCATCATTCAACAAGCTTTGTATTTGTTGGTACATCAGATAGGATTTCCCGGCTCGTCGGAGTCCCACGAAGACATAGTTCAACTGATGAGATAGATGTATTTCACGCTCTATTAATGTAATATTAGCAACAAATTGCTGATATTCAATGATTAAACGTTTGATGGTGTCTTTGTCCATATCTCTTTTTGTAATTGATGACAGGCAAATATACGAATAGTTATCGAATATATTCGATAAAATGAATGTGTTATTATCGAATATACTCGATAATAAAGGTCCTATCACTCATTCATCATGGTGTAGGACCTTTCTCTAAATTAACAAACAATTTACTTATTGAACCAGAATCTTTTTTCTTGCCAGCAGATAGATGCCTTTTCCCAATCCGGTGACAGCAGTGGTACCTTCCTGTACTTCAACCTGACGTACCATGTGTCCGGCTGTGTCGTAAATGGAAAGCGTACGTTCGCGGTCGCTCTTGATGTAAAGAACCCCATATCGGACATAGATTTCTATGCCGTCCAATGCGTCGGAAGGTAGTTCTTCTATGCCGGTGATTTCTCCTCCTATTCCTCCGATACTGTAAAGTTTCGGTGCATTGATTGCTGCCTCTTTGCTAATCAGATAAGCTTCGAAGGGTTGCACATCGCGCAAGTTACGGACGAATGCGCCACCCGGGGCGATATCCTCATACGTAGCCGGGTTAATGGCATATACCGTATCGTGTTTGAATACAGTTTCGTAGGCGGGAACCATTATTCGATTGCTTCCTTCTATACGGGCGAGCTCTTTATAAGAAGTAGCTTTAACCTCTACGCCGTCGGCATCTTCGGCATGGAACTGTACTTCTCCGCTGATGTTGAATTCGTCTTCATACGACTCGCTGTTTGGCAGCGAGATGATGTAGGGCTTGTTTGCTTTCATGGCAGTGGTATGTTCAAAGCCATCGGTTGTCATCTGAGCCAGCCAGAAAGGTTTGACTCCTTTCTTTCCGCTGTTGAAAGGTGCCAGTTCTCCTTGCTTCTCGTTGCTGAAACTTTGTACATCAAATGGCAGTACGATTGCTTCCCATCCGGCGGCATTGATTTTGTTACCGGACTTCATGCTGAAGTTACGTTTGTAGGTAATGTCTTTTGCTTTGAATGCCTGTGGAGAGCGGAAACCTTTGCCATGAGTCAAAGAAATCTTTTCTGCCATGCCGTTAATTACCACGTTGCCTTCATAAGTACATCCGGTTCCTTCGGGAGCGAAGATCAACAAATTCCCCATCTTGGCAGGCGTATCAAAGCTTTCGGCGGTGATGGCGGCTTGCGCATTCCAGTTTATCAGTAGTAATTGGTTGCAGTTATTGAACGCGGATTTCCCTACAGACCTCACACTGGCAGGGATTTCTATTTCAGTCAGTCCGGTGCAACTATTTAAAGCAGCTGCGGCAATCTCTGTCGTATGGTTGGAGAGTGCAAGATGTGTCAGATTGGGCAAGTTATAGAACATGTAGTCTCCTGTGACATCATCAGCAGTGAGGTAGTTTTCGTAGTATTTGTCCCCTCCTTCCACTATACGTGCTTCGCTGATGTCGAGCCGTTGCAGGTTCTTCAGGCTGCGGATGAACTTGATGTCCGTTCCGTTGAGGTAGCCGGTAAGTGCCAGATTGACGACGGCCTCCGGATCGCTTACCAGTTCGGGTAACGTTCCCGCAACCTCTACAGAGAGAGCGTTGCTTTGTTGGCTTGTGATGGCAATGAGGCTTAATGTTTCCGATGGATAGGAAGCATCCTTCATTGCTGTATGCACAAATACATAGTAGGTACCTTTGGTGGCGATTTCTGTTTTTATGCCCTTTGCCAGATCTGTTCCTTTCAGGCATGTCATCCATTTACCGTCGGGGGTGAAAATGCTGGCGGAACATGGCTGGTCGGTTTTCCAGTATACGGAATTCGCTTCCGGAATCTCTATGACAAAAGCGACCCATTTTCCCTCGCTGGGTTTGGCGAAACTTTGCGGATGGTTGTTCTCCAGCGTGGTGGCGGTTGTAGTTTTTCGGATGATATGTTTGAATGTTTCGACTATGGGCTGGCTCCAAATGCCTACAGTGTCTTTGAAAGACAGGGCAAACCGTGATTCGGTAGGAACGGAGATTGATAGCGTCTGGTCATTATTGATGTCCAGACCAAAACTATCGGGTACGCTTGCAAGATTCATATCTGGAATATCGAATATCTTTTCGCTCCACTCCAATGGATTCACTGGGTCTATGTCTACCGTTTGAAGCGTTGCCGGATCATTGTTGAAGCTATATTGATATTGGACAATTTTGTTGCTTTCCGGGATGGGGGTAACTAAGCGGTAGAAGTAATAGCTGACGGGGCTACTCCAAACGCCAAAGCTGTCTTGTGTGCGGAAGTTGAAGTAATGATACCCTTCGCCCAGTGCGGATACGTCCAGCGCATTTAGATTGATGACTCCATCCTCGGCTAATTTTCCGGTTTTCTTTTCCTGATAGTTGCTGTCGAGCCAATATTCGTATTCCGTTAATGTGTTCCCGCTTCGGTCTATGTCGGTGCGATAGAAGTAATAGCTGACAGGAGTACTCCAGGTATTCATGTTATCTTGCGCCCGGAAGTTGAAATAGTGGAATCCGGCAGGAAGTGCGGACACGTCCAGTTCCAGTGATACTTCACCTGTATCATCGAATGTGCCGCTTATTTTTTCCTGATAGTTATCGTTTAGCCAATACTCGTATTTCCGGAGTGTATTGCCGCTCCAGTCTGTCTTCTGGCGGAAGAACCAATAGCTTTTCGGATTGCTCCATAAGCCGTTGCCATCTTTGGCTCGGAAGTTGAAGTAGTGCATACCCTCTGCGAGCGTACTGACATCTGTTTCCAGGACAATGTCTCCCGAGGAAGTATTTTCGGTTATGCGACTGTCAAATTGATTGTCAAACCAATATTCATAGCCGGCTACACTTTGTGCTTGTGCCGTCAGGGCGCAAAGACAAATCATTATTGATAAATATATTTTTCTCATTTGTATAGCCTCTTCGATTGATGGGTTATTTTTGTGCTTCTACTTTGATGGATACCTTCAATTTGCCGTCCAATGTAGACTTGACATCAATTTCTTTAGAGATAATCTGCGGATTAGAAGGAGTTTTTGTAAATGGATAGAGACCGCCATAGATTCCTACGGGAGTTCCGTCGGTTCCAATATAGGTTCCGGCTGCTTCTGCTTTGATGGCATAAGTCTTGCTGGGATCATATTCATTTCCTATTTCTTCTCCGAAGATGGCAATGTCGTTCTTGCCGGTCCAGTTATCTTTGGTATTGCTGTCGTTAACGTATTTTAAGGCATCGCCACCTCTAAAAATATTTTTCTCAAAGAATGATGCTTTGAAAGTATCACTCATATAAGCATAAGATTCTAATATGACGTTGTCTTTGTAGGTGGCGACACCAGGATTGTTAATATTAAATAATATGCAGTTTTTGATCAGGAGTTTGTTGTCATTCTGATTTCCCTCTAATATGTTTATGATGCTGTTGTATATGGATATGTTGTTTGTTTGATCTGTATACATGTGTCCAATGATGCAGTTTATGATATTTACATCAGAAAGATGCCATGAACCGTTCATTGCATATAATGTATTGAATTTGCAGCGTTTTAGGGTAAAATCCTTCAGTGTAACTATTCTGTAGTAGTCGCATATATTTACACTTTCAGTGAAAACGATTCCTTCAATATGTATTCCGTCAAGATCGTTTGTCTTGTTCACCGTTTCTCCCTCACCATTCACCTCTGTACCGTGCTGTATAGTTATCTCTCCGACATTTGTGGAATATATTCCCTTACTTTCATCGGTTTCGCATCCTGCGCCATAGACCGTGCAGGCCTTGTTGAAAGTCGGTGAATTGAATGTTCCGGAAGACAATGTGATGACATCGGTTACTCCGGTTACGGCATTGAAAGCACTGATGAATGCATCTTTCCCATAATAGATACTGGTCTTGTCACCTTGCTGCAAGGTTGCGGACTGAAGTTCGGTCTGTGCGGAGGCTCTGTTTCCTGAAAGAATAAAAATGATTACAGTGAATAAAAATGATATCTTTTTCATAATCTGAGTTGTTAATATGTTAATACTATTTTATCGTTCTTGTTCCCGGGAATGCCGGATCGTCAATGCTCGGATCTGTTTTCTTCGTTCTAGCTGTGGCGGTGGTGCTGTAAGTCGTCCCATTTTTATTGATAGCATACGCCCGGATAGAATAATTGGTATATCCTGTCAGCCCGGTAAGAGTCGTACTCATATCTCCGACAGTTCCTTCCATTACAATTCTCTTTTCGCATTCTTCCACGCTCGGTGTTCCTTTTGAACTATATACAAACCCACGTTCTGTAATTTCGGCTCCTCCATCGGCAGAAACCGTTGCGGATACATCCAATGTGGATGGAGACGGATTTCCTGCTGCCATATTCACAATCGTTGCTTTTGCCGAACTTCCGGTCTTTATGATAACATAAGCACTATATCCAACTCCTTTGCCATTAACAGCGTAGGCGCGTACATGATAAGACGTATTATAGGCCAATCCGGTAAGTTTGGCTTGGAACACTCCGTTTTTCAAGGTTGCTATTACTTTCTTGTTGCGGGTGATGTCCGGCTCAGCAGACGAACTATCCCAGCAGAAGCCGCATTCTGTTATGCTCATGCCTCCATTGTCAGCCAATCGGGCTTTCATAGTGGCATTGTCGTCATTTACTTCTACTTCCGTTAACTCTTCTACCACCGGCTTATAATGTTGTACGGTGGTGAATGTTATGGCATTGCTATATGCCGTTCCGTTTTTATTGGTGGCATAGGCTCGTGTGTAATAAGTTTTACCCTCTTCCAGTCCTGTTAGGGTAGCATTGATATTCATACTTTCTGATTTGTCGATGACAAGTGAATTGTCGATAGTGGGTGATTCCGTATTCAGACTGTAGCAGAACCCTTTTCCTAGAATATTTGTACCACCGTCCTTTGTTATTTTGGCACTAAGTGCTGCGCTTGAGATATTTACGTCTCCTAAAGTTATGTTGCTAATTTCTGCCAAACCGGTTTGTACAGTGGTGAATTCTGCCGGACCGCTATAGAATGTACCATCTCGTGATATGGCATAGGAGCGTACATAATAGTGTTGTCCCTCAATCAATTCTTTCAATGTAACAGAGATGCTGTTACCTTCCGAAGGGTCGGCTATGTGCTCATCTTCAATTGACGGCTGTAGTACGGACGTGCTGTAGCAAATACCCTTCTCTAAGATACTGGCACCGGCAGGTAAATTGATAGATGAAGTAACTGTGGCATCATTGATTGTGATGTCGCTCACTTTAGGCGGACTTAAAGTCAAGGTTTGTACCTCCGGAAGAGTGAATTCTTTAGTATCACCGTAACCGATGCCTTTTTCATTAATGGCATACGCTCGATAATAGTAAGTCTTTGCCGGTTCCAGACTGGAAACGGTTGCCGTAAATTCATTCCCTTCCAGACCGGAACGTACACGAGGATGATCGATTGTTGGCGTCTGGCTTTCGGCACTGTAGCAAAAACCACGTTCGGTTACAGTAAACCCATTGTCGGATAGCGAAATAGCGTGAAGTATTGCGCTGTATGCAGTTAGGTCACTTGCTTCTCCGGTTGTGAGTGAGGGAACCTGTAGCTTGTCTGTGGTGACGGTGATGGATTTGCTGTATCCGGTTTTATGGTCATTGTTGGTTGCATAAGCCCGTATGATATAGGCTGTCTCAGGTAGTATGTTTTCTTTTATCGCTCCTGTAAAGCTACCATTCTCTCCACTGTCTCCTGCCACTATTGTTCCGTCAGTGATAGTGGGATCATTAGTCCCTTCGGTGTATGCCTTGTATACGAATCCTTTGGTTGTTATCGTGGCTCCACCTTCGTCTATTACTTTGCCACTAATTGAAATGCTGTTTTCCGTTTTGCTGGTAAGACTGAGTGTAACCGATGGGATGTCCGTCGATAATGTCGTGAACTCTTTGATTGCGCCACGTACGGCATTATGCCCACTGCTTGATTCTATACTATAATAGTAAGTTGTTCCCGGCTTTAGATTGTTAAGTGTAAGAGTGTATTCATTCTCTGCCTTTTTTGTGCCAGGAATTGTATCTACAGCTTCCAATAATTTGGAAGACATAGAGGAAACGAGAAAGTAAATGTTATGCTTCTGTCCTTGAGGTGAATCGGGATGCGGGGTTACCGTACCTGATAAAATGGCTTCAAATCGGGTGATGCCGGATGTTTCACCAGTGACGGGTACCGGAGCGAAGTTTATCGGTTCAGTGTCTTTTTCACAGCTTGCCACGAATAGCAACAGGCTGCACCAAATGATATATTGTAATCTTTTCATCGTTTAAATGGATGTTAAATTAAGAATTAGAAGAAGAAGCCAATGCCTGCGCTGAGTTCGTGGTATTTGAAGTTGACGGTTTGGAATCCCACGGATACCGCAAATTGTCCCAGTCGTCCGATGGCGCCAAGTTCAGCGGCTACGCCCGTGGCGGAGTGGTCGGTGTTCTTTACCAGTTCGCTGTCTATCGTTTCCCATGCCAGAACCCGGTTGCCGTATCCTGCGCCAATGTAGGCATATAGCGGTTTGATGATTTGACGTAAATAGCCTGCCGTGATAGACATGCGTGCTTTGGTAGTGATACCTTCTTTATAATAAGGTGTACCCGTGCCATTGTCCAATGCCCCTGTATCATCGCATTCCAGTTCGGTGGATGCCGAACCGAAGTCGCTGCGGAAGCGTAGATACGCTCCGTTCTTACTGACAATGCCGACCATGGCGCCAAAAGAAATCTGTGAAGGATGATAGCCAACTTCCGCCATTACCAGCGTGCGTCGTGGCTCTTTAGGCTTGATGGTGGACTTCATTTTAAAGGTAAGGCTGCTCGTCTTGCCAGCGAAAATGGTGATAGTACTGTCCATCGGGAAGAAAAAATCTTTTTCGATGCGTATCCGGTACTCTTGTAATGGCATTCGGTCACTCTTGTAGGGTGTCTGTCCGGCAAGCTCATTGTTTATAAAAACTTTGGCGTCCTGTTCGGGCAGGGAGAATATTTCCAGATATCCGAAACGGGGTTTCAGTGTTACGCTCATGATCTTCTGCTCGCTACCCAGATCGATAATACCGGCTTCGGAGGCGTACATGGGTGATTCTACCCTGTAGGTATGGGTGCCTTTTTTCATGGTAGCGGTGAACAGTCCGTTTTCGGTCGGTACTTTTTCGTCATCGATATAAATATCGGCAGTTGCCGGATCGGGACGCATCACAATTAGTTGGGTATTCGTGTTTGCGGGTGTTTGCTGCGTTCCGTCTCCTATTTGTATTTCCATTTCATAGACAGTGGCTTTCTCAATAATGTCAGGATAGAAATAATTGCGGAGTACGCCGAACTTATCGTGCATAATGGAAATACGTCGTGCTCCGCGAGGAATGTACAGCCAGATTTCTCCGGGCTTGTTTTCACGGGAAACGATTCCAAGTGCATCCGGTTCGAACATTAGGTCTTTTTCGGTTGTAACGATGCGGATTAGTGCGCATACTTCTCCGTTCTGATCACGCTGAGGAGCGGTGATCCGGGCGGTGACATCTGTTTCCATCCGGTTGAATGAGGTCACCTGGATTTTGTTTTGCGCTTTCGTAGCAGTTGCAACGAAGAACAAACTTATCACTAAAAGTAATTTTATCGACAAGCATTTTGTGACTTTCCTGTTTGCCATAGCGTGTTTTTCTGTTTCTTCCGTCTATCCCTGTCTCTTATACACATCTCCGAGCCCACGAGACACTGAGCGATCTC
>ERZ1027035.232-NODE-232-length-17745-cov-5.793556_pt1 | contig 17745 bp, 16 predicted proteins | sample MGYA00519442_ERZ1027035 | MGnify/ENA primary metagenome ERZ1027035 (study PRJEB26926, sample SAMN06164790) | human gut metagenome | biome: ENVO:00009003; feature: ENVO:2100002; material: ENVO:00002003 | host: Homo sapiens | place: USA | collected 2012 ...
GTGGACATACATCATCGGCGTAGCGTGGAACAGTCACCGCTCAGGCGTACCGTACGCACGCCAAGATCCTGAGGAAGTACGCGCGCTACGAGATCCTGGTCTTGGACGAGTGGCTCACCGAGGACGTGAACGACGTGGACATCTCCTTCCTGTTCGAGCTGATCGAGCGACGGTACGCGGCGAAGTCGACCGTTCTGTGCACGCAGTCCCCCCCGGCCGAGTGGCATGGCCGCCTCGGAGGCGGCGTGCAGGCCGACGCGATGGTCGATCGCCTGGTCCACGGCGCTGTGAGGATAGATCTGGGCGATGTCAACGTCCGCAAGCTGCTCGCAGAGAAGAAGTAGCGATACGCGATCGCGAAACAGATGATTCCCGAACGGCGTGAGCGCCGCTGCGCAAACAGCGAAACAGGTGGTGCTCACGCCGCGCAATACTCAGACGAGAGCCGCCGCGGTTGCCGCCGTGGTGGCCACCGAAGCGGCAGAAGCGCCCCTAGGGAGTCCTCTCTGTCTCGGTTCTTGGTCATAAGAGACTAGAGGGCTCCCTTAGCCTTACCCCGATTCGTCGAACAGCCGCGTGCCCGGCCGCGTTGGCGGTGCCACCATAATCCCCAAAACGCTATTCCGCATAAGCGCTTCGCCCTCAAACACTAGTGCAGTGCCCCTATGCACGAGTCGCGCGGCATCCCTAGAACGATGCTTGCAACAGCATCATTGTCCGAAGGCGTGTCCATACTCCGATGCACTCATCTTGCACCGTAGAAGCAGGGGAACATCATTCACCTCAACCACTAAAAGAGAAACCTCACCGAACTGGCATGCTCGATAATCGAGGATAGGCACTCTGCCCACCACGAGTCGAACTGCAACCCGCGCACCCGGCTGCACATCCTGAACGGTTCGGGGCGGCCCACGATTTGGTCAGAGGCAAGTTTATATCGAACCGCAATCACTAGAAAAGACTAAAAATACGACTGGGCCTGGAGGGCTCGGGGATCTACGTCAGCGACACGAATTTACTGCAAGATTCACGGAAGCCGCTTTGACGGAGGCTCGAATCACAAGACCTCCCTCAACCCACGCCAGCGCGGGACAGCCAGGGCCAATCATGAGATTGCAAACATGCCGCCAGAGCCCCGTCTTGGCGCATCTCGCATCTTCAAAGCCCTAACGTGCATCACGGAATTGCAATTAATCCACATCCCAGCCCTATCTGCAATCATCATCCCACAAAATGCTCACACCCGACTTTCGTTCGATAATCACATTAGCTACAGACAGGATTGAACGCTCCATCTTTAGCATGCCTGCTCTAATCCGATCGAACTCCTGCAAACACCATGACGGCGGTTGTAAGGTTAACGTAACGCCCTCTATGCTTCTGTGAGCACACTCACACCGAACGGTCCACAGGCTTCCAAGCGAAGACGCAAGATCGTCTCTACCTTGGTTCTCGAAGGAGTCCTCGAAGAGCTTAGCACCGTAACAACCCAGCAACGGCTCAAACACCTTTTCAATAAAATGCTCTTTATACCTGAAGCCATTTACCCCTTTGGAGATTCGCTTCGATTCAGCCTGCGCTCTCTCGACATCATCAAACAACATGAAGGCCAAATCAGAAATGAGACCATCCCTTACTTCCTCAATCCAACCGCTAAGCTCAATTATCGACAACTTTGACACCATGGCCATCTGAAGCGCAGTGTCGGTGTTGCTTGCAGCCAGCTTATCAAACTCGCATTTAAGCCATGAGAGATTGCCCCGGTGCGAACTATCCTCGAGCATGTTCCATACTCCGAACGGCTACATCCATTCTCCCGATTAGTTTTTCCCTCTTCCCCAATCCCTCACGAAGAAACTGGGGCTGAAACTCTGTCGAACTCTTCATCTTCTCGAGCCCAATTTTACCTAAAGTGTAGCTATCGTCCTTCTGTAGCATATCGATATTTCGGGCTACACCAACCATGACAGCCTCGAATAAAGTCTGAGACGTACTCGCAGCAGATGAGCCAATCGATTTATCAATATAAGACATTGTCTTATGAAACAATTCTCTCTTATGGCTAATGTAATCCTCATCTGGATACTGATTCTTATCCATATAGTTGTTTAAGAATGTAGCTAGCTTTCCTGAGTACTCTTCATAGGAGTCGTAAAACGCAAAGAAGCGCAATATAAGCTCTTGTCCCTTGAATCGTTTACCGGTTGCCGACTTGAGACCACTCACTCGCAGCCACACCGGATCCGAGTTTAGCGCATTAAGCATATCATTTAATCCACCGCAATAAATACAATTACGTATTTCCTGATTACGAAGCGTCTTGCCGCCCGAATTGAGCCTATGGAATATCTGGAATAGGTACTGACGATGGTCTGATTTTGAATAGTCGCAGCGAATAACAGTGATCGGCAACGTAATATTCTCGACGACTCGAACAATCTTACGTCCCTGATCGTTTTTTCTGAGGTCGCCAACTTCGACTCCCGCAATATCCCGATTAATGTCATCGAGCCTAGAGAGCCTCCATGCAGAATCCGGATCAAGGAATTTGATTATTGTTGCTATACGCTGCAGACCGTCTATCACTTGCCATTGCTGTCTTCTATAATCAAGACCGAAACAGAGACTCGGGATAGGAAGCTGCTTGACCAGAGAGTCGATGAATCGCGTCTGTTCAGCAACTGTCCAGACTTCCTCCCTCTGGAACTCGGGATGAATCTCTAGATCTCCCGCTTCGTACATCCTATACAAATCGGCAGCTGATCGAAGTTCCGTAAATGCCACGACGTCTATCGGGGGCACAACAGTCTCATCGGCCTCGACAAGTAGGCTCTTTTCGGCTTCCGTCTCATACCCCAACTCTTCCTTCGATTTATCCATACGGTCCTCTTCCACTTGTCCTTACAATGCATTCTTCCGTTTAAGCCACCGGAACTCAAACCTTATTTTCCAAGTCAGCCACATCCCTAATCGTTGTCCCTGCCCCAGGAAGCTACGGCCTTTAAAGCTAGCAAGAGGCTATCTCCTATGCTGCAATGATGCATATCGCCAACCCTCAGATGCCGATTTGTGCTCAATGATACGTAAGCCTTAATCATTCCCGAACAGTCGCTCGATCTCTTCACGCAATTGCATGAGAAGCGGATTCTCTTCCTCGACTTTTGCCAAAGCCCGTTGCTGCTCGCCAAGAATGCCCGACGATCCCACCTCTTCGCCTTCGGTCAGGCCCAATGACATTCGCGCCCGTTCAACCCAATGGCCCTTCGCCTCCTCTGCATCCTCAATCCCAGTACCGCCCTCCATCTCTATCACAAGGCTTTCCGGACAAAATGAACCCGGCAGATAGCCCACGTGTTCCCACATCCACGTCAGCGTTGTGCGCATGATAGCTGCTATCTCACCATCGGTTACTCCAGAACCACCATTTCTTGGTAAGTTTTTCTTGAATATTTGATATTTTTCAAGTTCTTTCTCTAGTTCAGAATCAGACACATTCTTTGGGTTAACACGATCCGCAGGCGCCTGATCACCATCTAAAAGGACAATTGCTGGCGAATTTAGAGTCGCCAAGTCAGGTATGATGCGATTCAGGATGGTGCCAGATCCGCCAGGAATAGGATTGACGTCAACAGTCTTTAAGTAATCAGGCCCCTTCCCTCTCAGAGCACGCCGCACCACCTCTGCCGCCAAGTCATCTTCTACGAGCACCTTGCGTTCACTGTAAGTTGCCCCGATCCTCTCGAAAGCCTCCCTAGCTGTAGCCGCATGCGATACCAGATATATCCTTCCGTCAGATGGCCTCGCGGCCACAACCTTACGCCCTGCAGGGGGAAGGTCCTCGACCATAGAAGGTGAGTGCGTCGACATGACGATCTGATGTTTATGGGAAAGTGCCTGCCCCAGAAGAAAGCCCATTAGCTCTTTTTGTGCCCTGGGATGGAGTGATGTCTCAGGTTCGTCAAGAAGCACAAGAGATCTAGGATGTGCGCTACAGATTTCGTGGACCAATTTCACAACTGCAAATTCCCCGCTCCCCGCGAAAGCCTCCGAATAGTGCAGATTACTTGTTTCCATCAGCGCCGTGCACCCCTCGCAGCGATAATAGTCGTGCTCAACAATCCTGACGTCGGAATAGCACTTACCAAGGATTCTTCCGATTTCTTCGACCTCGGTTTTTGGAAGACGCCGAGCGGGGTGAACTAGTCTTTCTACGCCAGCAAATTTACTCGATGCGGCAGAATCCTCCAATGCTGAACTTATGCGTGATGACCTCAACCTCACCAGATGCTTTTTTCCCTGCGGAGTATTGTCTTGCCTCCTCCAATTGAAATTCATAAATATATCGTATGCAGGAAGAATCGCACGAAAATCTAAGTATAGAGCATGCATTTGGATGGGCTTCCAGCGCTCCTTATTTCTCAGACCCTCGTCCCTAACGTCATATGGGGGCATAGGGCGCATCTTGTCTCTTTTTCGAGGACGCGTAGTTTCAAAGTAATCGTCGCCCCTCTCGCTCTTGTTAACACGCTGCTTCATAACTTCCGCAATGTTTCCCGACGGCGCTCGGTACGTATGGATATAGCGCTGCGATCCAGTCCTTTCGTCTATCTGATCAAGAGCCGTATCAAACCAATAATCGCTTATGCTAGAGCCCTCAGGACACGACTGCAATGCCCTCAAAATGGAGCTTTTATTGCAACCATTTGGGCCGATAAGCGCTGTGACTGGAAAAGTAAACTCAATTTCGAAGTTAGGTTCTAAGTTCTTAAAATGCGGGAACCGTATCGAAGTGATATATGGATCAAATTGCTGCGCAGAAAAAGCCCTTTGCAAGCTATCAATCGTAGACACTGGCCTCCCTCGATTCTTAAGCTTGGCCTGACGGAGCTTGAGCGTCAAGAACCTCTACTAAGGCCCTTGCCTGCTGACAGGCAAAGGCTGGGGGTAGCGCATTACCAATCATTAACGCAACCGCCTGTTTTGATATGTTGGGGGGAAATGTGTAGTTATCGGGAAACGTCTGCAGAAGAGAGGCCTCACGCGCAGTAATACTCCTATTCTCAACAGGATGCAGAAACCTCCCCTTGGACGGATTCAAGCAACCTCCAGTAATAGTGGGAGCAACATCATCCCATGCCATTCTCCCATACACATCGCTGAAGCCTACGCCTTCCTTCGCGTGACATGCAAGCTGGCAATCAGACGGAATATCGCAACGACTACCGCCGTCTTTAGGTATCGACTCGATTAGTTTTTTAATTCTATCGCTATGACGAGAATACATCCTGTGTATTTCATCGGAGGCATTGCTCGCATCAGGCAAAGCGCCAATAGCTTCTCTAACCGTAACTCGCTTATCGTTTTTTTTGCGGCAACGAGGGGGCGCCAACTCTCGATCCGAGCAAAACTAGCCTTTTTCTCCGTTGCGGTACCCCATAATTCTCTGCATTAAGCGTTTCGTATACAACTTGATAACCCATTCCTTTTAGGCTTGCAACAAAAGTGGGAAACTTGTAGTAATCTTGCAATCCTGGCACATTCTCAAGCAGGATTGTCTTCGGTTCTAGTTCCTTGACGAATCGTAGATATTCCATGATTAAACTATTTCGCTGATCCCTGCGTGCCCCCCTCTTGTTCCTTCTTCTTAGCGTAGAAAATCCCTGACACGGGGGGCAGCCCGCCAATAAATCCAGAGATCCAACGTTAAGATCCCTCAACAAGGCACGTGGGTCGACTTTTTTTATATCAGCTTGAATAATCTTAGTACCAGGATGATTTAATTTATATGTCTCGGCCGCGATCGCATCTATCTCTACAGATGCTACCACAGAAAAACCCGCCTGCTCTAGGCCGCAGCTGAGACCACCACAGCCGCTGAACAAGTCAATGGCGGTATATTGATGAGAACAAGACATTAGACCACCCTACCTTCACACCTAAAAACCAGAATAGTATATACTAAATCACGCCGAGGTCACTTTCAACTGCCCCTACGCGCGAATTAATCGTAGCTAATCGCACTTATCTTGCCGACACCCACCTCCCAAGAATGATTGGAGGGAACCCGACACCCTCCCCACTTATCAATCTAACGCACATTTTGCCAACTCTGGAACCTCGCGGCCTCTGTCTTTTACTCTAGCTATAGTTCGCTAACAGCCTCTAGATTCGGTAGGAAATGATGATCCACGTTAAGATATTTGGGAGTTTCAGACACAGGGGCATAGGGTTCGCAGGTCGCATCGCCAACTACTAATTTTGAGCAGGATAGTGGAGCATTTTGTGGCGATATAGGGCTATCCCATACTGAACCGACCCATTTTTAACGCAGTCCAGGGACTTCGATACTGGATGGGCTGCTACCCGGTGACGCCCAAGCAACAGGACAGACGGTTGTCTAGACGTCATAGCATCAGGTTCCGATGTCGTTGCGTTACGGGCTTTTCGGAGGGTCTTCTGAGTCGCGTCTGAGTCTTCGATGCAGGGACAGCGACTCCCCCAATTGGCAAAACGGCGGCTCACGCGGGTCTTCCAACGGGACACGCGGCCATTCAGCAGCTTCAGGGCCGCTTCACGCTTCTTGCCAGTCAGGCGATCCGCGACGAACTTCGACCGCTCCAAGTCGGCGCACACGCGCCAGTCGCCCACAATCCGCGTATTATGCAGCGCGTAGGCCAAGCGCGCGAGCTCCTTCACCGGCCCGCGCAAGGGAATGCTGCAACTGTCAAGGCGCAGGTCGAGCCACATATCTTTATTCTCCCCCAGCTCACAGGCGAAGGAGAAATCGTAGAAGTCGTTGACCTTGACCGCATCGTCGTAGTAGCCGGCAGCAGACTCGGTCAGATCCAGCACCTCCTCGCGCACGCGCGGTCGCAGCGGCGGTAGCGGCGGCACAGGGCAAGCTCCACGCTCCCCTGCCAGCCCGTGAGGAATGTGCGATTCCACGCGTCCCTCCACAAACAGCTGGCCGTCGCGCACGGCGAGGCGCTCCAGCACCGCATCGGCCTCCCCCGCCGCCAACACCACCTCGTCGCCCCACGTCACCGTCATGGCCGCGGGTGCCGCATGTCACACCAGAGGAACTGCCTTCTTAAGCCCCAGCACGAACAGCCGACAGTCGCGCTTCAGGGTCGGATGCGTCATGTGATGAGCTGGTCGTCCACCCACTCCAGCAGGCGTCCCGTACACGCTAGAGCCTCATCGTAAGCCGCGCCTTCCACATGGGTCGGCAGGGTGATACGCGAGTTCATCTTCCACGTGATGTCGTTCACCAGAAGCCCCTGCACGCACGGAGGCACTGCACCCTCATACAGTCCGAAAAGTTCCTCTTATAGCGCCAGATTGTTGTCGCAAAGATACTCCTATTGCACCGATGCGGTGGTCGCTCCCTCGTCGTGGCGCATCCAGCGGTACTCCGTCTCGTCGCAGAAGCCCAGCTTCGTGGTGCGGTGCAGCACATTGGTGCAGCACTTCTCGTCTCGCGAATAACGGCACCGCATCATGGAAGCCATCGAGGCCGATGCGTTCGACCACGAGGCCCACCGCTCCTTCACCGCGAAAAACGTCGTCCTGCCCGCAGAGGGCACCTGCACGGAAGCCGTGTGCGAGAAGATATTGAGCCTCGCCCAGGCAAACGCGTAGCTTCAATCGGGGGAATTCGGGGGACAGCCCTGCAAGTTGCTAATTTGAGCTCTCGTAGAATGCGATGGCCTCCTGGATGGGACCGTCGAACCTCATCGTGCCCTTGTCCAGCACGATGCCGCGCGTGCAGAACTCCTGTGCCGCCGAGGAGGCGTGGGTCACGAAAATGACCGTCACGTTCTCGTCCTCCATGATCTCGCGCACGCGGGCGAAGCACTTCTCCTGGAACTGCTTGTCCCCCACCGAGAGCGCCTCGTCCACCACGAGGATCTCCGGATCGCTGGAAACCGCGAAGGCAAAGCCCAGACGGGCCTTCATGCCCGACGAGTAGGTACGTACCGGCTGGTCGATGTACACGCCGAGGTCGGCAAATTCGATCACCTTGGGCTCGAGAGCGGCGATCTCCTCGTTCTCCAAGCCGAGCGCATGGCCGCGCAGGTAGATGTTCTCGCGCCCCGTCAGCTGCGAGTCGAAGCCGGCCGTCAGCTCCAGCAAAGCACTCACGGCCCCGTTGACGGTCACTGTGCCCTTGGTGGGGAACGTCACGCCCGTGATCATCTTCAACGCCGTCGACTTCCCCGCGCCGTTGTGCCCGAGAAACGCCACCGCCTCGCCTTTGCGTATCTCGAAGGTAAGGTCGTTGCTGGCGTTCACCTTAGTGATGAGCTTGCGCTTGTCGCGGCTGCTGAACACGCTGAAGAAACGCTGGCGATCGTTCTCGTACAGCTTGTACGTCTTCGTGACATGATCGAATTTGATGGCAACAGGAGCCTGAGGATCCACCGAGCTAGAGGACATCGGCCACCTCCTCGTGAGTGCGGCGGTAGATGATCGCCGTGGCAATGGCGGTCACGACGAAGACGATGACAAACCCGATGATGGCCTCGGGCTTGTCCCAGATCCACATCTTGTCGTACACCGCGCAGCGATACATGGTGACGATGAAAGTAATCGGGTTGAACATGAGAATGAGCTCGATGGCGGGAATCCCCAGATTGAACACGTTGAAGATAATGCCCGACAACCAGAACAGCGGCGTAGAGAGCGTCTTCAGCAAGTTCATGAAGTCCTTGCTGATGGCCGAAAGCAAGCTCGTCATGAGGGAGAACATGTCGAAAAAGACGAACATGAGTACCATGGCCACCGGCAGCTGCAAAAGATACAAGTCAAGCGGCTGGCCGCAGATGAAATGGATCGCGAGCAGCGCCACCACAAGGCCGATCTGAATGACGAAATTCGAGATGCTGTAGATGGTCGGAATGCCCGCCAAGGGGAATTTTATCTTCGTGACCAGATACGAGTAACGGCTGAACACGTTGACGCCCTGGCCAATCATGTCCTGGATATAGAACCAGGGAATAAGGCCACCCACCAGCCAGAGAACGTACGGCACGTCCGACCCCGTCTGATCCGCGCTCTTCAGGCCGACGCCCAAGGCGAACCAGAACACCAGAATGTACACCGCCGGCTTCGCGAAGAACCACAAGGGGCCCAGCACCGCGCCAGCCGACGTCTTCTTCAGATCGAACAGCCCCAGGCTCAAGATTTGCTTGCGCCATTGCCACTGTTCCTTGAGTATCTCCGAGAGCGTGCTCACGATCCTCGTTTCTCGCAACCGATAATCAGCGAGCCTCTATTCTACCATTGCTTCGCCGCCATCACAGTACCCATACGCGATTGTTCGACCGCAGGAGGCAGGATGGTGAACCGGATGGTGAACCGGGGTTGTGCCCTGAATAGCGGATCGCCCTCATGCACTCGCAGTTATTTCGCACTTCCGTTAGCCGCATCGCTCTCTTCTGCCATCATTGCCGCAACATCCTCCTCGTGATTGCCCTAGGCGGCAGGCACGACTTGAAGCCTGAATCCAAGGCAATCAAGCACATTAACAACAGTGCTGAAGCGAGGGTTGCCCGATTTGCTCAGCGATTTATAGAGGCTCTCGCGTCCGAGGCCCGTTTCCTCGGCAATAGCCTTCATGCCGCGCGATCGGGCGATAACGCCGAGCGCATCTGGCAGAATCGCTGGATCCCCCAGCTCTAGGACGGCATTGAGAAACGCGGCAACGTCCTCGCTGGAATTAACATCCAACGATGGATCCCATTCTATCCATTCGCTATTCATAGTCACGCCTCCACGACTCGTAGATCTCCTTGGCGAGTTTAATGTCCTTCGTTTGAGACGACTTCGTGCCTCCAACGAGCAGCAGGAGGAGGGCTGCGCCTTCAAGGGCGATATAGACGCGATATCCAGCTCCGAAATGAAATCTCAACTCGAATACTCCATCGCCTACCGCTTTCCAATCCCCCGTCAATGCCCCATAGTGCTTGATCTGAAGGATCCGCGCATTGATACGCGCGATCACATTGCGATCCCTGAGAGAAGACGCCCATTTCTCATAACGCGGAGATTTGACAATCCTCACAGTTGCTCACCCCTTATTGTATCTTATAGGATACTAATGTCAAGACGGAATTTGCGCTCTAAAGCGATATCCGACCTTGAGACTGTCCTCGATTCATCGAGTTAGGGCAAGCCCAGCCTTTGCTGGAATACTACCATACATTTGTTCTATTTTCAACGTACAATTACCCTTTATGCAATGCCAACAGGGAGAAGGGCAGAAGCATCCCCATTACATATCAACGCGACTTCGTCCATCTAATTCGCGCCACAGCTCGTCCTTCAACTCCGCCGCCAGCTCTGCATCGCGCAGGCGTAGGCTGCAATCGTCGGTCTTCGGGAAGGCGAGCAGCGGCAAAGAACCGTACCAAATGAGAGCGTCGTCAATAATTGCCAAACGCGTCGGCCCGTCCTCAAACCAAGTAGCTTCAATGCCAGCCTCTCCGAGCAGAGCGGCAGCGGCGGCGTCTCTGGAATCCGACCGTTCACTCGCCGCACGCTTCCGCATCGCGCAAGTCGCCTCCAGACCCCTCTCGCGAGCATCCCGCAGCGCGGGCAGAAGCTTCTTTACCGCTGCCTCGCTCGCATAAGGGGCCCTCACCAAAATCGAGCGCTTCGCCTCTCGAATATCCGTTTCGAACCGGCCGAGCCACCCACTCTTCCCGACGAAGGAACTCTCATTCGCCCCTTCACCCTCATCTGTCGGCGAGCACACTTCGTAGCCGAGGTTTCCATAGGTCTTCAATCGTTTCTTGTACATGCGCTCGAGCATGGGAACCGATACATCCACGTAGTCGTACACAACCACCTCGGTTTTGCCTTCGAACTCGCGATGCAGCCGACCCGACTGCTGGGTGACGTTGCCGTCCCAGGATATGGGCGTCGTCAAAAACAGCGCATCAAGCTGCGGCATATCGAAGCCCTCTCCCAGATAGCTCTCCGTCGCTACCAGAATGAAGGGCTGGCCATCTTCGGGCCGCTTAGCCCTTTCGATGGCCTCGCGTCTCTGCTTGGGCGTGCCCTCCCCGACCAACAGCCTCGCATCAAGGCCGAGCGAGCGCAGAGCGTGATGGAGCATTCGGGCGTGATCCTTCCGCTTCGACACCACCAAGGGCGTGCACCCGGCCGTTACGGCTTCACGAACGTCCTCAACGACCAGAGCGTTTCTCTTGTCGTGCGCGCAAAGCTTCTCCAACACTTGGGAATACGACGCACCCGCCTCCAAATCGGGCAACCGCACGCCCGTAAAGCGCGGCCGGAGAATTCGCCGATAATTCTGCAGCTGGGCTTGCTGCTTAGGATCGATTTGAACGCGCACCGGCCCACAAAGCAGATAGGTAATGCCTTCCAGCCCATCAGCGCGCTTCGGCGTAGCACTCAGCCCGTAGACATTGCGTGCGTTCACGGCCTTCAAGATGCGCTCGAGCTGCGGCGCTGCACCGTGATGACACTCGTCGACGATGACGAGCCCATACTCCTTAACGAAGTCTTTCGCTCTCGGACAATCCTCCGCATCCTTTTCAACCAAAGATTGGAACGTGGCAATATCGACGATCCCACCCCGCTCGCTTTTCCCTCCGCCGATCTGTCCAATGAGCGATCGCTTCCGACGGCTCTTGCGACCGGTCGGAGTGAGCAATGGTGGCAACTCCTCATCGATGTCAAGGAACTCGCTGAGCCGCTCCTTCCATTGGGGCACGAGAGCCGTTTTCGGCACGATCACCAGCGTCGGCATTTTGAGCCGCGCTATGACAGCAGCTCCAATGACGGTCTTCCCAAACCCCGTAGGAGCCGAGAGAATCCCGTTCTCGAACCTAAGCAACCGCTCCACTGCTTCCGATTGGCCATCCCGCAACTCGCCGTTGAAACCCACTCGAATACCGGATCCCGCAAAGCGTTCGTCGCTTATGCGATAAGGGGCACCAGACTCTTTCAGAAGTTCGACCAGCTTCTTCTCAGCACCTCGCGGCAGGGCGATGTACCCGCCGCGCTCCTCGGCAAGGCAAATGATCCTCGGTTTCCCGAACACCGATTGGTGCATGGCCTGAGCGCGATAGAATTCCGGATTGCCGAAGGCGGCGAGCCGCAGCAGCCGATTGCGCGCCGCCGGCGACAGCCCCTCCTTGGACACATAGAGCATATCCGCCTTGATGATATGAACCATCGCGGGAAAGTCCCTGGGAGTCAGCAGAGCTCTTTTAGGGCACCTCCACGGCTCACCATCCGAGTCGGAGCGCACTATCTGGCGTCCGTAGGCCAATCCACCCAACGGGCCTCCAGCGCTTCGTCTCACCACCTCTTTCGCCTTCTCTTCGCTTACCTTCACGACCTTCGAGAGAAAGAGCCATTGATCCTCGTAAGGCTCGAATGCCTTGCCCACGAACACCGAGTTCCCTTGACGCTGGGCGGCGCCTTGAAAAGGAAGCGCTATCAGATTCCCGAAACCTCCTGCGGGGATAGTCGACTGCGTTGGAAACATCCTGTCGTAGGAGGAAAACGAGAGCGATCCGTCATGAGCCATACCCTCGCTTATGACTGCGCTTCCCAGATCTCGCGCCAAGGAGGCCGCTATGGGCTCATCGAAGAAAACCCAGGCATGGCCGCCATTGCCGGAGCGCGACCGTTCCACGGCTACCGGAACTCCCAGGCGCTCCGCCGCGTCCCGATAGGCAGAGACCGCCTTCTGCCATCCCGTTTTGTCGAAATCGGCCACGAGCACCGATGTCTTGTACTCGCTATCGAGGACATAAAGACCTACAACATCCTTAAAGGAAGGATCGAGCCCTTTGAAATGGTCTATCAGCTCGCGATCGCTCAGCGGCGCGAACGACCGCGACGGACAACCGGCGCACTTCGACCGCACGTTCTGGCACTTCGGACATACCCCGCTAACCCACTCGTTGGCGCAAGCTGGCGCATAGGCGATGCCTCCATCTTTGCGCCGGTAACCGTGGGCGTGCACATCCTCGCGGCCTTTGAACAGACTTCGGAACAACCTCAGCTTCTCTGATGCCGGGCTCGCGGTCGTAACCAGACCTTGCGCACTCGCCTCTTCATCGAATGCCCGCGACGCGCGAGACCACTCTTCGCTCGTTGCATAGCGCCGCTCGCCTTCGGGTGATTCGCATAGCACAACTGCGGACACCGAGCCGTCCCTAACATGAGGTATTGTTCCGAGGCACGTATAGAGCCGTCCATCAAAGAGCGCGTATTTGGACAGCTCTTCCATTCCCTACCGCCCGTGCCTGCCGTACCAGCGAGGTTTGTCTTCTTGGCGGGTGTGGCGGCCGTGGTAGTGGTGACGCAGGACTTGATCAAAAATGCCGAGACGCCACAGAATGAGGAACGACCCCACCAGCATGATGGCGATCATGACCCACACCGCGATGCCGTGGGTGTTGCTCATGACCCAGGCGCCCACGCCCAGAAGCGCCGTCCAGGCGTACACGATGACGACGCTTTTGCGCACGCCATAGCCTTTGCGCAAAAGCATATGGTGCAAGTGCTTCCGGTCGGCCTGCTGAATGGGCTGGTGGTGGTACAGGCGCCGGATGATGGCCGCCGCCGTGTCGGCGATGGGAATGGCGGCGATCACGAGCGGCACCGCCAGCACGATGACCGTCGGCGAGCGCATGACGCCCATGAGCGAGATGACGCCGATCATGGCGCCCAGAAGCAGCGAGCCCGAATCCCCCATAAAGATGCTCGCCGGCGCGAAGTTGTAGCGCAGAAACGCCAGAGTCGCCCCCAGCAAAATGATGGACAGCATCGCGGTCTCTTCCAAACCGCGCCCGAAGGCGATCAAAAACAGGAAGAACGACGCGATGGCCGCGATGCCCGCCGCCAGGCCATCCAGGCCGTCGATGAGGTTGATGACGTTCATGAAGCACACGAGGTACAGCACCGTCAGCGGATAGGACCACCAGCCGAACTGGATGAACCCGGCGCCCAGAGGGTTCGCGATGCTCGACAGCAGAAGCCCTGAGGCCGCGATGATAGTCGCCCCCAGAATCTGCCCGGCAAACTTCACGCTGGGCTTCAGCGAGTACACGTCGTCCATGGCGCCCACGCACACGATGGTGAGCAGCCCGCACATGACGCCGGCGTGGTTGACGGCCCGATCGGTGCCGTGAATGTAGAACCCGGCCCACCCGAAGAAATACTCGCCGGCCACTTCCACGATGAGCGCCGCCGCGATGCCCGCCGCCATGGCGATGCCGCCCATGCGAGGCGTGGGGCGCTTGTTGACGCGCCGGGCGCTCGGGTAGTCGACGGCATCCAAACGCAGGGCGAGCCTCCGTGCCAACGGGACGCACAGATACGTCACGACGAAGGCAAGGAGGCCCAGCACCAGGAAATGTCGCAGAGTTACTCCCACGCGGCGCGCATGCGGCCTAGAACTCGAGGCCGCGGAGCCACTCGGTGAGCTCGGCCAAGGTCTCGTCGGTCACGCCCAAACGCTGCTCGCGCTCCTGCAGGTACTTCTCGCGTTCCACGAACTGCGCCAGCTGCTCGTCGGAGAACTCGCTCATATCGATGCCCCGCACGTCCACGACGCGCTTCGCGAAGTCCGGCAGCTTGTCGTTCATAGCCGTGATCTTCACCACATCGCCCGTGTGCGGCGCCTCCACGTAGTAGCCGTCGCCCAGATACATCGCCACGTGGTGCACATCCCCGCCGTCGGCGAAGAATAGCAAGTCGCCCGGAAGCAGCTCCTCGAAGGGCACTTCCACGCCCACCTCGCACTGGTAGTAGGTCGTGCGCGGCAGCTCGATGTTGAACACCTCGCGGTAGCAGTACTGCACCAGACCCGAGCAGTCGAAGCCGGCCGGGGTCGTGCCGCCCCACAGGTACGGCACGCCGAGGAACGAGTTCGCACAGGCGGTCAGATCGTTCAGCGTGCGCGCCTCGCGCACCGGCAGGGGCTGGCCCGTGGCGATGAGCGTATCGAAGCCCTCGAAGCGCTCGGCGTCGATGGCATCCTGATGCTGCTGCATCGGCGTGTCCGCCGCGGGCATGGAGGGCTTCTCCAGATACACCGGCACGTGGTAGAGCTCCTCGGCCGCCGCCATCTGCTGGCCCCACTCGGCGAGCGCCTGCTGGTACTCGCTCGTGCGGGCGACGTAATCGCGGTACTCGGCCACGAGCGCCTCGTATTCCACCTTGTCGGTCACCGGATCGAGGTACTTGTCCAGCCCCGTGACCTCATCCTTCACCGGCAGCACGAAGGTGTCGGCCAGCTCGTAGGTCAGCGGCACGTCGAAGCGGGTGAGGTCGTAGGTCTCGATGAGGTCCTGCAGCTTCTCGGAGTAGAAGATGTCCGTGGCGTAGCGGCCCACGAGGAAGTCGCAGGCGTCCACGAAGCTGTCGGAGTTCGACTTGCGCGCGCCCGCGTAGAAATCGCCCATGGAATGGCTGAGCAGGTCGGCGTAGTCGGAAAGCGACTCGTCCACGGTCTCGTACTGGCGGAAGTCGCTCATGATGGTGTAGGTGGCGCCGGTGCCGTCGTCCTCGCGCGTGGGCAGCTGCACGGAGTTGCCGTGGTAGGTGCCCTTGATGCCGAACAGGTTGTTGTTCGGCGCCTGGGCCAGCGTGGAATTGCCGGAGGCGGATTCCAGAATGGCCTGGGCGATCATGACCGACGCGTACAGGTCGTTCTCGGCGGCGATGGTGCGGGCCGACTCGCCCACCAGCGAGATGAACTTCTCGGTGGTGAGGTCCTCGCTGTAATGGCGCGCCACGTAGGCCGAGTTGTCGATGTGCGTGAAGGAGATGGAAGGCACCGTGACGGCCACCTGCTTCAGCGGTGTTTGGGCCTGGCCCTTGATGACGGCAGCGGTGTGCGACTCGTCGGTCACGCCGCCGGCGGCACCAGGATTCTGAATGCCGGAATCCACCGGATTGTCCGTGTCGACGACCGGCTCGTCCGGCTTTGCGGGTTCGTCCGGGGTGTCGGGAACATCCGGCGTGTCGGGCTGATCGGGAACATCAGGGGTGTCGGGAACGTCCGGGGTGTCGGGAGTATCGGGGGCGTCCGGGGTGTCGGGCTGATCGGGATTCTCCGGCTGATCGGGAATCTCAGGATTGTCGGGAACATCCGGGGTGTCCGGGGCATCGGGAGTGTCAGGAACATCTGGGGCGTTCGGGGTATCCGGGGTATCGGGAGCATCGGGCGTGTCCGGAACGTCGGGCATATCAGGCGTATCGAGGTCGCCCGGATTGCGCTGCTCGCTTGACTCCTCCGGCTCCGACGGGGGCGTCTCCTGGGTCTGGGGCTGCTCGGGCTCCTGCGTCTTCGGCCCCTCAGGCGTCGGAGCGGTTTCCGCCGGAACGGGATCGGACTCGGGCTCGGGTGCCGTAGACTCCTCAGACTCTGCTCCAGTAGTCAGATCATCGGCTGCCATGTTCCACAGCTCAGCATGCTGCGCCTCGGTCAGACCGCCGAACTGACCGGCGTTGGCCGCCATGTACTCGACGCAGGACTTATAGAGAGTCTTTCCCTCTTTGATCCACGCGATGGCCTCCTCGTAGCTAGCCGGGACATCGTGATCTCGGTCATCCTTGATAGTATGTCCGTCGCCGTCCTCGGCGTAGCCGGTGGTGTAGGTTGCGGCCACGCCGCCCACAGGGGCAACGACCAGCGCCGCAGCAGTGAGAAGAGATACTGCCTCCCTCGGTGAAGTCATCGTGCCTCCTCTATCGTCGTCGTTTCGCGTTTGCGCATTTGGGTGCGCAAAATCAGGGCAATAAAATGCCTGGAAGCTTGCATTATAACGTGAAGAGAAGGGCTGTCCAACAGGTAATTTGCCCTTGTTGACAGATGTTGAGCGGACAAATCAGCAGATCATTTGGCAAGTAGAGCGCCTTTACCGTTGCTGAACTGGCATTTTCTCGCAGAATCCGCATGGCACCGTCGCAAAGGCAACAAATATGGTTCTTGAACAATCGGCGCCCTACGGCCGTTTTCGCTGATGAGCGGAGTCATCTTTACTCCACGCCCACGCCGCCCTAGTCGATGACGCGCTTGGCGAAGTCGGGGGCGAAGTAGTCGAAGGTGGCGCGCATGACGCGGCCGCCTCCGGTGGAGGCGTGGATGTACTCGCCATCGCCGGCGTAAATGCCCACATGATAGACGCCCGAGCCGCTTCCCCAGAACAGAAGATCGCCGGGCACCAGCTCGTCCAGCGAGACGCCCGTGCCCAGCGCGCTCTGCTCGGCGGCCGTGCGCGGCAGCTCGCGCCCGAGGGCGTGGGAGAACACCCAGCGGGTGAACCCGGAGCAATCGAAGCCCGAAGGCGTCGTGCCCCCATAGGAGTACGGCACCCCGAGCTGCGCATCAGCTTCGGCAACGACCGACTGCCGCCGGCCCTCGAGCGCCTCAGCCTCGGCTTGGGCGGCCGCCTCGTCGGCCACGCCTCCAACGTAGTCGCGAATATCTTCGGCGAAGCTTTCCACTTTGGTAAAGGGGCTTTCCACCTCCGATGCATAGGCCGGAGTGTGGGCGAAGGCGGTGCACAACGCCGCCAGAAGAGCAGCCGCGACAATCATCCCCGCGGCCTTGGTGTGCGCTTTGAACATAACCATGGGGCCGAAGCCTAAAGGAGGAAGACGCGCCCGCCAACCCCCTCCACAACTTGCCCGCCTTCAGTTCACGCCCCGTGCGCGAGAACTAAACCTGTCTCTTATACACATCTCCGAGCC